>Ga0163144_10012613_pt1 | contig 17728 bp, 14 predicted proteins | sample OliLak19BULKMAT1_FD_123175 | JGI IMG/M metagenome (GOLD analysis project Ga0163144, IMG submission 123175) | Freshwater microbial mat bacterial communities from Lake Vanda, McMurdo Dry Valleys, Antarctica - Oligotrophic Lake LV.19.BULKMAT1 | ecosystem: Environmental > Aquatic > Freshwater >...
ATCGTTGGAAACAGGGTCGGGAGGATGATTTGCACGAAGGTGCGCAGTCGATTTGTTCCCAGTGTGGCGGCGGCTTCCTCGACCGAGCGGTCGAAGGTTTCCAGAACAGGTTGCAATGTCCGGACGGAAAACGGCATCCCGACGAAGGTCAGCGCAATCACGATTCCCAACGGGGTGAACGCGCCCTTGATTCCGTGCGGAACCAGCCATTGTCCAAGCCAGCCACTCTCCGCAAACAGACTCGCCAGCGTGAGGCCGGCGACCGCCGTCGGGAGGGCGAACGGAAAATCGATCAGCCCGTCGATAAATCCCTGACCGGGAAATTTGTAACGGACGAGAACCCAGGCCAGAAGGCTGCCAAACACCGCGTTGGCCGCCGCGGCGATGAACGAAGCCCCCAGGCTCAATTTGTAGGCAGCCATCGCCCGTTCGTTGGTGGCAAGTTCCCAGAATTCGCTCCAGGTCAGTTCAAACGTCTTTACTGTGAGCGCGGCCAGCGGCAGCAGCACGATGAGGCTCAGGTAAAAAATGGTGAAACCCAGGGTAAGCTTGAAACCGGACAACGGATTGTGCTTCTTCCTGGACATTGTGTTTCGAGAATTAAATCACAAACGGGCTCGAAAAAACACGAAGGAAGAATCGCGATAAACCTGGATGAAATGGGTGCATCGGTGATTGGCGTTGTTTGGGTCAGCGGCGGCTCCGGGAAATCTGGTCGAACAACCCGCCTTCGTTGAAATGCACGCGCTGAGCCTTCTGCCAGCCGCCAAATGTATCGTCGATGGTAAAAAGCGTAATCTTGGGAAAGGAGTTGGCGTATTTGCCCGCAATGGCGTCCGAGCGCGGACGGAAATAATGCCGGGCGGCGATCTCCTGCCCGGCTTCCGAATAAAGAAAGCGCAGGAATGCCTCGGCTGTTTCGCGCGTGCCGCGTTTGTCAACCACCTTGTCCACCACGGTGACTGGCGGCTCAGCCAAAATGCTGACCGACGGGTAAACGATCTCGTATTTGCCGTTGCCAAGTTCGTTCAAGGCCAGCAGTGCTTCACTTTCCCAGCCAACGAGCACGTCACCGATGCCGCGTTGAATGAACGTGGTGGTCGCGCCGCGTGCGCCCGCATCGAGCACAGGAACATTTTGATAAAAACGCTCGATGAATTGCCGCGCCTTGGCTTCGTCATTGCCGCTTGTTTTCAGGGCGTAACCGTAGGCCGCAAGATAATTCCAGCGCGCCCCCCCTGAAGTCTTCGGATTCGGTGTCACCACGCTGATTCCGCGCTGTGTAAGATCATCCCAATCCTTGATTTTTTTGGGATTCCCCTTTTTTACGAGGAACACGATCGTCGAAGTATAGGGGGCACTGTTGTGCGGCAGGCGCTGCTGCCAATTCTTGGGAATGAGTTTTCCTTTTTCGTAGATCGCGTCGATGTCGTAGGCCAGTGCCAGGGTGACGACATCGGCTTCCAGCCCGTCTATTACGGCGCGTGCTTGTTTGCTGGATCCTCCGTGCGATTGCCTGATGGTAACCGCGTCGCCCGACTTCTTTTTCCATTCGAGGGCAAAGGCGGCGTTGATATCACGATAAAACTCCCGTGTTGGATCGTAGGAGACGTTGAGCAGCGTGACTTGCCGTTCCTGCGCCAGACCGACTGGAGTGAAATGGGCAACGAAAAGAGCAATCAAACTAGAGAAAAGGAGAACTTTATGATTCTTGATTGCTGCTTGCATGCGAACGAGGCTAGCTTAAAACCATACTGTGTCAATAGGGATTAAATATAGATGATTTGATTGCTGTATATTTTGTGCGGCGCAAAAAGTTGACTAAATGGATAGGGATTCTATGCTCGTCCCGATGAAACTTTCGCAAAGGGGTGAATATGCGCTGCGTGCGCTGCTGGTCCTCGGGTTGCACTACGATGATGGTGTCGTTCCCATTCAAGTCATTTCGGACGAACAGAGGATTCCAAAAAAATTTCTTGAACAGATTCTTAACGACCTTAAGAAGACGGGGGCCATTGAAAGCAAACGTGGCGTCACTGGCGGCTATCGCCTGGCTCGGCCGCCAGAGGATGTGAATTTAGCCACGATTGTCCGGCATCTCGAAGGGGCACTGGCACCGGTCAGTTGTGTCAGCGAGCGCTTTTACGAAAAATGCTCCTGTCCCGACGAAGCTCGTTGCGCGATTCGAAACGTGATGAAGGAGGTTCGGGAAAAGGTGGTGGCGATCATGGAGAAAGTAACCGTCGCCGAACTTTGCCGCCGCTCGCGAACGCTAGCCCACCAACCCATCAGCGCGATGGATTATGCAATTTGAAGCCGCAAAGGTGGGGCGCGGTTCGGTTAAAAAACTAAAACGCGAACTGGGTTCGCCCCATAAAGACCTTTTCATCGTGGGCTGAAACAGATCCTGATGCCTTGCTTCCCCTCTGAAAGTGCGTTTGAGAATAATCAAAATTAAATTTGAGATTCTTGTTGAGATACCAATTAAGCCCGACTTCCCAGGCGGCGATTTTTTGTGCGGAACTGGAAGTCGCGATCAACTGAAATGCGTCCCGGTCCACGGCTAATTCCCCGAATCGAGCGGCGATTTCCCACGCGCCCCATCCACCCCCGCTCAAACTCACTGGATGCCGGGGAGTGACCCGATTGAACGTGTTGTCCTCGCCGGTGAGCACGTAGGAGGCAGCGACATTCCAACCGCTGTTATCCACCGCCAGGGACACGGGGCCACCTCCACCTGTGCGCCGGACTTCGAGCGAAGACAATACGTATTCCCCGTAGAGCCCGAACGGCCCAAAATAATAGTAGCCTTGTGGAGCAATTCGCCAATGCGGTCCATCGGGCTCAAGGCTTCGGGTCAATGCATTGGTTCCGTAGGAAAAAAATCTTTGACGCCCGGTCGTGGCATACGACGGAAGCGTTTCCGCACGATCTCCGTAACTTCCGCCAATCCCAATCCCGATTCCGCGCAATGGCGCGAGCTCGACACCCTTGAACGGATTGGAAAAAACGCGCCCCGCAAAATGTTTCCCGCTGTTGAGAGTTTCGACATCACCGCCAGCGCCGTCGGCCACGCCATTGAAAATTCCGACGGCATAATTCAGGCGCGCATCGAGAAGATTCCCGTGGATCTGGATTCCAACATCGCGGTTGGGCGCGAGAGCCGTGGGCAATCCCCGCTCGACGAAAAGAAGCTTCGAGTCGGACTGGAGAAGTTCAAGACTGACTGGCTCTTTGTATTTGCCGAGTTGAATCTGAAATTGATCCCAGTAGTGAACGTTGACGTAGGCGTCTTGAAGAAAACCATTGTTTCGCGGCGTGCTGTTGATTCCCGAACCAAAATCGGTCAGCACTTTATAATCGTAGTATTTAAACACGGTTCCTTCCAAACCGAGCCGCAGGCGGCGAATGAGGAACGTGTCGTGAGCGGGCGCGCTGTCAGAATAGAATCGTCCGTCGAATTGTCCGTAGCCGAAAATGCGCAGAACAAAATTGGTATCCGCCGAGCGCATGATAAAACCATCTGCACCAGCGCTGACCAGCGGCGCTGCCTTGGATTTGGTTTCCGCGGCTTCCGCCGCCAACTCCGTTTTGTGCTCCAGAGTTTTCACCTTCTGGTTCAACTCTTCGATTTGCTTTTTCAACGCCCGAATTTCAGCCGCGGTATCTTCGGCGGAAGCGATCAGTGGCAGGCCGATCAGCAAAACAATCAACAGATTCTTGATGTTCATATCCTCGCTCCGACGGTCATCGGAACCCAACTTAGGGGGTGAGCGCGTTTTCGAAAAATCATTATTTTTGGAAAAACCCTGTGCGGTCAGCTTCAATCGAGAATTCGCTCCCGCGTCAGTGCCGAAGTTCGCGTCAAACGTTGAACTTGAACAGGAGCACATCGCCGTCTTTTACGATGTATTCCTTGCCTTCCATCCGGTAGAGGCCTTTCTCGCGGGCGACGGCGACCGAACCGCAATTGACCAGGGCATCGTAGGCAACCGTCTCGGCCTTGATGAATCCGCGCTCGAAATCGCTGTGAATGACACCAGCCGCCTTCGGAGCCGTGTCTCCGGCGTGAATCGTCCAGGCGCGAACTTCTTTTTCCCCGGCGGTAAAATAGGTCCGCAAACCGAGCAAATGGTAGGTCGCCCGGATTAATGCGCCGACGCCGGATTCCTGCACGCCGAGTTCCTTCAAGAATTCCTTCGCCTCGTCCGCTGAAAGGTCGATCAGGTCACTTTCAATCTGGGCGCTGATGACGACGGTTTCGCAGGAATGATGCGCCTTGGCATATTCGCGCACCTTCATGACAAACGGATTCGTGTCCGCCGAGGCGAGATCGGTTTCCTTGACGTTGGCGGCAAAAATGGTCGGCTTGTCCGTCAGCAAAAAGAAGCCGCGTGAAAGCGCTTTCTCTTCGGGCGACAATTCCACCAGGAGAGCGGGCTTGCCCTCGTTCAAGTGGGGTTCCAGCTTTTTCAACACGGCTTCATCCGCCAGGGCAACTTTATCGCCGCGCTTGGCATCCTTGGCGACGCTCTGCAATCGTTTCTTGACCGTTTCCAGGTCGGACAAAACCAACTCGGTGGTGATGGTTTCAATGTCGCGAATGGGGTCGATGGTGCCCGCGACGTGATGAATGTCCGCGTCTTCAAAACAGCGAACCACCTGGACGATCGCATCCACTTCGCGAATGTGGGTGAGAAACTTGTTGCCCAACCCTTCACCGGTCGCCGCGCCTTTGACCAGGCCGGCGATGTCCACAAATTCCACCGCGGCCGGGATCACCACCTGGGTTTTGGCAATGTCCTTCAAAACCGCCAACCGGGCGTCGGGCACCGTGACGATTCCGACATTCGGATCGATCGTGCAGAAGGGATAGTTTGCCGCCTCCGCTTTGCGCGTGCGCGTGACGGCGTTAAACAGGGTGGATTTTCCGACGTTAGGCAGACCGACAATTCCAGCTTTGAGCATAAAGTTTTTCCGAAAGACGAACCACTCGAAGCGTTAGGCTGCGTTGCGCGGGGAGCAAACACAAGTGGAATTTGGCTGGTGCAAGCCGGGAAATTTCGCTTGCCAGCCGGGCGTAGAAATCTATAACTCAGCCAACGGCTTGATTTATGAAAACGCTTCAATCGATCCCCATTTCGTTTCTCCCCATCCTCGCCGGCGCGGTGATTTTTGCCTGCGCGGGTTGCGCCACGACAGAAAACAACGGTTCCCGCGAGGCTTCGGGCGGCGAAAAGGCGGCGATTCCCGCCAGGTATAAAGCCGACGATGGCCGCGTGATCGATATCGGCAGGGCGACCAGGACGGGCGATGGCTTGCAATTTAAGAATCCACATCTGGAAAAATGTTGGGTCGTCGCGGGAGCGAATTTCTCCGACTACGACACACTCTACATCGCCCCGACTTTATCCACGGCAAAATATCAGCCTGACGAAAAGGAGTTGCACGAGGCATCCCGGGTGAAACTGGTTAACGAACTGGCGCGGATGCTCAAGGAGAAAAGAGTTTTCGCGAACGTCGTCACCAGCGAATCCGAAATCAAGCCGGGCGCGCGCGCGTTGAAACTGGAGAATACCATCACGGGATACTCCAAGGGCGGCGGGGCGGCGCGTTATTTTGTCGGGCTCTATGGCGGGGGCCAGCCGGTTTTGCGCGTGCAGGGAAAAATGTCAGACGCGAACAAACCCGTTTTCAGCTACGAAGGGCGGCGCAGCGGCGTTTCGGCGGGCGCACGCATGACCGGAGTGTTCATGAAGGATGAAGACATACAAAACGAAGATATCCACAGCCTGGCGATTGACTTGACGGATTTCCTGGCGGCGCTGGCCGGAAAATATCAGGCGAAGAACTAGCCTTCGGCGGAGTCCGCCTCGATGGCCGCAACCGATTCGCGGATGATTTTTTTGTATTGATCCACGCCGTCATCGAAGGCCGCAGACATCAGCAGCACCGGGGTTTTCGGAATTTTGCGTTTAAACTTCTTTAAATTCTCTTCGGCGACGGCTTCATCCATTTTATTGGCCACCACGAGCCGGGGCTTGTCCAGCATCTCCGGATCGTAAAGCTCCAATTCGCGCAGCAGTTGCTTGTAATCATCCCAAGGATTCCGGCCATCGGTCCCTGCCATATCGATGAGAATGGTGAGGAACTTGCACCGTTTGATGTGACGCAAGAATCCGTGGCCGAGTCCGACATTCTGGTGAGCCCCCTCAATCAATCCGGGCACGTCGCAAACCGTCAGGCGAAAAAAATCCGGATACTCCAAAATGCCAATTTGGGGATGGAGCGTGGTGAAAGGATAAGCGGCAATTTTCGGGCGGGCTTTGGAAATGGCGGTGAGCAGCGTGGACTTTCCTGCGTTCGGATAGCCGACCAAACCCACTTCCGCCACGATACGGAGTTCCAGGCGGTAGTCTCCTTCTTCTCCCGGTTCGCCCGGCTGGGCGAAGCGCGGGGTCTGCCGCGTGGACGTGGCAAAGTTTCGATTGCCCAGGCCCCCTCGGCCTGCTTTGCAAAGAATAAACTGCTGTCCATCTTCCGTCAGGTCGGCCACGAGTTCGGTTTCGCCGGAAACGGGCTCTGTTGAAACATCCGACCCGTCGTCTTCCAGGTTCAGCTCGACCGCCAGCTCTTTTCCCGATCGTCGGATGAGAGAGCGCTTGTTCGAACTCGCCATCAACATGGTTTTTGGCTCTTCCTCCTCTGCGTCGTCATCGTCCTTTTCGGGCGCGGGCGGCGCGGAGGGGAGTTTCCAGACCAGCGTTCCGCAGGGCACCCTGACGAGTAAATCTTTTCCGGCCAGGCCATCCATTCCTTTGCCGCCACCGCCTTCGCCTTTCTCGGCGATTAGACGCGGTTTGTAAAACTGGCCGATCAAATTGTTCAGGTCGTGGTCGGCCTGGAGAATGACATTTCCGCCCCGACCGCCGTTGCCCCCGCTCGGCCCGCCCTTGGGAACGTAGGCTTCACGATGAAACGCCACGGCGCCTTTGCCGCCGTGACCGGCGCGCGCGTAAACTTTGATTTGATCAACGAACATAGGTTTCGATTCTCAATTTTAATCTTAATCTTGATCTTACTCCTAATCGAAATTTGCGAAACCCGATTACGAGCCAGGACCGAACTCCGGAGCCGAAGAAAATTGGAAAACAAAAAAGGCGAGGCTTGCGACCTCGCCGTGAAACTCGATTTGGTCCGGTTAATTATTTACCGGCGCTGCTTCAGGCAAGACGTTGACGCGGCGACTTCCCTTGTCAAAAGCGACTTTTCCGTTCACCAGAGCGAATAGAGTCCAATCGCGACCGGTGCCGACATTCTTCCCAGCGACGAATTTCGATCCGCGTTGGCGAACAATAATGCTGCCCGCCGTAACGACGTGGCCGCCAAATTCTTTTACGCCGAGCCGTTTGCTGACGCTGTCCCGACCGTTGCGAACACTTCCCTGACCTTTCTTGTGTGCCATAAAATTTCCTTAACCTTTAATTTCAGTAATTTTTACCACCGTCAATTCCTGGCGATGACCCACCGTGCGGTGGTAGCCTTTTCGGCGCTTCATTTTGAATGCGATTTTTTTCTCGCCGCGTTTGTGAGACACAACATCGGCCACCACGCCTGCGCCCGCCACTGTTGGGCCGCCAAACGAGAATTTGCCTTCGTTGCCAATCATCAACACGCGATCAAACGTGAAAGATTTTCCTTCACCCGCTTCCACGGGCAAACGTTCGATTTCCAGAGTGTCACCGGCTTTGACACGATATTGTTTTCCACCGGTTTCTAATACAGCGTACATAAAATTTTCCCACCAAAGGGGCAGGGAATAAACCAAGAACACTCCCGTCTGTCAATCCCGGTTTCAAAAAAATCCGTACCCCACCACAAGTTTTTGACTCGACCTGGAACCGGCCGTACAGGTGACTCACCCGACATGGACAAGATAAGGTGCGTGTTCCCCCAAAATGGCGCATCGCCCGAGGGTTAATCCGGTCTATTCATTCGGAAGCAATGGGAACTTTGTTCCAAGCCAATCCGGTTGACGGCCCCACGGGCGAGGACGCTCGCGCTCGCACGCCCCGGCGTGCCCGCACAGGCTTGCGGCTCCATTGGAAATCAAGCAAAGTCCCGATGCTGAGGGGCCGTCGGCTGAACTGCGGAATAATTCGTTCAGAATGTGACCCGCGTCGGATCGCCCCTGAGTCATATCTTGTGGGGAACTGCTGCTCAAAACTCAGACAACGACAACCATGAAAAATCAATCGAAGTCCAGGAAACAACAGAAGTCGCGGGTGACCGCGCGGCGCCGAACCAAAAAACCTGCGTCCGCCCGTTCCGTCGCGGCAGCCTCTGGACCTTTCCGGCTGAAACAAATTCTGGTCACAACTGACTTTTCCGACGAATCGAAGAAGGCGCTGCCGTATGCCGCCGCGTTTGCGAAACGGCTCGGGGGAAAGATCGCCCTGCTCAACGTGGTCGAATCTCAATCGCACTTCACGGGGTTGGAAAGTGTCGTATTATTTCAATCCGGCGACGCGGCGATGGCCGAAGTTTACGAAGGTCTTGACCAAATCGCAAAACGGTCGTTTGGAGGCAAAGACCAGATCGCGACGCACGCCCGCACCGGAAAACCATTCCGTGAAATCATAAAAGCGGCGAGCGAGCTGGACGCCGACCTTCTCATCATGTCCAGCCATGGTTATACCGGGCTGAAGCATACGCTGATCGGCAGCACCACCGAGCGAGTCGTCCAGCATGCTCCCTGTCCGGTGCTCGCTGTGCGAGGGGGAACGGACGAGGCGTCCGGAAGCCGACAGAAACGCGTGACCATTCGACGCATCCTTCTGGCGACGGATTTCTCTGACAATTCGCTGAAGGCGTTTCCTCTCGCCCAATCGCTGGCGGACGCATTCGGCGCCCGCCTCACTCTGATCCACGTCGTGGAGCGGTTTCCCATCGACGCCATCCTTGGCGAAGAGTTGACCCACCAAACCTCGGCGCAACTGATCGAGTTGGCCCGGGCGCGGTTGACCGGGCTGGTCGCCGACCTGCGCAAACGGGGCGGCTTCCGGGCGGAAGTCGTGGTCCGGTTTGGCAAACCGTTCGACGAAATTGCCCGCTACGCGAAGGAGATGGACGCATCGCTCATCGTTGCGAGCACCCACGGCTACACTGGCCTCAAGCATCTTTATCTCGGGAGCGTGGCGGAACGGGTGCTGCGTCACGCGCCCTGCCCTGTGCTGGTGGTGCGGGAGACGAAGGCATGAAGACAACCGACGACCCGGCCTGGCACCATCTGCCAATCGAACAGGTCGCGCAACTCCTCGAGTCCGACCTGCAGAAAGGCCTGACCAGCGCCGAGGTCAAGCGGCGGCAGGAAAAATTTGGACCGAACCAGCTCACCGCCGCGCGACGCGCCAGCGCGCTGAAGCGCTTTCTTCTCCAGTTCGCGCAGCCCCTGATGTACATCCTGCTCATCGCTTCAGGCGTCACCTTCTTTCTCGGTGAGTTCGTGGATTCAGCGGTGATCTTTGGCGTCACCTTCGTCAACGCCATCGTCGGCTTCCTCCAGGAGAGCAAGGCGGAGAAGGCGATTGAGGCCCTCTCGAAAATGGTTTTGACCGAGGCCACCGTGCGGCGCGACGGGAGCAAGCGGCGCATTCCCTCCGTCGAACTGGTTCCCGGCGACGTGGTGTTGCTCCGGTCCGGCGACAAGGTGCCGGCCGATCTCCGGCTGTTTCATGTGCGCAGTTTGCAGGTGGACGAATCGGCGCTCACCGGGGAATCGGTGCCCGTCGAGAAGCACGCCACCGTGCTCCCCTCGGACACTGTTCTCGCCGACCGAAAGAACCTCGCGTTCGCGGGAGCGCTCGTCACCTACGGCCAGGCCGAAGGGATGATCCTGTCCATCGGCAACCAGACTGAAACCGGACGCATCGCCCGGCTGATCCGCGAGGCCACCGACTTGACCACACCGCTCACGCGCAAGATCGCCCAGTTCAGCAAGCTGGTCCTCTGGGTCATTCTCGGCCTGGCGGCAATGACTTTTGCCATCGGCGTGGCCCGTGGCGAAAAGGCCGTCGATATGTTCATGGCTGCCGTCGCCCTGGCAGTGGGGGCGATTCCCGAGGGGCTTCCCGCCGCCGTTACCATCACTCTGGCCATAGGCGTCTCGCGCATGGCCAAACGCCGCGCGATCATCCGGAAACTTCCCGCCGTCGAGGCGCTCGGCAGCACCACGGTCATTTGCTCGGACAAAACCGGCACCCTCACCGAAAACCAGATGACCGTGCAGCAGATTTTTGCAGGCGGAAAATTCTACGATGTGACGGGCAGCGGATACGAGCCGCTCGGTGAAGTTTTGGAACAGGGCCAGCGCGCCGCGCTCGATCATCACGCCGGGCTGCGCGAGACGCTCCTGGCCGGGTTGCTCAACAACGATTCGCAACTCGTCCGCGACGGCGACCGGCTCAAGGTCGAGGGCGACCCGACCGAAGCCGCGCTGATCTCCGCCGCGCAAAAATCCGGCCTCGTGCTCGATGAGACCCATTCCGCCCATCCCCGCCTGGACGTGATTCCCTTCGAGTCAGAGCACCAGTTCATGGCCACGTTGCACGGCCGCGGCGAGGGCAAGCCCCGCGTCATTTACAAAAAAGGTTCCGTCGAACGTCTGCTGGAGCGCTGCACCCTCTCGCTCCGCGACGACGGCCAACTCGCGCCCGTGGATGCCGACTCCGTCCGCACCGCCGTCGAGCAAATGGCGGCGAAGGGCCTGCGGGTTCTTGCGTTTGCCCGGCGCGAGGTCGCGCACGACCATCACGAATTGCACCACGATCACGTGAAGGAGGGGCTCACTTTCCTGGGCTTGCAGGGCATGATCGACCCGCCACGGGCCGAGGCCATCGTGTCCGTGCGCAAATGCCAGGAGGCAGGAATTCAGGTGAAAATGATCACCGGCGACCACGCGCTCACCGCCCGGAGCATCGCCCAACAGCTTGGCTTGAAGGGTGGCGGCAACGGCGAGCTCCTCGCCGTCACCGGCCGCGAACTGGAAAAAGTTTCCGACGCCGACCTCCCGGAACTCACCGAACGCACCGCCGTCTTCGCCCGCGTCGCTCCCGAACAAAAACTCAAGCTCGTGCGCGCGCTCCAGACCCGCGGTCACATCGTGGCGATGACTGGCGACGGCGTGAACGACGCGCCCGCGCTCAAGCAGGCTGACATCGGTGTGGCCATGGGCATCACCGGCACCGACGTGGCCAAGGGCGCCGCCGACATGCTGCTCACCGACGACAACTTCGCCAGCATCGAAGCGGCCGTCGAGGAAGGCCGCAGCGTGTTCGACAACCTGACCAAGTTCATCATTTGGACGCTGCCGACCAACGCGGGAGAAGCGCTCATCCTGTTGACCGCGATCATTCTTGGCACCTCCCTGCCCGCGCTGCCCGTGCAACTGCTTTGGATCAATATGGTGACTGCCATCCTGCTCGGCCTGATGCTGGTCTTTGAACCGAAGGAGCGCGACCTGATGCTGCGTCCGCCGCGCGACCCGAAGCTGCCCATCATCACCTTTCCCCTGTTCATGCGCACCGGACTGGTCACGCTGCTGATGCTGGCCGGCGCGTTCGGGGCATTTCTCTGGGAACAAAATGTGCGCGGAAAAGATCTCGTCGAAGCCCGCACCACGGTCGTCAACGTCATCGTCATGGTCGAGGTCTTTTACCTGCTCAACTGCCGCTCGCTCCTGCACTCGATGTTCTACGTCGGGCTATGGAGCAACCTCTGGATTTTCGCCGGCATCGCCTCAATGCTTGGCGCCCAGCTTCTCTTCACCCACGCGCCGGTGATGAACCGGTTGTTCCACACCGCGCCGCTCGACGCCGCCTCCTGGCTTTACGTCTTCGGAGTCGGCCTCGCATCCTACTGCGTGGTCGAATTCGAGAAGTGGGTGCGCCGAAAAGTGGCGGGCGAGAGCTGATCCCCGCTCGCTTAAACCTCAACGAGAAAAGAATATGCCATGAACCCGAACAAAAAACAGAAAACCAAAACGCAGCCAACACCGAAACTCCGGCGCATTCTCGTGCCTGTGGATTTCTCAGATGCCTCCGGGAAAGCCGTCACCGCGGCAGTCGCGCTGGCCAAGCGTTTTTCGGCCAGGCTTGCCCTGGTCCACGTCACTCCTCCCAAGGGACGGCCCGGGAGCCACGGCGCATTTGAACTGGCGGGAATGACCACCGACCCGCGCCGGCCGGCCCGCGAAAAGCTGGCCGGGTTCGCCAGGGATAACGTTCCAGAGGAGATCGAGGTCACCCGCCTCGTCGAATCCGGTGTTGCCTACAAACACATTGCCAGCGCGGCGTCTGACTGGGAAGCGGATCTCATTCTCATCGCCACCCACGGGAGCGGCAGCCTGGCGCACGCGTTTCTCGGCAGCACGGCGGAACGCGTGGTGCGCCACGCGCCCTGTCCCGTCCTTGTCCTCCGGGGCCGGAAAAAAGGCGGGACGAATTCGGCGTTCTTGTCCAGCCCGATCCGCAGCGTCCTGCTCACGACAGATTTCTCGGAGAATTCACTCACCGCCTTCCCGCACGCCGTCGCCTGGGCGCGCGAGTTCGGGGCGAAGCTCGTCCTGCTTTATGTCGTGCCGGAACATCTGCCGAGCGAGCTTTCACACATTGGCATCGTGCTTCAGGAGAAGCGCATTGCCCAGGAAGCAAGAACGAAGCTGCCCGAATTTGCCCGCAAACATTTGCCCGCCGACCTGGCCGTGGAAACGCGCGTGCTCATCGGCCCGACGGAACACACGATTTGCGAAACCGCCCGCGAGGTGGATGCCGGACTCATCGTCATGGGCAGCCACGGCCACACCGGCATCAAGCATCTGCTCATCGGCAGCACGGCGGAACGGGTGGTCTGGCAGGCCAGCGGTCCCGTGCTCGTCGTTCGATAAAATGACGCGACGCAAATTCGCCGTGCTGGGTGCGGGCAACATGGGCACGGCCATGGCCCATGCATTGGCGGGCAACGGCCACGAGGTGGCGGTGTGGGATTTCTTTCCCGAGGTTATTCAGGACATTCGCCGCCACCGCGTGAACCGGCGCTTTCTTCCTGGCATTCGCCTGCATGCCGGCGTCCGCGCTATGACGGATGCAGACGAATGTGTCGCTGGCGCGGCGCTTGTCATCGTGTGTGTGCCGTCGGCTTTCGTGGCCTCGACTCTGGCTCCGGTCGTGCCTGCGCTGGAGAAGGACGCCGTGCTGTTGAATGTCGCCAAGGGGTTTGCGCCAGGCACGAAGGAACCTTTGGTGTTCAGGCTGAAACGCCTGGCCCCCGACCACGACTGTGTCCATTTGGCGGGGCCGGCCATCGCCAATGAACTGGCCCGGGGCGTGCCGACGTCCGTCGTGCTGGCATCCTCGGACCCGCGCGCTGCCCGCCGCGTCGCGGAGTGGTTCACCGGGCCGTCGTTCATTCCCAGCACGAGCACCGATGTAATGGGTGCCGCGCTCGGCGGAATTCTCAAGAATGTTTACGCCATCCTGCTCGGCTGCCTGGAGAAACTGGGCGGCGACGCGCGGAATCTCGAAGCCGCCGCACTGACGGCCAGCGTCCACGAGATGGCCGCCATCGCGGGCGCGCAGGGCGGCCAACCCGCCACGCTGTATGGAATCGCCGGGCTGGGCGATTTGATCGCCACGGGATTTTCGCGCGACAGCCACAATCGAAAATTTGGACAACTTCTCGCTTCGGGAAAATCGGTAGCACAACTCGAAAAGCAACTGGGCTGGCTGCCCGAAGGAGTGAGGGCGACCGCAGTCGTCTGCGCCCTGGCCCGCGCGCAACGCGTGCCGGCACCGCTGGCGGGGTGGGTTCGCCGGGTGCTCGGCGGCACACCACCGTCACTCGATCACTTGCTCCGCGCCCTGCGTGCCTCCGCCCGGACCGCGCATCTTTCCACGTCTGACTGATGGCCGCCGCCAACCTCATCTTTGCGGGTGGCCCCATTCTTCTGCTCATCTATCTGATGACAAAAAAGAGGCCGGTGCCGTCGGCCCAGGCGCTGCCACTCGCGGCGGTTGTGGCCTACGGGGTGCAGCTTGCCTGGTTCGGAACGAACCTGACTCTTGTGAATGCCTCGGTGATGGCGGGATTGCTCGTGGCTCTGACGCCCATCCTCATCGTCTGGGGCGCGATCTTCTTCTTCCGCACCATGGAGCATTGCGGAGCGATGGAGACGATTCGCCGCTGGCTCGATCACCTTTCGCGCAATCGCGTGGCGCAGGTCGTCCTCATCGGATGGTCGTTTCAATTCCTCATCGAAGGCGCGAGCGGCTTTGGCACCCCCGCCGCACTGGCCGCTCCGCTGCTGGTGGGGTTGGGCTTTCCGCCACTGCGCGTCGCAATGGCCTGCCTCATTCTCAACAGCGTGCCGGTGTCGTTCGGTGCCGTCGGCGCGCCGACGTGGTTCGGATTCGGACAGCTCGGTTTAAGCGCTGAGGAATTCCGCGCGGTGGCGTGGAAAACCGCGCTGGTGCATAGCGCCGCCGCCTGCTTCGTCCCACTGCTCGCGTTCCGGCTACTGGTGAGTTGGGAGGAGATTCGGCGGAACCTCGTGTTCATCTACCTCGCGATCGCGGCCAGTGTCGTGCCGATGTTCGCGCTCGCGCTGGTCAATGATGAGTTTCCCTCGGTGGCCGGCGGCTTGATTGGACTGGGGATCACCGTGTGGTTGACGCGCCATCACATCGGCCTCGCTCGTGTGGATAACGCCGCGTCCGAGGACTCAATCGCGGCCCCGACCACCCGTGCGGTGATCCGGGCGCTCTTTCCACTTTGGGCCACGGTGCTCGTGTTGCTGGCCACGCGGATTCCACAACTTGGCCTGCGCGGATTCCTCACCGCCGCGACACCCGCCTGGGATTTGTCGCTCGGCAGTCTCGGAAATTTCTCGATCAGCCCATCCCTGGTGTTGAGCCTGCGCGGCATCTTCGGCACCGAAACAGACTGGACGCATCAGGTGCTCTACGTGCCGTCGCTGATTCCGTTCATCCTGATCTCGATTGTTTCCTGGTGGCTTTTGTCCGCGCCAACCGGCACCGGCCGAATCGTCTGGCGCGAGTCTGTCGAGCGGATGCGCAATCCCGTGCTCGCGCTGCTGGGCGCGCTGGTCTTCGTGCGATTGCTGATGGTGGGTGGAGACAAATCCGCCGTGATGATCCTGGGCCACTCGCTCGCGGAAGTCACCGGCGGCTCGTGGCAATACCTGGCCGCTTATCTCGGTGCCGTCGGCTCGTTCTTCGCCGGATCAAATACCATCTCGAATCTTACCTTCGGCCCGATCCAGGATTCCATCGCCACGCGAATGGGACTGGAGCGGACGACCATCCTCGCCCTGCAATCGGTCGGCGGTGCGATGGGCAATATGGTCGCCATTCACAACATCGTTGCTGTCTGCTCGGTGCTGGGTTTAGGGAATCAAGAAGGCGAGATTCTCAAACGGACCATCGGCCCGATGCTGCTGTATGGTGCCATTGCGGCCGCCATGGCGGTCTTCTTGTGAAAATTTATCGTCTCGCTTTTGCTTGTGAAATGGAGCCGACTGGATATTCATCCGCGCGCATGAATAGCATTGAGAACCAACTTCTGAACCTGAAGCCGTCAGGCCGCTGTGGCTGGCCACCAGAAACGCTATGAACGCCAAGTCTGACTGACCATTCATCAACCACCCCATATCCATGACGATTCCCCTGTTGTTCGTGTTGCTCGGTCTCGTGTTGCTCTTCTTCGGCGGGGAGGGACTGGTGCGCGGCAGTTCGGCGCTGGCCCTGCGGCTCGGACTGACTCCGCTGGTGGTGGGGCTGACGGTGGTTGCCTTTGGCACCAGCGCGCCTGAGTTGGTGGTCAGCGTGAAGGCCACGCTCGCGGGGCAGGGCGCGGTCGCCATGGGCAATGTCATCGGATCGAACTCGCTCAACATCGGCTTGATCCTTGGACTGACGGCGCTCATCTACCCGTTGAAAGTGCAGCTCCAGATTCTTCGCATCGACACCCCGATCATGGTTGGTGTCTCCATCGTCGCCGCCTGGATGCTCTCCGACCTCGCCATTGGGCGAGTGGAAGGCGCGCTGCTCTTCGCCGGAATCATTGCCTACACCACCTTCACCGTGCTTTATGCCCGGAGGGTGAAAGCCACTCCCGAAGTGGAGGCTGAATTTGCCGAGGCTGTTCCCAAGCCCCACGGAAATATCTGGCTCGATGTGCTTTTCATCGCCGTCGGTCTGGGGCTGCTCGCGGCCGGCTCCCACTTCCTCGTGGACGGCGCGACGCGCCTGGCGCGGGGCTTCGGCATCAGCGAGGCGATCATCGGGCTGACGATTGTGGCGCTGGGCACGAGCATGCCGGAGTTGATGACCTGCATCGTGGCGGCCATGAAAAAGGAACCCGACATCGCGCTCGGCAACGTCATTGGCTCCAACATTTTCAACCTGCTCGGCATCCTCGGAGCGGCCGCCCTGATCCGGCCCATGACCGGTGACGGCATCAAGATGACAGATCTCTACGTGACCATCGCCTTTGCGGCCGCCCTGGTGCCGATCCTCTGGAGTGGCCGCATCATGCAGCGATGGGAAGGCGGGGTGTTGCTCGCTGGCTATGTGATTTATGTGATAACACTCTGGCCCAAATGAATTAGTTGATCGACAACTCGTCAACGTTTGGGCAATGGCTTCAGCCAATCTCATTGAACTCAGAAATCCATGACCATCGCCTTCTACGACACCAAAGCCTACGACCGCGAATTCTTTGGCCGGACGCCCGGGCACGACCAGGTGGAATGGCAATTCCATGAATTCCGTCTCAACGCCACCACCGCGGGCACGGCCGCAGAGGCCCGGGCCGTCTGTATTTTCGTCAATGACCGCGTCGATCGCGCCTGTCTGGAAATCCTCGCGCGGCAAAAGGTCAAACTGGTGGCGTTGCGATGCGCCGGGTTCAACAACGTGGACGTAAAGGCGGCGGGCGAACTCGGCATCGCCGTTGTTCGCGTCCCCGCTTATTCGCCACATGCCGTCGCCGAGCACGCCGTAGCGTTGCTGCTCACGCTCAATCGCAAAATTCATCGCGCCCACAATCGCGTGCGTGAACACAATTTCTCCCTCAGCGGCCTGGTCGGCTTCGACCTCCACGGCAAGACCGTTGGCATCGTCGGCACCGGAAAGATCGGACGCATCGCCGCGCAGATTTTCCGCGGCTTCGGCACGCGCGTCCTGGCCTCGGATCCGTTTCCCGCTCCGGACTGGGCGAAGAAACACGGCATCGAATACACCGGGCTGTCCGAGTTGTTTCGCGCCAGCGACATCGTCTCGCTTCACGTCCCGCTCCTGCCGGACACGCATCATCTGCTCAATGACCGCTCGATCGCGGAGATGAAGCCGGGTGCCTACGTCATCAACACCAGTCGCGGCAAACTCATCGACACCACTGCGCTCATCGGCGCACTCAAGTCCGGCCACCTCGGCGGGGTGGCGCTCGATGTTTACGAGGAAGAGGAAGGCATTTTCTTCGAGGACCACTCCGGTTCGGTGTTGCAGGACGACGAACTGAGCCGGCTGCTCACGTTCCCCAACGTGCTCATCACGTCACACCAGGCGTTCCTCACCCGTGAGGCACTTGGCGAAATCGCCCGCGTGACTGTTCAGAACTTGCTCGCGCTCGACGGAGGCAAACCGTTTCTCGA
>Ga0163144_10012614_pt1 | contig 17728 bp, 17 predicted proteins | sample OliLak19BULKMAT1_FD_123175 | JGI IMG/M metagenome (GOLD analysis project Ga0163144, IMG submission 123175) | Freshwater microbial mat bacterial communities from Lake Vanda, McMurdo Dry Valleys, Antarctica - Oligotrophic Lake LV.19.BULKMAT1 | ecosystem: Environmental > Aquatic > Freshwater >...
TCCTGTGGAACACCGTTTATCTCCAGAAAGCTGTCCAGATGCTAGCTGACGAAGGCACGCCGGTCCCGCCGGAGTGTATGCCGCACTTGTCACCGCTCGGATGGGAGCACATCAATATGACTGGCGATTACGTCTGGAGCCTGCAGCGGGTCACAACGCTCGAGAAACTGCGCCCGCTTCGCCGGCATAGTTACCGTCCAAGGGAGCCTTACCGTACAGCCAGAAGGCCGCTGGAGACTCATGCCGTCCTTAGCGTACACTTTTCTCCTTTTGGTGCCGCATGGCCAAATAGCTCTGCTCCCGCTCCCCCTGCCCAATCGGATCCCACGTCAACGCAACAAACCCCTTCGCTGCAAGATTCGCCGCCAAAATCTGCGGTTCCGGCTTACCCTCTTGCGTGTGCCCCGACGGAACCAACACTCCCGGATACCGGCCCGGCGCATTCGGCCGATACAGATTTCCCGTCACGTGTATTCCCGGCAGGCTCTCGAAAATCACCTTCTCAACCGTATGCGTCTCGCTCTTCAATGTGCCGGTCACCCGCGCACGCAACGGCCCATTCCATTGCGGCAATCCCCCGATCAGTCGCTCCAACTTGGCGCGCACAACCGCCTTGCGCCGCTCCGCATCCGCCACCGTTCGAACCCTGGAAATCGCCAACGCCCGTTCATCCAAGTGCTTCTGCGCCGTCCGGTCCAGCCAACTGAGAAATGCATCGGGCTGGGGCACCTGAGCAAACAAGCCGATCGACACCAGCATCAGAAGCACAAACTCAAACCGTTGGATACACCCTCCGAATCGCCTTCACCACATCGTCCAAATCCGCACGCGAAAACTTCGGATCCATCATCACCCCGCCATACCGCCCCAGCACATCGATCGTCTTCGGACAACTCTCCGCCCCATATCGAATCGCCTTCCCGCGAGCCGATTGAAAACTCGGCCACCTCGGATGCGGCCCCTGCTTGGCAATCACATGAGGCAACAGCGGCAACACCACAGACCCGCCCGGCTTGCTCGCCGGAACATTCTGCACTTTCATCCCCGCGATAAATCGATCGCAACGTTCCTTCGTCCCAAAATCCAAAAACACCCCGCTCCCCAACTCCCCCGCGGCATCCGGCAACTCGCGAAACTTCACGCCCGGCAGATCGCGAACCCCCTCATAAACCACCCGCGCATTCCCCCGCACCGCCGCCACAATCTTGTCGAGCTTCCGCAGTTGCGCCAGCAACACACCCCCGGTAAATTCACTCATCCGGTAGTTGGCCCCAATCAACCAGTCCAATTGCGGCTTGCCAACTACCTGCTGATGAGGAACCCGGAATCCACCCAGATCATGAAACCGGCTCGCCCGCTCAAACAGCACCGGATCATTCGTAACCAGCGCCCCGCCCTCACCCGCCGTGATGGTCTTGTTCAACTGAAGACTGTAGATACCCATATCCCCCAAACACCCGAGCGGCTTCCCGCGAAAGGATGCCCCAACGCTCTGCGCACAATCTTCCAGCACTCGGATCTTGTGCCGCCGGGCAATCTCCAACAACTGATCGACATGACAAGGATTCCCCTGCAAGTGCACCGCCAGAATCAACTTCGTCTGCGGCGTAATCAACCGTTGTACTGAAGCAGGGTCGATGTTAAACGTATGATCGATCTCCGCGCAAACCGGCAGCGCTCCCGCCAGCACCACAGCATTGAAACACGAGTGCCAAGTCCACGCCGGCAGGATCACTTCATCCCCGGGGCCGATCTCGAAGGCAGCCATCGCGCATTGAAGCGCCGCCGTCCCCGACGTCACCCCTAATGCAAACCGCGCACCCATCCGGGCAGCAAATTCCTTCTCAAACTGCAAGACTTTCGTTGGAGTCTGAGCCCCATACCAGCGAAACGGAGACTTCGACTCAAGCACATCGAGAAGCTCAGCCCGTTCCTTATCGTCGTAGTATTGCGTGCCCCAGTAGCCCGCCCGCAGCGGCGTGGCTCGAACAGGCTTATCGGTAGCCGTTGCCGGAGTTGCGCCAGCCAGGGCCGTTGCAGCGGCAAACTTTCGCCGGTCCATCACTGAATCCGCTTAAGCCAGAGCCAGGTTCAGATTCTCGATCGCTTCATCAATCTCGGCTGTATTCTTGTAACCAACCGTCACACTATCCACTCCCGCCTGACGGAACGCATAACGCATCGCCGCCTTGCGGTCATCGCGATTCGCAAACGCGCCCTCTCCAACCAGCTTCATGCTGATCACTCCCATGCCATCGGCGCGCACCTTATCCACATGGCTCGAAACCTGCTTCACGTCGCCGAGACCGCGCGTATTGTATTCTTCGGCATCCATCTTCGTGCCGTTATGATTCACTCGAATCATCGCCACCTCAAGCCATTTGTTGCCCGGCATCTGCCGCAACGCCGGCAATCCATGCACCGAAGCGCCTTGCCCAACAACCGCCTTCTTGTGCTTGGCCTCCGAAATCCCATCCTGCCAGCGCAACGTATCCGTCGGCCAAGATGCAACATGCTGGTAGTGAAGCAGCAGCACATCAAAGTATTCCGTCTGGGCCAGTTTCCTCAGCTCATCGATCTTCTCTTGAGGATTCACGCCTTCCCGCGTGGTCACCTTCGACATCAACCGGTACGAATCCCGTGGAATGCCTTTCAGAGCAATCCCCAGCATCTTGTGCATCTCGCCATAAGATTCCGCGGTCTCAAAGAACCGTATCCCGCTGTCATAGGCATGGCGCACCAGCCTCGTAAACTGATCCTGTCCCAGCTCCCGCTGAGTCCGTCCACTCATGGTCCCGGTGCCAAACGCCAGCCTTGTCACTTTCACATTCGACTTGCCAAGCGTCACCCAATCTGTGGCTTTGCCACCAGCGGCATTCAGGGGGCGGAATCCGGTGCCGGCCAATGCTGTGGCGGCAAGTCCGGTGCGCAGAAATCTTCGTCGGGAACAAGGTGTCATGTGACTGTCTCCAATGGCCGAAATCATATCACCGCACGCAATCCAACTCCAGCCTCCGCTCCCCCCACCAACATCCTGCCCGCGCATCCGCAGGATCTCCTGCCTCAACTACTTAAAAACAGTCGACGAGTGGTTCTCCAGCAAATCCTGAACCTCAATCAACAAAAATGCCCGGACAGCACGAAAGCTGCCCGGGCATTTTCTAATGTTGGGTGATCGAAAACCGCTAGTTGCCCGTCCCCTGGAAGTTGATGGTAGCCGTATCGGTGGCTTTGGTGCCATTCGAATCAGTTACCGTCAGCTTGAATCCATAAGCCCCGCGGAACGACAAATTGCTGAAGCGCACTGTCGGGGTAGCCGTATCCGCATTAATAATGCTCACTGCGGGGGTTCCCTCAGCAGCAGTCCACTGATACGTCAGAGCCTTCCCATCGGCACTCTTTGACTGTGATCCGTCGAGCGTGATCTCTCGGGCAATCGCGGATAAATTGCGGGGTGAGGCAACAGCCGTCGGCAGCGTTGCGCTAGAACCCTTGCAGATTTCCGGTGTCGGCCCAATCTGTGGCTTGTCGCAACCCAGCCGGGTAACTACTGCCTTGCCGCTGAAAGGAACCGCAACAGGAAACTCGAGGCTTGGGCCGAGGCCAATCGCGGGCACCGCACTAAAAGTGTTCTCAGTCGTGAGGCTCAGAGTGATGTTCTTGAAATCGTATGTCTTTCCATTGAACTGGAAGGGCGTACTGGAAAGCAGGTCTCCCGAGAACGCTTCGTCTAGGCGGTTGTTCAGGATCGTGCCAAGGAAAGCGGTACGGCTGAACGTAGCAACCTTGATGCCCTTCATGAAATCTTCCGGGATTTGCCAATTGCGTGAGGTCGGGCTCGCATTGAAATAGATGTCATAGGTGGCCGCTCCCGAAACAACCAGCCGTTGGTCAAGGTTATCCGGCAAGGGGAAATTGTCAGCAAGACTCGTTCGGAACGTGAACAAGGCGGTATTCGGCCCTGGAATGCCATTGAACATCTGGATCGGTGTACCCAATCCGTTAATAAAAATGTAGTAGCCGTAGCCTTGCGCCCTGGCTTCATCGACACGGATCGCCCCGCGCGATACCGAGTAAGATGCAATTTCTCCGAGTGCGGTTGGGCCTACTGTGGTTTGGGCCAGTACAGAACCAGTCATAAGTGCTGCAAAAATTCCGACTGCGCCGGCTCTACTTCTAATGCTAGAAATCAAGTTAGCTTCCTCCGTGTAAATGTTTTGACCGGGACTTCAAATTATAATTCCCAGCCAGATCAGTACAACTCAGAGGCGCACATCAGGCAGTGCCGCCGCAAGTCAGCGGCGGCACACCTGGCGATCATCAATCAGGCCATTGACGGCTCGGTTTTGAGTGAATCCTCGTAGGTCGAGCGCGCCGCATCCACCGACGCCGAGACTGCGCGTTTCCGCGCCTCAATGCCGGTCTTCACGGACTGACTCAAGTGGGTCAAACTTTGCTTGGAAGTGGCAATGCCTTCCTCTACCTTGTTCTTGGCAACTCGGCGAACGTCCGGCAAGCTGATTGCCATGACGGCAGCTCCTGCCAAAAAACCAAGCGTGAATACAGTACAGTCTTTGTTTGACATAATCTACTCCTTCCCAATCTCCCAGCAAAACAGTGGCCACTCGTAAGGAATACTCGCTAGGAATAAATTTCCGCCATGCACCCCAATCTTCCTTTGCACAACCGCACGGGAAATTCCCACTTTCAGCCCTGTATGGCCCAAATCGCGCGAATCGAGTTTGGTATGCCAATTGCATTATGTGGCTGGCGAGGTGACAACGTCATGAGACTTTCAATTTGTATTCTTGCCGTGAGCACAATTCTGGCATCTGCGGATAAGCCCGGCGAAACCCAGGAATCCCGAATGCAGCGGCAAATCAGGCACGAGCTTGTGATGTTGCCCTATTACGGCGTTTTCGATGAACTCGCCTTCAAAACGAATGGCCGAACAGTGACCTTGATGGGGCGTGTTTCCAGGCCCTCCCTGAAACCCGATGCCGAACGTGCCACCAAGCAAGTCGATGGAGTGGAATCGGTAGTAAATGAAATCGAGGTTCTTCCAACCTCGCCGAATGACGACCGAATCAGGCTTGCCACCTACAGGGCAATTTATGGCGACAACATGCTGTATCGCTACGGATTGCAGGCCGTTCCTCCCATCCACATCATTGTCAAGAACGGCAATATCAACTTGGTTGGCGTCGTTGCCAACGAATCGGATAAAAACGTCGCCGGGCTCAGAGCCAACGGCGTCAGCGGCGCCTTCGCAGTAACCAACAATCTTCAGGTTGAAAATAAAAACGGCGAAAAGTAACCAGCGCCAGCAGATCGCAACCCGGAACCGAATTTAAGTGATCACTGAACAGAAAGGACAGGAAAAGAAATGAATCCAAAGCACATATTATTAGTGCGGCTCGAAGAAATGCGGGAGAGCTTGAAAGAGCGGGACGGCTTGATGATTGCTGCCGTCTCGGAAGACATCGAGAAAATTCGTTCGCAAGCGGATCGTGAAATCGAAGTGCTCAAGCTGAGCCGGTCCACAAGTACAGTCAGAGAAATCATTGCGGCTCTCGACCGCGTAGACGAAGGCGAGTACGGAATTTGCATCGCCTGCTCGGAAAACATCTCGCCCAAGCGCCTCGCCGCATTGCCATGGGCCGCTCGATGCATTCGATGCCAGGAAAACGCTGACCGGCAACATGCTCAACATGAAAGCGAAGTCGATTTTCCCTGGCGACAAAACGCTGCAGCATAATTTTTTTCATCAGACGTTAAGAGAGGTATAAATCATGAACGAAGACATCCTTAAAGGAAACTGGACGCAATTCCAAGGGCTTGTACGCGAGAAGTGGGGCAAGCTCACAGATGACGATCTCGATGTCGTAGCTGGCAAGAAGGATCAGATTATCGGCAAAATCCAGGAACGCTATGGAATGGCCAAGGATCAGGCCGAACTCGAATGGAAAAAATTCGAGGATGAACAGATCGTACGGTAGGCTTTATCAAGCAGACTGGACTCAAAAGAAGCGAGCCGAAAGGCTCGCTTCTTTTGTTTGGTGTGCCGCGCATGTTCGACAGCTCGAAGGTGAAAGTCCTTTTCACAACCTGATGGAGGTGAAGTGATAGCGAAGCGCAAGGGCGTCGTCGTGAGGCGGGGTCTGAAAGAAGCGTGGAGCATACGCACGAGTCGATGTACAAGAACCGGATCTGAGGCATACGGTGCCGGACGAGCGAGCCAATGATCGCGAAGTCCATATCTATCAAGGGCACTGGTTGTAAATCCGGCGATTGCGTGCGGAAGGCGGTCGAACTTACCTCGGGAGATCTGCTGTGTGTCGCGGAATCGTGACTGAAAGCATCGCAAGGTGCTTTAATCCCGCAGCAGAAGTCAGCAGAGGGCATATTAGTCCGGCAACGGATGAAGGCCTGAACTGTATTCGTGAGCAGTAGTCTGCGAAACTCACGGCGGTCATGCGCCAGCCAATCAGCTTCGGCTGAGCTTGCCAGGGGCGCATAGGGTGAAGCCCGAAAGTAACCTGGGCGCGGCGAAACCGGAGTGGGACACGTGAACGACCCTCCAGCCTTCGCGGGCTTAAGTCACGGAACCGCCGGATGCGGACCCGCATGTCCGGTGGTGAGGGAGGGGAGAAGTCCCGAGACTTCCCCCTATCCCGATCGCTCAGGTTTAGACGGCTCGGTGTGGCTTCCACAGTGGCACAGTCGGTAAAATATGCCGCCCTGAGTTTTTGGCCTGTAATTTTGGCAGTACAAAGCCTCGAGAATTCGGTTGGCGCGGTATCTCTGGGACTTGAACCACCTCGAGAGTAGGGCGAAGCATATCTTGATGGCTCGGCGCTGATAGTCTCTGCCGCCCAAACCAATTGTGGACGATGTTATTTTACCTCGTCAAAAACTTTCGAACAGCCCCTAAACAGGCTCATCGAACTAACCAATTTGTCCAGCTCGACATTTCGTAGATAAGAAAAACTGTAAAATTGCTGCAAGAGCTTCTTCGGTTGAATTATATCCGCCTGGCCAATACGGACCTTGACCCGGTCGGCTGCCCGTTATCCACCATTTGCCCATCTTCCGATAGATTGAGAGCTCAATTCCAGCCGCAAGCCCGACCACTGAATACATGATCGGCACGTCATTGATGTAGCCCTTGCTGTCCCGCACTTCTCCCAGCTCTTGGAGCGCGAGATTTATGGGCCTCATAATAATTTGACTAGAATTCGGCGAAATTGTTTCGTCCGGAAAAGCCCGTCCAACACGAGATGCAAGCGGCTACCTTTGGCCCAATTACTTTTGACAAATAGTAGGAATCATCTTGGCTTGAATTGGTTCAAATGGAGCTCTTTATTGGTCCTGGAAACCATTAAAACATCACATTTATCTATTCCATCCTCGTCGCTATCGCCATGAAAGAAGTATTAGAGTGGCTCGATGAGCCCATGGCCCGGTGGAGCAGGGCTGGCTGATCTATTGTGCCGCCGTACCTGGCGGGGCAGCGTTCAGCGGATCGCGGTCGAGATCGCCTTCGCGGGTTTTATCGCCACCAAAGCCAAGGAATCCCCTGCCACGGCTCTTGGTGGATCTGACTTTTCTTGGTGTCGGTTTCTTCACGCGTCATCTCTGCTTCCATTGATTTGTCCGGGGTATCTAAAGATATGGCAAGATTCGCCGTGAAGCGACAAATGGCGGAGTCCATGCGACCTCCGCCACTTGTCTCGCCCAATAGTACTGTTGACTTTCACCACAATGAAATGGCTAGTTCACGCGGACCCCGATACTTGTGACCGCGTTCGCATCGACGACGGTCCGAATCTCAGCACCACGTTTCACAATGACGAAATGCACTTTCGCCGGGGAAAGAGGATTACCAGGGATCGACAGGCTCCATGTTCCCGTGCAATCCGGATTCACTGTGTACTCACCGCTGCCAGGTGCCCAATCCACGGGCGGCGCCTGTCCATTGACGGTGATGAAATCAACCTGTGTCAATTTCACTCTACCGTCGAACCGGGTCATTGCCACGCCGCGGAGTGGAACACCTCCGGGTGGCAGGACAATTCCGGGAATGGCAACTACGACGCCCTCGACATGGAAACCGTAGTCTCCCTGTAACGTTCTGGCGTCGCATTTAGCGACCTCATCATCTGCCTTGGCAACCGCACTCGCTATAAACGCGGCGCAAATCGCCACGATCACTTTCGAAGTTAGTATTCGCATTTAGTGGGACCTCCTTTGGTCTCGATCAATGCTATGAGCAATTGGAAGCGGCAACAATGACCACCTGATGCCCGCTATGTCCCCGCTATGTCCCCTGCTCCAGTGACGGCTGTTAAGCTGTCGTGATGAAGTCTCCGCATCGGCTCCGATTTGGAGAGTTTGAGATAGACGCGCAATCCGGGGAATTGGTTCGGCGCGGCACCAAGCTTGCTTTGCAAGATCAGCCAGCGCGGGCTTTGTTGTTCCTGCTGGAGCGGTCAGGCGATGTCGTCACTCGTCAACAACTGACCGACCATCTGTGGTCACGCAACACCTTCGTCGACTTCGAGCGCGGACTGAACAAAATCGTCGCTAAGCTGCGCGTGGCGCTTCAGGACGACCCCGAACACCCCATCCATATCGAGACCGTGCCACAGCGCGGATACCGATTCATTGGGCCAGTCCAGAGCCTGCCGGCCGCTGAGCCGGCTCGGGCCAAGCCGCGCATCGATTCCTTGGCTGTGCTGCCGCTTCTCAACTTGTCGGGGGACGTGACAGACGAATACTTCGCCGACGGCTTTACCGACGAGTTAATCTCCGCGCTGGCCACAGCCGCATCACTCCGCGTCATTTCCAGAACTTCCGTGATGACGTTCAAAGGCACCCGAAAACCGCTGCCTGCCATTGCCAGCGAGTTGCGAGCCGACGCCATTGTCGAGGGCTCTGTTAGTCGTCTTGGCGACAGAGTCCGCGTCATCGTCCAATTGATCCACGCTCAGGACGACCGGCAACTCTGGTCCGGGCGATACGAGCGGGACATCATAAACATTCTGCAACTTCAGGCTGAAGTGGCAAACAGCATTGCCGGTCAGATTCACAAGGTGCTGGGGTCGCCTGCCTCGACGATTCCCGCCGGGACGAGGCAAGTCGATCCTTCGGCATACGAGCCGTACTTGAAGGGTAACTTTCTGCGCCAAAAGCTCAATCCTGTCGACCTCGACAAGAGCGTTGCATATCTCAGGCGCTCCATCGAGCTCGACCCTTCATCTGCTCCCGCCTACGCATCTCTGGCCTGCTGTTACCAGTTCCTGGGGATCTTCGGTCTGCGTCATCCTTTGGAATTGTTCCGCCAGGTGCGCGCAAATGCCGTCCGAGCGCTGGAACTTAGCCCTTCCTTATCATTGGCTCAAGCTGCTTTGACAAGTGTCAGTGTTGTCGAACGGTGGGATTGGACCTCCGCCGAGGCGGAATGCCGACGGGCAGTAGAGATGAGTCCCGGCGAGTCGTTCTCCCGCGCGCAGCTAGCCGATTATCTTTCCATTCGAGGAAAACACAACGAGGCGGCAACGGAAATGCAACAAGCGCTGGACCTGGACCCGATTTCCTCTGAGTTGAACAATTGGCTCGCGCTCCTACACTACCGCGCCCGGCGCTACGATGACGCCATCCGGTGTTGCGAACGTGTCCTCGAGATCGACTCGCATCATCTCAATGTCCAGTGGTTCTACGCATGGTCACTCGAGCAACTCGGCAAGATTCCGCAAGCCGTCGAAAGGCTCGAAGAAGCAGTGCGAGCCTCGGGCGGGCCCCACTACCGTGGCCAACTCGGTCGCCTCTATGGACGAATTGGCGAAGCCGCCAAGGCGCGCGCGTTGCTCGAAGAGTTGTACACGGCGGCGAAGCAAGGGTACGTGTCCCCAATGGATTTTGCCATGATTCACCTCGGGCTGGACGATATGGAGTCGATGTTCCACTCGGTCGAAGAGGCTTGCCAACAACGCGTATGGAGAACGATTAAACTGACAATGCCCATTTTCGATCCTGTCCGAACCGATCAACGATGGTGGAGCTTGGTCCGACGTATCGGCCTCGAAGACTCGGTCTCCTAGGCCGGCGTTCGTTACTGCCCGCGGCTAGGGATCGACTGTTTCAGGCGTTTCTTGGGCATCGAGCGACCTGGTTCAGGCTGCTGTGCCAATTAAAGAACGCGAAGTCGCGCAGCATGGAGCTTTCGGTTCGCTTGGCCGAATAACGCCCAAGCCGTGCTCTTGGTCAAAGTACAGGCCAGTTGGAGGCAAGAATCCGTGATGCCGGCTACGCGGCCAAGTGGATTGGTCTTCACCGCGCCGTTACACGCGAACTATCGGGGACATCCTAGCGCCTTGAATTAAGGAGCTAGCGGCGCTCCATTCGTCCGTGCCGCGCTGGCGCTACTACTGGCGGTCAACGCGGATTCCCCATTCGCAGTGCGCAATACCCGCCCCAAATCCTCCTCAAGCGAACGCTCGCGGATCGTCCTAACGTGATACCACTCGGCCTGTGCCCGATCGCGGTCCAGATCCACCAGCAAATATCCACGGCGGAACAACTCAACATACTTTACATGCGGATGGGTGGCGGAAATCTGCGCCTGAAATCCCGTCGCCTGCGCGCGGTCATCGATACCAGGCGAGGTAATTGCCGGCGTAACAAATTCCACAGCCTGAGCGCGGTAAGATGCCGCAAATGGATTGGCCGTAATCTCGTTGCCCCAAGAAGAATGAATGTCCCCTGTCAGCACCACGGCATTGTTAATTTGGCTCGAAGCCAATTGCTGCAATAGCCGGGCCTTTGTTACCGGATAACCGTCCCAGGCATCCGTACTTAACGGGCCATCGGCGCTCACCAGTTGGCCCATCATCACCTGCTGGCCCACAAACCGCCACCGCGTCCCGCGTGCCTGCGAATTGTTCAACTGCTGGAAAAACCATGATTCCTGTTCCGCGCTGATCAATACCCTGCCAGGGTCCGCCAGCCCCACCACATTCGCCGCCTGCAAGGATCGGCCTTCGAGCCGCGTGTCCAGCATAACCAGATCCATCAGATTCCCAAACCTGAAGTTGCGATAGATCTGCCCGTCAATATAGGGATTCTCCCGCACCGGCAACCATTCAAGCCAAGCCTGCGTAGCCACCGCCCTGCGTGTGGACCAGTCGCCTTCCGTTGCGTCTTGATGGTTCTGCGCTCCCCCCACCCACGAGTCATTGGTCGATTCATGGTCATCCCAAACCACGATCCAGGGATGTTGCCGGTGGGCCTCCTGCAGATCGGCGTCGGTGCGATATTGCGCATACCGCTGGCGATAATCCGCCAGGGACACAATCTCTTTATCCGGCGAAGGAATTCGCCCCAGCGGCGTACCGTCGCCATACTGCGTATTGGCGTATTCATAGATGTAATCGCCAAGATGCAACACCACGTCCAGGTCGCTACGCTGCGCAATCAAACGGTAAGCATTGAAGTATCCATACGGATAGTTCGAGCACGATGCCACCGCAAAACGCAAACGGTCGACAGATCCAACCGGCAGCGTCTTTGTCCTGCCAACCGGCGACAGGGCGCCGCGCACGGCAAACCGGTAAAAGTAAGTCTTCCCCGGGTCAAGCCGCGTAACATCAACCTTTACGGTATAGTCAAAACCCGCATTAGTCGATGTAACCCCGCGTTGCAGAATCCGGCTCATTGTCGGTTCGTCCGAAATATACCAATCCACAATTACAACGTCTTCTCCACCAGTCGGCGTAACCCGTGTCCAGATAATGACGCGGTTTAACAAGGGGTCTCCGCTTGCCACTCCGTGCTGAAAGACACCAATATTCTGAGCCACGCTCGGGGCGGCGGCGGTCAGCGCCACGGCGCTAAACGATAAATTGCGGGTAAACTGTCGGCGAGAGTTCATATGGCGTATCGACAAGAATGACAATCAATTGTGAACCCTTCATCAACAATTGGTTTCAATGCCGCTACTTGGTCCGGACGCTGTAGGAGGCGAGAATGCATCCCCCATCGAGCGTATTGCACTCATTAATCTCCAAACCAGCCTGTTCACCGACTCTTGGCGAATTCACAATGGCGGCAGACAGCGTTGTGAGAAAAAGCTCCAGTAAAGTCGTGGCGTTCGGCATCCCAATTCGTACTAATCTGCCCTAATCTGTTTAGCATTTTCCTGCTATGATTTGCCATATCGAAGTAACCGAAGGGAGCGATCGATGAGAGTTCGCAAAACTACAAACGGTTTGACAGTTCAGGCCACAGCTGGATCTAACGTTGTCATCCTTGGCATGGACTTGGCCAAAGCAGATTGCGATGGCCTCCTGGGCTTTGCCATACACCGGACCGATCCCGCTGAGTCGACAGCCAAGTGGATGGAGGGATTGAAGTCTTTTGAATCCACCGATCCCGGGTTCGTTCCCGGAGCGAAATACCAGACAAACGAACATCCCATTCAAGGGTTTTCGTGGTCAGACTTCACGGCGAAGCCTGGCCGTCAGTACACATATCGAGTACAGGCGTTGAGCGGCACTCCTGCGGCGCTTGAGGTGAGGAAAGAAACGGAGGTGACGGTCAACACAGAGGCTCCGGGCGGCGGCCCGCATGAAGTGTTTTTCAATCGCGGTGCAGCTGCTTCGCAAGAGTTTGTGCGCCGCTTCGGCAACACTAAGCCGGACTCGAATAGCCCCGATGATCCACGTTGGGCTTGGTTGTCGAGAGGTGCGATGGAGGCCATTGAAACCTTTGTCAGCCGCGCGCTAGACAAGAACTGGGGCCTGCGCGTGAGTGCATATGAGTTCCGCCTGCCTGCCTTTGCCCAATTGCTCAAGAAGGCCAAGGTCCGCAAAGTAGACGTCAAAATTGTGTTCGACGGCAACGACAATCCGCCGGATGAGCAAGGCATCGTCTTCCCGCGCGAAGCCAATCGGCAAACTGCCGCCGATGCTGGGATTGCGAGTCTCTGCACTGAGCGCGTGACTCGCGATGACATCAAGAAACCTCCCATTTCGCATCACAAGTTTATTGTCCTCTTGCGCGACGGCCAACCCGAAGCGGTCCTTACGGGTTCGACGAACTACTCGCTGGGTGGGGTGTTCGGACAATCTAACGTCGTGCATGTTGTCAACGACCCGACCGTGGCCGCCACTTATTTTGAGTGTTGGAAACTGGTAGAGGCGAACACCGCCCACGGTGATCTGAAAGAGGCGCTCACAGAGTTGACTCCGCCGCCCGTCGGCGATCCACCGGTGGGAACCTCAGTGGTGCTGAGTCCACAATCCAGTCTTGAAGCGCTCGAAGCCTATGCTCGCTTTGCAGGGGCTGCGCGAAAGGCCGTCTTCATGACGTTCGCCTTCGGCATGAACAAGCTGTTCAAGGATGTCTACGAAAAGCCGTTTGCGGGACTACGCTACGCACTCATGGACAAGCTGACCGGACCCGGCGGCAAGCCAGCAGCACGGGCCGTCGAGGAGGCCCGCATGCTGAGTATTCGCAAAATGAATGCGAACCGGATTGCGGTGGGCAATCGGATCGCCAGCAATCAGTTCGACCATTGGGCTAAGGAGACGCTCACTGGCCTAAACACTCACGTTCAGTTCATCCACACAAAGTTCATGCTGGTAGACCCGCTGAGCAACGACCCGCTGGTGGTGACTGGCTCCGCGAACTTCAGCGACGCTTCCACCACGTCCAACGACGAGAACATGCTGCTAATCCGCAGAGATCCGCGAACCGCTGATATCTACCTCGGCGAGTACATGCGGCTGTGGAACCACTACGCATTCCGTGAATTCCTTTCGAAGTCGCCTAATGCCGCCACCGCCCGTCCTGGGTTCCTCGACGAGAATAACAAGTGGTGGCGGATCTATTTTGGCGATAGTGAAAAGAGTCGCCAGAGGATCTATTTCTCGAGCGACGCCTAGCAAAAAGGGTCCGGGTCACGCCCTGGTCACAATTTCAGCTCGCTATTGAATTCCAGCAAAATCGAGACGTCCGCACCCAGGCTCTCGTGAGTCTTAATTTTCTTGCCAGTCGGTTCCGCAACCTGAATCATAGTTTTTGATTCTCATCTATCCCGGGCGACGAGCGTCGGCCGGCCGATCAGATAGCAGGTCTTGAATGGAACACCCTTTGCCTCCACGGTTCCAGACTCCCACTCATCGTCCGGCGCCGTGCAATCCGCCGCGAGGTCTTTCAATTCGTCCATCGAATAGGTTCGTAGTTGAGACACGAGCCCGTCCCAGAATGCCAACAGGGGAATCACCGGTAACAGGTACGTGAAGACAACCTGAAACATCGCAAACGGTCGAACAGAAGGCGTCAGCAGGAGCACCAGTATTGGGATGAGAAACGATGCGGCAACTGCCGGCACTGTTCGCGACGTAGCCTCAAAGATACAGATGGCCTGCCGTTGCCGGAACGCGTCCTGCAGAACCGCCCGAGCCATGGGCGGAGCAAAATGGTGAAAGGTCGCAAAAAGAGTGCGCAAGCCCTGTAGCTGCGGCGGCACACTTGCGGCGGATACGGGCTCTTGCCAGTAATGGATCGAAGGGGTCCAACTAGTTGAAGACGTTGGCAGCGGATACAGATCCGTCAGCGTCACCTGCGGCGTGTGTCCCAGCTTCGCCAGTTCTGCTAACACCAGTTCCATCGGGCCCCCGGTCCCGGAACCGAGATCGACAATCCGGTCAATCCCGCATTGCTCAAGAACGCCGGCCAGAATCGCCGCCCAGAGCGCCGGAAACGGAGTCGCTGCGTGGGCTGCGGTGAGATACCTGGTTGCGGCCGCGCGAAGCTGGCCCGGCAGCCACGATTGATCCAGGAACTCAAACAACTGAACCCTGTGCATCAGCTTAGCCTCTAAGGCACTGCTCCAAAGCGTCGCACGCAACGCCGGCGCCGTCTTCGGCCTCCACAATCCGGGCAATGCGGTCCGCGTTGGTTTGATACAGAGGGTCAGTCAGCAGTTTTCGAAGCTCTCTCACCGAACGGGCGGCAGTATAGGAAGCGGCGCCGATGGTCCGGGCGACTCCGAGCCGTACCAGACGCGCCGCGTTGTCCGGCTGATCGTAGGCAAAGGGCACAACCAGCATTGGCCGCCCGGCGCGCATTGCGCGTGCGCACGTTCCGATGCCTCCTGAATGTACGATTGCGCAGGCTCTTCCGAAGAGATACGAGTGTGGCGAGTACGCCAGGCGCAGAATGTCCCGATCGATCCGTAGTCCAGATCCTCCTTCGCCATCCAGCATGACCGCGCGAACGCCCAGTTGACGGGCCGCCTCGGCGCTCTCTGCATAGAATCGGCCGGAATTCACAACCGCCGAAGATCCCAGCGTGAACACCACAGGCGCGGGTCCAGCAGCCAGAAATTGATCGAGCTCCGCAGGCGCCGCCCCACTTTCCGCAGGCTCATCCCAGAGAGCAAAACCACTGATCCGGGTCTGCGCAGGCCAGTCGGTCTGCGCTTCTGCCAACACGGGAGAAAACATCGCAAGCACGCGAGTGGGGGAATACTGCCCTTCGTAGATCGGTTCGCGGCCCACTGGGAGCCCGAGTTCGCGCCGGAGCCGATAGACGGGTTCGTTCCATGATTGCGTGGTGGACCGCGCAACTCTATTAATCAAAGCGTTCAGCCACGGGGCGGTTTCCCGCACCGTTCGGAGGCGCGAAGCCAGAACCGGTGAGTCCCGGTAAGAGAAGAACGAAAGAGGCGCCAGAACCGTCGAGACCCAGGGAATCCTGGTTTTTTCTGCCACCAGAGGACCGGCAAAGGCCAGCATTTGGGTCACCAGAAGATCCGCCTCGGAGGCTGCCTGAAGCAGATTGTCGTAGTTAGTGCGAATTGGCGGAAGCATGACGTCCCGGAGCATATAGCGCCCCCCGTTCATCTCATCCATGGCGCGCGCCTGAAAGGTCTTGTCGGTGAAATCCAGATCAGGCGCTACCTGCCGAAACCGCACCCCGCTGCGTTCGATCCGTAACCGATGCTGCGAACTGGACAAGATTGTCGCCTGATGGCCTCGGCGTTGCATCTCCGAAGCTAAGGCAAGATAGGGGTAAAGATCCCCCAGCGACCCGAGCGTGGCGAACAAGATCCGCTTTTCCGGCATAGTCGTTTGCCCTCCGCTCCATGCATGCGCGCTCCCAGCCTGGTCATCACGCCCCGATGAAGAGCCTGTGGATGCTTGCGATGCGTCTCATCCGGACCTGCGAAGTGCCCATTGGCCCAAGCGCCGTTTAAGGATATCAGGCAGCCATGAGAAGAGTCGCCATCCAACACCTACCTTCGATGCGGAGTGAGTCCTCGGGCCTAGGTTGTTGTGGGCAATCCACCCGAGCCGGGATCCGGGCAGAGATTGGCCGGTAATCCCGACAATGCAGGAGTTGAGCGCTTCGTCTACGCTGCAATTAGCTGCTGACTAAGTCATCCACTAACTTTCCCAGTACACAGTTCGCTTATGCCGCACAGCGAGTGATGCCAGCCTCGTCCCATTCTACGCCCGCACCTGCCGCATTCTGTGGAATCGCCATCCCAGCCTCTATCCGCAACGGTTCGGCCAAGATGACATTCCACCAATCGGCATATTCAAGCCAGTGGGCAGTTGGAGTCAGGCAGAGCAGTTGCGAGCTGATCTCGGGCCAGAGATGACTGGAAACTGGGATCGCATGGGTTGCCGCCAACGCTGAAGCACGCATCCAACCGGTCACGCCACCGATCTTCATCACGTCGAGCATAATGAAGTCCGAGGATTGTGCGGCAATGGCATTCCTCAGGTCTTGGGTGCCCCACCAGTTCTCACCACATTGGATGGGCACCTTGACATCGCGGGCAATCAACGCATGACCTTGATAGTCATGTGCCAGCGTGGGTTCCTCTACCCAGGTCAATCCTTCGTCATCCAACACACGCAGACGCTGGACGGCTTCGGCGGGAGTCAGGCTTTGGTTATAGTCAACCATGATCGCCACGTCGTCTCCTGCCGCTGCGCGCATGGCTCGTATCACCTCGATATCCTCTTTGAGATCGGGATACCCGATTTTCGCTTTTACACCCCTGAAGCCACGCCGGACCCAGTCTTCCGTGACCTTCGCGGAACCGCTGGCGCCGTCATAGCCCACGGCCCCATAGGCCCGTAAAGGCTTTTCGACTCCTCCGAGCAGCCTTGTCAGGGATGTATTGTGGCTGCGCGCCAGCGCGTCCCACAGCGCCATGTCAATACCGGCAAGAGCCATACCAACAAGGCCCTGCGTGCCAAGCAACCGGAATCTCCGAGAGAGTTTCTGCTCGATCTCGACGGGTGCAACCGGTTCACCCCGCAAGAGCGATTCACAGTTTCGGATCAAATCGGCTGTCGGTTGGAGTGCGGCCGCTGTGTAAGTGAAAACAATGCTATGGCCGGCCAAACCCTCATCGGTGATCACGTCCGTCAACACGAGAGGTGATTCGGTAACGATGCCGCTCGCCGTCCGATGCGGTTCCTCCATCGGCACACGAACCGTCCGGACGCGAAGCTCTCGAATTGTTGGTGCCTGGGAACGCATCTTTCGGGATTATCTCACTCATGGTAATGGGAAGCCATACGTAGTCTTGTCTCATACAAGATGAGCCTGGAGAGGGAGGCCGATTCTCATACAAGATGAGCCTGGAGGAAGAGGGGTGGTGCAAGCTGGGGATTGATCATCAGCATGCAAGGTGGCGAGAAGA
>Ga0163144_10012619_pt1 | contig 17725 bp, 15 predicted proteins | sample OliLak19BULKMAT1_FD_123175 | JGI IMG/M metagenome (GOLD analysis project Ga0163144, IMG submission 123175) | Freshwater microbial mat bacterial communities from Lake Vanda, McMurdo Dry Valleys, Antarctica - Oligotrophic Lake LV.19.BULKMAT1 | ecosystem: Environmental > Aquatic > Freshwater >...
GCGCGTCCAGGGTGCCCGTATAAGCCGGTAGGCAGCAGTATCGATCAGGAGTTCAGCCTCAAATGAGACAGTGGTCTGTTTATGGGGTTTATGCAGATGGATAGTAATCGGCATGAGGGCTAGTTTAACTCATCACCCGAAAGGCTATCCCGCAGGATATCGATATACTCAAGCGCCAGGCCGGTTCCAATCGCAACACAATTGGCTGGCTGATCGGCAACATAGCATGGCACACCAGTAACATCAGTCAGCAGATCGTTAATGCGCCGCAGCATCGAGCCACCACCCGTCATCACCATGCCCTTATCGATAATATCGGAAGACAACTCTGGTGGTGTTTCGGCCAGAACCGCACGGGTCGCATTCACAACAGCATCGAGCGTTTCCTGAATGGCCTCGGTGATTTCGTTCGAATTGATCTCGATTGTGCGTGGCAACCCCGCAACCTGGTCACGCCCGCGAACCTGCATCGTCAGCGGGCGATCAAGTGGCAGCGCTGAACCGATCTCAATCTTGATACTCTCAGCCGTTCGCTCGCCGATCAGCACATTATATTTGCGCTTCACATAGGCCGCGATAGCTTCATCGAATCGGTTGCCACCAACTCGCACGGAAGTACTGACGACAATATCATTCAGCGAAATGACAGCCACTTCGGTCGTTCCGCCACCAATATCAATAATCAGATTGCCAGATGGTTGCGCAACCGGGATATTTGCGCCAATTGCAGCGGCGAGTGGTTCACGGATGAGGTAGGCTATTCGAGCACCAGCATCCTCGGCTGCACGCTTCACCGCCCGCATCTCGACCGTCGTCACGCCAGCTGGAATACAGATCATCACATCTGGTTTGCTCATGCTGAAGCGGCCATTGGCCTTTTCAATAAAATATTTGAGCATCGCCTGGGTAATATCATAATCGGCGATCACACCATTGCGCAGTGGCCGGACGACTTCAATACTCTCTGGTTCGCGGCCCAGCATTGCCAGCGCATCCGCACCAACCGCCTTGATTCGATTGTCTTTCGTTGAGAGCGCGACAACCGATGGCTCCGAGAGCACAATTCCACGACCTTTGACATACACGAGCACATTCGCGGTGCCGAGGTCGATTCCAATTTTGCGAGCCATAGCCTTTATTCCAATACCACATGCTGAATGACGAGTAACAACCGACAGGTGCCATTCATCGGTTTCATTCTAACCGATCACTGGATCCTGTGCGTGTCACTCGTCACGCGGCATTCATTGCCCGTCTAGCGCGGTTTTCTGAGCCGTTGAATACCAGCAACCTTCAGCTGCACAAGCGCCTTGCGAAGTTCAGCTTCGGCGATCTTGATATCGCGATCACTCTGCTGCCCACTCAGGAGTTCTTCTGCACGCTTGCGAGCTGCTTCCGCACGAGCTTCATCAATCTCGTCTGCCCGATCAGCTGAGTCGGCCAGGATTGTTACGCGGTTTGGCAGGACTTCCATGAAACCGCCGGTAACGGCAAATGGTGTCGTCTCACCATTCTTGATAATATCAAGTTCACCCACGTCAAGGATGGTCAGTAGCGGCATATGCCGTGGCAGAATACCGATGCGGCCATCCTTGGTTGGTGCATTGATCTGATCGACATCATCAGAGAACACAACACGTTCAGCAGTGATGATTTCGAGATGAATAGGCATAGATACCACCTAGTTACTTACGAGTTGCCTCGAACGCCCGCAGCACATCATCGAAGCCGCCCTGCATATAGAAGAGTTGCTCAGGGATATTATCGCCCTCACCAGCCAGAACCCGTGCGAAGCTCTTCACCGTTTCGGCAATTGGAACATACTTGCCTGGCCGGCCTGTGAACTGCTGTGCAACGTTGAACGGCTGCGAGAAGAACAATTCAATCTTGCGCGCACGAGAGACGGTCAACTTATCATCGTCGGAAAGCTCTTCAACACCAAGAATGGCGATCAGATCTTGCAGATCCTTGTAGCGCTGCAAGATACGCTGCACTTCGCGCGCAATACGATAGTGATCAGCACCAACAATATTCGGATCCAGAATACGGCTGGTCGATGCCAATGGATCAACGGCCGGGAAGATTGCCCGAGCAGCGATGCTTCGTTCGAGCGTAATCGTCGCATCCAGGTGTGCAAACGTCGTCGCCGGAGCCGGGTCGGTCAGGTCATCGGCTGGCACATACACGGCCTGCATTGAGGTGATCGAACCACGCCGAGTGGTCGTGATCCGCTCTTGCAGCTCACCCATTTCTGTGCCGAGTGTTGGCTGATAACCTACTTGCGATGGCATACGGCCAAGTAATGCCGAAACTTCCGAGCCAGCCTGGACGAAGCGGAAGATATTATCAACGAATAGCAGCACATCACGGCCTTCATCGCGGAAATACTCTGCCATGGTCATAGCTGTGAGTGCCACCCGCAAGCGTGCCCCAGGCGGCTCATTCATCTGCCCAAAGACCATCACGGTCTTGTCGAACACGGTCGTGTTCTCATCGATCCGTGCTTCCTGCATTTCGTGAATGAGATCGTTGCCCTCACGTGAGCGCTCACCAACGCCAGCAAAGACGGAATAGCCCGATTGTTCCTTGGCGACATTGGCGATCAATTCCTGAATAACGACCGTCTTGCCCACGCCAGCACCACCAAAGATACCCGTCTTGCCACCACGGGTAAATGGTGCAATCAGATCAATCACCTTAATACCCGTCTCAAAGATCTGGGCCTGTGTCGACTGATCCTCAAATGAGGGCGGTGCCTGATGAATCGGCCGATACTCAGCCGCATCTACTGGCGTATCATTATCGATTGGTTCGCCGAGTACATTAAACACGCGGCCAAGCGTTCCTGGGCCTACTGGTACCGAAATTGCGCTACCAGTATCAATGGCCTTCATCCCACGGCGCATACCATCGGTGGTGCTCATCGCAACAGCCTTGACCCGACCATCACCAAGATGCTGCTGAACTTCGGCAATCAAGCGACCGCCTCCATCAAGTGCAACCTCGATTGCATTGTACAGAGCTGGTGTTCCATGCTCGGGGAACTTTGCGTTCAGCACAACACCAATGATATCGGTGATCTCTCCTGTGGCTCCGGCCATGTCTGTCACCTCATTTCTTCCAGCGCCGCTGCACCAGAGGCGATCTCGGTGACCTCCTTGGTGATGTTGGACTGGCGTGTTTTATTATATGTCAGGGTTAGTTCGCGCCCGAGTTCTTTGGCATTATCGGTTGCGTTGCGCATCGCAACCATGCGTGCACTATGCTCGCTCGCAATCGACTCAAGCACAGCTTGATACAGCTGAACCTCAACGAAGCGTGGCAGCAATTCGCGCAACACATCCTGCTGATCCGGCTCGTAGTTATAGTCGTTCATCTTCTCGGCTGGCTCGGTTGGTGGATCGACAGGGATGAGCCGCTTAACAACAGGGCGCTGCGTCAGCGTATTAACGAACTGACTATACACAACATAGGCCTCATCATAGCTTCCATCAAGAAAGCCATTGATCAGGTTTGTCGCAATTCCAAGTGTATCCGCCAGGCTCGGGTAATCGCCGAGCTTTGTCACCTCGGCAGTCAGCGCCTGGCCATTTCGCACCAGGAAATCGCGCCCTTTTTTGCCAATCGTCAAGACCTTGACACCGCGATCTTGTTCGCGCTGTTCAAGAATAAAGCGACCAGTGCGGCGCAGCACATTCGAGACAAGGCTCCCTGCCAGCCCACGGTCGGGAGTGATGACAACAATACCAACGGCTCGAATAGGCTGGCGCACTTCCAGAAGCGTTCCAGTACGTGGCCCAACAATCCGAGCGGTCAGTTCTCCCATCAAATCAAGCATGCGATCAGAATATGGGCGCGTCGCAAGCACATTGCGCTGTGCACGGCGCATCTTGGAGGCCGATACCATCTCCATTGCACGTGTAATCTGTGAGAGGTTCTTGACCGAACGAATACGTCGGCGAATTTCGCGTGTGCTTGGCATATCAACCCCAGAATTCAGAATTCAGTATTCAGAAGCCAGAAGAAGGCACTGATAACAAGGTTACTTGCTACGTCTATGGCTTTTGTTATGCAGTGTTGTCTATTCTGACTCCTGACTCCTGACTCCTGAATACGTACTACTCGTAGCTACTCGTCTGCTTGAATTCCTTGATTGCGTTCTCCAGCCGGCTCTTGATCTCTGGCGACGGGAACTTGCGATCCAGCCGATTCTCATAGATCAGTTTCATCAGGTCGGAATGAGCCGTCTGCATATACTGCAAGAAATCAGTCTTCCACAGAACGACTTTTTCGACCGGCACGTCATCAAGGTAGGCATTATTGGCAGCAAACAGAATGGCTACCTGTTCCTCAAGCGGCAATGGCGAATAGGCGGGCTGCTTGAGCACTTCCTGCAATCGCTGTCCGCGATCAAGCTGCGCCTTGGTTGTGACATCCAATTCGGAAGCAAACTGGGCAAACGCCGCTAGAGCGCGGAACTGAGCCATGTCGAGCTTTAGCTTATCGGCCACCGAACGAATGGCGCGGGTTTGGGCAGCGCTACCAACACGCGAAACCGAGACACCAACGTTCAGCGCTGGGCGAATACCAGCATTGAACAGATCACCTTCAAGGTAGATCTGACCATCGGTGATCGAAATCACGTTGGTTGGAATATAGGCCGAAACGTCATTGGCCTGTGTCTCAATAATTGGCAATGCCGTGAGTGAACCGCCGCCATAATCCTCACTCAGGCGAGCCGCTCGCTCAAGCAGGCGTGAATGTAGATAGAACACATCGCCTGGATATGCCTCGCGGCCTGGAGGGCGGCGCAACAGTAGCGAAACCTGGCGGTAGGCAGTTGCGTGCTTGGAGAGGTCGTCATAGACGATTAGGGCATCCTTGACAAGCTGCCCATCGATCATGACGCCATTTTCCATCACTTCCTCGCCCATCGAACAACCGGCATAGGGAGCGATCCATTGCAGCGCAGCCGACTCAGAAGCCGTTGCGGCAACAACAATCGTATACTCCATCGCGCCGAACTGCGCCAGCGAATTGACGATCTGGGCGACCTGGGCGCGCTTCTGGCCAATGGCAACATAGATACAGACCATCCCTTTGCCTTTTTGGCTGATGATCGTATCGATTGCAACAGTCGTCTTGCCCGTCTGGCGGTCGCCGATAATCAGCTCACGCTGACCGCGTCCAATCGGGATCATACCGTCAATCGCGATGATACCAGTTTGCACCGGAGTATCAACTGATTTACGGGTAATAACACCAGGAGCAATACGCTCAATCGGTCGGCGGGATGTCGTCATTATTGGCCCATGCCCATCGATTGGTTGCCCAAGCGCGTTCACCACCCGGCCAACAAGTTCCTGGCCAACCGGAACCGAAATAATCTGACCGGTCGCATTGACCTGATCACCCTCTTCGATTCCAAGATAATCGCCCAGGATGACTGCACCAACCATATCGCGTTCCAGGTTCAGTGCAATCCCGAAGATCGATTCACTTCGGCCAGCTTTTGGTGGGAATTCGAGCAATTCCGCAGCAACCGCCTGCTCAAGGCCATTGATACGTGCAACGCCATCACCAACGGTGACAACAGTGCCGACATTGACCAGGCGCGGTCGCAGATCAACGCCTTCCTGAATGCTCTTGAACAGGCGATCATATAATTCTTGAGTAGCAACGGCCATAGTTGGCACCTCTATGTAGCTAACAGCCATCAGCCTTCGGTATTCAGTAAACACGCATGTGTTTCCCGAACCTCTACCTGATATTCGTGTCTGATGATCATATATTAACGGCTGAAAACCGACAGATCATAGCTGAAAGCTTGACCTAGCCGGCCGCCATATTGCGCTGGATTGCCCCCAAACGTGTTCGCAAGCTATTATCGAGCACCTGATCGCCGACACGAATGATCAGGCCGCCAATCAGCGTCTCATCAACCTGGAATGTCAGCTGCAGGTTCTCGCCATAGCGCCCACGCAAATCGTTCGTGATATGGTCGCGCTGTTCGCTGGAGAGTTCGACGGCACTCGTGATCTCACCAAGAAGTTGTGCCGTGCCACCCGCCTGAATATACTGCTCAAACTCACGAACAACCGCCGGTAGCTGTGTCAACGCACCAGCATCAGCAAGACCAACCAGGAAACGACCAATGATCGGCGGTGCATCAGCTGGCAGAGCTGCCGCAATTTGTGCTTGCAACTCTGGGCCATCGCTACTGGCGATCTGTAGATGCGGGGCGGCCGCTTTGAGCGACTGGAGCGCTCCGCCGACCAGCGCGTCATAGAGTGCGCGTGCCGCCTCCCGAGCTTCAGACGTACTCACGGTGCTCCCCTTCATTCACCACTAGTTTTGCCGGCCAAGGCTGGCAAGTGATTCTTCAATCAGCTTATCGTGGTTCGTTTGTAGCTCAGCCCCAAGCACCTTCGTGGCAGTCAGGGTGACTAAGCCAGCGACTTGATTCTTCAGATCGCTCACCATCTGCTCGCGCTCACGCCCAGCCTGTTCGCGTGCATCTACGCGAATGCGATCCGCCTCAGTGCGAGCCTGAGCGATGATCTCCTGCTCCTGTGCGCGGGCACGTTCCTGCGCCTGCACAACGATTCCGGCTGCCTCCTGGCGAGCCTTGACGATTTCGGCGTCGTAATCACGCTTTGCGCTGGCGAGTTGTTCCTTGATCTTATCCGAGTCGCCGAGGCCATCCTGAATACGCTTTGTGCGCTCATTCAGCATGTTCAGCACCGGCTTGAACAAAAACGTCGAGAGCAACCATACCAGCAGCGCAACGTTTGCGATCTGCGCGATCAGAAGCGGCCAATTAATACCAAGTTTTTCCACTGCTGTTCTCCTCGTCCGCAGGCGGCCGCCAGCGATGCTAGATAATGTTAAAGCCGATCAGCAGGCCGAACACCAGGGCGAAGATGAACAGCGTCTCCGTCAGCGCGAAGCCAAGGAACATATAGGTTCGCACCAGGCCCTCAGCCTCGGGGTTGCGGCCCATTGCCTGCAGCGCGCCGCTGAAGATGATTCCAATGCCAGCACCTGGTCCGATCGCGCCGAGGCCGATCGCAAGCGCCATAGCTAACAGTCGCAGGCCAGAGTCGGTCATGATAGTGGCTCCTCCTCAAAACAGTCACTCGTGTCACCAACATACGTATATACCGTTACGATCACTATGCACCCGGGCCAGCGCCCGCGAGCTCCATATTAGTGCGCGCCAGCCTTCTCATCGTGGCTCTGATCATGCCCGCCATGCGCCGTGATCGCTAGGCTAAAGAAGATCAGCGTGAGCACCGCGAAGATCACTGCCTGGATGAAGGCAACAAAAACCTCAAGACCATAGAAGGGTAGCGGCAGAAGATATGGGAACAGGAACGCCATAACCACCAGCACCACTTCCCCACCAAAGATATTGCCAAAAATACGAAAGGTGAATGCAATAATGCGCGTAAACTCGCCAATTAGCTCAAGCAAGCCCACAAGCGTCTGCAGCGCGCCCTCCTTGAAGGGATTGACAAAGAACTTACCCAGGTAACCGCCAACTCCAAGCGCCTGGAAGCCGAAGAACTCGATCATCAGGCCTGCAACAAGCCCAAATGCGAGTGTGACGTTCAGATCCGCAGCAGGAGCACGCAGCAAAGGGATGAGCTTGTTCTCGCCATAACAGGCACCCGGCCAGTTCGCAAAGAAGGGGTTTGGCGGAATGCCCTCGGCTGCAGTTCCTGCAACTGAGACGAGTGAAGCCTGCGCTTTCTCCTCGGTGTGGCAGATCCCAATACTGCCAATGCCAGGCACAAGCGCAAGCAGGTTCGCAACCAGGAAGAAACAAAAGATTGTGGCCGGAAGTGGGAAGAACTTTCCGACGTTCTTCCGGTCAATGCCCCTCGCAAAGTTGTATAAGGTCTCAATGACGACCTCAATAACATTCTGCAGGCCCGTTGGAACCAACTTCATCTTGCCCACGCCAACAATCGCCAGAATCACCAGGATGATGTCGATCAGGATCGTCATCAATAGCGAATTGGTGAATGGAATACCACCCGAACATGCCTCACCCTTGAGTGTTCCAGTGAGACAAAATAGTGGTTCAGCGGCGGCCGAAATATGCAGATCGGCCTTGGTCATCCTGACACCAAGCAGGTACAAGACTAAGCCGACCACAGCAAAAACCCCGAGTATAGTTAGTATCCGGTTACGCATGCGGTCTCAACTCCCTTCCCTGTGTACATACATTGGGAACTCTTTCACAATCTAGTATACCATAAATGGTGTAAGCGAGTCAAATCATGTTGCCCGCATTTGTCGTTCTAATTGTCGCCCTGATACTCGTTCTGATTACTATCTGAATGGAGGCATAAAAATTCAACCTGCCGATACGGACGAGGTTGATGTGTAGAGAGGAACGCCACCGTTCACATCTTTTACACCTTTGGAACGCGAGTATAGCATAGGTGGTAATAGCGCGCAAACACGCCCTAAAAAACAAAATCTGTGCGGTTCGCTAATCACCTGACTCTTTTTTTATCTATGTTTCCCTTGTTCTTGGCCTGTTGGTATGCTAGGATAGGATATGATCATACTATTGTGCTATATACACTGGCCACAATGATCAACGCTCAACCATCGCAAGTTTACAGGAACCAGCCCGTGCAGCTTGAAGGACGTCTCGCGCTTTTCCCATTTCGCGAACTGATCGAGATGGTGCTCTACAGTTCCGTTAAGGGAATGCTCGCGGTACATAGCGGCGAATTGACCGCACAGATCTACTTTCGTGATGGCCAGCCAACGCACGCCTGTGCAGCCGAGCTGCGTGGCATTGCCGCAGTTGCTCGTGTATTCGAATTGTCTGATGGTGATTTTCACTTCTATGCTGGCAGCGAACCGGATGATCAGACGATCTGGCTCGATCCACACGATCTGATCGAGCGTAGTGAGCAGATGGCCCGCCAATGGGCACCACTACGTCCACATATTCCTGCACTCACCTGGATTCCTGTACTGATCAGTGGTGCCAATACGGCAAGCATCCAAATTGGCGAAGGAATCTGGCCTGTTCTTGCAGCTGTTGATGGCCAACGTACTATTATGCTGATCGCGGATGAATTGCGGCTTGATCACTATGATGTGTGTGGTGCCCTGGTTGTGCTGAAACACAAAGGCCTGATCACAATTGGTGCGCCCACAGTACCGCAGCCACAAACGGGTGTGCCCGCAGCGCCCGCTGCTAGCAAGCGTGGCTTCTTCGAGCGCCTGATTGAGCGAACGCTGGAAGAAGAGGCGCAGAACCCGGGTTCACGATACGCTCCACCTGAAAAGCGCTACGTCGAGTCGGAGTGATCTACCGCCATCTCCTGAATATGCTGATGTCACTCCTGCTGATCGGTTCTCTGGTCGCATGGGTTGCAATCCCGGATACCCGCAGCGCTATAAGCCTCTTGCTGCTCTTATTTGCCCCTGGCGCTTTCCTCGCACACCTATTCCGATTTGCTCCGGAAGCCGCATGGCCTGTGCATGGAGCGATCTGGATCGGACTCAGTGTGGCGCTCATCACCCTGCTCTATGAATGGGCGACAGTTGTTCATCTGGCGCTGCTGCCCCCAATACCAACACTGATCATTGTGCTATGCGCGATTGGCATATCCCTGCTTGCATGGAGCAAACGTCATGCAACAATGCACAGCCATATTCTCCTGAATTGGAATATTGGCATCATGCTGCTGTTTCTGGCAGCACTCGCCCTGCGGTTCTATCAGATCCGTGACCTTGTATTGCCAGCCTGGGTGGATTCACTCCATCACGCCCTGTTGATCCGTATCGCAGCAGAAACTGGACAGATGCCGGTCACACTACAACCATACCTCCCGGTTGAACACCTAACCTACCACTGGGGCTACCATGTTGTCAGTGCAATGGCATTTCAGGCTGCCAATTCACCACTTCCAGCATCATTGCCACAGGGGATGCTCTGGTATGGGCAGATTATTGGCACGCTCATGGTTCCAGCCTATGCCGGATTAGCAAGCTACCTCTGGCGTCGGCCATTTGCGGGCCTGATTGCAGGGCTGACGGTTGGTTTTCTTTCGGTTATGCCAGCCTTCTTTATTAGTTGGGGGCGCTATACATTGCTCATGGGGCTGCTCGTTCTTCCCGCTGTTCTGATCAGCACCCATATGGCATTACATACACCATCGCTACGAACCATTGTGCTGGCAAGCATAGCATTGGCTGGATTAAGCCTGGTTCATTTTGTTGTGTTTGTGTTTGCACTGATCTGGTGTCTGGCACTCATTGTGGTGGAACGGCCAAGGCGCTGGTATACACTTGGCGCGGCGCTGCTTGGTGCAGGTACTATCACACTGCCCTGGCTGATCTTCCTGGTGGGGCAGGCTCGGCTTGGTTCAGGTGCATCAGCAACCTATGTCGCTGGAAATGTATCATATAATGCACTACCGTTCGAATTACTCTGGGCTGGGAATAACAAACTCCTGCTGATTGTGGCCGGAATTAGTGTGTTGCTTGAAGCCATGCGTAGATCTACCATCGCCGCACTTGTGACAATCTGGTGCGCATTGATTATGCTACTGGCGAATCCATGGATTATTGGGCTGCCGTATCTTTCATTTGTAACGAACGAGACGGTCGTTATCTGCCTGTTTGTCCCCTGTTCATTACTGATTGGTGGCGGCTCCGCAATCGTTCTGGAATGGGCTTCATTGCGCATGCAACGCCATCGACTCGCGCACAGGGCTGGCGTGGCTGTAATAATTGTTCTGATCAGCGCACTCACAGCCTGGGGCACCTGGACATCACGATCAATCATTCGGCCAGATACTATTCTGGCTGATCGTGACGATCTGGCCGCTATCACCTGGGTTTCTGAACATACGCCAACAACAGCCCGTTTCCTTGTAAATACCGCTGGTTGGCTTGGCAGTGTTGATCGTGGTGCCGATGGTGGCTGGTGGTTGCTGCCGCTTGCAAATCGTCAGGTCAGCACGCCGCCTGTGTTATATACCTATGCGGATGATACGACAGTGGCAGCTATTCAGCGAACGACGCATTGGCTACGCGATACAAATAGGCCAACAGATGTGCAATTAGCCAATTTTATGCGCGAACATGGCTTTACGTATGTATATGCGGTTGTTGGTGGGATTCAACTCGATGCAGCCCGGCTGCGGGATTCTGCCCTCTTTGAGCCGGTGTATATGAACGGTCGTGTTACGATACTGCGACTGCGTTGAAATCTATTTGCATCCCAGCGCTCTGCTATAATAGGCGTGTATACGATGATCCAAACGAAGGCGAGTAGTACTCCATGGCCGAAGAGTCCCAGCTTAGCGAGCGCGAGCGTGAAATTTTAAAGCTCGTCGCAACCGGTGCGACCAACCAGCAGATCGCTGGAGACCTCGGGATCAGCATCAACACCGTCAAAGTGCATATCCGTAATATCTTTGGGAAGATAGGCGCGAGCTCACGAACAGAGGCAACGCTCTATGCCGTGCGCAATGGCCTTGTTGATATTGCTAAGGCAGTTCCAGCTATCAGTGATAGCGCTGTCACCATACCCGAAGCACCATCAAAAACAACTCTGGCAGAACCCACGGTTTCTCGGGTTGAACCACCAAAACAAACCGGATTATCGCGCAGGGTCATTGCGGTTATCGGGACGATTGGCGGGCTTGCGCTTGCCCTGCTTCTGGCAATGCTGTTCCGATTGCAGCTTCCATCGGTAGCAGCGCCAACTGCTATCCCACCAACAGTATTTACCTCAGTCTCTGGGCCACCAACAGTAACGGCCAACTGGACGGCACAGCGCGATGTACCGATTGGATTGAATGCCGCAACCGCAGCCAGCGTTGATGGGAAAATCTATCTGATTGGTGGTCGCTCTGCTAATCGTGTTTCGCCGCAGACGTTGCGCTATGATCCATCCAATAATGCATGGGCAGCGCTTCCCGAAAAACCGCTACCTGTGTCGAGTGCGCAGGCAGTGGTGTTGGGTGGCAAGATCTACATGCCCGGTGGCGAAACAGCCGATGGATCGGTGAGCGACGCACTCGAAGTCTATGATCCGGCGAATCAATCCTGGCTACCAATGGCAAAACTACCCCAGCCACGATCTCGTTATGGGTTAGCGGCTGTCGATGGGCGGCTGTATCTGTTTGGTGGCTGGGATGGCACCAAGGAACGAGCCGAGACACTGGTATATGATCCATCCACCAACCAATGGCGTGAGCAGGCCGCCATGCCAACGGCCCGGGCCTATTGCACGGCCGTTGCGGTGGATGGCAGAATCTATGTACTTGGCGGGGAGGCCGCGAATGCGCCGCTCAGCGCCAATGAACAGTTTACGCCAGCCATTGATGGCACCGGCACATGGGCCAAAGTGACGCCGCTTGAACAGCCACGAACACGCTTTGGCGCGAGCGCTATTACGAATAATATTGTTGTGGTTGGTGGAACAGCGAATGAAGAACCAGCGCGGTATGATGTCCGCAGCGGTACATGGCAGGTCCTAAAGGCACCGGCATTGCCACTCGGGACACAACCAGCAGTCGCAACACGCGATTCATCCGTATTTGTCGTCGCTGGCGATCCAGCAAAAGCCGCCAGTGCATTCTATGAACTAAAACTGCTGTTTACCGTCACAATCACCCTACCATAGACAGATAGAGACAGATTATGTGGCAGGCAGCCAGGCCAATTTCGAGCCGAAATTAACATTCACAACCAGGCGCTCATTTGGGGCTTTGCCAGGTACCCATCGCCATATTTCACCGGCTGCCTGCCCCCACGCCTCTGGGTCACTTTCTGGCTTCCAGCCAGCCGGAAGTTGAACGGCTAGCAGTGATCCATTGGGCGACCACACCACATCCTGGCCGCCTGGTAAACTATACAGCGCCTGCCCGATCACCGTGCGCGCCCCATCTGGCAGAATAATTTCGCGGGTACCCTCCAAGCGCACCAGTTGCACCTTCCAGGCCCCATACCCAACCAATCCACGTGCATTCCCCATATCGTTCTCAATCGCCGCGATAATCCGGCTATCGGGCGAGAAGCGTGTTGGCAACAGCCAACCAGCACCATCGGCAACAGATTGCCCCTTGCCTACGAACGAAGCGCCCATCTCTGTCAGATTGATATCGACCTCGACTTGCATGCCAAGATAGCGATGATAGACGACATGTTGCCCATCGGGCGACCAGGAAGGGCCATAGACGACTAAGCCATCGCCTGTTGAACCCTGGGCCTGCGCTTTAGCAAAGTTCCAGCCATTCTGCCCCAAACGGTTTATCAGCCGAATACTATTACCAACCAATGGCCCTGCTGCATCGTAACCAGGGGCGATTTGTGTTGGTGGCGCAACATAGGCAATCCGCCTACCATCAGGAGAGATCGCCGGATCACAGCCAGGAGCCAACGATGTCTCGTTTCCACTGTTCAGATCCAGTGCGCGAATTTCAGCCTCGGCACACCAATGTGACCATGTAATCCATTCGTTGGCATACAGTTCTTGTGAAGCAGAAGAACCATAGATCAGGGTGCGGCCATCGGGTGACCAGGAGAGTGTTGCCTCGGCACGATCATTGCGCGTAACCTGGTGCAATGCACTGCCATCACGCCCGACCAACCAGATTTCGGAGGTAAGCCCAGAACCACGAAGAATAGCGATCAGGGCACCACCAGGAGCTGGCAAGAAATCGGTCGTATCATCGGCAATCTTCCGTTCAGCGCGGGTTCGTATGTCGTGAGCCCATACTGAGTTTCCACGAAGGAATAGAAGCTCTTCACCAAACCGAACAACCGGAACCGGCGACGAAATAATCGGCAATCGGGTTGGCACAACCGTTGCAGCAGGCGCTACCGTCGCTCTTCGAGTGGCAGTCGGCAATGGAATTGGCGATACTGTTGGCTGAAGTGTCGAGCGCGCCTCAAGATTGCTTGACAATGGAGTTGACTCATTCGTCTGAGGAGCATTTGTCGGCACAGGCGTTGGTACAGATGTCGCAGGGCGTGGCGTTGCTGGTGCAATTGTGGCCCCAGTTGCACAACCAGTTAGGGCAAGTAGGGCAATGAGTAGAGCAAGCGGGAGGCGAAGTAGCATTGGCAGACCTCTATGCTATAGCGTTACTGTAACGGTTTGCATCACGTCAATGCGTTGCAGTGTAGCACAACGAGGTATGGGAGCCTATGGGTTGCCGATGACATGCGGGTGAGATTCGGCCTGTGCTATAATACGTCATCGCTGTATTGATTGAACGATATACCGACCTAATCGGTATCATGCATAAGAAAGGCCTGTGCGCAATGACCGCCAGCCCGGCCCAGATTGTCCAGCTTTCGTGCCCATCCTGCCATAACCCTGTACGCGCCCAGGTCTTTACGCTGGTCGATGCCGGCCAATTCCCCGAACTAAAGAGCCGCCTGTTGGCTGGCCAACTGAATGTATCTGTCTGCCCAAATTGTGGAACACCAGCAATGATCAGTGCGCCAGTGATCTATCATGATGCAGCCAAACAACTCTATTTTGTGTTCTTCCCACAGCAACTGAATGCGCGGCCAGAGGAACAGGAACGCTTCATTGGCGATACAACCAGCCTGTTCATGCGCACGCTCCCGCCCGATGCTCCACGCAGCCATTTGCTTGCACCCCGGCGCTTCCTAACGCTCAATGGCCTGATCGATGCCGTTCTGGAGGCCGATGGGATCTCAAAAGAGATGATCGAAGCTCAGCGGGCACGAGTCGAACTGATCAGCCAGTTGGCCGAGGCCTATGAGGATGGTGAACAGCAACTGGCGGCCCTGGTTGACCAGATGCACGAATCGCTCGACTATGAGTTTTTCACCACACTCACGGCATTTGTCGAGGCCAGTGCTCAATCTGGCCGCGATGATTCGGCGGCACTCCTGGCAGGCTTACGCGATACCCTGCTAGAACTAGTTGGCGGTGCGCCTGCTGGCCCAGATGATCAGGATCTCGGGGACGAGGACTACGAGGATATTGATCTTGAGGCCACGATTGCACGACTCATCGAGGCCTCTGATGATGAGGTCGAGGCGATCATTGGTGAGGTGCGCCCAGCAATCGATTACAGCTTCTTTGAGGAATGGACGCGTCGGATCGATGCAGCCGAGCAGGCTGACGATCTGACCACAGCCGAGCGACTAACGACACGGCGGGCACTGGTTCGTGAAACAGTGGAACGGATGGATCACCAGGCCCAAGAAATGTTTGAACGTGGTGCCAAGATCCTCGATGCCGTATTGGGTGCGCCGGATATGGCCAGTGCGCTGCGCGAACAGGGCGATACCATCGATGAGGCATTTCTGCTGGTTCTTGAGACTCATATTGGCGCAGCACAGCGCGCTGGCCGCGAGGATATCGTTGCAGCGCTTGGCGAAGTCCAGCGGCTGGCGACGGAATTCTTGCAGGAGCAGCTCACCCCCGAGGATCGCTTCATCAATGAGCTGCTTTCCGCCGAGACACCACAGGCAGCCACACGATTGCTGCGCCAGAACCCAGCCGTGATTACAACGGCATTTGTGAAACGGCTGAATGAGTTGGCCGATGAATCAGAACAGGCTGGGCGCAAGCCACTCGGCGAACGGCTGCGCCAACTATCGCGTGAGGCAGGAGCGATGCTGTTCTAGTGGTGAAACCAACCTTCGATGCGGCGTTGGGGGCGTATCGCATACGCCCAGGCGCGCTATATCACGTCGCTACGGCCATCGACATAGCGGGTTTCATTATACAAAAAACGGTCTATGTGGAAGTTGTTTTGGCCTCAAGTTCAGCGCGGAACTGCCGAACAAGCTGTTCTAGGCGTGCGTTGACGATCTCCTGCCATTCTGTGGCTTCCTGATCATCGAGGCCGCCACCGCCATACTTCAACTCCATGGCCATATCCCAGCCGCGTTTCAAGGCGAACTTCTCCAGTTCCTCCTGGCGTGGCTGTGGCCAGCGCGTGATAAAGCGCTGGAACGCCTTGACGAGCTTGCTGCCACCATCTGGGTTGAGCGATGGAAGCGCAATCCATTCGTGGTCATCGTGGGCAGGATCAGGCTTTTTTGCAGATGTATAATAAATGAGTTCACATGTGCGGCAGTAGCGATACTCGCCAGCACCCGTATACGCGCCAGGGTTGCCTGCAATGGCACCAATAAGCATTCGATCCGTGATCGCCATAGTCACTCACTCTAGCTGAGACAGATGCGATTCCTACCAGCGATCATAGCATAGACCGAAGCGATTGTACACAGGCGGTTAATACAAATCCAGGGCTTACGATTCGAGGGCGTAACGCCCAGGAGCTTTCGCCCTGGGATAGAAGCCCTTCACTCGCTTTAGCCGCTTTCGTCGCCCTAACGATGTTGTTATATACGTCGTCCTAATGCGGTAAACGGCTTGTAATCGAACATATTTTCTGGTATACTGGTGCCATGCACCGAACCATCCAAACAACCTATCGCTATCGCCTTGACCCGACTGCTGCACAAACGAAGCTGCTGTACCAGTTTGCGGGTGCCCGTCGGTTTGTCTGGAATTGGGCGTTGAATCGGAAGCAGGAAACCTATCGCACAACGGGCAAGGCACCTGGGTTCAATGATTTGTGTGTCGAACTGACTCGGCTGAAACAGGAGCGCGACACGGCCTGGTTGCGCGAGATGGAGAGCCAGTCGCTCCAACAGGCGTTGCGTGATCTCGAGCGCGCCTTCCAACACTTCTTTCGCCGGGTAAAGCAGGGCGACAAGAAAAAGGGCTATCCAACGTTCAAGTCCAAACATCGGGATACCCCACGCTTTCGCATTCCCCAACGGGTACAGATGGGTGATTCGTTCGTGTCGGTTCCCAAGATTGGCATGATTGCTGCCATTGTTCACCGACCCTTTGAAGGAACACCCAAGGGGGCAACCTTCAAGCGCGAGGCGTGTGGGCATTGGTATATGCGCATTGTCACCGAACAGCAGCTTGCCCCACGCACCAACCAACCCGTTCGCACGCACGTTGGGATTGATCTGGGGTTGACGTCGCTTGGCGTGCTGTCCAGCGGCCAAACCATCGACAATCCGCGCTGGTATCGCTCTTGCGCCCGCAAGCTCAGACGGGCACAACAGGCATTCAATCGATCCACGCAGGGCAGCGCAAACCGAACGAAGGCACGTATTCGCGTGGCGCGGCTGCACCAAAAAACCCGCAACCAACGCAACGACTTTCTGCACAAACTCAGTACCGATCTGGTACGACACCACGACCTTATATCCATCGAAGATTTGAACGTGAAGGGGCTGGCGAAAACCAAGCTGGCGAAAAGCGTTCTCGATGCCGGATGGGGGCTGTTCCGATCCATGCTGACGTATAAAGCGGATCGGGCGGATACCCACCTGATTCTGATTGGGCGATTCTTCCCTTCTTCCAAAACCTGTAGCATATGCGGGCGAGTCAATCACGCACTCACCCGCACAGATCGTATCTGGACATGCCCCTGTGGTGTGACCCTTGACCGCGATCTGAACGCCGCAATCAACATTGATCGAGAAGGGTTCCGCCTGTTTGAACACACTGTCGCGGCAGGACATGCCGAGACACAAAATGCCTGTGGAGACGTGGTCAGACCAATCCACCGATTGGCGCATGTCGATGAGACAGGAAGCCCAATCCGTTAGGCTTGGGTATTTCACACAAAGTAATTCCCCTCTCCCCGGCGTGGGAGAGGGGTTA
>Ga0163144_10012620_pt1 | contig 17725 bp, 19 predicted proteins | sample OliLak19BULKMAT1_FD_123175 | JGI IMG/M metagenome (GOLD analysis project Ga0163144, IMG submission 123175) | Freshwater microbial mat bacterial communities from Lake Vanda, McMurdo Dry Valleys, Antarctica - Oligotrophic Lake LV.19.BULKMAT1 | ecosystem: Environmental > Aquatic > Freshwater >...
CAAAATCGCGGTACTTGCCGGTGCCGACAAGCAGTCGAGAGCGATACGGTCGGCCGGCGATCACAAATGCATCGGAACTCTGCACGGGCGCATTCATTAGCCACCACCAACGGCGACAACAACCTCAAGACGATCGCCCTGTTGCAGCTTGGTGGTCGCGTGGCTACTTCTGGGCACAATTTCGCCGTTGAGCTCGATGGCGAATCGTTTGCCGGTTAGTGGCAACACGGCCACCAATCCCGCCACATTGGTACCGGCTGGAAATTGTTGCGGTTCACCGTTGATTTGAAGCGTTAACATGGCTGCTCAATGAATGTTGAAATTCGACCGTAGAAAAGTGTATCACGCACCTCCTGCACAACGATTGACGCAACCCAATAGAAAACTGACCATGAATGCCAGCAGCCAGGGTTACATCTGCTTGAACAAATGCGCGTAGGCGCGGCTAACCTGTAGTTCGGTTTTGCTGTCTTTGAGCATCACCATCGTCTTGCCCATCACATCTCGCGTCGTCGCAGCGATCCGCTTCACGTTGACGATGGTGGAGCGATGAATCTGCCAAAACTCATCCGGATCAAGCTGCGCCTGCAATTCAGACAAAGGCGTGCGAATGAGCAATTCACCGTCTCTAGTGTAGACGCTGACGTATTTGTCCTGCGCCTGAAAATACAACACGTCGTCGACCGGGACTTGCCGGACGGTCTCGCCCAGCGATGCGCGTATCCAGCGCAAACTCGCACTCTTGGCCGTGGGCAGACCCGTTGCCAGTTGTTTAAGGATGTCGGCCACGCCAACGGGTAACTCGGTTTGTGCGAGCCTGGCCTTCAGGCGCTCGATGGTACGTGTCAGACGATCATCACTGACCGGTTTCAGCAAATAGTCCGCCGCCTGCCGGTCGAATGCGTCAACCGCGTATTGGTCATAGGCAGTGACGAAGACAACGTGGGTCTTGGCGTCCAGGCGCGACGCGACCTCCAGTCCGGTCAGGCCCGGCATACGTATGTCGAGAAAAACGATAGTCGGGCTCTCATCATCGACCAGCCGTATCGCCTCAAGGCCGTTCTTGGCAATTCCAACGATAGTGAGTTCAGGCCAAAGAGCGTTGAGGCGGTCGTTCAGGTAGTTGGCGAGATGTTGTTCGTCGTCAGCGATGATCGCGGTCAGGTTGGTGGTCATGCGGTCTCACATAGGTAGTTTTGATTGAGTCTCCCGCGCCCACTGCATTGGGCTTGGGCGCTCACAGGCGCACCCCATGGGGTGCGAATTCCCTGTTCACGTGTCGTCGGCGATGATCGCGGTCAGGTTGGTGGTCATATGCGTGCGTAATCAAACATTAAAACTCCAATATTCACGCGGGTTCCAAGCCGACTCTAGCCTGCAACCCGCACCAGTGCTTGTGTCTTACGAGTTCATCGCTAGGGGAATGTTCAACACCACTCTGGTGCCACTGGGCTGATTCTCTTCAATGGAAACACTCCCGTCGTTACCATAAAGTTTTTCGATCCGCTCACGCACATTCTTTAGTCCGATTCCGTTCGACGGCGCGTTGCCAAATCCAAGGCCGGTATCTATCACGGAAATGCGCAGTTGCGCGCCGCTACGCTCGGCTTTCAGACTGACACTGCCCCCCTCAACCTTCGGCTCCAGACCATGCTTGATGGCGTTCTCAATCAATGGTTGCAACAACATCGGCGGAATCGTGGCGCGATGCAGGTCGGCCGGCAAATCAATTGCAACCTGCAGGCGATCACCCATACGAATCTGCAGGATTGACAGGAAATTCTTCATCATTTCGAACTCGCCCGCAAGCGTGGTGCGCTCCTCGCGGGTAGAGGCAAGAGTCGCGCGAAGATAGGTAATAAACTCCTCAAGCATGCGCTTTGCGTCATTCGGCTGGGAGTGAATCAGGCTGGTGACGTTTGCCAGGGTATTAAACAGAAAATGCGGTTCGATCTGCGCTTGCAATGCCCTCAAATTCGCTTCAGCGGCACTGCGCTCGGCAGTCTCCAAACGTTCACGTTCTTCGGCAAGCGTAATTTGCGCTGTCAGTTCCTCGGTGCGACGTTTCCACATGACCGACAAAAACAGCGAGATGATGAGCGAAATCACAAAGCTGGTGATGAACTGTTCGCTCGAACCAATCCAGCTCAGCATGCCGCGCTTACCGGAAACGTAGGCGTAGCCCCACAGGGAGCCGGTCACAATTCCGGTGCCGAGAATGGCGTAGAAAAAGGTGATAAACCAGAACGAGCGCCCATTCACCAGTCGCATCAGCGGCCCCAATGCCGAGAGTACGATCCAGAACGCAAAGCCAACTACATTTCCAATGATCAGGTTGTTGCCCAGGATCGGCAAAAAATCTTCCGGGCCGATTTTCTTGACGAACACGTACGCCAGCAGCGTAAAGGCCAGCGCAAACATCAGATTCAGAATGAGGGTGTAAATCAGATCACGCAAAAAACTGCGCGGCCAGCGGCGAAAGAATTGCATTCCCTCAAGGGGATGAAACTGCTCAGACTCGGTGTGGAGCCTGCGTTGTTCTTCGGCTTTGAGTCGTGCAGATTGCGGCATTGCGGTCGTATTCATTGGGGTCGGATTTCCAATATAGGGTAAACCAGTCGCCTTGGCGAATCAGGCAGCAACGTTGTTCATGAGCGGCTTCGCCTCAGCCAGGGCACGCCCGGCAGCATCAGGCTGATGGCGATTTTGCCACCAGCGATAAATGAAATAGCCTATCGCCGCAACACCAACTGCCGCGATGATGGTTTTGAGCGCCCGATACCAAACCGCGATCAGCCCGAGGCCCATGCCGAATACGACCCACTGCACCCACCATACGCCGGGCGACGTCATGACATTCACCAAGGTGCAAATGGTGACGACGTAAAGCATCTTCAGCGGGTAGGTAAATGCTTTGGTAATGTCGGTAACTGGCGAAGTGATGAAAGAAAGCGGGTTCATGGTTTTCTCCGGTAATGAAAAGTGTGGCGGATTTCTTGTAGAGCGACGCCAGTGTAGGTCGCCAACAGAATGCAATATGCAAATTGCGACGTACTGCAATTCCGGCAGCGCCAATTGCAATCGGGCGGTGTGAAGCGGCGCCGCGTCGAGGGTGGGCGGTGCTGTAGGACTATTTGCCAAAGTCGTTTATCGGCGGGCCTTGCAAGGCAAAAACGCCTGAAAAGCCGCGCCAATCCTTAATATGAATGCGGGCACGGAAGAAAGACGGCCAGACTTCCATCCGGCGGGTTATGACAGTAGCGCGGTCGCGAACCCACACTCAATACGCATCGGGGGATTATCGGGTAATGATGTCCCGATGAATTGGTGCCAACACGGCCAGCGCCTTGTTTTGGGCGTGAAAGGGATCCTTTTTCTTGTCCATCGCAAACTGCAATTGTTCGACCAGTGCGTTGAAATTTTCGCAGTTGATGCCGAGGTTGGCATGAATCGGCTTCATCTTTGCGCTCTTGAATTCACATGGACTGTGTACAACTTGGCGAGAATGGGTATGACATTGGCAGAAATGACGATGAAACTGCAGTGAGTAATATCGCTATGGCGGGAACCCGCACAACATCCGGTCGCGACCGAATCCGGCTACAATTGCCGCTCAGGACCAAATTGCGGGCGTCGTATAATGGTAATACCCTAGCTTCCCAAGCTAGAGCCGAGGGTTCGATTCCCTTCGCCCGCTCCAATGAAAAACGGCCCGTGAAGTGGGCCGTTTTATTTGGGTCAAGTTTGCTGCTAGGTGAGATCTTTGATCAGTGCAGTTCTGGTCAGATTGTTGACTTCGACCGCAGCGGCATATTGCGCATGATCGACACCCATCGACAGCGACACGCCGTACTTCAGGGCAGCGGCCATTTCCTCGGTCAGTTCAAAGCGCAAGAAATGTACGGCCGACGTCTTGGTCTCATTCTCACGCTTCAGGTCCTCATCGGCGATTGCATAGACCCTGCCACTGCCTTCGACCTGTACCCAGGTCCTGTCCTCAATGCCTTTGAGCTTGGTCAGAGCAATGCGCCGCTCAGCTTCATCGACATACTCGATCAGCATGGTTGCCTTGAAATTCCGCCCATCTGGTACCAGCGGTGTATAGGCGTCCAGCTCATCCTGAATGCCGGCTTCTTCAAACGTTTTTTCGACCCGCAACACTTCCTGAATCTGGTAGCGGATAGTCATCTCATCTTCAAACAGCAATGTGACGTGATCGCCAATGTGTACGGTACGCAGCCGCTTGTAGACGATGGCGTTGGCACGAAACTCCTTGCGAGCTTTGGCGTAGGATTCGAGCGACATCAAGCTGTCGAGCGTAATGCGTTTTGTTGTGGTCATGGTCATTGCGTCTTCCTTAATCGGGTAGTCCGTAAGCCTTCCGCACCAACGTAATCGGGTGTGCGAGTGTAGCTTGTGACTGTGGTTGGTCTTTCTTGAGCAGAGCAATTCCCTCTGCGATGTGGTGTGCCGCGAGCTGGCAATCGGAGCTGATGTAATCGGGCTGGGCTTCCGACATCTGACGGAATACCGGCTTACCGATTTTTAATGCAATTTCGTGAAACTCTTTCTTGACGCCCCAGGTGCCAGCATGGCCCGAGCAGCGTTCAACCGTCGTGACGTTGGTATCCGGTACCAGTTCCAGCATTTCGCGGGTCTTCTGTCCGACGTTTTGAACCCGTGAGTGGCAGGGGATGTGATACGACACATTTCCCAACTTTGTCTGAAAATCCTTCTTCAGCAGACCATCCTTGTCACGCGCGATCAAGTACTCGAAAGGGTCCATCATGGCCGCTTTGACGGCTTGCACAGCCGCATCGGCTGGAAACATCAGCGGCAACTCCTGTTTGAACATCAGTGTGCAGGAGGGGATTGGCGTAATGATCGTGTAGCCGTCGTTGGCGAGGCGAGCCAAAGGCGGAATGTTTTTTTCTTTCAGCGCGGCGACTGATTCGAGATCGCCCAATTCAAGCTTGGGCATGCCACAGCAAGCTTCTTTTTCGACAATCACGTACGGAATGTTGTTGTGATCGAGGATCTTCGTCAGATCATGGCCGATGCCGGGTTCGTTGTAGTTCACATAGCAGGTCGAAAATATCGCAACCTTGCCCTTTGTTCGTTGACCATCGGTCGTCGTCGTAGCCTTGCTGGGCGACACATGGCTGCGAAATTTCTTGCTGGCGAACTCCGGCAACCAGGCGTCTTTGTGAATACCGATGGTCGAGTCCAGCATCTTGCGCACAGCGGGCATTTTCGCTGTCGCATTCACAAATTGAACGACGACCGGTATCGTCGCCAGCTTGCCATTGCGATCTGTGGACGAGAGATTTGTATCGCGGAATTTCGTTGGTGAGCCTTGCTTGAACTGAATCGCCTTGGCGCGCAACATCAAGTGTGGGAAATCGACATTCCACGGATGTGGCGGCACATAGGGGCATTTGGTCATGTAACAAACGTCGCACAGGTAGCACTGGTCAACTACCTCCCAGTACTTGGCCTTCGGTACGCCATCCACCTCCAGCGTCGGGCTTTCATCGATCAGGTCGAACATTCTCGGGAAGGCATTGCACAATGAAACGCAACGGCGGCAGCCGTGGCAGATGTCAAAAACGCGTTCCATCTCCTTGAGCGCAGACTCGGCCGAATAGAAATCGGGATTCTGCCAATCAATCGGATGCCGGGTAGGAGCTTCGAGACTGCCTTCGCGCATGGCCATGGTTTTTAACCGTCAAATAGAAAATTAGATCGGGTGCGGCGGCCTGCTGCCACACCCGACTGATGATGCGTGACTTCTGTCGCGCGACTAAGCAGTTTCCAACGCGTCCAGCGCCTTCTGGAACTTGTTTGCGTGTGAACGCTCTGCCTTGGCCAGCGTTTCAAACCAGTCGCCGATCTCTTCAAAGCCTTCCTCGCGGGCAGACTTGGCCATGCCGGGGTACATATCGGTGTATTCGTGCGTTTCACCGGCAACGGCAGATTTCAAATTGTTTTCTGAGCTGCCGATCGGTAGATCCGTCGCTGGATCGCCGACGTTTGCCAGATAGTCAAGGTGGCCATGGGCGTGACCGGTTTCACCTTCTGCGGTGGCGCGAAACAGTGCAGCTACTTCGGTATTGCCTTCAACGTCAGCCTTGTTCGCAAAGTACAAATAGCGGCGGTTGGCCTGGCTTTCACCCGCGAATGCGGCTTTCAGATTGTCGTGGGTTTTGGTGCCTTTGAGTTTCATGATGAATCTCCTGTTCAATAATCGATTAGTTGTCTGCATGACGCAGAAAATGGAGGATACGAGGTCCAAGGTAATTGGTCCAATAGATTGATTATATGATTCCAATAGAGGTTGGCTATGAATTGCAAGCTGGGTAGTCAGCGTCAATTCGGAAATGAGTGCGTGCTAACATCGAGGCCGGTCCTGACCCCAATCCATGAGCACGTTCGCAAAAAAAATAGTCGCCTGGCAGGCGCGCAACGGACGGCACGATTTACCGTGGCAAAACACCCGCGACCCATATCGAATCTGGCTCTCAGAAGTCATGCTGCAGCAGACGCAGGTATCGGCAGTCATACCCTACTACGAGCGCTTTCTGTCAAGATTTCCCGACGTGGCGACCCTGGCGAGTGCTTCGCTGGATGATGTAATGCCATTTTGGGCGGGGCTGGGCTATTACGCCCGCGCGAGAAATCTGCATCGTGGAGCGCAGCAAATCATGTCGCTGCATGGCGGCGATTTCCCGAAGGATTTTGCCGCGATTCACGCCTTGTCGGGCATCGGTCGTTCGACGGCCGCGGCGATCAGTGCGTTCGCATTTGGCCAGAGGCGGGCGATTCTCGACGGTAATGTCAAACGCGTATTTGCGCGTCATTTTTGTATTGATGGCGATGTGAAGACAAAGCCTGTCGAGGATCTATTGTGGCGCACTGCAGAGTCACAGTTGCCGTGCATCGACATCGAGGCGTACACACAGGGCTTGATGGATCTGGGCACAACAGTGTGTAAGCGCAGCAAGCCCGCGTGCCTGCTTTGTCCGGTGGCGAAGAGCTGCCGGGCATTGGACGAGGGACGAGTGGATGAACTGCCCGGCAGAAGTCCGAAGCGGGAAATCCCGCGTCGGCAAACCCGAATGCTGGTGATCATTTCCAATGGCGAAGTATTGCTGGAAAGACGCCCGCCTACGGGTATTTGGGGAGGGCTATGGAGCTTTCCAGAATTGGGGCTTGAGACAGACATTCCTGCCGCCATACAATTGCGCCTTGGTTTGAACGTCAACAACGTGCGCGAAATGCCGACAGTCGATCATGGCTTTACCCACTTCTCGCTGACGATTTTCCCTGTCGAAATTACACTGGAAAAGCAGCCCCGTCGGGCAATGGAGCCGGGGACAATCTGGCTAAGTATTGACGATGCCATGGAGGCCGCGATTCCTGCCCCGGTAAAACGCATTCTCGAGATTGCGAAGTCGACTCAAGCGATCAAGCGCTGATCGATCAAAAATTTGTGCAAGATTGCAAGACGGATTCTTGCATCTGTAAGCGCAAGCATTTTTTGTTTTACCGCACTGCTGAATGGCAGAAACTCAGTCAGCCGGTAACCGACCCATGCCGCATCTTCGAAATTTGGCTGCGCCACTTCAACTGAACCTACCTTGGCATAGATCTTTGCCAGAAAATCTGCGCAGGCAACGTGCTCCGGACAATCGCTATGGACATCGTCCGGCAGCAGCGAGACATTGCCAAGGATGAGTCCGCTCTTGGTGACAGACCGCTCCATGATGCGAAACCGCGCGGCACCCGTAACGCGGACCTGCAAGATACCAAGATCCGGCATGTCCCAATCTGCGATAAAAGCGAGCGTGCCGATTGACTCCGGGACGGCGGTTGCCCCAACCTCCTCGCCTTCGCGAATGAGTGAAACGCCGAACGGCTCTCCATTTTTCAGGCAAATTTTCGCCATTTCAAGGTAGCGCTGCTCAAATATTTTAAGCGCCATCGTGCCTCCAGGAAACAACACCGACCCCAACGGGAAAATTGGCAGGTCGGATCTAGTCTCCGGATTCAGCTTGAACATGCTGCGAATCGAGTCAGGTATGGTGGAAATAAGCGACCTCATAAAAATCAATCATTAAGTGGCCGGATCAGGTGAGGTCCCGATGACGCACCAGTACCTGCTGGTCCGATCCGAAGCGGTGGGCAAGCTCTTCGACCACATAAACTGATCGGTGTTGTCCACCAGTGCAGCCGATCGCAATCGTCAACGCAGCGCGATTGTCGCGCATGTATGAAGGCAGCCAGCGGATTAGAAAAGACGCGATGTCATCAATGAGGTGTGCGACATTCAAGTCCGACTGGAGAAACGCCCTCACGGGTTCATCTTTGCCGCTCAGCGGTCGAAGCAACGGGTCATAAAACGGATTTGGCAGGAAGCGCACGTCGAACACGAGATCCGCGTCTATTGGACTACCGTGCTTGAAGCCAAAGGACTGAAAGGCGAGCGCGATCCGATTGCGGTCAACAGCCAGCCAATCCTTGATCCAGCCCCGCAGTGTATTCGGGCCAATGTCGGAGGTATCCATGCGGTGTCCAAGCTCTGCGATATCCGCCAGAATCCGCCGCTCTTCCTTGATGCAGCCAATCACACCCGAGGCGATCTTGTCGGCAAGCGGATGGGGGCGCCGGGTCTCAGAAAACCTTCTGGCAAGCGCCTCATCGTTGGCCTCGAGAAAAATAACACGAAAATCTATATTGTCAGACGCCAGCTGGCGAATAGTGTCCGGTAGCGTGTTGATGGTTTCGCCGCTGCGCGCATCGATGCTGATGGCAATTTTTTCGCTGCTTGATTTCTTTGTCTCGATCAGCGCACCAATGAGACCGGCGGGAAGGTTATCTACCGCAAAGTAGCCGACGTCCTCGAGGGCATTGAGCGCGACGCTCTTGCCAGAACCAGAAAGACCGCTGAGAAGCACAAGTTGCATCGTGGAAGTTTTGCTAGTGCGTAGTCAAACTGTCGGCAATGACAGGCTCTATTGCGTGCCGTAGGCGCGAAATACGCTCGTATCGCCGAACTGATCGCCTGCGTTTTCTGTCGCGACGCCCTCGTTTTGGTCACGCATTGCTTCCTCGTGCCGATCAATAAAATCTTTCGTCGAGTCATACCCGCGGGTTTGCAGGATGTAGTTGCGTACCCCTGCTTCCACCAGCACGGCAAGGTTGCGTCCGGCGACGACCGCCAACGTTACCGTCGGAATTTCCACCCCCAAAATCGTCGTCGTGCTGGACTTTGTCTGCAATCGATCAAGCTCGCGAAAATATTCGTCCGTGGGCCGCTCAAGGTGGACAATCAGCCGCAGAGTCTTGCGTGGTCTGACGGCAGTCTCGCCAAAAATCGCCCGGATATTGAGTACGCCGATGCCGCGTACTTCAAGAAAATCGCGCAGCAAGGCAGGACAGCGGCCTTGAATTGTTTCGGGGCCTACCTGGTAAAGCTCCACGGCGTCATCAGCCACCAGGCCCGCACCGCGCGAAATCAGTTCAAGCGCAAGTTCGCTTTTACCAATCTGTGAGTTGCCGGTGATTAGTGTTCCGAATCCAAGTACGTCCAGGAAAACGCCATGGCTGGTTGTGATTTCGGATAACTCGCGCTGCAAATAGGGGCGCAGCAAATTGACGAATACGCGGCTCTGCTTCTGGGAAAGGAACAGCGGCGTGCCGTTTTCATCGCAGGCTGCGATCAGAAAATCGGGCGCATCCACACCGTCGCAAAGGAAAATACAGAGGGTTTCGCCCGCGCACAAAGCGTTGAGACTCTCCGCGCGCGCCTTTGGAGGCTGGTTGCTAAGGTAGGCGAGATCACTGGAGCCCAGTGCCTGCATCAAAATCGGGTGGATCAGATTAAGGTGCCCAACCAATCCGACACCAGGGCGATTCAAGGCTTCATGTGTGAGTTCGCGTGAAGCGCCCCTCTGACCGGATACCCAGGTCAGTTGCAGCTTCTCACGTCTATCATCAAATAGCTGCTGTACGCTCAGTAGCGGCATACGGCGACCACTCGGTCAGTAATTTGTGGATGGCGACTGGATCGGTTTCATTCAGCAGCGCTGCGCGCAAATCAGCGTCACTGAATATTTCCGCGAGTTCAGAAAGCATGTTCAGATGCTGCTCAGTGGCGTGTTCCGGAACGAGCATGGCGAAAACCAGGCGCACCGGTGCGCCATCTGGCGATTCAAACGGAATACCTTCTTTGGCGCGAACGAACACGGCGACCGTATCGCGCAAATTTTTCATGCGGCCGTGCGGAATGGCGACCTGAAATCCTAACCCGGTCGAGCCGAGCTTCTCGCGTGCGAAGAGCGCATCAAAAACACTCGCCCTGGAGATCCGATTTTCATTTTCAAACATCAGACCGATTTGTTCAAACATGCGCTTCTTGCTGGTGACATCAACGTCTAGAGCGATGCGCGCGGTCGATAACGTTTTTTGAATGAAATTCATTGGGGGAATACGAAGTGGCGAGGCGGGGTTCACAGCTTGCAGGTCTGCCGGAAAAGGCTCGTAGGATAACGCTTTTTTGATGTCACGGGAGGATGACACGCGGGGCGAGCAGAGGGACGTCGGCTGCAATTCAAAAGGGAAACTTGCGTGAAAAGCGAGGAAGCGACCGACGTGAGGTCGGCCGCATGGCTTCTAGTCAACGTCGGTGGGAATTCGCTTTAGCGCCGCAATATCGTGTTTATTCTTGATCTTTTCCTTGTGCTTGATGATCTGCCGATCAAGCTTATCTACCAACAGGTCAATCGCTGCATACATGTCCGGGTTCTCACTTTCGACAAATATATCCTTGCCGGAAAGATGTACGTTGGCCTCGATTTTTTGTCGTAGTTTTTCTACGCTCAGAATCATGTTTACATCAATCACATGATCGAAATGCCGGTTGATTCTGGTCATCTTGGAAAAAACGTAATCACGTATGGATGGTGTGATTTCGAGGTGATGGCCGGTCATGTTCAAATTCATTTGCCAATCTCCTTTCAAGAGTTGCCTGCGCGTGATGTAAATGCGCAGTACAACCGATACAAGTTAACGACATGAATGCACTCAACAACATAACTACCTGACTACAACCACAAGTACAACTACAACTACAAATGCAACAGCAACTCTAATGCAATAAAAAACCGTTACGAAATGTTGCTACTAAAATACTTGCGCAGGTTTGCGGGCTGTATTTGCATTGCCTCGCGATACTTGGCAACGGTTCGCCTTGCAACAACAATCCCCTGTTGACCCAGAATATCCGAAATTCGATGATCCGATAGCGGTTTTTTTGCATCTTCAGCGTGAACCAATTGCTTAATCAGCGCTCTGATCGCGATCGATGAACAGGCACCCCCCTCATCGGTTGCGACGCTGGAACCAAAGAAGTACTTCAGCTCGAATATTCCCCGCGGTGTGAGCATGTACTTCTGCGTTGTCACGCGTGAAATGGTGGATTCATGCAGTCCCACCTGATCGGCAATTTCCCGAAGCACCAACGGTCGCATGGCAACTTCACCGTGGTCGAAAAAATGCCGCTGGCGCTCAACGATGGCTTGCGTTACGCGCAAAATGGTGTCAAATCGTTGCTGCACATTTTTGATCAGCCACCGCGCTTCTTGCAATTGACCGGCGAGGTTCTTGCCGTCGGCATCACGGCTTTTGTGCAATAAATCCGCATACAGTTTGTTCACGCGCAACTTGGGCATAGCCTCCGCGTTGAGCTGCGCCACCCATTTCCCGCCAACCTTTTTCACGACGACATCGGCGACCACGTAGCGGATATCGCCTTGACCAAAATTGCGGCTGGGCTTGGGGTCCAGAGAAACGATGAGTTCGCGTACCTGCTTGACCCCCAGATCGTCACAGCGAAGCAGGCGCTTCAATTTGACGAAATCGCGCGCCGCGAGCAGGTCGAGATGCTGATCAACGACCTGAAGAGCGTGCTCGCGATGCGGGGTATTTTGCGGTAGTGCCTTGAGCTGTAACGCGAGACACTCCGAAAGTGACCTGGCGGCGACACCGGTGGGCTCCAGAGCCTGAACTCTTCGCAAGGCGATGAGCAGGTCGTCTGGTTCCACTTCCATATGCTCGGCAATCATCGAGCACAATTCATCCAGATCGTGGGTGAGATAGCCGTCTTCGTCCAGGTGGGCGACCAAGATCATGGCAAGGCGTTTGTCGCGCTCAGGAAGTGACATCAGCGAAAGTTGGTTAAGCAGACTTTCCTGCAACGTCGCTTCGGCCGCAGCCACTTGAGAGTATTCGCTATCTTCATCGTCATCGCTGCGCTGTGAAGCGGCGGCGTAGCTGCTTCCGTCGTCGATGGAGGCGTCAAAAGACTGCTCAATCCGGTCATCGCTTTCGGCTGGGCCATTCTCCGCTGGCGCTGGCGCAGACGATTCGCCGACTGGCGCGGCAGTGTAGTCGCCTGCGCTGTTCGGGTTTGCGGAAAACTCCGCAGCCTCACCAACCGTATCCACGCGTTCAAGCAGTGGATTCTCCAGCAAGTAACGCTCAAGTTCCTGATTCAAGTCTATGGTCGAGAGCTGCAACAGCTTGATTGACAGCTGCAATTGCGGCGTCAACGTCAGGTGCTGCGAGAGCTTGAGCTGGAGACTTTGCTTCATGGGAGAGCTGGTACCACCGTTACGTTACTAGTGTCACGACTCAGACTACAAGCGGAAGTTTTCTCCTAGATAGACTTTGCGTACCGCTTCATTATGGATGATTTCAGACGGTTTCCCGAAGGCAAGAACGGTGCCTTCATTGATGATGTAGGCGTGGTCACAGATTCCCAGCGTTTCACGGACGTTGTGATCGGTAATCAATACGCCAATTCCGCGCCGCTTAAGAAATTTGATAATCTCCTGTATATCAATCACCGCGATGGGATCAACGCCCGCAAATGGCTCGTCGAGCAGGATGAATCTAGGCTCGACAGCGAGGGCACGCGCAATTTCGACGCGCCGTCGCTCGCCCCCGGACAAGCTGACCGCTGGACTGTTGCGCAAGTGCTCAATATGCAATTCGTCGAGCAGGGATTCGCGTTTGGCGTCAATCTCTTCGCTGGTCAGATCGCGCAGTTCCAATACCGCCTGAATGTTCTCGGCGACTGTGAGCTTGCGAAAGATCGACGCCTCCTGTGGCAAATAGGAAAGCCCCAGTCGCGACCGTCGAAAAATCGGCAATCGTGACAGATCATGGCCGTCCAGAAAGATTCGTCCGCCATCGACCGGCACCAGGCCGACGATCATGTAGAAGCAAGTTGTCTTGCCAGCCCCGTTGGGGCCGAGCAACCCGACGACTTCACCGCTCTCTACCGAGAACGAAACATCACTTACGACAGCACGCTTGCGGTAAGACTTGCGAAGTCCATCGACGCGCAATACGCTTTTTTGAGTGAGAACACTCTCGGCTGGGTTAGATGATTCGGCTGGTTGGTTCATTTCGGTGGCGCGCGTCGGCGAACGTAGTTAATTACTCTTGCCCGGCGCAGCTGGCGTCGATTTTTCATCCGGTGTTTTTGGCTGAATGGTAATGGTGGGTCGACCTTTATTTGAACTGCCCGTGGTGGCGCTATTCGCACCAGGAACCGCATCGCGCATTTTCACAATCTCGGTCGCCGCATTGTAGTAGATGTACTCCCCGGTCAATTCATTTGCGCCGCTCTTAAGGCGCGCGCGGGAGAACAGTTGTAACGTATCCGCCTGATCATCAAATTCCATGCGATCAGCTGATCCCTCTACAAAATCTGCCGCCCCCTCGCGTTTTTGCTTGAACGCGATCTGCTTGTTAGGCGTGCCAAATGCTTGTGCGGTCATCGCGCCGCCGGCGTCCTCCTTGACGACGATTCGCTCGGCCGTGAGGCGCAGCGTGCCTTGGACCAGAATGACATTACCCTCTAACACTCTTACCAGTTTGGCCTGGTCGAGCGTAACCAGATCGCCCTCGATCGTAATCGGTTTGTTACGGTCAGCCTGTTCCGCGTACACAACTGTCGCCGGAAGAAACGCAACAGCGATCAGTGCAAATGGGCGCAGCATTTTGCTGGCAGCGGCTCTCATGGCGTTTTCCGTGGAGGTTGTTGGTAGGTGATGCGGCCGCGTTCCAATACAACTCGTCTGGTCAGGCTGTTGAGCTCCATTTTTTTCGCAGTGATCTGGCTGGTCAGGCCATCAACTCTGACGCCTTCGCTTGCTCGCACCAGATTCTTGTCGGGAAAAATGTTAATTGATGGCGCAGCCAACTTCAGCGGGGGCAGCTTTTCGCTTTTCTCAGACGTTACCAAAACCCCGCCCTCCATAATGACTTCATCGACACCGGCTAGTAACCTTCCGCGGGGAGCAATCGCAACCACCGGGGGCAGGCTGGGGTGTAGCGCCGTAAACACCACTGTTTCCATTGTAGAGGAATCGTCGTCCGGAAAATGTGCCAGCCTGGCCGCTTTCACGGTGTATTGCACCTCGCCTGTTTCGCCCAATGCCTGAGCAGTGAAATTTTCCACGATCAGGTCAGGGTCGTGCCGCTTATTGCCATCTGCTCGCCCAGGAGAAAGCTGCACGAACTGATTAAGCCAAAACGTAAGTGCCGCCAAAATGATCAGGACAGCTAGCGGCACGGATGGAAGCGAACGGAGGTTCAAGGTGGATTTTCTGCAATTTTTAGATGATAAGAAGGGAAACTCTAGGACCAGTGCGGTCTCCAGGTCAAAATGCCGTGAAAAGGCCCGCCAATGCTAGTGTTTTGCATTTGGGAACTTCTAGTTAGCTCATTCTCGTTCTCCCCCAGCATGCTCGAAGCTGGGGGCGAACGGATAGCAGGTTTCAAGAAGCTCCCAACTGGCAAATTCCCAAGCTGGATATGTTGCAGGTCAGGCGGCACAGCTCATTCACTGCCAGGGACGATGATAACGCTATTCTGCGGAGCCTTAGCGGCCTGCGCGACTGACTATTTGATTGCTGTAACAGCGGCGGGGCTACCAAGCCATGACAGCACAATGGCTGGCGTCAGAATTTCAGGCAACAATTTTGGCTCGCCGGCAGCAGGGTAAAACACATAAAGTGGTACGCCGTTGCGTCCAAACTCGGCAAGCGCCTCTGTGATAGCCGCATCCTTGAGGGTCCAATCCGCCTTCATCCTGACGACATTGAGTTCGCTGAATCGCTTTAGTACATCTTTGTCGTTCAGCGCCACGCGCTTGTTCACTTGACAGGTAATACACCAGGTCGCCGTGAAATCAATAAACACAGCCCGGCCCTGGCCACGAAGCTCGGCAACTTTCTCCTTCGAGAATGGTACCCACTGATCCGAAGAGGACACCTGCCCGCCGCCCTGTGCCGAACGGTCAACAATTGGCCCGGGCCACACAATGGCCGTTCCAACGGCGAATAATGCAACAGCGGTGATCAGCGCTCGCAGCGGATTTTCCAGTTGCCATCGGCCGTATAGCCACGCTGCAAAGGCAATGACCAACATGCCTGACAAAATTGCGGCAATGCCATCATTGCCCTGCTGCGAGCCCAGCACCCAAACGAGCCATACGACCGTCGCATAAAGCGGGAACGCCATGAACTGCTTGAAGCCATCCATCCATGCCCCTGGTTTTGGCAGACGCCGCAGCCAGCCGGGAAACAATGACAGCGCCACGACCGGTGCAGCTACGCCAAACGCCACCGCCGTAAAGACCAGCAGCGACACAAATGCCGACTGCGAAAGTGTGTATCCGAGCGCTGCGCCCATGAACGGTGCGGTGCACGGCGTTGCGATAATGGTCGCCAGCACACCGGACAAGAAGGCATCGACGACGGGACCGCGATTTTGCTTCGTCTGAATGCCGCCCGCAGCTGACTGCAGGCGCAAACCCATTTCAAAAACGCCGCTCAAATTCAGCGCCATAAGCAAGAACAAAAGCGCCAGCAGAGTAACAAAGACCGGCGACTGCAATTGAAATCCCCAGCCAACCGACGCGCCCCCGGCGCGCAGCGCAATCAGCAAGCCCGCCAGAATCCAAAATGAGCCTACAACACCTGCGAGGAACGCGAAGCCCTGAAGCTTGAGCCGCCTTTGATCTCCTTGTGCATGCTGCACAAAGCCCATCACCTTGATTCCAAGAACAGGAAAAACACAGGGCATCAAGTTGAGCAAAAGTCCGCCGACAAACGCAAACAATATGGCAACCAGGAAGCCAAGATCATCGCCTGACGAAGCGGGAACAGACGCGGTCTTCGCCAACGATGCCGTCGTGGCGGGCTGGCCATATACGATCGGCGCAGAGATCGCAACCGCTTTTCCGGAATGTGCGCTACCCCATCCGGTTTTGCTTACCAGTACGCCATCAAGCGCCTGTAGCGTCGTGTTGACGGGATCGGCCATCGGCATGGTCAAACTCAGGCCGTCTGCGGTTTTACCGGTGATTTGACGGCCAGCGTTCGCGATGATTTCTGCGCGCAAGGGGTAGAAAAAAAGCTCCGAAGCGTCAATCTTCGTGCCTGCTGGTGCGGCCAGTGTGATGATGGCTTTGCCGTACTCGACGCGTGCGGCTGTCTTCCAACCCGGTAACGCCCCCGGCAGTGCGAACTGCGCCTCTTTGAAGGCGCTTGTCCAACGGTTATCGGGCAGTGGCGATGAGCCGACGACCGGCAGGTCAATCGACAAGTCGGCACTTTCGGGAATGCATACATCGGCGCAAACCAGCCATTCCGCCTTTGCCTTGAGCGTGATACTACTGCCCGCCTTCAATGAAGTTGGCGTCTGCAGTTTCACCAGATGCAATACTTCGCCTTCATAGCCGAAATTCATCAACGGGCCAAGCGGCAACGGTTTTGGGTGCGGCCACTCGATCGGGCCGGCGGAGATGCCTTCAGGCAACGTCCAGGTCAATTTTGTCGGCAGACCAGAGTCGCCCGGATTTTGCCAATAGGTGTGCCAGTGATCGATGATCTTCAGGCGCAGCGCCGCTTCAATCGGCTGGCCGGGTTGAACCGCGCCAAGCCGCGAAATTATTTCCGCTTCAACGTGAGGCGTTTTTACCGGGGCAGCCGCTAAATTGGTTGCGGTCGTGAGCAGCAGCAAGGCGGCAAAACGGGTCAGGAAATGGGGGTGCATGCGTAAGCTTGAGTTTGGACCAACGGGCATCTGCTCGAGAGTGGGACGGGAAACGGCCCAATTGGAGTCGTTTAAGCGCAGGATGTTCCCTGTGATTCTAACGAATGTAAGTTGGGAGAATTGGTGCCCACAGTCGGATTCGAACTGACGACCTACCGCTTACAAGGCGGTTGCTCTACCCCTGAGCTATGCGGGCACATTTTTAGCAGACGATTTCGAGGCTACGCCCGGATGGTGCTGTTGAGAGGAATCGAACCTCCGACCTACTGATTACGAATCAGTTGCTCTACCAACTGAGCTACAACAGCCCAAATTCAAGAACCAAAGAGTATAGCCTAGCCACCTAAACTAGCCAAGCGGATGTTGCGTCCGGCGTGCAGTGTTGGGTGAAAACACCCGTTGCGGTAAAATTCGCTGTTGTTGGTAAGCGCTTGTTACCGAACAAACCCCCACAGCCGCTCGCAGGAAACAAAACATGACCATCCGCGTCGCCATCAATGGCTACGGTCGCATTGGCCGCAATATTCTCCGTGCCCACTACGAAGGCCACAAAAAACACGACATCCAGATTGTTGCCATCAACGATCTGGGCCCG
>Ga0163144_10012625_pt1 | contig 17724 bp, 16 predicted proteins | sample OliLak19BULKMAT1_FD_123175 | JGI IMG/M metagenome (GOLD analysis project Ga0163144, IMG submission 123175) | Freshwater microbial mat bacterial communities from Lake Vanda, McMurdo Dry Valleys, Antarctica - Oligotrophic Lake LV.19.BULKMAT1 | ecosystem: Environmental > Aquatic > Freshwater >...
CATGGGTTATTGGCGATCGGTTATTGGCCGATTTCAGAGACGTGGCGCCGCCGCGCTCGCGTTTCTCTCATCCCATCACCGATGACTCATCACCAATGACCCATCACCAATCACCCATCACCAATGACCGAAGCCTCACCCCTTCCGCCGCTCGCCCATGGCGAAGGGCGGGCGCGATTCCTCGAAGGGGTTTTTTTCGAACAGCTCTTCGACGGTCATCTGGAAAAACTCCTGCTGGCCCATCTGGTTGAGCGCGGCGTCGTATTGGGTGACGAGCGGATCGATCCGATCCAGCGAGGTGCCCACGAGGTCTTCCCCCAAGTTGTCGTCGAGGGTCTTGAAATCGAAAAGGGTCATCTTGTTCAACGGTCGCGCCGGTTGATACAGGTAGTCGGTGGCCGCGCTGTCGGGCGGCGGGCGCAGGGTCGTGATGAGTTGAATCCGCACCAGCCGGTTCAGGCATTCGTTGAGCAACTGGGTGGGGACCTTGAGCATTTCGCTGAGGTGCGAAGCGGAGACCGGCGGCAGGCACTCGCGGAAACGCCGGCAGACGGTCAGGAGGACGGCCAGCGCGAGACGCTCCCGCATCGATTCGGTCAGCGTGCTCCAGGCCGCCTGGCTGTTCCGGAAATGGACGTTCTGAATCGCGTAGCTCACGATGGCGCCGATGAGCACGTAGAGCCAGAAGATGTAGAGGCCGAGCATCAGCACCGGCACGATCGCCAGCGAACCGTAGAGGCTTTTCTCGAGCACGACGCGCTTCACGTAGAGCAGCGCGAGGAAATTGTTCAGCATCAGCAGCGCCGCCACGACGAGCGCGCCGATGACGGCCGCGCCCCAGAACACGCGCGTGTTGGGAATCACGCGGTAGAACACCGTGAGCATCAGCGCGAGCACCGTGAACGAGAACGACTGGATCAACCACGCCGCGCCCTTGACCTCCTCCTCCATGAAAACGCTGGCAAATGTGCTGGCGCTGAGCAGCGCCAGCGCAGCGAAAAACAAAATGGCCCCGAGCGTGAGGATCGTCCAGTAGAGGACCACGCGCATCAGCACGGAGCGGCCCTGGCGCACGCCCCAGATGTCGTTGAACGTATCCTCGATCGCCTTGAAGAGCAGCAGCACGATCAGCAGGAGCGAGAAGATGCTGAGGACGCTGGCCGAACCGGACTTCGAGGTCTTGATGATCTCGTTGATCACGCCGACAAGCTGGGGATTCGGTTCGTTCGGCGTCTGGGTGAGCTGCTCGTATTGGGCGACCTGCGGCGCGACGATCTTGATGATCCGATTGAGGTAATTGGCGACGAGGTTGGGGTCGTTTTGAGTGCCCAGCGCGAAGCCCGCCACGAGCACCGCGATGGCCAGCAAGGGGCCGAGCCCGAGCAGCGAACTGAAACTGAGCGCGGCGGCGCGGGTCGCGACGCGCGATTCCCCCAGGACCGTCATCGTGATCGAGACCACGCGCATGACCGCGAACGCGCGGCCCTTGGGCGAGCGATCCTTCAGGAACGCCGACTGCCAGATCTCGCGTTGGTAGATGTGCGCCAGGCGCCTCCACCGATCGATAATCCGCAGCGGCGGCGCAGACGACGGTGGGCCGGCGTTCGCCACGGCGTCAGCTCGAAATCAAGAGCCAGGCCAGAAAGCCCATCCCACCGATCCCGGCGATGGCCGCGATGAGCACGGGGATCAAGCTGACGAACACCGTGCACAGGTAGAGGCCGCAGGAGCCCGCCGCGAGGGCGAGCAGCGGCGTGGTCATGCCTTGGGCGAAAAACATGAAGCCCATCGCGCCGAGGCCGAGCATCGCGCGGAATCGGACAAACGGATACATCGTCGACATGCCCAGGCCGAGCAGGACGGCCAGCCCGATATCGAGCACCCCGAGCAGGACGAAGGGATGGGCCAGCAGTTTGGCGCCTTCCATGGAGGTGAGGGCGTCGGTGCCCGGCAGGATCTCGCCCGCGGCGGCGGCGACCAGCGTGATGATGGCGGCGATCATGCCCACCTTGGCGGCGCGCATCATCGCGATCACGGGATCCGCCTTGCCCTTCGTATCGTCGGTGCGGCCCTCGGCGGCATCGAGCATGTCGTTCACCGAGATCGGCTTGGCGTTGTCGTCCGACTTGTTGAGCGTCTTGATCTCCTTGGCCTTGAGCACGAGCCTCTTCTTCTCCGGAAACACGATCGCCATCAGGTCGGCGTTGGCGCTGAGCGCGACCCACTGCTCGGTTCCCGCATCGTAGATCAGCGTCTCGGCGGTGACCTGACCGGCTTCCGCGAGATCGGCGACTTGCTGGGCGCTGAACGGCCCGCGGGCCTCGGTTTCGGTCTCGTTGCGGATATAGAGTTCCTGCGTGGCCATGAGCGCGGAGGCTGGGCACGACGGTGGGGAGCCGCAAGAGCGATTTGGCGTCAAGGAATCGTCGAGGTTTCCGACCGGACGAAGGTGGAACTCAGGAAATCAGGAAGCGAGCGAAGCGAAAGGTAATCTACCAGTGGAAATTGGCGCTTATCCCGAGTGCCTGCTCTCCCCCGTGTTTTGTGCAAAGGTTCGCAACCTACATCCGCGTCAGCGTGCGGAGGCCGAGCAGGTGCAGGCCGGTCTCAAGCTGGAGCAGGGTGCGGGCGCAGAGCAGCAGCCGGCGGGCGCGCACCACGGGATCGTCGACCAGGACTTTGTCCGCGTTGTTGAAGCTGCTGTAGTCGCCGGCGAGCTCGAAGAGGAAAAGAGAGAGGTAGTGCGGCCGCAGGGTCTCGCCCGCGAGCCGGATGGCGTCGGGGAACTTGGTGAGCTTGCGCGCGAGCAGGACTTCCGTGGGCGTCTCCGGCGGCGTGGCGGCGGCTTCGATGGCCGCCAGGTCCGCGGGGAGGGCGACGCCGGCCTTGCGGAAGATCGAATGGATGCGCGCGACGGCGTAGAGGAGATAGGGCGCGGTGTTGCCGTCGAGAGCGAGCATCTTGTCCCAGGAGAAGACGTAGTTGCTGCTGCGGTTCTGCGAGAGGTCGGCGTATTGCACGGCGCCGATGCCGACGATGCGCGCGATCTCGCGGCGCTCGGCCTCGGGGAGGTCGGGATTCTTTTCGGCGACGATGGCGAACGCGCGCTCGACGGCCTCGTCGAGCAGCGCCTTCAACTTGATCACATCGCCGCTGCGGGTCTTCAGCGCCTTGCCGTCTTCGCCGGTGACGGCGCCGAAGGTGACGTGGTGCAACTCGGGCACGCGATAGCTCTTCGCCGCGAACCATTTTCGGACGGTGAGAAACAACTGCTCGAAATGATCCGCCTGGCGGAAGTCGGTGACGACGACGATGCCGTCCGCTTTGAAGTGCTCGGTGCGATACAGCGCGGTCGCGAGATCGGTGGAGGCATAGCCGCTGGCGCCATCGGCCTTGCGCACCATGAAGGGATTCGGGCGCTCGGTGTTGCGGCTGAAACGCGGATGCTCGTCGTGAAAGACCACGAGCGCGCCGTTGCTGTCCTCGGCGAGCTTGAGTTCCGAGAGTTCGCGATACACGCGCTCGACCTTGTCGTTATAGAAACTCTCGCCGAGGTTGTGGTCGAATGTGATCCCGAGCCGGTCGTAAATCTGCTGGAACGCGGCGAGGCTGACGTCGGAGAATTTCTGCCAGAGCGCGACATTCTCCGGGTCGCCGGTCTGGAGCTTCACGAGTTCGGCGCGTGCTGCGTCGAGCGCGGGCGAGCCGTCGGGCGTCGCGTCGTTGCCAAGCTTATACAGCCGCTCGAGCTCCTCGATCGGTTCGCTCTCGAGCGCCTGGGGATTGGCCCAGCGCTTGTAGCCGTAGATCAGCTTGCCAAACTGCGTGCCCCAGTCGCCGAGGTGGTTGTCGCGAATGACGCGCGCACCGGTAAACGCCAGCAGCCGGCAGATCGCCTCGCCGATGACGGCGGAGCGCAGGTGGCCGACGTGCATCTGCTTCGCGGTGTTGGGGGAGGAGAAGTCCACGACCCACGTCTGGCCCGCGTGAGCCGCAGCCGCGCCGGCGCGGAGGTGTGCGGCGGAATCGTAGGTCCGGAGCCACGCGAGGAGGGCGGCGGGCTTGAGGGTGAAATTGATGAAGCCGGGCCCGGCGATGGAGAACTCGTAGTGCTCGGGGATGGACGCGGGCAGGGCGGCGAGCAGTGTTTCGGCGGTGGCGCGCGGGTTCAGTTTGCGCGCCTTGGCGTAGCCGAGCACGCCGTTGGCCTGGAAGTCGCCGTGCTTCGGATCGGCCACGCGGACCTCGGGGGCGAATGCCGCGGCGTCCGCCAGCCCGGCGGTGACGGCCGCGGACTTGAGGGCCGTGTCGAGATCGCGGGCGAGGTCAAACGAGACGTGCATCGCGCCAGCAAACCGGAACGCGCGCATCGCGGGCAAGCGTGGAGTTGAGGGGAGGAATTCCGAGTTTAAGCGGGACGCCGGGAAACCAGGAAAGTCCGGCCGGCGAGCAGGTGAGTCCTTTTCTTGGTTAGCTGGCTGCGTGCTTGCTGGCTGCGGGCTTGAAGATCGCTGTTGCCGCGCGGGCGGGCGCGGCTTGGCATCGCGCGCGCTGTTCCCGCGCGCCGCATGGACGCCCACCTTGTCGATTTTCTCAGCCTTTTGCTGCGTTGGTTGCACGTGATCGCGGGTATCGCGTGGATTGGGTCGTCGTTCTATTTCATCTGGCTCGACAACAGCCTCGAGCCGCCGGCGAAGGATTCGGAGAACGCGAAGAAGGGGGTGTCGGGCGAATTGTGGGCCGTGCATGGCGGGGGCTTCTACAATCCGCAGAAGTATGCGGTCGCGCCCGCGTCGCTGCCGGAGAAACTGCATTGGTTCAAATGGGAGGCCTACACGACCTGGCTCTCCGGCACGGCATTGTTGATCGTCGCTTACTGGATGCGGGCGCAGTCGATGATGATCGATCCGGCGGTCGCGAATCTCGGGCCGTGGCAGGCGGTGGGGATCGGTGTCGCCAGCATGGCCGGCTCGTGGGTGGTCTACGATGCGCTGTGCCGTTCGCCTCTCGGGCGCAGCGACACGCTGTTGGGAGCAATCGTGTTCGGGCTGCTCGCCTTGCTTTCCTGGGGACTGCACCAGGCGTTCGGGGGCCGGGCGGCGTTCATCCATGTCGGGACGGCGATCGGCACGATCATGGTGGCGAATGTGTTTTTCGTTATCATCCCCGGGCAGAAAAAGATGGTCGATGCCATGCGCGCGGGCGGGTTGCCGGACCCGGTTCATGGTCAGCGCGGCAAGCAGCGCAGTGTGCATAACAACTACTTTACGCTGCCGGTGCTGTTCATCATGATCAGCAACCACTACGCTTCGACCTACGGTCACCGGCACGCGTGGGCGATCCTGGTGCTCATGTCGGCGGCGGGGGTGAGCATCCGGCATTTCTTCAATCGCCGCCACAAAGGCGTGCTGGCCTGGCAGCACCTGGCCGTGGCCGCGTTCTTGCTGGGACTGGTCGCGTGGTCGACTGCGCCGCGCATCGTGCCGCTGCCGGCGGTGGAGGGGCCGGTGACCTTTGAGCGCGTGCGCGGAATCATGGGCGAGCGCTGCATCAACTGTCATGCGCCCGTCCCCACTTTCCCAGGCCTCGCTCAGCCGCCGGGTGGCGTCCTGCTGCATACACCTGATGGCGTGCACAAGAATGCCCAGCGTATTTACCAGCAGGTGGTTGTGTCGCGGATGATGCCCTTGGGGAACGTCACGCAGATGACCGAACAGGAGCGGGCCGTCATCGCGGCGTGGCTGGCTGCAGGCGCCAAGCCCAACTAGCGCTGGGTCAAGGCGTCGCGCCCTAAGGAACTGGTCGGTTACTTGCGTTGTGGGGCTTTCCCCCTAAGTTGCCCGACGGCAGGGGCCTGTTTAGGCTCGACTTTTACCGCGAGGAGCATTGGCTCGCAAACTTTTCCGCCCGGCGGGCGTTACAGTCCTTGGCCGCGCACACACACCACTCATGACCAGTAAACGAAACATTCCGACGCGTCGTTTCATCAAGCCCAGCTTCACCTTCCTGATCGAGAAGAAGCGCGATGGCGGCGAGTTCACCCAAGAGGAGATCCGCTACATCATCGACAGCACGCTGGATGGCGAGATGCCCCAGCACCAGCTCGCGGCCTTGGCCATGGCGATCTATTTTTCGGGCATGTCGGCCCAGGAAACGGCCGATCTGACGGAGGAAATGATGCTCTCCGGCGAGGTCATCGACCTCTCGCACATCGCGAAGCCGAAGATCGACAAGTATTCCACGGGCGGGGTGGGCGACAAGACCTCGCTCGTCCTCGTGCCGCTGGCGATGGCGGCCGGTGTCGTGGTTCCGATGATGTGCGGCGTCGAGCACGACTACATCATCAACACGCTCGAGAAGCTCGCCGCGATCCCCGGCTTCAAGAGCCATCAGACCAATGAGCATTTCGCGGGGCAACTCGCCCGCATCGGCGGCGCCATCGTCGCCCAGACCGCGGATCTCGCCCCGGCTGACGCCAAATTCTACGAGCTGCGCAAGGAGACGGGCACCATTCCGAGCCTGCCGCTTATCACCGGCAGCGTGCTCTCCAAGAAACTCGCCGAGGGCTCCGAAGGCCTCGTGATCGATGTGAAGTGGGGCAACGGATCCTTCATCAAGGATCTTGAGCAGGCGAAACAGCTCGCGCGCTCGATGACCCGCGTCGGCCGCTCGATGAAGCGCCGCTGTGTCGCGCTTGTCACCGACATGAATCAGCCGCTGGGCGACACGGTCGGCACCGCGCTCGAGGTCAAGGAAGCGATCCAGCTCCTGAAGGGCGAAGGCCCTGAGGACATGAAGGAACTCGTGCTGAAGCTCGGCATGGAGATCGTCCGGCTCGCCGGCGTCGCCGGTTCGACGCTTTCCGCGAAGCAGACCGTGCAGCGTCATCTGACCGACGGCTCGGCGCTCGAGAAATTCAAGGACCTCGTGAAGGCGCAGGGTGGCGACACGTCGTTCATCGATCATCCGGAGAAGTTCACGCCCGCCCGCCACATTCGGAAGCTGCCGGCGCCGAAGCGCGGCTACGTGCATACGATCAATGCCGCGATGATCGCGCGCGGGGTGCACTTGCTCGGCGCGGGGATTGAGCCGCCGGTCGCGGGTCATGCCAACCACGGCACCCACGGTCACGCCAAGGTCGATCACTCGGTCGGCGTATCCGAAATCAAGAAGGTCGGCACGCAGGTGAAGCAGGGCGAGCCGCTCATGATGATTCACTACAACGACGAGGCGAAGCTCGAGCAGGCGCTCGAATATTTCAAGAACGCCTACCGGCTCGCGCCGAAACGGCCGACGCCGCCGCCGTTGATCGTCGAGCGCGTGGCGTAAGGCGCATCACGCGACGCGCAGCGCCCGAGGAAACTTTCGAGGCCGACCGGATTCCGGTCGGCCTCTTTGCTTTTTAGTTCAGCACCCTCGCGCGCAGCTCGCGCCAATAAACAAACGCGAGCGCGGCCGCGGCAAACGCGAGCCCCACCGCCAGCGACGGATCGGCCACCGGCGTGAAAGCGGCGCGGAACTCGGTCGTGAGTCCCGCGAACTGGCGGGCCGCCTCGGACCACCGCGATCCTTGCGCGGCGGTCAGGATTGCGCCGCTCATCGCACCGACGATGCAGAGCCACGTGCGCCGGCGCTCGCTCTCAGTGGCTGGCGGTGGCGGCAGCGCGGCGAGCACGCGGGCGGAAAATCCAACATCAGCGAGCGGCTCGGCCGCGGAGTTCATGCGCAGCCAGGCTTCAATGCGCGCATCGTCGGGTGAATCGGGCGTCAGCTTTGGGGATTCCATGGCGCGAGGAGGAGACGAAGTTTTCTTTGCTGCGAGTCAGGTGCGTTTTGACGGTGCCGAGCGGGCAGCCGAGCACGTCGGCGATTTCCCGATGCGAAAGACCCTGCTGAAAGGACAAGTGGACCGCGGTCTGTTCCTCGGGTGCGAGGTGTTCGAGCGCCGCCGCGAGATCGTGTTGGAGATCGGAGGAGCGCGTTGCGGAGGGCACGGCCTCAGCATCGAGGTGCACCGGCTCGAGCGGAATCGAACGCTGGCGTCGCTGGGCGTTGCGCCAGTAGTTGTGCGCGATGCCGAGCAACCACGTCACGAATTTCGATGCCCGATCGAATCGTCCGAGGCTGCGGTAAGCCAGGACGAAGGTATCCTGCGCGAGATCGTCGGCGAGCGCGGTGTCGCCACGTGTGAGCGAGCGCAGAAACCGGCGCACGGCGGATTGATGCCGGTGCACCAATTCGCCGAAAGCCGCGCGGTCGTCGCACGCGATCACGCGGGCAACCAGCGCGGAATCCTCCGGGCTCACGATTGCGGCCGACGCGGTTCGGACGGCAAAGGAGGGCGGGAGGAAAATTTGTCCAAGGCGACACTCACGAGCAGCGCAAGGCCGATGCCGCCGAGGACTCCGCCGGAAACACGGCCGGCGCTTGCGCCGAGGAAGATAAACAGGGCCACGCCAATCGCGATCAAGATCAGGCCGCCTTTCAGCTCGTGGCGTCGGCTCTCGAGGCGGCGGGCTTCCTGCCACTCGGCGAAGCCCACGCCGGTTGGCGGCTGGTATTCCGCTTCCTCGGCCGTGCCGGGCATCGGTGGCATGGGCTGCCCTTTCTCGAGCGCGAGGCGGGCGGTTTCATGCCAGAGTTCGCGTTGGCGGTTTTTGAAATACATTGCGCTGATGGCGATTGCGGCAGCGAAAATCAAGCCGGCCACGGGGATGACGATTCCAATGATCCATGGCTCGAGGCCGAAGAGGGCGAGGGGAAGGTGCATATTGAAGTAGGTTCGAAAGTGAATGTCGCCGGCACGGCGTTTGGATTCAAAAATCTCGGATAAAATTTGCGAGGGGAGCGCGCGCCGGGCCAATTAAGCGCATGCCTGACCCGCTGCCGACGGAAAAACCCGAGAAGGAAAAAGCTCCTCCACCCGTGATCAACCGCGCCGCGTGGCCGAAGCCGTGGGCGCAGTTGAAATACTTCACGTTTCAGCCCGCGATTTTTCCGCGGTTGCTTGGGCAGGTGTCGTCCGACGCGCGGCCGGGCGATTTCGTCAACGTCTACGACAAGAACGGCAACCTCACCGGCGGCGGACTCTTCAACCCTCGCGCGAAAATCCCGCTGCGTGTCGTCACCCATTCGACCGAGCCGGTGAACGAAAGCTATTTCGAGACGGCGATCCGGCGTGCGGTGGCGCTGCGCCGCACGCTCTTCAAACTCGACGAGCACACCGATGCGTATCGGCTGATCAACTCCGACGGCGACGGGCTGAGCGGCCTGACGATCGATCGTTACGGCGACACGTTGTTGTGCGAGCTCTACTCGCTCGGCATCGCGCAGCGGCTGCCGCAATGGCTCCCGCTTTTGCATGAGCTGGCGGGCACGAAGTTCGCGCGCGTGCAGGTGGATCACGACCTCGGCAGCCTCGAGGGAATCAAGCCCTCGATGTTCAACGAGACCAATGCCGCCGCGCCGCGCGCGGTGAAAATCCGCGAGCACGGCGTGCGCTACGAGGTGGATTTCGCCGAAGGGCACAAGACGGGTTTCTTCTGCGACCAGCGCGACAATCGCCGCGGCATCACGCGCTTCACCCAGGATGCGCGCGTGCTCGACCTCTGCTGCTACACGGGCGGTTTTTCGCTCAACGCGAAAGTCCTCGGCGGCGCGGCCGAGGTGACCAGCGTCGATCTCGACGAGGTCGCCCTCGAGCAGGCGAAACGGAACGCGAACCTCAATCAGGCGCGGCTGAAATTCGTGCATACGGACGCATTTGCCTACGCGCGCCAGATGCAGACCAACGGGGAAAAGTGGGACGTCGTGATTCTCGATCCGCCGAAGTTCATTTTCACCCGCGACGAGCACGGCAATTGGGAGGGCCGCCAAAAATACGAGGACCTCAACCTGCTCGCGATCTCACTCGTCAAGCCGGGCGGGATTTTCGTGACGTGCTCGTGCTCCGGCCTGCTCTCGCTGGAGGATTTTGAGGCGCATGTCATCAAGGCGGCGCACCGGCAGAACCGCCGGCTGCAGTTTTTCGATCGCACTGGGCCGGGGCCGGACCATCCCGTCTTCTCAAACTGCCTCGAAAGCCGCTATCTCAAGGTGCTTTGGGCGCGGGTGGTATAGGTCCGAATGCACGGGGTCTCTTCGCTGGCGAAATCAGCAGAAGTTCGGAATTGCTGTAGCTAACACGTTCTCGCAAGTCTCTGCGTCGAACTATGCCACCCACGTTTGCCCATGGCCTGCGAGCATGTTGTGCGGCGGTGGTCTTCGCCTTCGCGGCGCGTGCCGCCGAGCCCGCCCCCGGTGCCTCGCCCATCGGGTTGAACCACGATCAAGTGATCGCCCGCTACGGCGAACCCAAGAGCCAAATCGCGGCGGGGAACCGGCTGGTGATGTTTTTTGCGAAAGAGCGGCTGGTCCTCCGGGACGGTGTCGTAATCGAAATCGAGCGCCTTCCGAGCGAGCCGTCGCCCCGGCGCCCTCCGCCCACGCCGGCTCCCCCGGTGGCCGCCCCGCCGGCCACGACGGCTCCGGCTGAAGCCGCGGGCGCGACGGCCCCTGCGGCCGTCGCCCCCGCTCCGGGGGCAGTCGCACCCACGGCGCCGCCCGCGGCTGCACCGACCACCGCGCCTGCGACGGCGCCGACCGATAGCGCGGATGCGGCTGCGGCAGCATCGCCCGAGCTCAAGCTTGCGATCAAATCGGTGCGCCCACCCTCGGCGAATTACACGCCTCGTCCGATTACCAAACAGTCCTCAACGACGCCCCCGGCGCCCGCGCCGATGCCTTCCGCCGCGGCCGATGCGTCCGCGCGGAAGACGTCGCCCTCCGTGTCGGCAACGCCGGCGGCGCCCGCCTCTGTCGCGGCGCCGATCGCGTCGTCCTCGAGTGCGGCGGCGGCGAGTCCGACCATGCCCGCCAGCCGTGAAGCGGGGGTAGCCACCACAGGGAACGCCCCCGCGGAAGATGCGGCCGAGATCGCCAGGGCTGAGGCCGCCAAGGCGGAGGAAGACGCCAAGGCGGAAGCGGCCGCGCTCGCCGCGACCGCGAAGGCGGAGAAGGAAAAGAAATTGAAAATCGCGAAAGCGCGTCGCCGGCTCAATGAGGCGGGTGAAATGGAGGAGCCGGATATCTCGGAGGCTTTTCTGACGACGCGCACCTTCGTCATTTCCTTCCTGGTGATCGGCGGCGGGATTGGGTTCCTCTACTGGCGCAGTCGGCAGCGGCAACTCGCGCTGGCGGCCACGGCCGTATCGCGCACGCCGTTTTCAGCCCCTTCGGTTGCGGCCGCCGGCAGTGGCGCGATCTTCACGACCGATCTGCTGGCGAAGCTCGAGTGGAAGCGTTTCGAGGAACTGGTGGTGGCGTATTACGTCAAGACCGGCGTGGTCGCCGTGCGCACGAAGTCCGGACCGGCGAGCCCGGTGCATATCAGGATTTCCTGGAAAGGGGAGCCGCGGCCCTTTGCCTGCGTGCAGTGCCTGGCGCATCCTCAGGGGCTCGTCGACGCGAAGCCGCTGCAGGAGCTCGTCGCCGTGCTGAACGCGGAGGATATCCGGCGCGGCTACGTGGTCACGGCCGGCAAATTCGGCGTGAACGCGCGCGACTTCGCGGAGGAGAAACACCTCACTCTGCTGCCCGGCGACATTTTCCTGGAGAAGCTCAACGCTCTGCCGGACACCGCGCGCAACGAGATCATGCAGACGGTCAGTTCGGGTGACCTCCAGACGCCGAGCTGCCCCAAGTGCGATGCCAAGATGGTGCGCTCGACCGACGATCCCGCGATGTGGCATTGCACCGCGCATCCGGATCAGGTGATTCCGGTGTGGCGTTAGCCCGTCTGGAACGAGGAACGCCGCGGCGCGACACGGCGCGGCTTGAGGCCAAACCGCTCCACCTTCCGGGCCGATCAGACGCGGCCGAGATACGAGCCGTCGATGGTGCTGACCTTGATGACTTCGCCTTCCTTGATGAAGAGCGGCACTTGGATGATGAGACCGGTTTCGAGCTTGGCGGGCTTCTGCACGTTGCTCGCGGTATCGCCCTTTATGCCATCCGCTGACTCGACGATCTTCAACGAAACCGTGGAGGGAAGATCGACGGAGAGCGGGCGCTCGTCGACGAAGAGAATGTCGACTTTGCCACCCGGCGCCAGGTAGTTCTTCACGTCGCCGAGCTGCGTTTCAGTGAGTTCGATCTGCTCGAACGTTTCCTGATCCATGAACGCATAGGTGCCGCGATCGGCGTAGCTGAACTCGAGGGTCTTCCGGTCCGTCGGCATCACTTCAATCGTGTCGGTCGACCCGAAACGCTGGTCGAGCGCCTTCCCGTAGCGCAAATTGCGCATCTTGATTTGGACAAACGCGCGCAAATTGCCGGGCGTGCGGTGCTGCGTTTCCATGACGAGGTGCGGCTCGCCGTTGAACTTGATGACTTGGCCTCTGCGGATGTCGTTGGCTGCGGGCATGACGAAGGGACGATTCGGGCTGACGGGTTTGCGTGAAGAAAAGAGTGAGAGTGGGGAACCGCCCTCGGAAGTGTCAAGGCCCGGGGCGGGCCGCCGCCGCCGCCGCCGCGCGCCACATCCGCGCTTGCGCTCGATGGCGCGGGCTTGCGGAATCGCGCCTAACGCCATGAAACAACGCACCCTCGCGCGGGAAGTCTCGATCCAAGGCAGCGCGCTGCACACGGGCGATGCGGTCACGCTCACGCTCAAGCCGGCTCCGGCGGGGACCGGCATCGTGTTCAAGCGCACCGATCTGCACGGCGCGCCCGAGATCCGCCCGCGCGTCGACCAGATCACCGACCTGGTGCGGGCCACCACCATTCAATCCGGCCACGCCAAGATTCACACCGTCGAACACGTGCTCAGCGCGCTGCACGGCTGCGGCATCGACAACGTGATGGTGGAGATGACCGCGTCGGAACCGCCGATCATGGACGGCTCGGCCCGGCCGTTCGTGAACCTGATCCTGCAGGGCGACCCCGTGGAGCAGGAGGCGGATCGCGAGTATTTCGAGCTCGATGCCGCGGTCTCGGTGACGCGCGGCAATTCGTCGATCATCGCGCTGCCCTGTGATCAATTCAAAATCTCGTGCACGTCCGCCGACGATCGCGGGATTCACACGCAGCACCTTTCGCTGACGATCGACCCGGACGTCTACATGACGCAGATCGCGGCGGCGCGGACGTTCACGATTTACGAGGACATCGAGGAGCTGCTGAAACTCGGCAAGATCAAGGGCGGCTCGCTCGACTGCGCGGTCGTGATCCGCGGCGACAAGATCATCTCGAAGGAGCCGCTGCGTTTCGCGGATGAATTCGTGCGGCACAAGATTCTCGATATCGTCGGCGACGTCATGTTGCTGGGCATGCCGCTGAAGGCGCATATTGTCGCCACGCGGCCCGGCCATGCGATCAACGCCGAGCTGACGAAGGTGCTGTTCGCGAAACTCGAGGAGCGGAAGAAGGGCCCGAAGAAAAAGCCGCGGCCCACCAGTGTGCTGCCGACCGAGACCTCGCTCGATATCCGCCGGATCCTCGACACGATTCCGCACCGGTATCCGTTCGTGATGATCGATCGGGTGGTGGAGTTCATCGGGAACGACGAGCTGGTCGCGATCAAGAACGTGACGATCAACGAGCCGTATTTCAGCGGACATTTTCCGGGCAATCCCGTGATGCCGGGTGTGCTCCAGCTCGAGGCGATGGCGCAGGCGGCGGGCATCGTGATGCTGCGGCGCACGGGCAACGGCGGAAAGACGGCGTTCTTCATGAGCGCGGACAAGGTGAAGTTCCGCAAGCCCGTGCGGCCCGGCGATCAAATCATCGTCAACGCGAAGATCACCAAGGTGCGCGGCGACAAGATGGCGGCGGCCGAATGCAACTGCACCGTCGGCGGCCAGGTCGTGTCCTCGGCCGAGCTGATGTTTGCGGTCATCGACGAAAACGCCGAGGAGTAATCATCATGGCCGCCACGATCCATCCGACCGCGGTGATCGAGCCGGGCGCGCAACTCGGCGCCGACGTCGCGATCGGCGCGTGTGCCTACGTCGGCGCGGGCGTGACGCTCGGCGCCGGCACGCGGCTGCATCATCACGCGTCGGTCGAGGGCAACACGGTGCTGGGCGAGCGCTGCGAGATTTTCCCGTATGCGTGCATCGGCGGGAAGACGCAGGACTTGAAATTCAAAGGCGGGAATCCCGGCCTGCGCGTGGGCGATCGGAATGTGTTTCGTGAATACGTCACGATCCATTGCGCCACGAACGCCGGCGAATTCACCCGCGTCGGCTCGGACAATGTGCTGCTCGGCGCCTGTCACATCGCGCACGATTGCGTGATCGGCAGCCACACCGTGATGAGCAACGGCGCGATGCTGGCCGGGCACGTCACGGTCGAGGACCACGTGGTGATCGGCGGCTACGGCGGCATCCACCAGTTCTGCCGGCTGGGCGCCTTTGCGATGCTGTCGGCGACGGCGAAGCTCGTGCATGACCTGCCGCCCTATTTCATCGCGGACGGCACGCCGGCGGAGGTGCGCGCGGTCAATCGCGTCGGCTTGGAAAGAAACGGTTTCACGCCGGAGCAACTCGACCGCGTGAAGCAGATTCACCGTATTCTCTATCGCGATGGATTGAACCGGACGCAGGCGCTGGAAAAGCTCGCGGGCCACGCGCAGGTGGCCAGCGCAGAGTTCCAGCGGATGCTGGCCTTCGCGCAGAGCAGTGAGCGCGGATTGGCGCCGGGCGGGCGGTGAGCGCCATCGGCGCGGCGCTAAGCTGTAATTCCAATTTGCTTTCAAGAGGAGCCGAATTGTAGCGGAACGGCTTCCCGTTCCGAGTCGGAGCCGAAGCGGCTCCGCTACGAAATCAGTCTCACCTTGAGCGCAATCTGGAATAAGCCGTAAGCCTTAAGCTCTGGATCTGGGCGCCCGGCTCCGATGCTTGCGCTCTGCGCGGAGCGCTCGGTTCGAAACATCAGGCTGATCGCGGCCAACGTGATGCTTGCTCACTTCTTCTTATACACCGTCGCCGGATCGAAAACCCGTGGCGCGGTGTATTCGAGCTTCATGGACGCCGGATCGCCGGCTTGCGCGCCGGTCGCCAGCTTGCGGTAGAAGCAGGACGGGTAGCCGTTGTGACACGCGGCGCCGCCGACGTTTTCTACTTTGAGCAGGATGACGTCCTGGTCGCAGTCGACGAGCAGCTCCTTCACCAGCTGGGCGTTGCCGGACTCCTCGCCCTTGATCCAGAGCTTGTTCCGGGAACGGCTCCAGTAGGTGGCCTGGCCCGACTTGATCGTGTGCACGAGCGCCTCGGCGTTCATGAAGGCGAACATCAGCACCTCGTTCGTCGCGTGATCGGTCGTGATGCAGGGGATGAGGCCGTCGGGGCCGAACTTCGGTTGCAGCAGGGCGCCGAGCTCGATGTCGGCGGTCGTCGTGCGCGCCGGGAAGACGTAGGTGCTCATGATCGGCTGCGTCATTGCGGGGAAGGGCGCGGCGAGGCAACGCCGCATTCCGTCATGACGTCGCGGCCAGGGTCCGCAGATAATCGAAACTGTAGAGGCCCGTGCGATGCCCGTCGGAAAAATCGAAGCGGATCGCGTAGTTGCCGACGCGTTCCCAGCCGATCACCTGGACGCCGGGAAACTGCCTGGGGCCGTCGCCGCCGTAGCGGTTGCCGAGGATGTCGCGTTCGCCGAGGTTCGACGCGCTGGGCGACGCGGCCCGGAGTTTCTCAAAGGGGAAATACGACTCGAGGCCGTCGTCCCACACGATGGCGACTTCCTGGCCGATGATCTGGAGGTTGAGCGGGACGTGCATCGCGGGCTCGGTGATAGAGTTTATCCTGACGGAATGAACAGCAAATTTCCCCGCGGCCCGCATTGCCACCGCCGCGAACCGCGGCAGGGTGTGCGCTGATGAAACGTCCGCCCGACGCCTCGTTGCCTCATATCGTAGTCGTGGGCGCCGGGTTTGCGGGGCTGCGTTTGGTGCGGAGCCTGCCGGAGAACCTCGCGCGCGTCACGGTCATCGACCGGCAGAACCATCATCTCTTCCAGCCGCTCCTGTATCAGGTGGCGACGGCGGGTTTGTCGGCGGTGGACATCGCGCAGCCGGTGCGGGCGATCTTCGGCGCTCGGCCGAATCTCTCGGTCGTGATGGCGGAGGTGAACGTGATCGATCTGGGCGCGCGGCGGGTGCGGCATGGCCGCGGTGAAGTGACGTATGATTATCTCGTGCTCGCCGCAGGGGGTGTAACCAGTTATTTCGGACACCCCGAATGGGAGCAATTTGCCCCGGGGCTGAAGACGCTCGATGACGCGCTGCGGATTCGGCGGCTGATCCTCTGTTCGCTCGAGCGGGCCGAGACGGAGAAGGATCCGGTGAAGCGCGAAGCGGCGATGACGATCGTGGTGGTAGGCGGCGGGCCGACGGGCGTGGAGCTGGCCGGGGCGTTCGCCGAGCTGACGCGCACGGTGCTGCACAAGGATTTCGACGCGATCGATCCGACCAAGGCGCGGGTTATCCTGATCGAGGGCAGCGATCACCTGCTGTCGCCGTTTCCGCCGGAGTTGCGCGAGAGCGCGCTGCGCCAGCTCCAGAAACTGGGCGTCGAGGTGCAACTGGGCCGGCGGGTCGAGGCGATCCGGGAAGGCGAGCTGGTGGCGAGCGGCCAGGTGATTCGCGCGGATAACATCATCTGGGGCGCGGGGGTCGGGGGCGCGCCGATCGCGAAGCAGCTCGGCGTGGAACTGGATCGCGCGGGTCGGATCAAGGTGCTGCCGGATTGCAGCGTGCCGGGACATCCCGAGGTCTTTGCGCTGGGCGACATGGCGACGCTTACGGACGCCAACGGCACCGTCGTGCCGGGTGTGGCGCAGGGCGCGATGCAGATGGGCGCGCACGTCGCGGAGTTGATCGGGCGCGAAGTGCGCGGCGAGAAATTCGCGCCGGTGGGCCGGGCGGCGTTCGCCTACCACGACAAGGGCACCATGGCCACCATCGGGCGCTCCTCCGCGGTGGCTTACATTTGGAATCGGCAGTTGAGCGGGTTTCCAGCCTGGATCGCCTGGCTCGGCGTGCACTTGCTCTTCCTGGTCGGTTTTCGCAACCGCTTCTCGGTGCTGATGCAGTGGATCTACTCGTATTGCACCTACAAGCGCGGCGCGCGGATCATCACCGGCGTATCCGGAGAAAAGTCCGCCGGTTCCGCCTGAGACCGCCGCTCCGGCGTGAAGCCGCGCGCCCCCATCCGTCCCTCAGACGGATTTGGCCGCCATGCGATCCAAACGTGAGCTTTGGAGTGTCACGACTGCTCACGTTTGCTCGTCCTTCGCCTCCAGCTTCAGGCTGAACGTGACGCGCGTGCCGGCACCCGCCAAGCTCTCCCTTTCGCAAGCGCACCGGCGGCCTCGAGCCGACGGCGCGTAGAGAGCGGCGAGTGGGAAGTGGCGGCGGTCAAGCATGGAGGACGCGGCAGACGCAGGAGGCCGATCGCGCGCGGGTTCGAAGCACTAACCATGGCACGGGGGACCTCTCCGCACCATCCCCTTTAAACAGGATACTCCCGGCCGCCAGCTACGACTAGCCCGGATATTTCAGCTCTACTCGCCAGCGACCCGACACGGTGTGCTCGGATCAAGTCTACCGATTCAACCGTTTTGGCTATCCGGGCTAAGTGCAAAACCCCAAGCGGTTTTGCTTTTAGCCCGCATAGGACGCAC
>Ga0163144_10012626_pt1 | contig 17723 bp, 11 predicted proteins | sample OliLak19BULKMAT1_FD_123175 | JGI IMG/M metagenome (GOLD analysis project Ga0163144, IMG submission 123175) | Freshwater microbial mat bacterial communities from Lake Vanda, McMurdo Dry Valleys, Antarctica - Oligotrophic Lake LV.19.BULKMAT1 | ecosystem: Environmental > Aquatic > Freshwater >...
CAGCACGGGTCGCCGCAGCACGGGTCGCCGCAGCACGCGTCGCTCGGGCAGGCCGATCTCCGAGCCGGCAAGGAGCGCACGCTGGCGGTGCCGATCAATCCGCCGGCCGCTCACCTGCCGCCCGTGGTGATGGGCGCGGCCGCGCGCAAGCCGCTCGACGACGCGACGATCCAGGACAACGGCGCGGGCTTCGCCGACACCATCGCGTCGATCAGCGAGACCGTGACGCACGTCGACGGCTCGGCGCTGCGCGAGCCGCTGCCGGCCGAAGAGCCGCGGCGAAGGCCGTACGAGTCGGGCGTCGAGCGGCGCCCTGCTCCGCCGCGAGACCCCGAGCCCGCGCAGCGTCCGTCGGCGCCGCTCGACTCACGGGTGCGCAGCGCGGGCCTGCCGACCATGACGCCGACGCCCGGGTCCGCGCGCGCCTCGTACATTCCCGAGGGCGAGCCCAGCGTGTCGCCGCGCTTCTCGATGCACTCGACGCGGAAGCGCAGCAGCTCGGTGCGCTGGATCGTCGGGGTGGTGCTCGTCGGCGCGACGGCGCTGCTCGCCGCCACCGTGGGTCGCAAGTACTTCACCACGCCGGCCCCCGTGCAGACGTCGGCGCCCGCCGCGGACGACCGCGTGGCCAAGCTCCTCGAAGCCGGCGAAAAGAGCCTGCGCGAAGGCGATCTCGAGACGGCCAAGGAGCACTTCGACAAGGCGAGCGCGCTCGCCGAGAACGATCCGCAGGTCGCGGCGCACCTCGCCCACCTCGCCGTCGTGCGCGCCGATCTGCGCTGGCTCAAGGTCCGGATCCTGCCGCCGAGCGCGGAGGCGACGCAGGCGCAGGCCGAGCTGGCCGACGGGGTCGACAAGATGAAGAAGGCCGTCGAGCGCGCGGGCACGCTGCTCGCGACCGACGCGGCGGTGCGGCGCTACCGCGTCGACGCGCTGCGCATCGCCGGCGATCGGGCCGGCGCGCGCAAGCTCGTCGCGGAGATGCCGGCCGGGGCGAAGACCCCCGAGGACGACCTCACGCTCGCGGCGCTCGACCTCGCGGAAGAGAAGCCGTCGTGGCCGACGGTGGTCGAGCGGTTGCGCTCCGCCGCCGCGGCGGACGGCAACCTGGGGCGGGCCCGCGCGATGCTGGTGTACGCCCTCGCCTCGTCGGGCGACTACGGCGGCGCCAAGGCCGAGCACGATCGGCTGGCCGCGCTGTCGCGCCCGCACCCGCTCACGGCGGCGCTGCTCGCCTTCATGGCGCGCGTCGAGACGGAGCGCCCCGCCGCGAGCGGTCAGCCCGTCGCGGGGAGCGCGCCCAAGCCCACGAGCACGGCGAGCCCGAGCACGGCCTCCGGCGCGGGGACGGTTGCACCTCCGTCCACCGGAGGTCAGAAGCTCCCGGGCGGCCGCGTCGCCGATGACTACGTCGCGCCCAACGCCGGCTCGGTCGACGTCTCGGACTTGCACCATCACCCGCCGAAGCAGCCGGCGCCGCCGGCGACCGACGCGCCGGCCCCGGCTCCAACCCCTGCGCCGACGCCACCGCCGGCCCCGGCTCCCACCACGCCGCCGGCCGTCGACACGTCCGATCTCCCCGGGTTCGGAAAATAATGACCAAGCTCTCCTCTCGTCTCCCCGCCCTGCGTTGGCTCTGCGGCGGTGCGGCTGTCGTGTGCGCGCTCGCCTCGTGCGAGGGACGCGCCCCGCAGAGCGCCGCGTCCTCGGCGGCGGCCGATCCGGCTCCGAGCCTCGGCGGTCCGGCCGTCATCGAGCTCGATCTGCGCGGCGGGATCTCCGAGACGGTCGACGCCGGCCTGTTCGGCGGCGGGCGGCGCACGACCTACACCGATCTCGTCGCGTCGCTGCGCGACCTCCGTGACTCGGCCAACCCCGAGGGCCTCTTCGTGCGCTTCGGCGGCGGCCGCATCGGCTTCGCGCGGGCCCACGAAATCGGCCGGATCCTGGGCGAAATCCGCGCGAAGAACAAACCCGTCGTGTGCCACGCCGACGACTACGACAACAGCTCGTACCTCACCGCGTCGCTCGGTTGCTCCAGGGTCTGGGTGAGCCCCGCGGGCGGCGTCGACACGGTCGGCATCGCGGCGCAGCTCCTCTTCGCCAAGAGCTTCCTCGCCAAGCACAAGGTCGATGTCGACTACCTGCAAATCGGCAAATACAAGGGCGCCGAAGAGCCCTTCACGCGCGACGCGCCGAGCCCGGAGGCGCGCCAGTCGCTCGAGACCGCGCTGCGCGGCATCCGCACGGCGTGGATCGCGGCCATCACGAAAGGCCGCGGCGACAAGGTCTCCGAGGGGGCGATCGAGGACGGCCCGTACTCGCCCGGCGAGGCCAAGGAGAAGGGCCTCGTCGATGAGATTGGGTACCTCGACGACGCCCGCGAGGGCGTGAAGAAGGCGGCGGGCGTCACCCGCATTCGCAAGCGCTTCGGCACCGCCGACGGCCCGCCGTCGATCTCGCGCAGCCTCGCCGAGATGTTCCGTGGCGTCTCCGGCTCGAGCGGCGCGCCGCGCATCGCGGTGCTGCCTGCGGCCGGCGCGATCACCATGTCGAGCGGCGGCGGCCTCCCGCTCGGCGGCGGCGACGGCATCACCGAGCGCGGCCTCGGCCGCGAGCTTTCGCGCCTCACCGACGACGACGCCACCAAGGCCGTCGTCCTGCGCATCGACTCGCCCGGCGGCTCCGCCCTCGCGTCGGACCTGCTCTGGGGCAAGCTCATGAAGCTGCGCGCCGAGAAGCCGCTCGTGATCTCCATCGGCGCAATGGCGGCGAGCGGCGGCTACTACCTGTCGTGCGCGGGCACCAAGATCGTCGCCGAGCCCACCAGCATCGTCGGCTCGATCGGCGTCGTCGGCGGCAAGCTCAGCTTCGGCAACGCGCTCGAAGAGTACGGCATCCACGCCGAGACCGTCGCCGCGTCGCCCGATCCCGACAGGGCAGCGCGCGCCGCGTACATGTCGCTGTTCTCGCCCTGGGACGGCAAGACCCGCGAGCGCGTGCGGGCCTCGATGCAGGCGATCTACGACCTCTTCGTCAAGCGCATCGCCGAGGGCCGCGACCTGCCCGCCGAGAAGGTCGCGGGGTTCGCCGAGGGTCGGATCTTCGCGGGCGAAGAGGCAAAGTCGCTCGGCATGATCGACGCCGTCGGCGGGCTCGAAGACGCCATCAAGCTCGCCATCGAGCTCGCCAAGGTCCCGAACGACACGCCGGTCGATCTGGTGGGCACGCCGCCGACCTTCCTCGAAGCGCTCGCGGCCGAGGAGACGAGCAGCGCCGCCGCCCCCATCGCCGCGCAGGCCGCGCAAAAGGCCGCGGCCGACGCATTCATCGCGCCGTGGGCGGCGCAGGTCCCCGAGCTGGGCGCCTTCGCCGGGGCGCTCGCGCCGTTGCTCGCGGGCGAGCGCGTGCTCGCCGTGACGCCGTTCGCGATTGCCGTCCGTTGAGAGCGCAGAAGTCGTTCCCCGGCCGCCGCGGGATCTTCTTCACGCGGGTCAGCACCATCGTCCACCAGCTCGAGCCGCCGCTCTTCGGCCTCGGGCTCGCCGGCGGCATCGTCCTCGTCACGCGCCAGGCCGGCGCGATCGTCCTCCTCGATCGCCGCGGTGGCACCACCTTCGAGCTCGCGCGCTCGGGCGTGCTCCTGCTCGTCGGCGTCACCCTCGTCGCCGGCTCGCTGCTGTTCTTTCACCGCAAGGCCCGCCTCCTTCGCCACCGCTTCACCGCCGCCAGCGTCGCCGTCGCGTTCCTCGCCGCGGGCTACGCCCGGGAGCTCCAGTCGATCCACCCCGGAGCGTTCTTCGGCCTCACCACGCTCACGCCGCGCACCAGCTTCGTCGAGGACTACCCCGCGCGCCCCAAGGTCCGCTACGAGGTCAACGGCTTCGGTTTGCGGGGTGGCGACTTCTCCGAGCAAAAGCCCGCGGGCGTCGTCCGCGTCGCCGTCGTCGGCGATTCGTTCGTCTTCGGCTCCGGCGTCGAAGAGCCGGACACCCTCTCGCGCCAGCTCGACGCGCGCCTCCGCGAGCGCTTCCCCGCCGCGCCGTTCGAGGTCCTCAACCTCGGTGTCCCCGGCAACAACCTCGCGTCGCACCTCACCATGCTGCGCCTCGCCGAGGCCAACCTCGACGCCGACGTCGTCGTGCTGTGCCTGACCTTCCCCAACGATTTCTCCGAGTGGGACGGCCAGGAAGAGCGCCTCGCGCACCGCCGCGTCGGAGGCTTCAGCCTGGCCAGCTTCCTCTTCGGCTACCCCGCCGCCGTCACGCTGTGGGGCGAGCGCAAGCTCGTCCGCGAGCTGACAAGCGAGGGCCTCGTTTTCCTGGAGAGCGAGGTCGCCCGCCTGGCCCCCGCGAGCCCCCCGGCCACGAGCCGCCCCGTCGTCGTCTTCACCTACAGCTTCGAAGACCCACGCGTCACCGACCTGCTCCGCCGCATCCCCGGCGCCGTCATCGTCCCCTCGGTCCGCTGGGCCGACGAGCATTTCATCCCCGCCGACGGCCACCCGACAGCAGCCGGAAACAAGCTCTTTTCAAAGCTGATCAGCGACACCTTCGCGCCCTCGTGGGTAGCCCCGAGATAATTTTTTTATGTACGTCGGCGAGGCGTTCCAGCTTCGCAGGCGCCGCCGAGATCGGCCGATCCGCTCTCCAACGCGGGGCCGCGAATCACGGAACGACCGGAGCGCCGCGCGCTGAAGCGGGGTCGCGAAGGGTGGAGCGGCCATTCACGCGATGCACCGTGCGGGCGAAGCGCCGGCCATTCCGCGATACAAATTTTCGCTTCAGGCCGTGTTGCGTGAGCCGCCGTTGGACCCTTCGTCGCGGCGCTTCAAGTCGCGTACGTCTGGTTCAGGTACGCCACGATCGCGGCCGACTCGAACATCTCCGTGCCGGTGTTCGGATCGATCAGGAACGGGACCATCATCTTGCCGCTGCGCTTCACGAAGGCGTCGCGATGGGCGCTGCCTTTCGCGACGTTGTGCAGCAGGTACGGGATCTCCAGCTCGCACAGCGCCTCGCGCGCCAGCCGGCAATACGGCGACGCCTCGAAGCTGTAGAGCTCGAGCGGCTTCTCGGGAGCGCGCGATGGCCGAACCGACGAACCGCGCATGGCGCGAGGCAAGGACGAGAGGCTGGAGAACACCGTGCTCACGGGGCCGAGCGCGACAGGCGTCGGCACCTTGCCGCTGCCGTATTCGTTCGCGAGGTACCTCACGATGTCGTCCGACTCGAACATCTCTTTGCCGGTGTTCGGATCGACGAGGTACGGGAACTGCGCCTTGCCGCCGCGCTCCTTCACGAATGCGCGGTAACGCCCGCCGTTCTTCGGGCACGGGTAGATCATCGCGCCGATGTCGAGCTCGCTCAGCGCGACGCGCACCTTGCGGCAGAACGGGCAACCCTCGAACTCGTACAGCTCCAGAGGTTTTGCGGGCTGCTTGCCGGCCGTGACCGCCCGCATCCCGGCGCCCGCAAACAGCACGCTCGCCGCGTACGACGTCGCCACGTCCAAGGCTCGGCTCATCCAACTCGTATAGCGCGGCGCGTCGAAGGGCGCACCACCTGGATCACGGCGGCGGGACGAGCACCTTGGAGCGGTACCAGCGCAGCTCTTCGATCGACTCCAGGATGTCGTCGAGCGCGCGGTGGTTCTCGCGCTTCTTGGGCGACAGGTAGCTCGCCGGGTACCACCTGCGCACCAGCTCCTTGAGCGTCGAGACGTCGATGATGCGGTAGTGCAGGTGCGCCACGAAGTCGGGCATGTACTTCTCGAGGAAGGCCTTGTCCTTCCAGACGCTGTTGCCGCACAGCGGCGAGGTGCCCTTCTCGACGTGCTCTTGGATGAACGCGAGCGACTGGGCCTGCGCTTCTTCGAGCGTCACCTTCGATTCGAGCACGCGCTCCCACAGGCCCGAGCGCCGGTGCATCACCTTCACCTCGTCCGACATCGCGAGCAGCACGCTCTCGGGCTGGTGGATGGTCAGCGCCGGCCCCTCGATCGAGCGCGACAGATCCGCCGACGTCACCAGCGTCGCGATTTCGAGGACGACGCAGCTGTTGGGGTCGAGCCCGGTCATCTCCAGGTCGACCCACACGAGGTTCGAGGACGCCTCCGCCATGGCCGCACGATACTCGGGTTCGCCCGCTGCAGAAGCGTGTCGTGCAGCTCGCCGCTCGATCCGTCCGGCCCGCGCGACGGCGGGGCTTCCGCCCGGGATTCCGCCGTCCGGCCGCTGTGCTACATCGCTCCCGCTGGAGGTCTCATGTCCGCAGGAAGCTCAGCCAAAGAAGCCCTGATCATCGACGCCGTTCGCACCCCTCGTGGCCGCGGCAAGGCCGGGAAAGGCGGGCTCAGCGGCCTGCACCCGCAGGTGCTCCTGGCCCAGGCGCTCAACCATCTCGCCAAGAAATCCGGGGTCGACAAGGCCGACGTCGAGGACGTCATCGCCGGCTGCGTGACGCAGGCCAAGGAGCAGGGCGCCAATGTCGCGCGCAACGCGGTGCTCTACGCGGACTGGCCGATCACCGCGACCGGCGTGACCCTGAACCGCTTCTGCGGCTCGGGCGCGCAGGCCGTGAATTTCGCCGCGATGGGCGTGCTGAGCGGCCAGCAAGACCTCGTCGTCGCCGGCGGCGTCGAGAGCATGTCGCGCGTCCCCATGGGCAGCGACGTCGAGTGGATCGACGCCGACAACCTGGCGCTCCGCAAGAAGCTCCAGATGGTGCCGCAGGGCATCTCGGCCGACCTCATCGCGACGCTCGAGGGCTTCACCCGCGACGACGTCGATCGCTTCGCGCTCCAGAGCCAGAAGAAGGCGGAGCTCGCCCAGAAAGAGGGCCGCTTCGCCAAGAGCCTGTTCACCGTCGTCGACCTCGAGGGCAAGCCGCTGCTCGACAAGGACGAGCACCCGCGGGCCGGCGCCACCATCGAGGCGCTCACCAAGCTGGAGCCCGCGTTCGCGGCCATGGGCGGCGCCAAGCTCGGCCTCGGCGGCGAGACCCTCGACGAGCTCGCGCAGCTCAAATACCCGCAGGTGAAGCAGATCCAGCACGTCCACACGGCGGGCAACTCCAGCGGCATCGTCGACGGCGCGGCCGTCGTGCTGATCGCCTCCGGCGACTACGCGCGGGAGCACGGCCTCAAGGCGCGGGCTCGCATCCGCGCGGTCGCGACGGCGGGCAGCGAGCCCGTGATCATGCTCACCGCGCCGACCCCCGCGTCCGAGAAGGCCCTCAAGAAGGCGGGCATGACGGTGAACGACATCGATCTCTGGGAGATCAACGAGGCGTTCGCCGCGATCCCGCTCCAGACCGCGAAGAACCTCGGGATCGACCCCGAGCGCATCAACGTCAACGGCGGCGCGATCGCCCTCGGTCACCCGCTCGGCGCGACAGGCGCGATCCTCATCGGCACCGCGCTCGACGAGCTGGAGCGCACCAACAAGTCGGTCGCGCTCATCACGCTCTGCATCGGCGGCGGCATGGGCATCGCCACGATCATCGAGCGCGTCTAGGTCCACGACCGCGATGGCCGCCCACGGTGCCGATGATCACGATCACTCGGGCGGCCACCCGCACGTCCACGAGTCCCCGCGACGGCCCGCGCCCGGAAAAGAGCCGGCGCACGAGCACGGCAAGGGCGCGGCGCACGAGCCCGATCACTCCCACGATCACGCCGCCGAGCTTCGCAACACGCCGATGCGGCGCCTCGCGTGGGCGTTCGGGCTCACCGTCTCGTTCATGGTCGTCGAGGCGGTCGTCGGCTTTCGCTCGAACAGCGTCTCGCTCGTTGCCGACGCCGGGCACATGCTCGCCGACAGCGCGGCGCTCGCCCTCGCGCTCGTCGCGCAGCGGATCGCGCGCCGGGCCCGCACCAAGAAGAGCACGTACGGCTACCGCCGCGCCGAGGTGCTCGCGGCGTTCGCCAACGGCACGGCCCTCGCGCTGACGGCGATCGGCGTCATCGTCGAGGCCGCTCGCCGCTGGCAGAGCCCGCCGCCCGTCCATGGCTGGGCGGTGATGATCACGGCCGCGATCGGCCTCGGCGTGAACATCGTCGCCGCCCTGATCCTCCGCGCCGGTGCGCACAACGCCAACACGCGCGCCGCGCTCGCCCACGTCCTCTCCGACGCGCTCGGCTCGCTCGGCGCCATCGTCGCCGGCGCGCTCGTCTTCACCATGGATGTGCGCCGCGCCGACCCGGTGATCGGCATCGGCATCGGCCTGCTCGTCGCCTGGAGCGGCTACCGACTGGTGCGCGACACCACGCGCGTGCTCATGGAAGGCACCCCGCCGAACATCGATCTCGCCGAGGTCGAGTCCACGATCCGCGCGGTCCCCGGCGTCGCAGATCTGCACGATCTCCACGTGTGGACCATCTCCGAAGGCTTCGACTCGCTCACCGTGCACGTGATCATCGCGCACGGTTTCCATGGCACCGACGTCGCCGCCGCGGTGGGTCGCCACGTCCACGACAAGCTCGGCATCGAGCACTCGACCGTGCAGCCCGAGGCGCCGCGCCGCGATCTGCTCGTCCCGCTGCGCCGCCGCCCCGCCTCGGAGATCTCGTAACCGATGCCGCCGGAGGCGCCGCGCCGCGATCTGCTCGTCCCGCTGCGCCGCCGCCCCGCCTCGGAGATCTCGTAACGCTTCGAGAATGCCGGCGCGCCGAGTATGCTCGCGCGCTCCGGAGGTTCGTCCCGATGCGTCGTTTCTGGCTTGCCGCTCCCCTGGCTCTCCTCGCCGTCGCGCAGCCCGCGCTCGCCGGTGCACCGCCTGCCGGCGCCCCCGTTGCCAGCGCGCCGGCAACGTCGGTCGCCCCCGCAAGCGCCGCCGCCACGCCGGCCGGCCCGGCCAGGACCGACAACGCCGCCATTGCAGAAGAGCTCTTCGCGCAGGGCATTGCCCTCATGAAAGAGAACAAGTTCGCCGAGGCTTGCCCCAAGTTCGAGGGCTCGAACAAGGCCTCGTGGGCGCCCGGGACCACCATCAATCTGGCCGATTGTTATGAAAAGATCGGCAAGCTGGCGAGCGCCTGGGCAAAATTCATGGAGTGCGAGCCCCACTTTCGCAATCGCACCCCGCCCGACGAGCGCGCCGACATCGCCAAACAGCGCGCCGATGCCCTTTATCCCAAGCTATCGCGCGTCAATATCGAGGTCCCCGCCGAGTCGAAGGTGGCCGGCCTCGTGATCAAGCGCGACGGCGAGGCCGTCGATGAAACGCAATGGGGAACGGGTCTCCCGGTCGATCCCGGAAAACACGTCATCGAGGTGTCGGCGCCCGGAAAAGAGCCCTGGCAATGGGAGGCCGAGGTCGGCGCGGGCGGCGCGACGGTGGCCGTCAAGGTGCCAGTCTTGAAGGACGCGGCCGTGGTCGCGGCCCCCGACAGCGGGATGCCTCTGCAAAGGAAGATCGCGATCGGGGTGGGCGCGGCCGGCATCGTCGGGCTGGCGCTCGGCGGCGTCTTCGGCGGGCTCACGCTCGGCAAGGTGGGCGACGCCGACAAGAGCTGCACCAGGGGCGCGGACGGCGCGTTCGCGTGCGACGCCGCCGGCGTGAAGCTCCGCGACGAAGCCAAGGGCATGGCCACCCTCTCCACGGTGGGGCTCATCGCGGGCGGTGTGCTCGCTGCCGGCGGGGTGGTGCTGTGGCTCACCGCTCCGAGCGCGTCGTCCCCGGCCAAAGACGCGGCCGCACGTGTGTGGATCGCGCCGGTCCTCGGCCAGACCACCGGCCTCGCCGCCGGCGCCCGCTTCTGAGCGTCGGTTTCCCATCGCGATGAGCGCGGATCCCAGCGTGAAGCGACCGTTGCCGCGGGCCGTGATCGTGCTCGGCTGGGTGTCGTTCTTCACCGACGCCTCCGCCGACATGATCTACCCCCTCGTTCCGGCGTTCCTCGTGTCGCTGGGCGGCGGCGCCATGGCGCTCGGCTGGCTCGAGGGCGTCGCCGAGGCGGTGTCCGCCGCCATCAAGCTGTGGGCCGGCCGCGCCATCGATCGCACCGGTCGCCCCAAGCGCTTCGTCGTCGCCGGCTACACCATCTCCGCGCTGGCGAGGCCGCTCTACGCCTTCGCGAGCGCGCCGTTTCACGCCGTGCTCGTCCGCGTGCTCGACCGTACGGGCAAGGGTCTCCGAGGTCCGCCGCGCGACGCGATGCTCGCCGCGGTCGTCGACAAGGAGAGCCGCGGCCATGCCTTCGGCTACCACCGCATGATGGACAACTTCGGCGGCGTGGCCGGCCCCTTGCTCGCGTTCCTCGCGCTGCGAATGGCGGAGCTGCCGCTCCGGCACGTGTTCCTGCTCAGCGTCGTGCCCGGCCTCGTGAGCGTGGTGCTCGCCCAGTTCTTCCTGAAAGATCTGAAGCTGCACCACGCGAAGGAGGCGGCCGTCGTCGAGCCAAATTCGGCCAACGCAGAGGCCCCGAGCCCCCCCGGCGGCGCGATCTCGACGGCCCGGAACGACTCACATGCCGATGCCGCGGAAAGCGTCGCGATGGCGAATGCCCCGGCGCTTTCTGCCGCAGCAGGCGTCACGAAAGCGAACGCCCCGTCGCCTGCCGCCGCAGGCAGCGCGATCGCGAACGCCCCGTCGCCTGCCGCCGCAGGCAGCGCGAACGAGAACGCCCCATCGCCTGCCGCCGCAGAGATTTTTGCAGTGACGAATGACGCGGTCGCCCGTCATGCGCTTCCGTGGCGCTTCTTCCTCGTGACCGCCGTGTTCACCCTCGCCTCGTCGGGCGATCTCTTCTTGATGCGCCACCTCACCGACCTCGGCCTCGACGTCGCCCTCGTCCCCGTCGCGTGGGTGTCGCTCCAGCTCGCAAAAGGCGTCTTCAACGTGCCCGGCGGTCGCGCCTCCGATCGCTACGGCCGGCGCCGCGTGCTCGCGACGGCGTGGCTCCTGTACGCGGTCACCTACGTCGGGTTCGGCTTCGTGGCCTCGTGGTGGGCCGCGTGGGCGCTGCTCTTCCCGTACGCGATCCACTACGGCCTCGCCGAGGGCGGACAGCGTGCCCTCCTGACCGATCTGGTCCCCAGCCCGATCCGCGGCCGCGCCTTCGGCATCCAGCTCGCGATCGAGGGCGTCTTCGTTTTGCCCGCAAACGTGGGCTTCGGTTACCTCGCCGACCGCTTCGGGCCGCGCACCGCCTTCAGCACCGCCGCCGCATGCTCCGCCCTCGCCGCGGCGCTCCTCGTGACCATCGTGCCGCGACCTCTCGCCGCTCACCCAGCGCTCAGACAGCCGTGAGCCGCACCCGCTCGTGACGACCGTGCCGCGACCTCTCGCCGCTCACCCTGCCGTGAGCCGCACGCGCTCGTCGTAGAGCGAGGCGCCTTCGCCGAAGTCGGTCAGCCGCGCGCTGAGCAGGGCGTTCGCCGCGCGGCCACCGTCGAAGTGCCCGCCCTTCGCGGTCAGCGCGACGTCCCGGCGCTGCTTCGCGTCGTGACGGATGCGCACCACGAGCGACCCGACGGCGGACTCGACGCGGGCCAGCGCGCCGTCGGCGATCCCGTTCGAGGCCTCCGGGTGGACCGTCACGACGAGCGGTCCCTCCTGCGGTTTCGCCCATTGCGACGACTGCGCGCGCTCGGTCGAGAGCGACGTCCACCACAGCGGATACGCCGGATCCGGCGGCGGCAGCGCGGGCGGCCCGCTCCTGAGCAAGTTCACGCGCCCCGACGGCGTCGCAAACTTCCGGTCCGCGAACAGCACCTCGTTCACGAGTGGGTTCTTCACGCCGCCGCGCTCCAGATCCTCCAGGCTCACGCCGCGTGGCGACAGCCGTGGACCGGCGATCCGCTTCTTCCAGTCGCGCGCGCTGCCGGCGAGCGCCGCTTCCAATCCCACCCGCGCCGCCAGCCCCTGCATGATCTCCAGGTCGCTCTTCACCCCCGCGGGCGGTGGCACCACCGGCTGCGCCACGCCCAGGTAGTGATGGCCGTACGCGCCGAGCAGATCGTCCGCTTCGAGCAGCGTGGTGGTCGGCAAGACCAGGTGGGCGCGCCGCGCCGTGTCGGTCAAAAACGAGTCGACAACGACGGAAAATTCGCGCGTCTCGAAGGCCCGCGCGACCGTCGCCGAGTCCGGCAGCATCGCCACGGGGTTGCCCGCCGTGACCCAGATCGCCTTGATTTCAGGGTCTCTCGCCGCGAGCACCTCGGCCCCGAAGAGCGGCTCGCAGAGGCTGCGCGGCGCTGCCGTCACCCCTTTGATGAACGACATGTCGAACGCGCCGCGCCGCTTGAAATAGAACGACACGCCGCCGCCCCGCACCCCGATGTTCCCGCTGATGGCGGACAGCGCGTCCAGCGCGCGTACAATCGACGCGCCATTGTATCGGCGCGCCATCCCCCAGCCGACGAGGATCGCGGTGGGCTTTCCGTGCCCGAGACGCTCGGCGATGTCCTCTGCGTCGGCGACGTCCACGTCGGCCTCGCCGCACCACACCCCGACGCTCTTCGATGCGGCGAGCGCGCGGAACGCGTCGAGGTGATCGCAGTACGAGCTGGCCTCCGGGTCCACCAGCCCGCGGGCGAACAGAATGTGCGCGATCGCCATGGCCAGCGCGAAATCGCCGGCGGGCCTGCTCTGCACGAGCTTGTCGCAAATCGAAGCCGTTTTGTGATGCACCGGATCGATGAGGAGCAAGCTCGCGCCGCGGGCCTTCGCCTCCTTGAGCACCGGGATCGTGTGCGGGCTCGACGTGAAGACGTTCTTCCCCCAGAGGAGGATGTTCTTCGCGTGCAGCAGGTCGAACAGATCGTGGCTGTCCTCCTCGCCGAAATCTTCGAGCTGCGCGAAGTCGCCCGCGCCCGAGCAGATGTCGCCGCGCTTGGTCGTGACGGGCCCGAACAGCTCGAAGAAGTAGTCGGTGAGCATGGTGAGCACACCGAGCGAGCCGCCGCTCCGGTAGTGGAAGATCGCCGCCGGCCCGTGCGCGTCGCGGATCGCGACGAGGCGCGCCGCCGCCGTGTCGAGCGCCTCGTCCCACGACACCGGCGTGAGCTCGCCGTCCTTGCGCAGCAGCGGTGTCGTCAGGCGATCGGGCGAGTACTGCGTGGCCAGGAACTGGCTCGTCCGATGGCACAGAAAGCCCTGCGTCACGGGGTGATCCGGATCGCCCGCGAGGCGCGTGACGCGGCCGTCCTCGACGGTGGCGACGATGCTGCACGCGTCCGGGCAGTCGCGGTTGCAGACGGTCTTCTTGAGGACGGCGGAGGTCTCGCTCACGCGCGAAGCATAATCGATGATCTCGCGGGCGCCGCGAGCGACGCGGCAAGACCGAGAGCGAGCGCGATCGGTGCGACGCGGCAAGTCCGGCGGAGAGCGAGCGCGTCCGGTGCGCCGCGGCAAGTCCGGCCGAGAGCGAGCGCGATCGGTGCGCCGCGGCATGAACGGCTGGGAGCGAGCGCGGTCGGTGCGCCGCGCGAGGCGCGATCACGGCGCGTGCTGCGATCACGGCGCGCGCTGCGACACGGACGGGCCGGTCGCGCCGCCCTGCGGGAGGACCGGTGCGGGCAGCATGTGAACCTTCCGCTCGGTCGTTGCCGCCTCGTCCGCGGCGGCCACCAGCTCGTTCACTTGCTTCGCCACCATCTTCGCCAGGCTCTTCGCCGCTGCCGACGCCGCCGCTGCCTGGTGCTCCTTGTGGGCGCGACCCGCGCCGATCATTCGCTCGGTCTCGGTCACCTCCATGGCCTGGATGACCGAGAACAGAATGGTGCCCGTCCGCACGTCGAACAGATCGGCCTGCAGCAGCCCCTTCGAGTGCACGGTGACGCCCGGCGCGGCGAACATCCCGATGACGGTCGGGTAGAGCCACGCCCACCCGTTCATGTGCGTGTCGTCCTGAAAACGCTCGGTGTAGAGCAGCAGGTAACGCATGCGGTAGCGCGCCGCGATCACCCGCAGGCCTTCGAGCCCGCCGCCGTTCGGCAGCTCGGTGGAGACGTCGCTCACGTGCGAGAACTGCGGATTGCCGATCAGCCCGCGAGCCAGATCGCGCGAGGCGGTGGCGCGCGTCGCGAGCGTCACGGGGCCCTGCGGATCGAACGGCGTCGCCAGCGGCACCACGCCGACGCGCGCGGGAAACTCGAGATCGAGCGGGGCTTCGAGGATTTTCTGCAGGTCGCTCTCGCTCAGCGAGCCGCTCGAGTCCTTGGCGAACAGCGACTTGGCGATGGGAGCGGGCATGGGCGCGGCCATGGGCGGCGCGGCCGGCATCATGGGCTCGTGCACCCCGGGCGCGGCGCTGCCGCAGCCGAGCAGGGTGGCAGAGACGGCAGCAGCGAGAATCAAGGCGGAATGGATCTTCATTGGAGTCCCTCTTGGCGGCGTGTCGGGCAAAAGAACGAGGGCTCCCCCGGAAACCTTACGCCGCCGCGCATGTCCGCGTGCGCCTTGGATCGCGCACCTTCGCCGGACGGCCTGCGCGCCCGCCGACGCCTCGGTGCGCCTCGGATCGCGGCGCTTCGCCGGACGGGCTTCGTGGTAAATCGCGAACCGATGTCCCGCCCCACTGCCCTCCCGCCGCCCGGCGCGCCCGACGTCCTCTACCTCGTCGATCTCTCCGGCTACGTCTTCCGCGCGTACCACGCGATCGCCCCGCTCTCGTCCGCCAGCGGTGAGCCGACCCACGCGACGTACGGCACCGTCACCATGCTCTCCAAGCTCGTCGACGACCGGAAGCCCGCCTACCTCGGCGTCGCGATGGACTCGGCGGGGCCAGGGTTCCGCGGTGAGCTCGACGCGCGCTACAAGGCGCACCGCCCGGCCCCGCCCGAAGACCTCATCCAGCAGATGAAGCGCTGCAAGGAGATCGTCCTCGCCTACCGGATCCCGATCTTCGCGGCAGAGGGCCTCGAAGCAGACGACCTCATCGCTGTCGCGGTGCAGCGCGCGAAGGCAAAGGGTCTCCGCGTCGTGATCGCGTCGAGCGACAAGGATCTCATGCAGCTCGTCGACGGCGAGAGCGTGATGATGTGGGACGCGATGCGGGACAAGGTGTACGGCCCGGCCGAGGTCGAGGAGAAGCTCGGCGTTCCGCCGGCGCAGGTCCGCGATCTGCTCGCGCTCGTCGGTGACACCTCGGACAACGTCCCGGGTGTGCCCGGCGTGGGCCCGAAGACGGCGGCGGATCTGCTGCGCGAGTTCGGCACCTTCGAGGCGATCTACCAGCGCATCGCCGAGGTGAAAAGGCCCAGGATTCGCGAGAACCTGATGACGAACGAAGGCGACGCGCGCATCTCGCAGCAGCTCGTGACCCTGCGCATGGACGCGCCGGTCGATCTCGATCTCGAGACCCTCCGGTACGGCGGCGCCGACGTGGTGGCGCTGCGCGCCATCTTCACAGAGCTCGGTTTCACCCGCCTGGTCAAGGCGATGAAGGTGCCCGAGGCGAGCCTCGAAGGCGCCGCCTACACGACGGTGCTCACGCGCGAGGGGCTCGTCGAGGTCGCGGTCGAGGCCAAGAAGGCAGGGCGCGTCGCGGTCCTCGCGCACGGCACCGGCACCGAGCCGGTGTTCGCCCACGTCACGGGCATCGCGCTCTCGTACGAGCCGGGCCGCGCGGCGTACGTGCCGCTCGGGCACCGCTACCTGGGGGCGCCCGCGCAGCTCTCCATGGCGGACGTGATCGAGATCCTCGGCCCGCTCTTCGCCGACCCGAGCGTCGCGAAGATCGGCCACGATCTCAAGTACACGGAGGTGCTCCTGCGGCGTCACGGCTTCGCGACGTTCACCTTCGCGCACGACACGATGCTCGCGTCGTACCTGCTCGACGCCGAAGCGGACAACACGCTCCCGGAGCTCGCGGAGCGCGACCTCGGCACCAAGCTGCCGCCGCTCGAGAGCGATCTGCCCAAGAAAAAGGGGCAGCGGGCGCTCGACGAGATCGAGGTCGAGCACGCCACGCGGCACGCCGCCGCATGGGCCGACGTGGCGCTCGCGCTCTCCGAAAAATACGGCCCGCGCCTGAAGACCGAGAAGCTCGACGAGCTGCTCACGGGCCTGGAGCTGCCGCTCGCGTCGGTGCTCGCCGACATGGAGCTGCGCGGGGTGCTCGTCGACGTGAGCGCCCTGGGCGAGCTCGCGGTGCAGATGGCGAAGGAGCTGGCCGAGCTGGAAAAGAAGGCGTTCGAGGCCGCCGGCCAGGAGTTCAACGTCGCCTCGCCGAAGCAGCTCGAGACGATCTTGTTCGACACGCTCGGCCTCAAATCGAGCCGCAAGACGAAGACCGGCCGCTCGACCGACGCCGAGGTGCTCGAAGCCCTCGCCGACGACCACGCGCTCCCGGCGATCATCCTCGAGCACCGCGCGATCGCCAAGCTCAAGGGCACCTACGTCGACGCGCTCCCCAGGCTCATGCACCCAGAGACCGGTCGCATCCACACGCGCTGGAGCCAGGCCGTCGCCGCGACCGGACGCATCAGCTCGCAGGACCCGAACCTCCAGAACATCCCGATCCGCACGGCGCTCGGAAAGTCGATCCGCAAGACCTTCATCGCCCCGCCGGGCAAGGTCTTGCTCGCGGCGGATTACTCGCAGATCGAGCTGCGCGTGCTCGCTCACCTGTCGCGAGATCCGGTGCTCGTCGACGCCTTCAACCGCCATCAGGACGTCCACGTGCGCACCGCGATGGAGGTCTTCGGCGTGCCCGAAGAAGGCGTCACCGGCGAGATGCGCAGGCAGTCGAAGACGGTGAACTTCGGCGTGATCTACGGCATGGGCGAGAACGCCCTCGCCAAGCGCCTCGGGATCCCACGGACGCAGGCCGCGGAGTTCATCGACAGGTACTTCGCGCGGTACCACGGCGTGCGCGCGTTCATGGACCAGACCATGGCCGACGCGCGCAAGAGCGAGAGCGTCCACACGCTGCTCGGCCGCCGGCGCCTGCTCAAAGATCTCCGCTCGACCGACCGGCAGCGCCGCGCGCAGGCCGAGCGCATCGCGCAGAACACGCCGATTCAAGGCACCGCGGCCGACCTGCTGAAGCTCGCGATGGTGCGCTTCCGCGAGCCCGTCCTCCCCGGTGTGCAGATGGTGCTCACGGTGCACGACGAGCTCGTCTTCGAGGTCCCCGAGGGCGCCGCGAAAGAGGCCGCGGCGAAGATCAAAGCCGAGATGGAGAGCGTGATGCGGCTCGACGTGCCGCTGGTCGTCGACGTCGGCTTCGGCACGACGTGGGCCGACGCGCACTGACGGCTGTCACCGCGCATCGCCGACGGTCACCGCGCATCGCCGCCGAAAACGACGAAAGCCACCAATCACGTGCGTGACTGGTGGCTCTCTTCTCTGCTTTCTGCCCGCCCCGATCCGGCCAGCCAGGCCAGGTCACGGACGAATGGTGACCGGCACGGTGAACGACGGCTTCGCGAACGGCGACACGCGCGCGCCCTGGAGAGCGCCCTTCACGCACCCGGCCTTGCCGTTTGCGGCGGCCCATCCGCTCACGCTCACGCTCTGAACCGAGCCCGACGACGAGAACGTCACGTTGGCGCTCGACGGCTCCGGCGCGCCCGCGACGCACGCCTTCGCGCCGCCCATGACCGCGCGGATCGCGGACTGCGCGTTGCCCTGCGAGGGCTGCTCCGGGATGTTCTGGTTCTTGGGATCGCCCGCCGCCGGTTGCTGCGGCACCTCGGCCGCGGCGCCCTTGGGCGCGCCGTCCTTGCCCACGGCCTTGGCCATCTCGCTCGCCAGATCGCCCACCTTGCCGGA
>Ga0163144_10012627_pt1 | contig 17722 bp, 14 predicted proteins | sample OliLak19BULKMAT1_FD_123175 | JGI IMG/M metagenome (GOLD analysis project Ga0163144, IMG submission 123175) | Freshwater microbial mat bacterial communities from Lake Vanda, McMurdo Dry Valleys, Antarctica - Oligotrophic Lake LV.19.BULKMAT1 | ecosystem: Environmental > Aquatic > Freshwater >...
ACTTTGTTAAAATCTAAGCCGCGTCTATTTTCTGTAACTACCTGGCCATTGCCATCTGTGGTAGTAAACCCGCAGCCGCTAGCCCAAAAACTGCCAAAGAATAAAACAGCAACAACTAACAGGGCGCGGGCGGTGAGGATTTGCATGGTTGATAAAAGACTAAGGATTATGTGACGTGTAAACAGGCAGGTTTGCCCTGCATTCCATGTAAACTACGCTGCAAAAGGGCCATAGTTCCTATAAATTTTGGATAAACGGCTATAAAAGCGCGTTGGGAAGCAAGTAACTATCAGGAGTGCCAATTTTGCATACTAAATCTACCATGCGGATACTACTAGTTACTAATGCTTTTGGGCGGGTTACAAACGGGCCAGCCAAGTTTGCCCATCACTTGCTAGATGTAGCCAGCATGTTGCCCGGCCATGAGGTGCGGATATTAACAGAAGATCTGCAGGGCCCAGATGCCGAGGCTGCCCTGCAGGCTGGGCAAGCCTACACACTGGCGTTACAAATACCTGGCTGGGCAAAGCCGTTTGGGCAGTTTTGGCGCATGAAGCCGTATTATGACAGGGCCCTAGCCATACGCAAAACCTATCCCTGGGATGTGTTGGTGTACATAAATGCTTTTCAGGGTGGGTATGCCCTGTGGCGTGGTCATGTACCTGTACTGGGCATGATAAACGATTATATCCTGGCTCAGGCTAGCTGGCAAAATGCTTTACGCAACCCTGGCCAAGCGCGGCATTTTATGTTTAAATGTGTGGAGAGATGGGTGGCAAGGCGCCTGCCGCTGGTAATGACTAACAGCCACTACCTGGCCTCTGTGCTGGCAAAAGAGTACAACGTGCTTATAAACAGGCTACCTGTGGTATATAAAACAGTGGATGTGGCCAAGTTTAGCTTTAAACCAAACCGGGCCTGGCCAGAGCCGGGCCAACCCTGGCACATACTCTTTGTAAAAACCAACTACCAAGTGGGCGGCTTGCCAGAGCTGTGCCAGGCACTGGGTGCACTACCCCAGCATAATTTTACCCTAGAGGTTGTGGGGCCCACTGCCCCATACCATGCCCACATAGCAAGTCTGGTTGCGGCCCATGCCAACATTTCTCTCTTGCTGCCGGGCTCTTTACCCCAAGCCGCTGTGCACCAGCGGCTGTATGCAGCCCACATTTTTTGCGTACCCAGCCGGCAAGAGGCGCTGGGCATAGCTAACATGGAGGCAGCACTGGCAGGTACACCTATAGTAAGCACCACCACCGGCGGCATACCTGAGGTGCTAGATGGTGGCGCAGCCGCATACCTGGCCCCTGCAGGGCAGCCGCAGGCACTAGCTAATGCTTTGCTGGCCTGCATAACCCAGCCAGATGACAGGGCCGCCCGCCAAGCTAGGGCACGTGCATTTGTAGTAAAAACGTTTAACAAAAAGCATATGCTAGAGACCTTTGTAAGCCTATGCCGGCAGGGTGTAGTTGCTAATAATGTATAAGGCCTGCCTTTTAAGGTATCTATTGGCCTAAAGCCCTGAGGCAAAGCTGGTACAGAAGCTGCCTACACCTTACGCCGCAAGGTTATAGAACGTACTTAACAAATTACAAAAATCATATTTTTGTTGGAATGCTTATATATTATACGTATATTAAGTGTTCTGGGCAATGTTTACAGAATTTTCAATGTTTAAACTTAGTTGTTATGATTTTGAATAGGCTTTATCCTTTTAAAGAATGCTAATATTGCCAAAACGCTCTACAAACAGTCTCGTAACATTGTGTTTTTGTAAGATGTGCATGCACAGGGCTTAGGGTAATGTAGAATTGCGGGGGCAAATCTTACACCATATTCGCTGCGCGCAAGGTTAGCAACAAGCCACAAGCTTGGTAATGAGGGGCAGAGGGTGCCAATTTTAAACAACCAAAGAGGGTAAAAGCTTATAGCTCTACCCGTAAGGATCTACCCAAACAACCATATCAAACCTTTCACAAAATGAAACTGAATCTGATGTACCGCTCCACTGCAAACCTTATGGTTACAATGGGTCTGCCGATAGGCACTGTGCTCCTGGTTGTGTTTGGGATACAGGCCACATCGTTGGTTTCTCAGTTATTGCTTTCTCTGGCTGGGGTTGGGGTGGTTTTCTCTGCTCTTTTATTGTTGCCTTACTTCATAGAGCAACATAGCCGCATGCAGGCTGTTTACAACCGCTACGATGCCATACAGGCTGCAAGCCGGATACGGGCACAGCGTAGCCAATACTATACCCTTAACCGTGCCTTGCTCCGCCACCAGCTGCGTGGCCGCGCCCAATGGGTTTTGGCCACAAACTAAGCGAGCAATGCCACAAGGGCAAGGTGCTTTCGAGTTTTCACAATCACACCCATCTACTATCAATTTAAAAGCCTGGCCTAGCTAGGCTTTTTTGTTTTATTACTTGCGGATACGCACCTGAGCGGGCTGTACTAGTGGTGCTTTAAAAAACTTAGTTAGCTGCTGAGCTGCTTGTAGGGCTTGTATACGGGCCAGAAAATCGCCACAAACGATTTTGAAATTAGGCGATGTATAGGTAAGGTAAATCTGATAAGCAGCAAAGTTTCTATACAGGGTTTCTTTGGCTGCCATAGCCGCAGCCCGATCTTGCCCCAGATATACTTGTATGCGATAGCCGGGGGCAAATTTTATCTTTTGGTTGCGGGCGGCCACCGTATCTAGCCAGTGGCGCACATACCCATTGCGGGCGTGGGCAGCGGTAGGTACCGGGGCAGGCTCTGCTAGTGGGTCAGCAGCAGGTATGGCAGGATACACCTGCAGATACGGGCGCACACTTTCTGCCGGCACAGGTGCAGCACCTGTTTGCGCACAGACGCTGGCATGTGCCAAAAGCAGGCACAAGCCCGCGCCTGAGGCTACTTTATAAAGAAGATGGATACTTTGCTGAGCCATGCGGGCACTAATTTACAAGCCGCAGAAAAGAATATATACGCCACCACGTAATAGGCAGCGTTGCAAAGGATGCAAACCTATGATATATGCAGGGCATTGAATTTGCACTTACGCAACAAAATAAGCTATAAAGTAAAAATAATCGAAAGTTTTTACAGGTTACTTGAATAATTTGCAATGTATCTGCAAACGGCTGTATGTTTGCTAATGTCAACAGGGTCTCAGAACGATGGGCCCCACGTTATTGTAAGGTGATGAAATTGGTAGCCATGCCCAACGGTCTCTTGGGTAGGGAGTTCGGGACAAAGCCACGCGGTTCTCCTCCGTGTGGGCTAACCACCCTTTGGAGGTTCGAATCCTTCTCTTACAGCATTGTATTTGGTTAATTTGGTGTATTAATAGGTAGTTTAGACAGGCCTTGTACGATGTACAAGGCCTGTTTTCTTTTATAGGGTACAGAATGTACACCCCGGCCAAACCTTTCGGCTAAACCCTCAGGCAAGACCTTTAGGCTAAACCCTTACCCTAGACCTTTAGGCTAAACTCTCAGGCAAGACCTTTAGGCTAAATATTTTTATCAAAATTTAATAAAAAATGCAAAGTATACCTACAATACCCGTGGCAACATAACCAAATTTACACAGGTTTCTGGCGCTGGTGCCCAGAGAGATTGTACCTTATATGCCTATGCTTATTCGGTAAGTGCTCGTATTACTATCTTTACACGTACAGATTATTTTAGGGGCCAAGAGTATAAATCAACTAATAGATTTTATTACAACACTACCGGAAAGTTAGATTCTGTGCACACGCGCGCATAATACCTTAGCCAGGGCGTTACAGAGACAAACACAAGTGCTATTAAAATTTACCGCAATCTTTCTGGGGCACTTGTTGGTTTTAAAAATTGGTTTCAGGATAGAAACAACCAAAACAAATGGAAAATGCAGAGCTATGTTTACGGAGGCATCGTGTCATTTTTTACAGATATAAGTGTTAAAGATTTCCTACCAGAGGATCCAACTTCTATAACATTTACCCGCGCAGATTTTTTAGTACAGGGCACACAGCTTGCCCTACAAGATACCGGCGCTGCTTATGACACCACCTACTATGCGGGCGCTACCACTAATACAGAAACCTACAGATACACCATAAAGCTTAAAAACGGCGTGCGAGACACGGCCGGATACACCAAACATACCATAAATGCCGATGGGCTGGGCACATATTACAAAGAACTTGTTTACAATAATGTACTTGATAGGGTGTATGCAAAAATAAGATTTACGTATACCTACGATGCTGCAAATAAGCACCTGCTTGAGATGCTTGAAGAAGATTCTTTACAAATTACAAAAGCAGAAATTACGCGAACCGTTTTTGAAAACTTTCTGCCAACAGCGCTTAAAAAACAAACCTATGCCAGCATGCAGCTAGCCCCCAATCCTGCTAAAAATACGGCCGTACTGCAAGGGGCTCCTATGGGTACTGCCATACTACTTACAAATCTGCTTGGGCAAGAAGTGTGGCGCGGCAAGGCTAACCAAAACCAGACCCCAATACCTGTTGCTGGGCTGCCCCCCGGCTTATATATGGTGCGGGCAAGCGAACAGGCTATACGCCTTGTGGTGGAGTAACAGCCGCTAGCTTAAAAAAGCACAAAAAGACAAGAGTGCTAAAACTTTAGGGAGTAAATTAGCCTACCTCATGTATAAATACACAAAGCTGGTGTACGGTATTGTTATAATTTACTTAGATTTACGGCAGGCGTGGTTTGCGGGTCTTAAGTCTTAGGCACACGAGTTAAATCTTTCTATTCTTAGTACTAATTGCTGGCCAAAGACTAGCAATACCTTATTCGTATTATTTATTCATACTAAATAATGGGGGGAATTATTTTCTGACTCCATTAGCTCTTTTTAAACGTACACATTTTGTATGATTGCTTTTATTAAAAGAAGCGTTGGGCTTAGCATTTTTATTGCTATAGGTTGTATTGGTGTTTTTACGGCGGCCTATGGCCAAAAGCAAAACAACCAGTGGCGGGTGGGCCCCACGGGTGTAAACTTTAATACCACACCCCCTACGGCAACTTCTGGGGCTGCTTTGCTAATTTCTGAAGGCTGTGCCAGCATAGCAGATGCTACCACAGGGCAATTGCTGTTTTATACAGATGGTGTAACCGTGTGGGACTCTACTAATACCCCCATGCCAAATGGACAAGGGCTACTGGGCGGGGTAAGATTGCTTTCATCTACCACGGCAGCCGTGCTGGTACCCAAGCCCTTTAGCCCTCAGCTATATTATGTAATTACAATAGATGAGCAAAGCTCGGCTAATGGTATCCGCTACAGTTTGTTAGATATGCGCCTTAATGGCGGCAAAGGAGATATAGTAACAGGCCAAAAGAATATCCCTATTTACAACACACAATCAGAAAAACTAGAGGTAGTGCCCACCCGAGATGGCTGCGGGTATTGGCTGCTATCGCACAGTAGTAATGGAAATGATTTTTACGCGTTTGCAATTACGCAAGCGGCAATAAATACAACTCCAATAATTAGCACTGTTGGCTTACAGGTATTTAATGGCGCAGGCCACATGAAAATTAATCCGCAGTTTACAAAGCTGGCCATGGGCGAGTTTAGTACGCAAAAAATAGAGCTATTTAATTTTAACAACGCCACTGGGGTAGTGTCTGAGCCTGTAACCTGGGCATTTAGGTATCCGCTTGTTGGGGTTATATATGGGGTAGAATTCTCGCCTGATGGCTCTAAGGTGTATGTTGCAGACTTAAATGTGATAATCCAATATGATATTAGCTCTGGTATTGCTGCAACTATAGAGGCATCTGGGGTAGATTTAACGGCAGGCGTGCGCCCATTTAGGGGAGCAACCCTGCAGCTGGGCCCAGATGGCAAGGTGTATGCTGCCGCTGGAGTTTTTGCCCGTATTAATAAACCTAATGTAAAGGGCACCGGCTGTGATTTTGAACCTAACCCCACTGATTTTGCAAGAGAAGTTTCTACGGCTTATGGCCTACCTAAGTTTATATATGGGCTGCAATTACCGGTTAATGTTTTTGCTTACACAGACACCTGCGCCACACGCCCTACACGGTTTTTATTGGCAGATTCTGCCGCCGCAGAAAGCATAACCTGGGCTTTTGGAGACCCCGCCAGCGGTGCAGCCAATACTGCTACTGGCGGCGCACCTAAACATACGTATAATACATTAGGCAGCTATACCGTAACGGCCCTGCTAAAATTTGCCTGCTATACAGATACTGTGCGCAGGCAGATTACAGTAAATGACTGTTTCCCTATTAAAACTATTAAAGTAGGTACAGATACCTGTGTGGGGCTTACGCACATTTTTCAGGCGGCAGGGATAACGTCTTCGCCATTATTTTTTTGGTCTTTTGGAGACCCTGCTAGTGGCACAGCAGATACGGTAACCATACGCGGAGGCAATACGGTACCCTTTCCCACACACACATTTACAGCCCCTGGGCGCTACCAGGTTTGTGTGCGCTTGCAAGAGCCGGGCGGGCCTTTGTATAGAGTTTGCCAGGTATTTACCATAAACCAGTGCTGTGTAAACACTCTGTTTGTAAAAGACTCGTGCGCTGGAGCCCCGGTAGCCTTTAGTGTATTGTCTAACGTGCAGGCTGGTAGCTATGCGTGGAACTTTGGGGATGCAGGTAGCCCTACAAATACCTCTACCCAGCCTGCCCCTACCCACACGTATGCCCAGCCCGGCACCTATACCATAACCCTATCTGCAGAAGGCCCCTGTGGTCTGTTCACTGTATTTCTCTCCAAAACGATTGTGGCATGCGCCCCCCCTTGCATACCTATTATAGCCCTGTTAGATACTTGCTTGCAGCGCGGGTCTGTGTTTTCTATTGCGGCACCATCTGTGGTAACAGGCGTTACTTGGAATTTTGGCGATGCCGGCAGCGGTGGCCAAAATAGCTCTACAGAGCTAGCCCCCACCCACTTTTTTACGGATACAGGTACTTACACGGTGCAGGCATTTGTAAACTTAGCCTGCGGGCTACAACAAGCTACCCGTGCCGTGCGCATAGTGGCGTGCGCCGCCTGTCTGGCAACCGTGCCCAACCTAGTGCTGCAAAGGGGTGCAAGGCCTAACCGGCAGTTTTTAGCACAACTGGCTTGCCCTGCAAAAACGTTTAGCCTAGAAATTTACAACCGCTGGGGGCAGTCTGTTTTTAAAACCAATAACCCTCTAGAAGCTTGGCAGCCTACTAACACAGGAACTGGTATTTATTTTTACACGCTGCGCATAAGCTTCACAAACGGGCAGAGTGAAAGCAAAAAAGGCTGGCTAGAATATCTAGAGTAGTGAGAAGCTAGGTAAGAAGTTAGATAGTAAGCTAAATAGAAATCTAGATAGTAATTAATTAGGAAGCTAGATAGGAGGTTAGAGAGGACCTAGGCAAGATTCTAGCTACAGCCAGTTTTAGAACTAAACAACTGCCCCGCTATCTTGTATATTTACTGCCAAACATCCGTAGGGTACAAACGCCCGCGGGCAAGATTTTACTATGTCGCATATTCGCGTAGCTATAAACGGGTTTGGCCGCATTGGCCGGCTCACATTCAGGGCCCTGTTGCAAAAAGAGGGCGTAGAAGTTGTGTCTATCAACGATTTAACCAGCCCGGCCACGCTGGCTCACCTGCTTAAGTACGATTCTGTACACGGTAGGTTTCCGGGTACTGTAACCGTAGATGGTGATGCCATTGTTGTAAACGGCAAACGTATTGTAATAACGGCAGAGAAAGACCCTAAAAACCTGCCCCACGCTGCTAATAAAGTAGATGTGGTGCTAGAGAGCACAGGCCGCTTTGTAGATGATGTTAGCGCTGGTCTGCACCTAGAAGCTGGTGCCCGCAAAGTAATTATATCTGCCCCTGCAAAAGGGAAAGTAGCCACTATAGTGCTAGGCGTGAACGAGGATACCCTCACCGCCGATATGAACCTGATTTCTAACGCCAGCTGCACCACAAACTGCCTGGCCCCCATGGCTAAGGTATTAGACGATGCTTTTGGAATAGACCGTGGGTATATAACTACCATTCACGCTTATACACAAGACCAAAGCCTGCAAGATGCCCCCCACAGTGATTTGCGCCGGGCCCGTGCTGCTGCCCTAAGCATTATCCCTACCAGCACTGGCGCTGCCAAGGCGGTGGGCCTAGTGCTGCCACACCTGCAAGGCAGGCTAGATGGCGTGGCCATGCGTGTACCTGTGCCAGATGGCTCACTTACAGACCTTACCGTTATCCTTAAAAAAGAAGTAACCAAAGCACAGATAAACGCAGCCATGAAAGCGGCTGCAGACGGCCCCATGAAAGGCATCTTAGAGTATACAGAAGATCCTATTGTATCGGTTGATATTGTGGGCAACCCCCACAGCTGCATTTTTGACTCTGACCAAACTTTAGCAAATGGCAACCTAGCCAAAGTTGTGGGCTGGTATGACAATGAGGTGGGCTATAGCAGCCGCGCCGCCGATCTTATAATGCGGGTGGGCAAGCTTTAGTAGCTGCTTGTTTGTAAACTACATACCGCCCCTGTGATGCAGCCGTGTATCGCAGGGGCGGTTTTTTTTATTTTAACTTTCTGCTCTAAAATGCGCCTATGGGTTAAATGTCAACTTAACCTCTTGTTAGATTTTAACTTTCTGCCGCAAAAAGGGCATATAAGTTGGATGATAACCGAACCTCTTGTTAGTAAAAATCATTTTATATTTAACCTATGAACCTCACAGACAAACACGTTCTTATCACCGGCGGCAGTGCAGGTATTGGCTTTGCCACCGCCCACTTACTGGCCACTAAAGGTGCCCGCATACTTATTACAGGCCGCAGAGAAGATGCCCTGCAACTTGCCGCTAAAGAGCTGGGCTGTGCCTATGCCGTGGCTGATGTTGGCACTGGGGCCGGGGTGGAGGCTACGGTGGCAGCCGTGCAAAAAGAATTTGGCGGCTTAGACGTACTCATAAACAACGCAGGCATAGGTGAGTTTGCCAACGTAGAAGCCGTAACCTGGGATGCCCTAGAGCGTGTTTATGCCACCAATGTTTTTGGGCTAGCCATGCTTACAGCCGCCTTTGTGCCAGGGTTTAAAGCCCAAGCCAGCGGTGCCATTATTAACATTGCCAGCTCTGCCGGCGTAAAGGGCTTTGCCGCAGGTACAATTTACAGTGGCACAAAGTTTGCCGTACGCTCTATGACCCAGTGCTGGCAAGAAGAGTTACGCCGCAGCAACATCCGGGTGTGCCTTATAAACCCAAGCGAGGTAACAACCGCTTTTAACCAACCCAGCCGCACAGAGCGCCCCGCAGTACCTAACAAACTGCGCGGCCAAGAAATAGCCCACGCCATTGCCGCCGTGCTAGAGATGGATGAACGTGGTTTTGTGCCTGAGCTTTCTGTTTGGGCCACAAACCCGTGGGGGTAAAGGTTTTATATCTGCCACACTACGTTTGGGTTATAGCAACTGCCTAAAAAGCGGGGCAAACCCGCTTCTCTTGTTTGTAATGTGTGATTTTATGGCTATTAAGTGGTAAGAGTTACCGTCTGGCAATTGGGTAAAACTAAAGGCTATGGGCAACTCTTTACTGTAGGTACATGTTCATCTACCGACTAAAGTATACGTATTGGCAAGCCGTAGGCCAGCCGTATCCGATATTTGTACCTACATGCGATCGTTACTATCTGTAAATAAGTATTTTGCCCGCTATAAGTGGTTTTTGATATTGGGTATTTTGTTTACAGCAATATCAAACGTGTTTGGCATACTGCCTGCCCAGATAGTGCGGTATAGTTTTGATCTGGTGCAGGCTACTGTTCGGTTGTATTTTCAGTTTGAGGGGCTGCGTGCGCAACAGTCTGTAGTGGCTGTTTTTGGGGTTTCTATATTGGTATATGGCATGCTAATTATGGCTATGGCCCTGCTGCGAGGCGTGTTTTTGTTTCTTATGCGGCAATCACTCATAGTTATGAGCCGGCATATAGAATATGACCAGAAAAACGATATCTACGCCCATTACCAAACCCTGCCCACCGCTTTTTACCGCCGCAACAACACCGGCGATCTTATGGCCCGCATATCTGAAGATGTGAGCCGAGTACGCATGTACACGGGCCCGGCTATCATGTATTTTATAAATCTGCTGGTGCTTTTTGTAATGGTAATAGGGTACATGCTCTCTGTAAATGTGGAGCTTACGTTTTACACCCTGCTGCCCTTGCCGCTGCTATCCATAACTATATATATTGTAAACCAGCAGATAAATAAGCGTTCAGAGCAAATACAAGCGCAGCTATCAACCTTGAGCACGTACGTGCAGGAGGCCTTCTCTGGCATACGGGTAATTAAGGCCTTTGCCCAAGAAGATGCCTCTGCAGGCCGCTTTGCGGCAGAGAGCAACGAGTACCGATCGCGCTCTATGGCCCTGGCCCGTGTGCAGGCACTGTTTTTTCCTGTAATGCTGGGCATGATAGGGCTCTCTACCATACTTACGGTATACGTGGGTGGGCTAGGGGTGCAGGCCGGGCAAATAACTACAGGCACCATAGCTGAGTTTACCATCTATGTTGCCATGCTTACATGGCCAGTAACCAGCCTTGGCTGGATAACAAGCCTTGCGCAGCGGGCCGCCGCCAGCCAGCAACGCATAAATGAGTTTTTGGATGAAAAAACCACTATTAACTCTGCTTTAAACTTAGAGCTACCCATAGATGGTACCCTTAGTTTTGAGCATGTATCATTTTCATATCCAGACGGCAGAGGCCTTGTGCTAGAAGATGTATCTTTTACAGTAAACCCTGGCGAGAGCCTAGCCGTGCTAGGCCGTACGGGTAGTGGCAAAAGCACGCTGGGCGCCCTTATTGGCCGCATGTTTGATACCACCGCTGGCCACATAAAAATAGATGGGCGCGATATCCGCGATTTTAATCCTAGTTACCTGCGCAGCCGCATGGCCTTTGTGCCGCAAGAGGTGTTCTTGTTTTCTGATACAATTGCGGGCAATATTGCTTTTGGCAACCCAGCCCTGGGCATGCAAGAACTACGAGACGCAGCCGATAACGCCGACCTGCTAGCTACTGTAGATGGCTTTGCAGATGGCTTTAGTACCATAGTGGGCGAGCGCGGGGTTACGCTCTCTGGCGGGCAAAAACAGCGGGTATCTATAGCCCGGGCCCTAGTGCTAGACCCCCGGGTGCTGGTGCTAGATGATTGCCTATCTGCCGTGGATACCACTACAGAGAATACCATTTTACAAAACCTACAGCGGCTCATGAGTGGGCGTACTACCGTAATCATGAGCCACCGTGTGTCTAGTGCCAAGCTAGCCAATAAGATCATTGTACTAGATGGCGGCACCGTAGCAGAGGCAGGAACCCATGCAGATTTGCTAGCCAAGGGTGGCCTTTATGCAGAAATGTACGAGCGGCAGATGGCCGCTGATGAGGTGTAGTTAATGGCTAGTAGGTTTTAGAGCAGAGCCGGTTTAGCTGCTAGACTGCCTGGCAGTTTAGGTGCTAGTTTAAGCTCTAGCTCAGTTGTTAGCTCAGTTGCTAGCTCAGTTGCTAGTTTAATTGCATTTCGGGTATTTCACCTTCTACAAGTAGGCTGCCAGCGGTTGCGGCCACAATCTCTGCTACCGATACGCCTGGGGCACGCTCTATTAGCTTAAAGCCGCCACCGGGCAGTACATCTACAACGGCAAGCTCTGTTACTATCTTCTTTACACACCCTAAGCCCGTTATAGGCAGGGTGCAGGCTGGCAGCAGCTTGCTGTTGCCCTTTTTATCTCTGTGCTGCATGGCCACCACAATGTTGTTAGCACTGGCAACCAGATCCATGGCGCCGCCCATACCTTTTACACGCTGTCCGGGCACTTTCCAGTTGGCAATATCACCCTGTTCTGATACCTCCATAGCGCCCAGCACGGCTAGGTCTATATGGCCGCCGCGTATCATGGCAAAGCTGGCGTCTGAGCCAAAGAGGCTGGCACCTGTAGCCATGGTTATGGTTTGTTTGCCCGCATTGATATAATCTGGGTCCACTTCTGCCAGAGTAGGAAACGGGCCCATGCCCAGTAGCCCATTTTCTGTATGTAGCATTACCTGCATGCCATCAGGTATATAATTGGCTACAAGCGTGGGAATGCCTATGCCTAGGTTCACGTAGTAACCGTCTCTAAGTTCTTGGGCTATGCGTTTTGCAATGCCTTCTTTATCTAACATGGTGCGTGCTGGTATATGTGCTACAAAGGTATGGCATGCCCAAGCGTGGTATGGCTTGTGCATGTTCTTCGCATGTTCTGGGCATGTTCTGTAGTTGTTCTATACTTATTCTGTACTTGTTCTATACTTTGGGGGGGGCTACGCCTTCACTTCACTTTAAATTTTGGCAAGAATCTCTTTTTTAAGCAGGCCAGCTTTACCGCTTTGCCTATTACAGGGGCTCTTGCTGGCTCAGGCAATGGAAACTGCCTAGGCCCCAGATAAGGTCTAGGCTGTTTATGCCCACTACTTTCCTGTCTGGGAAACACTGCTCTAGTATGGCAAGGGCGGCATCGTCTGCTTTATCTTGAAAGGTGGGCACCACTACAACCTCATTACCAATGTAAAAATTGGCGTAGCTAGCTGGCAGGCGCTGGTCTTGGTGTACTATGGGGCGGGGCATGGGCAGCTCTATAATGGTTAGCTTACCGCCCGTGGGCAGGCGCATGGCTTTTAGGGCTTGCAGGTTGTCTTGTAGTATGTGGTAGTTATCGTCGCTGGTATCAGGCTCTACCACGGTAACTACGGTGTCTGCGTTTATAAAGCGGGTAAGGTCATCTATGTGGCCGTCGGTATCATCACCCACTATGCCATCTTCTAGCCAGAGAATATGCTCTTGGCCATAATAGTTGCGCAGGTAGTTTTCTATCTGGGCCTGGGTAAGGTGCGGATTGCGGTTTTTATTTAGCAGACATGCCCGCGTGGTGAGCAAGACCCCAGCCCCGTTTACCTCTATAGAGCCGCCCTCCATTACAATACTTGGGTGGTATACGGGCAGGCCCAGTGCTGCACCAATGCTTGTGGGGATAACATCGTCTAGGTCATAAGGCGGGTATTTATCTCCCCAGGCGTTATAGCCCCAGTCTACAACTACTTTGCGCTGGGCGGCCTGCTCGTTTAGCAAAAATGCGGGGCCGTGGTCTCGGCACCAGGCGTCGTTTGTGGGGTGGTTGTAAAAGTCTATGCGAGAGAGATCGGCCCCGGCATCATGCAGCATGGCTTGGGCTGCAAGGCGTAGGGGGCCATCGGCCACGTTAATACATACACGCTCGCTGGGTGTGAGTGCTTTTATAAAAGCTATGTAAGGCGGGTATGCTGTATGCAGTTTGCCTGGCCAGCTTTCTTCTTTATGTATCCAGCTTAGCCAAGTGGCGCGGTGGGGTGCCCACTCAGGGGGGAGGCGGTAGCCAAGCTGGGCGGGTGTCGGGCTTGCAGGTGCAGACATAGATACTAAATAAGAAGTGCAAAAATAGCCACATAAAGTAGGGTTGGCAGATATAGAGGGCTATTGCCCAACCTTTTGGCCTGCACAACTGTTTCTTTGTAGCAGGTTTGCCCACCTGCGCTCTGCTATGCCCTCCCCTGCTACTCTTATAGGCTTTGATGTTGAAGCCGTCCGTGCTGATTTCCCCATTTTACACCAAACCTTAAACGGTAACCCGCTGGTGTATCTAGACAATGCCGCCACTACCCAAAAGCCACAGGTAGTGATAGATAGCCTAGTGGAGTACTATACCCAGTACAATGCTAATATTCACCGCGGGCTGCACACGCTAGCCGAGCGCGCCACCGCAGAATACGAGCTTACCCGCACCACCGTGCGTGATTTTATTGGCGCAGCAGAAGCAGAAGAAATAGTATTTACAACCGGCACCACAGGAGGCATAAACCTTATAGCTAGCACTTATGGCCGCGCCAATGTACAGGCAGGTGATGAGATAGTAATCTCTGCTATGGAGCACCACAGCAATATTGTGCCTTGGCAAATGCTTTGCCAAGAAAAAGGGGCTCTGCTACGGGTAATACCTATGACTGATGCCGGCGAGCTAGATATGGAGGCGGCGGCACACCTTATTACGCCCCGCACTAAAGTAGTAGCTGTGGTGTGGGCCAGCAATAGTTTGGGTACAGTAAACCCCGTACAAGAGCTTATACAATTGGCACACAACCAAGGGGCTGTGCTTGTGCTAGATGCAGCGCAGGCCATAGGCCATTTTAAAGTGGATGTGCAGGCATTAAATGTTGATTTTTTAGTGTTTAGCAGCCATAAGCTCTTTGGGCCTACGGGTATTGGCATATTGTATGGCAAGCGGGCACTGCTAGAAGCTATGCCACCTTACCAAGGCGGGGGCGAGATGATAAAGGATGTAACCTTTGAGCGCACCACGTACAACGAGCTGCCCTATAAATTTGAAGCTGGCACCCCCAACATTGCAGACGTAGTAGCTTTTAGAAAAGCGGTGGAGTATGTGCAAAACCTAGATCGCCCCGCCGCAGAAGCCCACGAGCAGGCCTTATTAGCCTATGCCACAGCCGCCCTGCAAGCTGCCGTACCCGATGTGCAGCTAATTGGCACCGCAACCGACAAAATAGCTGTACTTAGTTTTGTGGTGCCCGGCGCCCACCCCCAAGACCTTGGCATACTCTTAGATAATTACGGCATAGCCGTGCGCACAGGGCACCACTGCACACAGCCTGTTATGGATAGGCTGGGCATTGTGGGTACTGTGCGGGCAAGTTTCTCTTTTTACTCTACACTGCAAGAGGCAGAGTATCTGGCTCAAAAGCTGGCCCGCGTAGTTAAAATGGTGCGGGGATAAACTGGTGCGGGGATAAACTGGTGCGCGGATAAACTGGCAGGGGCACAAAAGAAAAAAACCGGGTTTAAAACCCGGTCTTTCTAAAACCTAAACCACAAAAACCACTATTTTATCTTGGCATCTATCCTGCTAGGCGGCAGATGCAGCTACATACATTTGCAAAGGTTTGCAAAAAGTGGCACGTAGATGCACCCAGAATACCATCTGCCCAAGGCTAATGTGGACTTAAAGATGATTGACAGTAGCCCTAATTACAAAATGGGTAAGCAGTGCTACAGGCAGATTGGTGGTAATTTTCGGCCAGAGAAAAAAGTACTCCTTTAAACGGGAGTTAGGGCAGCAGCATCTGTGCAAATTGTGCAAAAAGGTAGCGGCTATCGTGCGGGCCAGGGCTTGCCTCTGGGTGGTACTGCACAGAAAACATACGGCCGTTTTTATGGCGCAGCCCCTCCACAGTATTATCGTTTAAATTAATGTGGGTAAGCTCTAGCTCTGGGCAGGCGGCTAGGCTATCTGCCTGCACAGCAAAGCCATGGTTTTGGCTGGTAATCTCAGAGCGGCCGCTTAGCAGGTTCTTTACCGGATGGTTAAGCCCACGGTGCCCGTGGTGCATTTTAAAAGTGGTGGCTCCATTGGCAAGGGCCAGTATCTGGTGGCCCAGGCAAATGCCAAAAACTGGCTTACTGGTGGCTTGTATTTGTAGCGCAGTATCTACAGCATAAGGCATAGCGGCAGGGTCTCCGGGGCCATTAGATAAAAAGAAGCCGTCTGGATTAGCTGCCTGAAGCTCTGCAAAAGAGCTCTTAGCCGGAAACACAATGCAGCGTATGCCCTGGGCCACAAAATTATCTAGTATAGATTTCTTTACGCCCAAATCTAACACGGCTACTGTATGGGGCAGGTGGTCTGGCCCATAGGTATACACCTCTTGGGTTGCCACTTTAGAGCTTAGCTCTAGGGCGGCCATATCTGGCGCCGCGGCTAGTATGGCGCGCAGGGCATCTATATCGTGCACATCTGTGCTTATGAGGGCGTTTTGGGCACCTGCCTGCCGCACTTTGCGCACCAGTGCCCGGGTATCTACATCGGCTATACCAGGCACATTGTAGCGCTGTAGCCAGCCCTGTAAGTTGCCCTCGGCTTGCTGGCGGCTGTAGGTATCAGAAAAACGATCGCATACAAGGCCTGCAAACATGGCTCGGGAGGCTTCTTGCTCGGCTGCGTGCACCCCATAGTTACCTATATGGGCTGCGGTGTTTATTACAATCTGGCCAAAATAACTAGGGTCTGAGTATATCTCTTGGTACCCCGTCATACCCGTATTAAAACAAATCTCACCAGTGGTGGTGCCTGTGGCGCCTATGGCGCGGCCGTATAAGAGGGTGCCATCTTGCAGCAACAGAATGGCGGGGCTATGTGCTTGCATCTTAAGGGGTAAAGATACACGGCGCATATGGCTGCCGGGCCCCAAAGGGGGTAGCATATTCTACCTTTGCATCTTTGCTATAAAATGGTAATAGAGGCAAAAAAGTTGCTGTAGCTATGTTTTCTATTCAACTACCCGATTTTGAAGGTCCGTTTGATCTGCTGCTTTACTTTATAGAACGCGATGAGCTGGATGTGAGCAATATACCAATAGCTAAAATCACCACCGATTTTCTGGCGTATTTGCACCAGCGTGAGCACTTAAATATGGAGGTAGCCTCTGAGTTTATACTCTTTGCCGCTACGCTAATGGGCATAAAAGCTAAAATGCTGCTGCCCCGCCCCCAGCTTACAGAGGCTGGCCAGCACCTAGACCCACGGGCCGATCTTGTGCGGCACCTGCTAGAATACCGCAAAATTAAAGAAGTGGCCGCCCAGCTATCTGCCCTAGAAGATGTGGCGCTTGCACGGTTTGCCCGCGCTAGCCTGGCAGATGAAGTGGCAGAACTCTCTGCCGAGGTGGAGGATAAAAGCCCTCTTACTAACTTATCGGTTACTAACCTGGCGCTGGCGTTTCAGAAAGTATTGCTGTTGCAACTAGAGCGCGCCCGCTACCAATACCATGTGGTGGTGCAGGTGCCCTATACCGTAGAAGACCAAAAGGCATTTGTGGGCAGTATTCTGGCCCAAAAAGAAAACGTAGATTTTGCCCAAGTGCTGGCTGCCTGTGCTAACAAATTGCAAATGGTTTACACCTTTATGGCCGTGCTAGAGATGCTAAACGAGCGGCTGCTGGTGCTGATAATGGGGCCCGATGAGCAGGCCCCCAACCGGTTTATGCTGGGCAAAACTGCGTATACACCCCTTCCGGCTTAAGCTGCAGACTGGCTATAATCAATAAAACTTTCTGGCCAATAAGACTGTCAAATAAAACTGCCATATAACTTCCAAATAAACCGGGCAATAAACCGGGCAATAAACCGGGCAAATAAACCGGACAAATAAACCGGGCATAACAAAAAAGAGCCACCCCTTGCGGAGTGGCTCTTTTATTATAAACCGATCAATACGTTTTGCTTATTGGGCAATAAACAACTTTTGCACACGGCTGCCACGGGCAGTAGCTACACGCACATTGTAAATACCGGCAGGCAAGCTAGCCGTAGAAATTTGGTACGTGCTAAGAGCGCCCTCAAGTGAGTGTATCTCTGTAACCAGCACACGGCCAGCTACATCAGATATCTCTACAGTGGCTTTACCAGTGCCCACGGCATCGCTCACGCTTACACGTACACGATCTGTGGCTGGGTTAGGAAACACTCTAAGGCTAACGGCTTTAGAAGCAACACCCTTTACAGAGGTAAGATCTGCCATTGTAACCTTAAAAGCTGGAGTACGATCAAAGCCTGTAAAGCCGGCAAACCATTGCGTGCCAAC
>Ga0163144_10012628_pt1 | contig 17722 bp, 14 predicted proteins | sample OliLak19BULKMAT1_FD_123175 | JGI IMG/M metagenome (GOLD analysis project Ga0163144, IMG submission 123175) | Freshwater microbial mat bacterial communities from Lake Vanda, McMurdo Dry Valleys, Antarctica - Oligotrophic Lake LV.19.BULKMAT1 | ecosystem: Environmental > Aquatic > Freshwater >...
CGGGTGGCAGGTTTGTCGCCACGGGTGGCAGGTTTGTCGCCACGGGTGGCAGGTTTGTCGCCACGGGTGGAAGGTTTGTCGCCACGAGTGGAAGATTTGTCGCCACGGGTGGGCATCAGCAACACCCACGTGAGCATCCAGGCCGCGGTGACCGGCACGTCGCTCATCGGTTGCACCGACTGAAAGATGAAGACGGGACTCGTCGCGATGGCCACGCCGGCAATGACACCGGCGGCCCCACCAGCAAGACGCGTGGCCATGACTCCCGTCGTCCAGACGGTCAGCGCCGCAGACAGCGTCACCACCCATGCGGCAGCCGTGGTGCCACCGAGTGCGTACGGCACCGCCATCAACAACGGCAACCCCGGCGGATAGGTGGGCGACTGCAGTCCGGCCATGGGCGCCGGACGCCAGCCAAGTGGCGCAGTCAGCCACGGATCGCTGACGCCGATGGTGCCGGCCAACGCATCGCGATGAAACAGCTGACCCGACGCCCACTGCGCCGCTTCACTCAGGTACCCCGAGGCATCGGCACCCGCCGCCGAGTTGGTGACAAAGTTCAGGGTCACCACGCCACTCAGAATGGCGAGCAGCCCGATCACCAGCGAGCTGTGTTGTTCAAGCGAGGACCAGACAGACTCGAGATCGGCGTCAACCGCCTTCGCGCGGCGCGCCAATCGCCACCAGACCACCACGACAACCAGGGCCGCGACCGTGGCACCGCTCGGAGAGCGGGCAGAAATGCGAAGGCCGCCAACGGTGGCGCGAACGCCGCCGCTGACGGCCAGCAACACTGCGACTGCGGCCAGGATGGCCGCGACGACCAAGAGAAGGCTTCTGCGGGTCCCGGCCTTCGCGCTCACGCGCTTCGGCGAGGCAAGCACTACCGCTTCGGAATGGTCCAGAAGTAAACCTTGCGGCCGTCGACGTCAAGTTCTTTCTCGGGCTTCCAGTCGCCCATGTCGAAGGCGTGCGAGACAATGCGCGTGCCGGGCTTCAGTTCTTTCATCAGCTTCGGCATCAGCTTGACGTTGAGCGACGGCAACAGGTAGAGCGTGACGACAGTGGCGCCGCTCAGATCCTGTTCGAACAAATCGCCTTCGACGACCTTGACCAGGTTGCCGACGTTGTTTTTGGCGACGTTCTCGTTGGCTTCCTTGATGCGTTGCGGATCGATGTCGAAGCAGACGCCGCGTGCGCCATACTTCTTGGCAGCCGTCACCGGGATGCGGCCATCGCCGCAGCCAAGGTCGTAGACTGTGTCGCTCTTGGTCACGTTGGCGACCTGGAGCATGGCTTCGACCACCGCCTCGGGCGTGGGCACGAAGATGACGTCAGGACGACGGGCCGGCGCGGCGGTTTGCGCAAACGCCGAGGTGGCACCGGGTAGTCCCGCCACGACGATAGTGACGACCAGGGCGAGAAGACGAGTACGCATGTGAAGCAACCTCCTGTGGACGTGAGACCGACAGTATACCCTTCGACTCGGCGTTCCCTTCCCGCCTCGCTCGGGGCCAGCCTGCGACTGGTCCTCGCCTTGGCCAGCGTCGCGTCCTGCGCTCGGGAACCGTCGCCGCCACCAACTCCGCCGCCTCGGCCCGAGCCGCTGCGTGCCACCTGGACTGCTCCCGACTTCGTCGAGGTGGGCGCTGGCGCGGACTATCCCTTTGGACTCGCGCTGGCGCCCAACGGCCGCCGGCTGGTCTATCCGGCCGCGAAAGACGGCCTGGTCTCACTCTGGTTGCAGGACCTGTCGACCGGCGAGACGCGCGCGTTGCCATCGACCGATGGCGCGGCCGCGCCGTTCTGGTCGCCTGACGAAACCCGTGTCGGCTTTCTCTCCGGCGGACAATTGCGCGCGATCCAGCTCGCCTCTGGAGCGGTCACCGACCTGGCCGACGTGGCGAGCGGACGCGGTGGGACCTGGAACGCCGCTGGCGATCTCGTCTACTCGCCCGACGGATCCAGTGGCCTGATGCGGCGATCCGCTGATGGCGCGATCACGCCGCTGACGATGATCGATCGCGAGGCCGGAGAGCAAGGACACGCGTGGCCGGCGTTCCTGCCGGATGGACGGCACGTCGCGTACCTGGTGACCGCGCGCGAGCGGACGCGTGCAGGCATCTGGCTGGCGACGCTCGACAACCCGGCATTGCGCACGCGCGTCGCCGACTCCGACGCACAGCCCCTCGTCGCTGGCCAGACGCTGCTGGTCCTGAACGACACGGCGCTAATGGCCCAGCCGCTCGATGCCACTACGTGGTTGCCGGCTGGACGATCGCTGCTCGCCGGCGTGCCGGCCGGCCGCAGCGCATTTGGACAAGTCTTCGCCACGGCCGCGGCTGATGTCCTGCTCTTCCGTGCGCCGGGCTCGAGCCTGCGCGAACTGCGGTGGGTATCGCCCACCGGCGAGACACTGGGCCGCGCCGGCGAGCCCGCGGAATCGTGGGACCTGCGGATCGCGCCGGACGGACGCCGCGTCGCCGTCACGCAGCTCGATCCCCAGTTCCGTACGCTCGACGTCTGGATCCGCGACGGCACGCAGCCGGTGCCAACGCGCCTCTCACTGGACACGGATATCGACGAAAGCGCCGTGTGGTCGCCGAACGGCCTGCGCGTGGCGTGGGTCGGCAAGCGCCGCAACATCCAGATTCGCGGCGCCGGCGCGGTGCTGCCGGAACAAACCAGCGCCACGTTCGAGCCGCCGGTCCAGTTGTGGGACTGGTCCCACGACGGCGTCTTCCTGCTGATCGGCCAGACCAACGCGCAGACGCGCGACGACCTGTGGGTGGTGCGCCAGGCTGAGGGCGCCAAGCCACGAGCCTACGCGGCCGGCAGCTTCAACCAGAGCCACGGCGCGTTTTCACCAGATGGGCGATGGATCGCGTACGCGTCGGATGAATCTGGTCAATTCGAGATCTACGTCGACTCGTTTCCGGAGCCAGGCCAGCGCATCCGCGTGACCACAGCGGGCGGTACCGAGCCGCGCTGGCGACGAGACAGCAGCGCGCTGTACTTCCGCCGCGGCTCGCACGTCCATCTCGCCCGCCTGTCGTGGCGGCCACCCCTGCTTGGGGTTGCCTCGTTAGATCGCCTGTTCGATGCCGGCGCGCCAATCCGTTCATTTGACGTCACGCCTGATGGCACACGTTTCCTGCTCAACCTGCCGGCGCCAGGCGCCGCGCCACGATCGGCGACAATGGTGATGCACTGGAATGGGCGGGACTGAAGTCCCGGCCCTACGCCATGAAGCCCTCGCTACACCATGAAGATTGCGACCTGGAACGTTAACGGCATTCGCGCCCGTCAGGGACAACTTCTCGAGTGGCTCGCCACCGAGAAGCCGGAGATCGTCTGCCTGCAGGAGATCAAGGCGTCGCCTGACCAGTTGCCGTTCGAGCTGCGCGATGTCGAGGGCTACTGGAGTTACTGGCACGGTGAGAAGGGCTACTCGGGGGTCGCGCTGTTGGTGTCGAAGTCGCTGGTCGACACCTCGCCGGTGTGTTCGCATCCGGCGTTCGACTTCGAGCGGCGCATCGCGTGCGCCACGATCGCCTCGCCGCTCGGCGAGATCACGCTGGCGTCGATCTACGTGCCAAACGGCGGCAAGGACTACGAGGCGAAGCTACGGTTCCTCGACGCGCTCGATTCATTTGCGGCTGAGGCCGCGCGCGCGCAGCGACTAGTCATCTTCTGTGGTGACCTCAACGTCGCCCGCACCGAGCGCGATATCCACGAGCGCGAGCGCAAGCCGAACCAGATGGGCAGCCGTCCCGATGAACGCGCGCTGCTCGAACGGGTGATCTCGCACGGCCTGGTGGACGTCGGCCGGGCGCTCGATCCCGACAACGACAACCTGTTCACGTGGTGGGCGCCGTGGCGCAGCCTCAAGCAGCGCAACATCGGCTGGCGCATCGACTACGTGCTGGCGTCGAGCGCGCTGGCGTCGCGTGCCAGCGCATCGGTGGTGCAACGAGAGATCGGCACCAGCGACCACGGCCCGGTGGTCGTGACGTTCGGGCTTTAGGTGGGGGCTACGGCAGCGACAACGCGACCAGCTCCGGCACCGCCGTCGGAGTTGCTCCCTGGACCGTGATCGCCACGTACTGCTTGCCACCAACCGAATAGGTCATCGGCGTGCCGATCGCCGCGCCTGGCAGATCCACCGAAGCCAACTCCTTACCGGTCGCCTTGTCATAGGCCACCAACCGTGGACCACCAGTCGTGCCACCCGTCGTGAGCGCGTAGATCAACACCGTCTTCGTCAGCAGCGGACCACTGAACGTGCTGTCGCCGCCCACCGGCGGCAGGTTCAGGCCTTTCAGCCGCGGGTTGTTGCGGATGCGATCGCCGCTGCCGGCCGGCACCATCCACGCGTGTTCGCCGGTATTCATGTTGATGGCGGTGAGGCGCGAGTACGGCGGCTTGAACAGGGGCACGCCATCGGGCATCTGTGGGTTGCGCCCGGGCTGCTGCATGTAGAGCAGGTTGCTGTCGAGTGCCGCGTCCGGCACGCCGAGTTTCGAGACGGCGTAGGCGTTTCGCGATGGCACATACAGCAACCCGGTTTCCGGATCGACGGCGGCGCCCTGCCAGTTGCCGCCACCGGTGGTGCCGGGGCGGACGATGGTGCCCTGCACGGACGGCGGCGTGAACAGCGGGCCGGTGCGGAAGCCTTCGACGGCCTTGATCGCGGCGGCGCGAATCTCAGGCGTGAAGTCCACCAGTTGGTCGACCGTTGATCCCTGGTATTCGAACGGCGCCGGCTTCGACGGAATGGGTTGCGTCGGCGATGCCTGCTCGCCGGGGACGTCGGAGGCCGGCACCGGCATCTCGACAATCGGCCACACTGGCTGACCGGTCACGCGATCGAAGGTGTAGACGTAGCCCTGCTTGGTGATCTGCGCCAGCGCCTTGATCCGCTTGCCCGCCACCGTGAGGTCGAGCAGATTCGGTGCAGCGGGATTGTCGTAATCCCACAGGCCGTGATGCACGGTCTGGAAGTGCCACACCCGCTTGCCGGTGGCAATATCGAGCGCGACGATGCTTTCGGCGAACAGGTTGTTACCCAGGCGGTGGGCGCCGTAGAAGTCAGGGGCGGTGGTGTTGGTCGGCAGGTAGACCTGCCCCAACTCCTCGTCCGCGCTCATCATCGTCCACACCGTGACCTTGCCGGCGTACTCGTTCGAGCCGTCACTCCACGTCTCGCTGCCGAACTCGCCCTTCGGCGGCACGGTCTGGAACGTCCAGCGGACCTTGCCGGTGCGCACGTCGAAGGCGCGGATCCAACCCGGGATCTGTTCCTTCGTCTTGATCAGCGATGAAATCGATGCCGTCGTGATGTTCACGTCCTTGACGACGATCGGCGGAGACTGCACAGAGAAGGTCAAGGCGTTGAGGTAGTCGCGCGTGCCACGCTGGGCGCGTGGCAGCCCCTCCATCAGATCAACCTTGCCGTTCTGGCCGAAGCCGGCCACCGGCTTGCCGGTCTTCGCATCGACGCAAACAAGGTATCCATCGCCGGTACCCCAATAGATCCGCTCGTCACCGCCGCCCGCCCTGAGCGAAGTCGAAGGGTCGGTCCAGTACGCGACCCCGCGCTGGTTCCATCGCAGCGTCAGCGTGGTCGTGCCCGACTCGTAGCTCTTGGGGTTGTAGAGCCACTTCAGCGCGCCGGTGCGCGCGTCGTAGGCGGCGCCGACGGACGCGGCGGTGTTCACGTAGACGGTGCCGTTCACCATCAGCGGCGTCGCCTTGTAGTTCTGGACGAAGGGCGGCTGGCCGTCGCGCCAGCGCTTGGGATCGCTGCGATTGAGCTCGTCGAAGATCAGTTTGGAGTCGGCGGACCACTCGGTGCCATCCGCCAGCGTCAGGCTGAGAAAGCCATCCGGCGATTTCGCGCGCCACGCCAGCTTGAGGGATCCGAAGTTGGCCGCGGTGATCTGCGCGAGGGGCGAGTACTTGCTGCTGGCCAGGTCGCCACCGTAGGTGGGCCACTCACCGCGCGCCGTGGAGGGCGCGACCGGCGAAGGTGTTGACTGCGCGATGAGCGCCGACGCCAGGCCAAGCGAAACGAGCAACGTCATGAATCGGGTCATTCGGGCGCGGGCTCCGTGAGGTGGCCGTAGAGTTTGGCGTCGCACTCCGGGCAAATGCCGTGGGTGAACTCGACGGCGGCGCGGGTCTGCAGGTAGACGTCGATCTGGCTCCAGTACCCCTTGTCGTCGCGCACCTTCTTGCAGCTGGCGCAAATCGGCAGCAACATTTCGAGCGCGCGCACCTCGCGGAGGGCCGTCTTCAGCTCCGCAATCAGCCGTTCGCGTTCGCCTTCGAGCACCTTGCGCACCGTGATGTCGCGGGTCACCACCAGGCGGCCGGCGACATCGCCCCACCGATCGGCAATCGGATCCACGCGCATGTCCACCCAGCGCGTGTTACTGCCGTTGGGCACCGCCAGTTCGCCCAGCCAGGGCGCCGAGGTCCGGTTCTTTTCGGGAATGCGGATCGACGCCGGCACGGACGAGGCACCGGTGGTCATCCCCAGGTGATCCTGCGCGGCGGCGTTTGAGTAGATGACGCGATCGGTGCGGTCGAGAATGGTCACGCCATCGGCAATGGTCTCAAGCAACGCCTCTCGCGCGCGCGGCAGCAGGTCGAGCAGGCCTTCGCTGACCACCGCCCACGCCAGCACGGCGCCACTCAGTCCCAGTGACATGGTCAGGTAGTTGAGGCCGGGCCAGGGGCCGAGCTTGAAAATGTACAGGATGTTGCCAGTCCACGAAATGGCCATGGCGACCACCACCGCCATCATCGGCGTGCGGAACGCGTGAGTGACGCGCCGGCGCGCCGACAGCAGGATCGCGGTACTCACCGCCGTCATGACGTAATGCTGGGCGGCCAGCACCCAGAACCACGGGCCGTAGCGGTAGGTCGAGAACGGCGAACCGTCCTTCGGCATCTCGATGCTGGTCCAGATCAGGGTGTGCCACGCGCTGGTCCACGCCAGCGCCAGCGAGGTCAGCGGAATACCCCAGATCAGAATCAACACCGGTCGCGTCAGGCGTGATTCGAGACGCGCCAGTTCCATGGCGGCATGTAACAGGAGCGGCGCGCACGAGACCACGCCGAAATACTGCACCTGCGAGATGAAGCGACGGCCTTCCACCGTTGGCAGATGCAGTTCGATGGCATCGCACACGGCCCACAGCGCGGCCGCCAACAGCATCAGGCCGAGGGGACGTCCGCCCCGCACCTCGCGGCGCCGGAAAATGGCAAACGCCGCCGACACGCTGATCGCGGCCGACAGCGTATAGGCGAGAGTCAGGGCGATCGGGGAGGGCATCGAGCTGCGGTCATTCTACGGGCAAATGCGCGCCGCTATGCGAATCCCTGGAGTGACGCGCGAATCTCGTCGAGCAGAGGTGTCGTGCCATGGATGTCCGACCAGCGCCGCAGGTAGTGCCAATCAAGATCGAGTCCGCGCACCGCGAGGATATTGCGGATATCGTCGCGATCTTTCGCGCGATTCACATGACCGGCCCATCGGAGCTTGGTGACAATCGCATCCTCGGCCGACGACACCCACGCCGTTCGCTCAGCCAGGCGCACCCGCAACCGCCGACTGAAGCGCTCTCGGTCGTGGGCATCGTCACTGCAAAGAAACAACTCACAGACGAAGGGACTCCCGGCCAGCTCGACCAAATACCTGGTGGTGCCGGTAACAGTCTCGAATGCGCTCTGTTGGTTCAACTTCAGAGCGGGGGGAAGCACACCGGCCAGCCGCTCGAGCTGTCCGGGACCCAGATCAACCACAAGGTCGGCGTCACGGGTCGATCGCGGAATCCCATGAAAATTCGAAGCGAGGGAGCCGACAATCATATAGGGCACGCCGACCGAATCCAGCCCGTCGAGCACCGCGATCAGCGCCTCGTCGGCGGTCACTGGCGTTCGATCGCGTCGAGACGGGCCAGGCGTGATCGGATCAGGCCGTGGACGCCGTGATCGTCGAGGTCAGGCCGCTCGTGGCGAATGCCGTCGGCCATCAACCGGCACGCGCGATCGAAGAGCCGTGCGCCCTCGAGCAGGCGGTCGCCCGGGTCCATGGCCCGCGCGCGCGCGACCTCCTCCGCGTAGAGCGAAACGGCGAACGCGGCTCTGGCCTCCATCAGCGTGATGTTAACAAACCGCGCGCTCGGCGTCACGGGGGGCGCAGCGCGCCTGCCGGCCCTCGGGAGCCGGGCCGACTGGTGGACCGTCACATGCCCTTCACCGGATACCCGTGAAAGGAGGAGGCCAGAAAATCAGAGGAATAGTGATTTATTCTCCTAACCTCTTGTTCTCCTGTAACAGCCTCGTTATCTCGCGACGCGAAACGCCACCCACTGCTCGGCGGAGTGCTCACCAGCGGTGGCGGTGACGCGGAGAATGTAGGCGGCGTTGGCCAGGCTCGACACCGGCAGGGGCATGCGCAGCCGGCCACTGGCCAGCGGCGGCGCATCCAGGGTCTTGAGCAGATCGCCCTTGGCGGTGAGCAGGTCGATCTTGACCTGCGGCTGGTTACCGTCCGGCGTGGCGCACTCGATCTCGACCAGCACGCGCTCGGTCGCGGCGAAGCGGGTCAACGCGGTCGGCGACGGCGACGGGTTGGCCTCGATGGCGCGCAGCTCGATCATGTTGCGCGCGCGCAGGAACCGCGGCGTCGCCAGCACGATCGGGCTCTTCGACAGGTCGGGCACGGCCTGGGTCTGCACCCACCGGTCGATGGTCTCGCCCGCCACGGTCAGCGACGTGAAGCGCACGCGCTGCCGCCCGGCCGGCCAGTCGAACCGCGCCATCAACGGCAACTCGCCAGGCGCGCCGCCAATGACCTGCGCCGGCATGGTGTCCTTGCCCGCCTCATTCACCGGCTGAATCTCGAGCCGCGCGGGCTTGTCGACGCGCGCCGGGCCGGGCGTGGGTTCCCACGTGAAGGTGAGCCGGGTGTGGTCGCCCTCCCCTTTTGAGACGCCGGTCCAGAGGCTGACCGCCCGGTTCGAGACGGAGTCACTGATCGCCGACAGCGCGTTCTGCAGCGCCATGTTAACGGGGGTGGCCGCAGCCGCGGCGGCCGCGGTCAGCTCTTTCTCGCTGGCCGCCCAGTAGCCACGACGCGCCGTCACCTTGAGGCCGCGCCGGTTCACCTTGACCTTGATCTCGTGAAACTTGCCGTCGTTGCTGCGCCGGGTCGGGGTATAGCCCACCAGGTAATACGCGCTCGCATCGGCCATCACCGACTGCAGGTGGCGCTCGGGATCGTTGGTGCTGACAATGGCGCGGCCACCAGTGTCATAAGCAATGCGGCGCAGAATGTCGTCGCCACCAAAGCCGACGGTGCCGAGCGGACGCGGATCGATCACGTGGATGGTGACGTTGCCGCGATTGGCGGCCTCCATGGCCTCCTTCAGCAGGGCGTCATTGGGGCTGCCGGGCCGCACCGGCGGGCCCTGGCTGAAGAACAGGATCGACTTGCGGCCTTCGCGCAAGCCGCCAAACTGCGTGGCCAGCGCGCCCAGTGCCGACAGCGTGACGCCGGCGCGCAGTTCCATCCAGTTGCGCTGGGTCATTTGCGCTTCTTCGACCGCGCTCTTGAGCGGAAACACCTCGTTGCGGCGTCCTTCGAAGGTGTGGATGCGACTCAGCATGTCCGGTTTCGACCGCGTGTACTTGAGGTCGCGAAGACTCTCGAGCGGTTCCATGATCACCGCCAGATCGTTCGGGCCGAGCTGGTTGATGAAGCGGCTGATCGCCTCGCGCAGCGGCAGCGTGATCTCCGGCCGCTTGTCGATGTGATAGTCGTCCAGGAAAATGCCGAACAGCCGCACATCCTCGCGCGCGGCCTCGAGCATGGCGTGATCGCGCGAGCGAATCTCGAGCGGTTCGTTCAGGTCGGTGGCGCGGTTGCCAGAGACGCGCGACAGTTGCATGTTCTCGACCACCTGCGGCACGCCGTCCTCGGTAATCTCGAAGTCAGACAGCGTCAGGTCGGTCACCGGCTCATCGTCACGGGTTACCGTCACGTCGACGCGAACCAGGTCGGTGCCGGCGCGGAAGATCGGTTGCTGCGGAGGCGCTGGCACTTGCGGCGCCTGAATCGCCGTCACCCGCGCACCCGTCAGCGCACCCAGGGCGACCACACCGGCAACCAGCGACACGTACCGCACGTTCATACCTGCCATCCTAGCTATACTCGACGCCAATGTCCGTCGGAATTCCCAAGGCCTATGACGTGGTCGGAGTCGGTGCCAACTCCGTTGACTTCGTCTATCGCCTGCCCGCCTCGCCCGTCGCCGACAGCCCGACCGCGAAAATGCGCATCACCAGCCACTCGGTGTCGTGCGGCGGGCAAATGGCCACGACGCTGTCGGCCTGCGCCGTCTTTGGCCTGCGCGCGGCGTACATCGGTGCGATTGGCACCGATGACAACGGCCGCCGGATCCGGCAGGAGCTGACCGGCCGCGGCATTGACCTCTCCCACGTGGTGACGCGCGAGGGACCCAACCAGTTTGCGGTCATCACGGTGGACGAACGCACCGGCGAGCGCATGGTGCTGTGGGACCGCGACGAGCGGCTGTTGCTGCACCCCGACGAGATGCCGGCGGACCTGATTGCGTCCGCGCGGCTGGTGCATGTTGACGATGTCGATGAGCCGGCGGCCCTTCGGGCGGCGACTCTGGCGCGCGCGGCCGGCGTGCCAACGACCAGCGACTTCGACCGCGTGACCGACCGCACGCCGGAGTTGGTCGCCGCGGTGAGCATGCCGATTTTTGCGGAACACGTACTGCCGGCCGTCACCGGTGAGAGCGACTACGAACGCGCGCTGGTCAAGCTGCGACGGACCCATGCCGGCATGCTGTGCATCACGCTGGGTCCGCGCGGGTCGATGATGCTGGTGGGTGATGAACTGATCGTCGAGCCGGGCTTTGCGGTCAGTGCGGTGGATACCACCGGCGCCGGCGATGTCTTCCGCGCCGGGTTCATCACCGCTTTCCTGAGCGGCGCCACCCCGCGCCAGATCCTGCGGTTTGCGAATGCTGCGGCGGCGCTGAGCTGTACCCGCACCGGCGCCCTCGGTGGCATACCACCCCTCACCGAAATCGAACGGCTCGTGATGTCGTAATCACGAGATCACCAACCCACGAAATCACTAAATCATCGCGGAACGAGAGCTTCGGTCAGCACGCGGCCCATCGCATCGGGCAGCATCACACCAGAGAGAAACCCGAGGGTCGGTGCCAGGTCGATCGGCATCGCGGGCTGCAGGTATTCGCCCTTCCGCACACCGGCCCCAAACAGGATCATCGGCACGCGCGTGTCGTAGCGGTGGCCGGTGCCGTGCGTGCTCGTGCTGGACGAGGTGATCCAGTATGGGCGGCCCAGCATCTTCAAGTCGCCGCTGCGGCCGTCGTAGTGGCTCAGGAACGAGGCGCGGGTAAACGGATCCGCCGCCGACAACTCGCCCTTCTTGTAAACCCTCGCCACGCCCGGCGTCTTCAAGACCGTCTGGATCACGGCGTCCATGGCCGTGGCATTCTGCAGCAGCTTCGCATAGACGCCGGTGTTGAAGTAGATGTCGTTGTAGATCACGCGGGTCCGAAAGGCCCCGGGGCCGAGCTCGCGAACCAGCACGTCATCGATCTGGCGGCCCATGGTCGCGGTGTTGATGCGACCGGCATCGAAGCCCTGGGCCTTGACGCGCTCGGGCACCGGCGCCACGCCGTGGTCGGCCGTCAGTCCCAGCACGTAGGTGCCCTTGCCGACATCACGATCCAGCTTGTCGAGCAGCAGACCCAACTCGCGGTCGAGACGAATCAACACGTCCTGCACTTCGTGCGAGTCCTGGCCGAAGTCGTGGCCAACCTTGTCGAGCGCCGAGAAGCTGATGGCGAGATAGTCGATGCCCGGGCCGCGGCCCAGCTTGAGCGCGTCAAGAGCCGCGCCGGCCAGGCCCGCCAGGTAGGCATCCGAGTAGGGGCTCGACTCCCACGCGTCGGTGAAGGCGCCGGCGATCTCGGTGCCATCGCCCTTGACGATGTGGGGGAAGTCCTTGGAGACGAGCGCGGTCTTCTGCCGCCCCTGCGCCGAGCCGTCGTACAAATAGCGATCCGTCGGCAGGGACCGATCCCACACCCGGCCCATCTCACTGCGGAGCGGGTGCTTGGTGATGTAGTCGGCAAACAACGGTGTGGTCGTCTGGCCGAACGCCGTTGACGTGACCCACTCGCCGGTGGCTTCGTCGAGCCAGATCACGGCGTCGGGATGATGGCCGCCCAGGTTGATGGCCGAGCGCGCCTTCAGGGAAATGCTGACGACGCGCGGGGCCAGGGACTGGATGCGCATTTCATCCGACAACGTCGTCGTCATCAGGTTCCTGGCGCTGTTGCCGACGCCCTTCACCGGCCCACCGTAGCTGATCAACTGCGCATCATCATCGTCCGTGCAGCTCACCAGCCGGCTGTTGTCGCGCTCCCACCACTGGTTGAGCACCATGCCGTGCACGGCCGGCACGGTCCCGGTGCTGATGCTGGCGTGGCCGGAGCAGGTCACGGTGTTGTAGTACGGGAAATCGGCCTGCCGGAACCACGCGCCTTCAGCGACCAGCCGCTTGAGACCTTTCGACCATTGATGCTGAAAGCGATCGATGTAGTCGCCCCGCATCTGATCGACGGAGATCAGGACGACCAACTTCGGCTTGGTGGACGCCGCCGGCTGCCTGTCTTGAGCGAGCACAGTGACGGCCCAAGGGCCGCCGGTGTGCGAGTCGAAAGGGGCCGCCAGTCCGAAGGCGACCAGGAGCGTGGCGAGAACAGCGAGGGCGGCAGTTCGCATAAGGGCTCAGATGAAACGATGCTCGTTGATGGTGGTGGTGAAGGTGCGGCCATCAACATCCAGGTACAGCTGGCGCTCGGTCACCGAGACCGAGACCTTGGCGCGCCGGTCGATGGTCGCCGCCACCTCGTCGATAAATCCAGCGCCAAACTCAAATACCGGAATCTCAGCGGCGCGATGAATGTTCTGCCCATTGAGCTGGGCCAGCACCTGCGACACGGCGCGATGGGTATAGATGGCGACGCGCCCGGCCTTCTTCATGCCGCGATGCACGCGATCGGCGGCCGGCATGCCGACCTCGATCCAGCCGGTCACCTGACCGGTCAGGTCGCGGATCATCACGGCAGGTTCGTCGCCGCCGGCGGCCACGCCCTCAGTGAACGCGATGCCTTCGGCGTACTCAAGGCAATACGCGAGGTAGCGCGCCAGCATGTACTCCGCGGTTTCCGAGGGTTGGCGCGCCATGCGAACCGCGAGCGTCTCGTAGACACTACGATCGATGTCCGCCAATTCCGTGTCGAAATTGTAAACAGTTGCAGTCAGGGCCATGTGTCACAGGGTGATGACGAACGGCGCCGCCAGCAGCGCCACGCCAATCACCATCGTCCAAAGGAAGCTATCGATGAAATAGGGGAACACGCACAGTCCATACCTAACGAGGCAATCGTACCGTAATCGACCTGCCAGGCGCCACGCCGCGCTGCCACACTGGCACGCGGCGGCCGTTGCGCGGGGCGATCACCTGCACATCCACTCGCGACACGCCGGCCGGGACGCCGACGTGCACCGGCATGTCGTTCTGCGCGTCGTAGCCTGAACCGCTGTCGACCAACCGCGCGCCCACCAGCCGCGTCGTGCCTGAGGCATAAACACGCACTTCAGCGCCGGCGAGCGTCGCGTGGCCCTTGTCATCGACGACGCGGATGTGAAGGCCGCGCGCGGCGTCGGCGGCCGGCAGCATATTGCGCATCACCAGGTGCATGCCGTCGGCGCGCGAACCCGTGAGCGCGAGATCGAGATCGCCGTCGCCATCGACATCGCCCCACTGCACGCCATGGTCGGCCTGCAGTTTCCGAATGGATGCGGGCGTCACGTCCTGCATGGCTGATCCCGTGTTGCGGAAGAGCGAGTCCTGCCAACTGGCGCCACCGGTGACGGTGCCGTTGACATAGAGGTCGAGACGGCCGTCGTGATCGAAGTCGGCGAACGCGCAGGCGTCGTAGCGCGAGTCGATGGCAATGCCCCACGCCGCGCCGCGGTCCTCAAACGCGCCCTTGCCGCGGTTGCTGAAGAAGCCGAGCGGTCCGTAGTTGGCGGCAAACAGATCGAAGCGGCCGTCGTTATCGAGGTCAGGCGCACAGACGCGGACCGTGCCGTTGCCGGCGAGCTTCGGCGCCCGTCCGCCCCACGCGACGCCAGCGGACTCCGCAACATCCGTGAACTTGCCGGCGTCGTTGCGGAACAGGCCGTTGGCGTCGCCATCCATGTTGGCATCGGCCAGGTCTAGATCGCCGTCCTCGTCGAAGTCGAACCACACCGCACCGACGGTCCGTCGCGCGTCGGCCAGGCCAATCGCCGGGGCGACATCGCTGAACTTGCCGGCATCGTTGCGATAGAGCGCATTGGCGCGATCGCGATACGCCACGAACAAGTCGAGATCACCATCAGCATCAACATCGACCCACACCGGCTGGCGCACAGCTCCGGTCGCTACCATCAGGCCGCTGGTAGCGGTCGCGTCGGCAAACGTGCCGGCGTCGTTGCGATAGACCTTCAACACCGATGCGCCGGGACTGGGCGTGAAGCCGACCAGCAGATCCGAGTCGCCATCGGCATCGAAGTCGCCCCACGCCACGGCGCGCGTCGGCCTGGCATCGGCGACACCTGCTGCGGCAGCGACGTCGGTCAGGACGCCCTTGTCATTGCGATAGAGCCGGTTCGGCTTGCCGTCGAAGCCGACAAACAGATCCAGGTCACCATCGTTGTCGTAGTCGGCGAAGGCATTGGTGAACGCCGATGGAGCGCCCAGCAGCTCTGGCTGCATCGCCTCAAACACCGATTGAGGCGACTGTGCGACTAAGGCCGCGGATAACACCGACAGCGACAGGATGACGCGAATCAACATGCGACATCCTAACGCTCACGGGGCCGCAGATGACACAGATGACGCAGACTCAACTCACGGTCCCGGGTTGGCAGTTTTTGCCACGTTGGCGCCATCTCGCCACTGCGGATCTTGCTACTGCGACCAGGGTCGATCAGGCCCCATTGCCGAAAACGCGTGCGTTTTCCTATGACTCTGCCTGGGCACGTTCATTGCGACTGCTACGGGCATGAACACAAATCCATCTGAGCCAAGCGATTCCAGGACGTTTGCGATCATCGGCGCGGCCATGGAGGTGCATCGCGTGCTCGGCGCCGGTTTTCTCGAGGTCTTCTATCGCGACGCGCTCGCCATTGAGTTTGGCCTGCGCGAGATTCCATTCGTCGCGGAAGCCCCGTGTCCTGTCACCTACAAGGGCCACCCCCTGCGCGGGCACTACCGGATGGACTTCGTGTGCTTCGGCTCGGTTGTCGTAGAGGTCAAGGCCCGCTTCGGCACCGGTCCGGCCGAACAAGCACAGGTCTTGAGCTACCTGGCGTCGGCCGGCTGTCAGACTGGCCTGCTCCTCAACTTCGGCGCGGCCAGGCTTGAATACAAGCGGTTCATTGTGACGAAACCACGATAGCGCGTGGCTGCGGACCGGCGGGGCCGCGTAGCGGCCCACGTTGTCGAGCAGGAACGTATCTGCGTCATCTGTGTCATCTGTGGCTCTGATGCATCGGGATCAGCGTTATCATTCCCGCGTGACCCGCCTGATCATTTTCTTCGTCGCTGTCCTATCGGTGTCAGCATCAGCCCAGACCCCATCTGCGTTGGAGGTACACGAAGCCACCATCGCGCAGATTCATGCTGCCATGGCCGCCAAGCAGCTCACCTGTCGCGCGCTCGTCGAGCAGTATCTGCGTCGCATCGATGTCTTCGACAAGAACGGCCCGGCCATCAACGCCATCATCATGACCAACCCCGAGGCGTTGAGGCAGGCGGACGACCTGGATCGGCGTTTCGCGCAGGGCGGCCTGACCGGCCCTCTTCACTGCGTGCCGACGATCGTGAAGGACAACTTCGAGACCATCGGCCTGCAGAGCGCCAACGGCTCGCTGGCGCTTGCGGGCTTCGTCTCGAACAAGGATGCGTACCAGGTCGCGCGCATGAAGGCGGCCGGCGCGATTGTGATCGCCAAGTCGAACATGGCCGAGTGGGCGTTTACGCCGAACGAGACACTCAGCTCCATCCTCCCAGGCTACACGAAGAATCCCTATGCACTCGATCGAGTCACGGCGGGATCAAGTGGCGGCACCGCGGCGTCGGTGGCCGCCAGCTTTGGCGCGGTCGGCCTCGGCAGCGACACCGGCAATTCCATCCGCGGTCCGTCATCGCACCAGGCGCTGGTCGGCATTCGCTCGACGATGGGGCTGACGAGCCGGGGTGGGGTGATGCCGCTCAACCTGCTCGCCGATGTGGCGGGGCCGATGGCGCGAACCGTCGAAGATGCCGTGAAGGTGTTCCAGGTCGTCGTCGGTAGCGACCCGGCCGATCCGGTCACCGCTGCGGCGGCGGCGCACCTGCCCCAGAACTACTCGGCGGCCCTCGTCCGCGACGGCCTCAAGGGCGCGCGCATCGGCGTGTTGCGGTTTGCCTACGAACGCGAGTCCACCGATCCTGAAATCGTCAGCGTCTTCATGCGCGCGGTCGACGCCCTGCGCGCGCAGGGCGCCACCATCATCGACCCGGGCGTCGTCGAGGGGCTGGATCAAATCAAGCGGCCGCAGGGCTCGTGCGGTGGTTTCAAGTACGACATCAACCGCTACCTCGCCTCCCACGGCGATCGCATTCCGATGAAGAGCCTCACGGAGATTGTGAAGTCCGGTAAGTTCCACCCGACGGTCCGGCGCCAACTCGAACAGGGCGAGCAGGGACCCGAGAACGGTCCCGACACGCCGGAGTGCAAGGCCGACGCGCTGTATCGTCAGCAGGTGCGCGAGGCCGTGACCAAGTCGATGGATGCCCAGAAGCTGGATGCGTGGGTCTACCCGACGTGGAGCAACCCGCCGCGACTGATCGGCGACCTGAACACGCCGGGTGGTGACAACAGCCAGTTCTTTTCACCGACCACCGGCTTCCCCGCCATCCAGGTGCCGATGGGTTACACACGCGGTGGACGACTGCCGGCCGGCATCACGTTCTTCGGCCGCGCCTGGTCGGAGCCGACTCTGATCAAGCTGGCGTATGCCTACGAGCAGGCCACGCATCACCGGCGCGCACCAGAGAGCACACCGCCACTTCGATGACCACCTAGAGGCGGGTCACCCACCTCGCGCACATCCCATCGCGCCGTCCACGGCTGACCGCTCGTCACGACGCGGCCAGGCCAAAGATGAGCAGCGCCGCCGTGCAAACCGCCGCGACGGTCACGGCGTACGGCAACTGGGTCGTGACGTGGTCCATGTGGTCCGAGCCGGCGCCAAACGACGACAGGCACGTCGTGTCGGATACGGGAGACGCGTGGTCGCCGAACAGCCCGCCGCCGACGAGCGCGCCCACCGTCGCGAGGACCTGGGTGTCGACCACGCCGCCCGAGAGGCTGAACGCCAGCGGCATCACGATGGGCGTGAGAATCGCATAGGTGCCCCACGACGTGCCGGTGAAGAACGACACGACGGCGCCCGTGATGAACGTGGCCGCCGGCACGTACGCCGCGGTCATCCATCCCTCGGTGGCCGACAGGATGAACTGCTGCGCGCCGAGTGATCGCGA
>Ga0163144_10012629_pt1 | contig 17720 bp, 16 predicted proteins | sample OliLak19BULKMAT1_FD_123175 | JGI IMG/M metagenome (GOLD analysis project Ga0163144, IMG submission 123175) | Freshwater microbial mat bacterial communities from Lake Vanda, McMurdo Dry Valleys, Antarctica - Oligotrophic Lake LV.19.BULKMAT1 | ecosystem: Environmental > Aquatic > Freshwater >...
GAACCCGGGGTAAGTCCTATTCTTAGTTGAAATTTGGGTGGTGCCTCGTTACTAGAGTGAAGTGTTTCCGCTTAAGGAAGCCTCACTCATTCACAAGGACACCACCCATGCGGACGATACGACCGTCCTTCCGGCGGGTCCCTTCCTCCTTCCGGCGGGTTCCACCGCTCTGGAGTCGGGTGCCGCCGCCCTTCCGTCGGGTGCCGCGGCATTTCCACCGGGTTCCACACCATTTCCGGCGGGTTCCGCACGATTTCCGGCGGGTCCCGCACCATTTCCGGCGGGTCCCACACAATTTCCGGCGGCTCCCACACTCCTGCCGAGCGGTCCCGGACCATTTCCGTTGGATTCGGTGCTCCTTTCGGCGCATCCCTCCGCATTTCCGTCGGGGTCCGCCGCATTTTCGGCGGCTTCATCCGCCCCGGGAACGGCCCGGGTACCTCTCCCGTTCGCTCCAGTGTGGTTTCCACCGGCGGCCGCCGGGGTGGGGATGGTTGGCCGCTCCATTCCCCGCGGCCGGGCGACTTGCCATTATGATGCATGACCCGATCGGCGCTTCCCGTCCTCCTCGCCGCCCTCCTCTCCGCCTGCAGCGACCTCTCCGTCGGTGTCGGCGGCCCCGGACCCTCCGCCAGCCAGGCGCTGGAACTCGCCCTGGCCGTCCAGGACGAAGTCGAGTCCGCCACCGCCGCCCTGACCGTGGCTCGGCCCGGCCCGCCCCCGGCATGGACCCCGCCCGCCGGCTGTCCCGTCGTCCAGGGCACCGCCGACTCCGATGGCGACGGCATCCCCGACGATGCCACCCTCACCTACGCCGCGCCCCCCTGCGAGGTCCCCTTCCGCCGCGGGTCGCTCCAGGTGACCGGTGAACTCGGCATCCTCGACCCCAACTTTGCCAACAACCAGGGCTTCAACCTCACATATACAGACCTGGCCTGGGGCTACGTGGATTCCACCGGCGACCGCGACTACACCGCCACCCGGAACGGCAGCCGCGCCCGGCTGGGCTCCAGCGACGCGTCGTCACTCACCAGCAGCGTCACCATCGTGCGGCAGCGGCCCAATCGCGCCAACACCACGCTCACCCTGGACCTGGTCCACAGCTTCACCGCGGCCACCCCCGGCACCCTCCTGGTAGGCCAGCCGGCGCCGAGTGGCAGCTTCACGATCTCCGGGACGGTGGGTTGGAAGAGGAGCACCGAGGACTGGCAACTGACCGTGCAAACCCCCACGCCACTGGTCTACGACGCGTCCTGTACCGCCACGCCGAGGATCTCTGCAGGGGAGCTCACCCTGAACGGCACCATCAACGGCAAGGCCGGCACCCTCTGGCTCAGGTGGTCCGCCTGCGGCAAGGAGCCGGCCCGCGGCTGGGCCGGGGTGTAGCGGCCGACCAGGGCCCTCGGGTCAGGGGTCACGGTGGCGGGGCAGGGATGGGGTTACAATGCAGCTTGGCAGCGAGCTCGGCCCGGATTCCTGAATTCCAGCTACGGGAGGAGAATCATGATGACCGACAGAAATTTGCGGCTCTGTGTCATTGGCCTGGCGGCAACGCTGGCGCTCGGCGCCTGCGGTGGCGGCGGCGGCGGCAGCAAGTCAACCACCATCAGTTCGGCCGAGGCGGCCGTGGTCGGTGAGGTCGCAGCCAGTCAGATCAACGGCATGACCTCCGGCCTGGTCAACTTCAACTCCGGTTCCGGCTCGCTGGGTGGCGGATTCTTTGCCCCGGCCAGCGCCACCGGCAAGCTCCTCGACGGCGTCATGCGCGCCATCCCGTCACCGGCTCACCGGGTGGCCTTCACCCGACTCCGGCAGGACCCCAACTGCACCCCGGCGGTGGATGACGAGACCGACACCGATCAGGACGGCGTTCCCGATAACGCGACCTACACCTTCAACTGCTCCTACACCGATCTCCAGGACGGCAGCAGCTTCACCGTCACCGGCGCGGTCAACCTGCAGGACAGCCGGGACGTGGCCAGTGGGTTCGGCTTCGCCATCAGCCTGAACACCTTCAAGTTCGCCCTGACGTTCCCCGGGCAGAACGGCCCCACCACCACCGAAGTCGTCGTGAACGGCCTCTACAACGCGGACGTGCTGTCCTCCAATGCGTCCGCGGGGCAGAATGTCAGTTTCGTCTTCCGGGTCAACAACCGGCGGGTCTTTCTGTCGTCGTGGAATTGGAACATCGGCTTCACCCCCAACGGCACCATCGATTTCGGGGCCGAGGACATGCCGCCCGGCGAATTCTCCCTCAACGGAAACTTCGTGTTCCAGGGCGACGCCGGCCAGAACGCCGGCGACTGGGCCTTCAGCCTGAACAGCACCAGCCCGCTGGTCTACGACGGCACCTGCTCCCTCGAGCCGCCGTTTGCGTCGGGCCAGATCGATGGCGCCATCGTCGCCCGGAGCAGTGTGGGCTTCACCGTCACCTATACCGGCTGCGGCCAGCTCGAGACCATCACCGCGTTCGACAACAACGCCTGAGTTGCTGAAGCCGGAAACACCGACGGCCCGGGCATTGCCCGGGCCGTTTGTGTTTCTCGTTCAACCGCCTAACCGCCTACCCGCCTACCCGCCTACCCGCCTACCCCTCCCAGCCCGCCCCACCAATGAGTTCCCTCATCAGGTCCTCGCTGGTCCGGCCCGCCGCCTCGGCGGCGAAGTTGGTCACCACCCGGTGGCGCAGGACCGACGGCGCCACGGTGCGCACGTCTTCCAGGTCCGCCATGGGCCGCCCGGCCAGCGCCGCCCGAGCCTTGGCGCCGAGCACCAGGTATTGTGAGGCACGGGGCCCGGCGCCCCACTCGACGAACTCGCGGATGAAGGGCGGGGCACTGCCGTCGGCGGGACGGGTCATGCGGGCCAGCGCCACCGCCGACCGGACCAGTTGCTTCGACACCGGGATCCGCCGCACCAGCTCCTGCATGCTGCGCACCGTCTCCGCGTCCAGGACGGCGTCCAGCTTCTCCGGCCGGACGCCGGTGGTCTGCTCCACGATGCTTTCCTCTTCCGCTCGGCTGGGGTAGCCCACTCTGAGTTCCAGCATGAAGCGGTCGAGCTGGGCCTCGGGCAGCGGGTAGGTGCCCTCCTGCTCGATCGGGTTCTGGGTGGCCAGCACAAAGAACGGCTCGGGCAGGTGCCAGGTCTGGCCGCCGGCCGTCACCTCGTGCTCCTGCATCGCCTGCAGCAGCGCCGCCTGGGTCTTGGGCGGGGTGCGGTTGATCTCGTCCGCCAGCACCACGTTGGAGAAGATCGGTCCCTGCACAAATCGGAAGGCCCGCTTCCCTGTGGTCAGGTCCTCCTCGATGATCTCGGTGCCGGTGATGTCGCTGGGCATCAGGTCGGGGGTGAACTGCACCCGGTTGAACGACAGCCGGAGCGCCTCCGCCACCGTGGACACCATCAGCGTCTTGGCTAGGCCGGGGACACCGATCAACAATGCGTGCCCGCCGCCGAGGATGGCGGTGAGGATGCCGTCAATGACGTCCTGCTGTCCCACGATCCGGCGGCCCACCTGGGCGCGGAGCTGGTCCACCGCGCGGGACAGTTGGGTCAGGGCTTCGGTATCGGATGTTGCAGTTGGCGTCATGAGCGGGGGAGCGGGAGACAGGGCGAGCCGGACCGGCAATTGTCCGCTGCGTACGGCAGGGAGGTTAGCCGGTTTCGTGGGTCGCGGCAAACATGGACGGTTAGACGGTTAGACGGTTGGGCGGTTGGGCGGTTGGACGGCGAATGGGTCGGGCGGTCCCGCGGTCCCGCGGTTGTGGCCGGGCGTTCGGGCGGCTGGGAGGGGGTCGGGGAGCGGGACGAGGAGGGGGTCCCCCGGGGCGTGGGGTTGGCGGGGCATGGCCACGCCCCGGGGGACCCCCTTCAAGTCCCCTCCCAGCTGAACGACGTCGAGGCCACAGGGGGCGGTCGGCCAGCCCCGGCCGCCGAGTTTGCGAAATATTTCACAAGCCGGTACTTTTCGTCCGGTTATGGACCCTGAAGATCCGGCTGGACGAGCACTCGGCGCCGGCTACAAGTACGTCTCGATCGGCATGACCTTCGCCGGCGGCATCGTGATGTTCATGGGGTTCGGCTGGCTGCTGGACCGCTGGCTGGGCACGCTCCCCCTCCTGCTGGTGACGGGGGCCCTGGTCGGCTCGGTCCTCAGCTTCATCTGGGTCTACCAGAGGCTCAAGCAGGACGAAATACAGTACGACGCGGAGCATCCCGGCTCCGCCAAGCGCAAGCCGCGTGATGGGGCCGCCGAGTGAAGGCGGTGGGGGCCGGCATCGGACTCACCCTGGCGGTCACCGCGCTCCTGGTGACGCTGCTGGGCCCTCCGGCGCTGCTGCCCGGGCTCGTGATGGGCGGCCTGGCCACCGCCATTGAAGTCCTGGCCCTCCGGGCGCTCGGGCGTGGCATGGCCGATCGGGCCACGGAGCGGTTCATCGGCGGGGTGGTGTCCGGCCTGATGTTCCGGATGGCTGGGGTGGTGATCTTCGCCGGGCTGGTGCTGTGGGACCGGACGCTCTTCCCGCCGCTGGCGACCGGACTGGGTTTTGTCGGGGTCCTGATCCCGTTGCTCTTTCTCGAGGTGCGATGGCTGCGATGACGCTGCTCCAGGGCGAGAAGTTCGACGTCGGAGAGATGATCTTCCACCACACGGCCGACGCGTGGAAGATCGACTTCTACCCGTTTGGCGCGGTCCACCTGCCCCGCTGGCACGACATCCACGTCGCCGGGATGACGCTCAACCTGTCGCCCACCAAGCACGTGGTCTACATGATGCTGGTGGCGGTGCTGGTCTTCCTCACCATGAAGCTGGCCGGCCGGGCCCTGGCCCGTCAGCGGGCCGGTGAGGCCGCCCCCAAGGGCTTCGCCAATGCGGTCGAGGGCATGGTGCTGTTCGTCCGCAACGACATCGCCCTGGCCAACATCGGGCACGACGGCGGCAAGTTCGTGCCGCTGATCATCACCCTGTTCTTCTTCATCCTGTACGCCAACCTGATGGGCCTGGTCCCCTACGGCTCCAGCCCCACCGGCAACTTGGCGGTGACCGGCGCGCTGGCGGTGCTGGTCTTCTTCACCGTCGAGATCAGCGGCTTCCTCAAGCTCGGCCCCAAGGGCTATATGGGGACGATCTTCCCGCACTTTCCGGGGCTGCACGGCATCGGCGCGGTGGCCATGGCCGTTTTCATGGCGCCCATCGAGCTGGTGGCCAAGCTGGTCAAGCCCTTTGCCCTGGCCGTCCGGTTGTTCGGCAACATGACGGCCGGACACTTCGTGATCCTGTCGCTCTTCGGCATCACGTTCATCTTTGGCCAGTTGGGCGCCATCAGCTGGGGCATCGGCCTCCTGAGCGCCCTGGTGGTGCTGGGCGTGATGCTGCTGGAGCTGATCGTGGCGGTGCTGCAGGCGTATGTGTTCGCCCTGCTCAGCGCGGTGTTCATCGGGTTGATGCAGCACGAGCACTAGGCAGTTAGGCGGTTAGACGGTTAGACGGTTGGCGGCCGCGTCCAGCCCCCAGGCGTCGTACTCCACCGAACGGTGGATCAAGCTCACTGGCCTTCGGGCCGTTGGTGGGCCGGGTGACGGCGTCGAGCCGGGAGACTCGACGGTCCGGCCGGTGGACGCGACATCTCACTCATCTTCCGCTTGACTGACTGGAGCTACACATGCTGCTGTTGAACATGCTGGCCCTGTTGCAGGAAGTCGTTGTCCAGGTGCCCAACTACGGCCGTCTCGGCGCCGGCATCGGCATCGGCCTGGCGATCATTGGCGCCGGCCTGGGCCTGGGCCGCATCGGCGGGTCCATGGCGGAGTCGATCGCGCGCCAGCCGGAAGCGGGCGGCGACATCCGTGGCGCGGGCCTGCTGATCGCGGTGCTGCTGGAAGGTGCCACGATCATCGCCCTGGTCTTCGCGCTGCTGTTCCTGTTCCTCTAAGAGGGAACCATGCTGCTCAACCTGCTGCTGCTGGTGACGGAGGAGGGGGCCCATGCCGGCCCCTCCTCGCCGTTCGAGGTGAACTTCGGGCTGTTCTTCTGGACCTGGCTGGTCTTCATCGGGCTCCTGATCCTGCTCAAGAAGTACGCCTACCCGGCCATCCTGAAGGCCACCGAGGACCGGGAGCGCACCATCGCCCGGCATCTCGGCGAGGCCGAGAAGGCCAACACCGAGGCCAAGTCGCTGCTGGATGAGAACCGGCGGCTGATCGGCGAGGCCCGTGCCCAGGCCCAGGCGATGTTCGCCGAGGCCAAGCACGCGTCGGAGGCCGAACGGACCGCCGCGGTGGAGAAGACCCGGCACGAGCAGGAAGAGCTGCTGGCCCGCGCCCGCCGGGAAATTGCGGCGGAGAAGGAGAAGGCCGTTACCCAGCTGCGCCGTGAGGCGGTGGATCTGTCACTCGCCGCCGCCACCAAGTTGATCGGCCAGAAGCTGGACGGCGCCGGTGACCGGGCCCTGGTCGAGCAGTACCTCGCCAGCCTGGGGCGCGACCAGTGAGAAGCGAGACCATCGCCCGGAACTACGCCGAGGCGTTGTTCGAAGTGGGTGAGAAGAGCGGCCAGACCGATCGGTACGTTGACCTGCTGGACGCGGTGGCCGCCGGGATCGCCGCCGCGCCCCAGGTGTCGGTGGTGCTCAGTTCGCCGCGGGTGACCAAGGCCGCCAAGGCCAACCTGCTGGCGGCGGCCCTGCCTGACGCACCCGGTGAATTCGTGCGTTTCCTGCAGGCGGTGGTCAAGCGGGGACGCCAGGGACTGTTCGGGGCCATGTCGCACGAACTGCAGGGCCTGGTGGACATCAAGCTCAACCGGGTGCGGGCCGCGGTGACCGTGGCCCGTCCCGCGGACGAGGCCCTCCGGCGGGAGATCACCGCCCGGCTCACCGAAGTGATGGGCAAGGAAGTGCTGCCCCATTTCCATGTGGACGAGGGGCTGCTGGGCGGGGTGATGGTCCGGGTGGGCGACCGGGTGTTCGACGGCTCGGTGCGCCGGAGAATGACCCTGCTCAGGCGGCATCTGTTGGCGCGGTGAAGCGCCGGAGGCGAGGGCGGCGTTTGAGGGCCGTGGCGAGGGCGAGGGCGGAGAGGCGCAACCGCGTCGTCGCGTCGGTGAGGCGGCCGCAAGGGATCGGCGAGATCGCTTAGCGGCGCGCCTCCCCTCCGCTCCTCCCGCAGTTGCGCCTCTCCGCCCTCGGTCCCCCGGTCCCCCGTCCCCCGCTATTTTTCGGAATGCACATGCTATTCCCACTCCTCGCGGTGGCGCTCCAGCTCCCCGCCCAGGCTCCAAGCGCGTCCTACTGGCAGCAGGAGGTCCGCTACGAGATCCAGGCCGCGCTGGACGAGGGCCGGGGCGCCCTGACCGGCACCCAGCGGCTCTGGTACCGGAACCACTCCCCGGACACACTCGACCGGATCTCCTTCCACCTCCATCTCAACGCCTTCCGACCCGGCTCGCGCTGGTCGGACCTGGATTCGCTGGAGCGCCGGCGGCGGTTCAACGACCTCAAGGACCCCGACTACGGCTACAACCGCCTCGCCCACGTGCGGGTCAACGGGCAGCCGGTCGCGGCCGTCTGGCCACTGGCGCCCGACAGCACCATCGTCCGCTTCATGCTGCCCCGCCGCCTGGCGCCGGGAGACTCGATGGTGGTGGAGATGGAGTGGGAGGGCCGTCCCTCGACGGTGGCGCGCCGGCAGGGGCGGCGCGGGCGGCAGTACGACTTTGCCCAGTCGTATCCCAAGGTCGTGGTCTACGACCGCAGCGGCTGGCATGAGCAGCCCCTGGAGCCCGCCGGCGAGTTCTACGGCGAGTTCGCCACCTATCTCGTGGAGCTGGATGTGCCGGCCGACCAGGTGGTGGCCGCCACGGGCGTGCCCATCTGTGGCGATCCGGGGTGGGAGGCCGCCAACCGGGTCCCCGACCGGCCCATCCAGTACCGGCGCGATTACTACCCCCGCGCCCCGGCGTATTCGCTGATCCGCAATCGCTGCTACCGCCAGGGCGGCGAACCGCGCGACATCGCCCTGCCGCCGCCTGCCGCCGGCGCCGCGGCCCGGAAGAGCGTGGTCTGGTACGCGGAGGACGTGCATCACTGGGCCCTGTCGATGAACCCGGAGTACCGCTACGAGGGCTCCGCCTGGGGCAACGTGGCCATCCACGTCCTCTACCGCCCGGGAGATGAAGAGAGCTGGGGCGGCGGTGTGGCCACCCAGCGGACGGCGCGGGCGCTGGCCTGGCTCGATGGGTTCTTCGGTCCCTTCGCCTGGCCCCAGATCACCAACCTGCATCGCATTGAAGGGGGTGGCACCGAGTTCCCCATGATGATCCACGACGGCTCCGCCTCGCAGGGACTCATCATCCACGAATTGGGCCACAACTACGTCATGGGCATTCTGGCCAACAACGAGTGGCGCGAAGGCTGGATGGACGAGGGCTTCAGCGAATTCCAGGGCCAGATGTACGAGGAGGCGGCGCAGCCCGGCAACGACAGCTGGCCCTGGCTCGAGGCGCGGAACACCGGGCTCGACCTCGACGGGATGTCGGAACCGGCCAGCCTGGTCTCGGGCGCCTACCGGGATTTCACCAGCTACAACATCAGCATCTACTCCCGCGGCGAGCTGTTCTTCCACCAGCTCCGCTATCTGGTGGGTGACCCGGCGATGCGTCAGATCATGCGCACCTACTACGACCGCTGGAAGCTCAAGCATGTGAATGAGGCGGCCTTCAAGGCGGTGGCCGAGGAGGTGTCGGGGCGGGATCTGTCCACGTTCTTCGCCGAGAAGCTGCACGGCACCGACCTGGTGGATTACAAGGTGGGCAGGGTGATCGTCGGGCGGGCCCTGCCGCAGGACGGACACGAGTGGCATAGCCGCGTCGAGGTGATCCGCCAGGAGACCGGCCGGATGCCGGTCGAGGTCTGGGTCTTTGCCGCCGGCGACACCGCGATGGTCCGGAGCGAGGGCCTGGCCGAGCGGGAGTGGGTGACGGTGCGCACCCGGTCGAAGCCGAAGCAGGTTGCGCTCGACCCCCGGCTTCGCACCCGCGACTGGAACATGCTCAACAACACCTGGCGCCAGGGGTGGCTGTTCGCGAGCCGGGAGCCGAAGCGGAGCCGCTACATCGACACCTGGTTCAGCGAACGGGTCCGGCGCGACCGCCTGTCCGAGGGGTTCCTGCCCACCGTCTGGTACAACGCCGCCGCCGGCATCACGCTGGGGTTGCGGAGCCGGGAGAACTACTTCGGCCGCTTTGCACAGAACCTGTCGCTGGTCAGCGTGGGCACGAGCTGGGAGAGCGACCGCGACGTCAGCGACGCCGATTTCTTCCTGCGATTCCAGAATCCCACCTGGCTCCGGAGTCCCGGGCTGCGGCAGACCTTCGAGGCCTACAACGTCGAGGGCCGCTTCGGGGCTCGCCTGGAGCTGGAGCGGACTCGGCGGCCGCACCTGAGCTTCGGGCCCACGCATCGCTACGGCGCCTCGCTCACCTGGATGCAGCCCGACGATTTCCGCTATCTCGATGCCGGGCAGTGGGAGAACGCCGCCACGGTCGAATTCGGCCTGAGCGCCGGGGTCACCGACACCCAGAACGGCTGGGCGCTGGGGAGCAGCGTGACAGCGGCCGGCGGCCTGGCCTACAGCCGCCGGGGCCTGGCCACGGCCACCGGCCGGCCCGACCTCGATCCCTTCTACGGTCGCGGCACGCTCGAGTTCACCGCTCGGCGGAATCTCGCGCCCCGGCTGCGCTTTGGCGCCCGGCTCTACGGCGGCGTCAGCACCAGCGGGTCCCTGCCCGTCAGGCAGCGGCAGATCTACCTGGCCGGCGCCGATCCGCTGCAGCGCTTCGGCAACCCGTTCCTGCGCTCCGACGGCGCGCTGCTGGTCCGCCAGGACGTGAATTACCACATGACCGGCGGCGGTAACCTGCGGGCCTTCTCCCCGGCGCTGTCGTCCGAGGGGCTGGTGGCGCTCAACCTGGAGATGGAACACACGGTGTACGCGCGTCCCAGGGGCAAGCTGTTCAACCGGATCGGGGTGGCGGTCTTCGGCGACGCCGGTCACGCGCTGGGGGAGCGGTCGCTCGATGTGGCCGCCGACGCCGGGGTGGGCCTCCGGGCGGAGCACCGCATCGGCCAGACCAGCTTCACCACCCGGTTCGACGTGCCGCTGTATGTGAACCGGCCCGCGTTTGCGCAGGACGCCAACGCCACGAGCGAGAAGGTCGGGTTCCGGTGGCTGTTCAGCTTCGAGCCGGGATGGTGAAAAGGTGGTTAACCGCCCAACCTTCTAACCGCCTACCTTCCCCCCATGTCCCTCTTCTCCTCCGTCCCCGACCGGCGCGATCTGTTCCGCACCACGGTGGGCCGCTGGCTGGAGCAGGTGGTCGAGAAGGCCGAGCGGCGGGTAGTGCAGGAGCGGCGGCTGCGGCCGCCGGGCGCTCTGCCCGAGGTCGCCTTCCTGGCCGCGTGTACCCGCTGCTCGCTGTGCGTCGAGGCCTGTCCCCCGTTTGCCCTCCGCAAGCTCCCGGCCCACGAGGGGCTCGCGGCGGGGACCCCGTACATCGATCCCGCCATCCAGGGGTGCACCGTCTGCGAGACGATGCCCTGCGCGCGGGCCTGCCCGACCGGGGCGCTGACCCTCCCGCCCGAGGGCTGGGTTGGGTATCGTCTTGCGGCTCTGGAACTGATCCCCGAGCGTTGCGTCACCTTTCAGGGCACGCCCTGCCGGGCCTGTGCCGATGCCTGTCCGGTCGGTCCGGCAGCGCTGGACATGGACGACAGCGGCCATCCGGTGCTCAAGGTCGAGGGCTGCGTGGGCTGCGGCATGTGTGTCCGGGCGTGCATCACCACACCCGCTTCGTTCATTCTTCGTCCGCTGGAGGGCTGATTGCCAGAGGCGCCATACCGCGTGGACAAGCCGTGGGGCTACGAGCTGATCTGGGCCCGGACCGACCGCTACGTGGGCAAGATCCTCCACGTGAAGGCCGGGCAGATCCTCAGCCTGCAGTATCACAACCAGAAAGACGAGACCATGCATGTGCTTCGGGGGGAGCTGATCCTGCGCACCCAGCCGGGGGACACGCTGGAGTCCCGTCCCTTCCGCGCCGGGGAATCGGTGCATATCCCCGCCGGGCTGATCCACCAGATCGAGGCGGTGGTGGATACCGACGTGCTGGAAGCCTCCACCGCCGAACTCGATGACCTAGTCCGTCTCCAGGACCGCTACGGAAGGAGCTGACCCGACATGCAGGTGATCATCCCGCTGGCCGGCAAGGGCACCCGGCTTCGGCCGCACACCCATCTCGTCCCCAAGCCGATGCTCAAGGTGGCCGGTCGGCCGGTGATGGACTGGGTCATGGACACCCTGCAGGGGCTGGGCGTCAGCGAGCTCATCTTCATCACCGGGCATCTCAAGGAGCAGGTGGAGCAGTACGCCCGCCCGCGCTATCCCTATCCCAGCCGGTTCATCGAGCAGAAGGTGCAGGACGGGACCGCCGGCGCGGTGAACCTGGCCCGTCCGTTCGTGCGGGAGCCGGTGCTGATTGTGTTCGTGGATACGGTGTTCGAGGCGGACCTCTCGCTCATCACCCGCACCCCCGCCGACAGAATCATCTGGGCCAAGGAGGTCGAGGACTACCAGCGCTTCGGCGTGGTGGTGACCGACGCCGAGGGCTACATGACGAAGATCGTGGAGAAGCCGTCCGAGCCGATCTCCAAGTTGGCCAACATCGGTCTCTACTACATCAAGGACACCGACGCCCTGTGGCGCGGCGTGGATCACGTCCTCACCAGTCCCGCCAACAAGGGGGAGTTCTACCTGACCGATGCGTTTCAGCACATGATCGAGGAGGGCCGCAAGATCCTCACCGCCGAAGTCGGCGGCTGGTACGACTGCGGCAAGCTGGACACCCTGCTCGAGACCAACGAGGCGCTGCTGAATAAGGGCTGGGCCAAGCGGCGGGAGTTTCCCGGGGTCACCATCCACGATCCGGTGCTGATCCAGGACGGGGTGGTCATCGAGCAGAGCGAGATCGGACCGAACGTGACCCTGGAGGCGGGGACGACGGTCCGTAACAGCCGCCTGCAGCACACCATCGTGGGGCAGCGGTCCACCATCACCGGCAGCACCCTGCATCACTCGATGCTGGGGGACCGGGTGACGGTGCAGGGACTCCAGGGCAGCGCCACCCTGGCGGATGACTCCGAGGTGACCGCCGGCTGAGCCCGAGCCCCCGCTAGGGGGCCGCCGCCTCGATCTCCCCCATCAGCCGGCGGATGTCGTCATCGGTGGTGCGGAAGCCGCAGGAGCAGATCCGGAGCGCCAGCGCTCCCCGGATCCGGGTGGTGGAGATGAAGAAATGCCCGTTCGCATTCACCTGTTCCAGCGCTTTCAGGTTGAGCTGATCGAGCGCGGCAGGGTCATCCACCCCCTTGGGGTGCAGCCTGAAGGTGCAGATTCCCAGCCGTGCCGCTGAGAGCAGTTCCAGCCGATCACTCTTCCGCACCAGTCGCTCCGCCAGCTCCGCCCGCCCGATGCCACCATCGATGGCCTGTCCGATCGCCTCGGTGCCGAAGCTCTGCACACACAGCCACACCTTGAGAGCCCGCGAGTAGCGCGAGAGCTGCTCGCCGTAATCGGCGAAGTTGACCTCGCCGCCGGTGGTGCCGAGGTCGCGGAGATAGTCCGGCAGGATCTCGAACGCATCCCGCAGCCGCTGGGGTTCCCGGAGCAGGAGCGATCCGCACTCGAACGGGACGTAGAGCCACTTGTGCGGGTCCAGCGTGACACTGTCCGCCAGCCCGAGTCCCTCGAGTGCATCCCGCCCCCGCGAGGTGAGCGCCGCGAAGCCGCCGTAGGCGCCATCCACATGCAGCCAGAGGTCCTGGTCCCGGCAGTACGCCGCCAGCTCGGGCAGGGGATCGGTGGCGCCGGTGTTGACGGTGCCGCTGGTGGCCAGCACCCCGAGAGGGATGAGTCCGGCCTGCCGGTCGGTGTGGATGGCTGCGCGAAGCAGGTCGGGGCGCAGGCGGAAGGAGTCATCGGACGGCAGCACGCGAATGTTGGGGCGGGGGATGCCTGCGATCCACGCGGCCCGGATCAGTGAACTGTGGGCCTGATCCGAGGTGTAGACGGTGACCCGTGGCAGCCGTCCGGCGTCCTCGCCGACCACCCGGTGGCGGGCCGCCACGAGCGCCATCAGGTTGGCGGTGGAGCCACCCGAGGTCAGCAGCCCGCCGGTTCCTTCCGGCATGCCGATCCATTGCCGGAACCATTCCAGCACCGTGACTTCGAGCATCGCCGGCCCGCTGGCCACCGCCCACGCGCCGCCGAAGAAGTTGTAGCCGGTGGCCAGCCAGTCACCCAGCACCGCGGGGAAGGTTGGACAACTCTGGACGTAGCCCAGGAATCCGGGATGCGGCTCCGGCGTGTGATGCGGGAACACCCGCTCCTGCAGGAAGCCGAGCAGCGTCTCGAAGCTTTCTCCCTGAGCCGGCGGCGGCGTGTAGATGAGCGGCTCGGCCTGGCTGCGAGGGATGGCCTTGAAGAGCCGCTGCTCCCGCAGGGTGGAGAGGTGGGTGGCCACGTGGTCCGCCACCAGCCGCCCCAGGCGCTGCATCGTGGCGTGATCGAGGTCGAGGGTCATTAGGCGATTGGGCGATTGGGCGATTAGGCGAGGGCGATTGGGCGATTGGGCGATTGGATTGTATGAGTGGGTAATTGGGAGGATGCAAGATAGCAGGGAAGTATCCGAATCTCTGTGTGTGGGCCGGGTCGCTACCCTGCCACCGTGAAGCGGTCGGGGTAGAGGATCGCAAGCTGGTTCATCGCCGCCTTTCAGTCCCGGGGGGCCACCCTCCAGCAGCGGACGATGTTCCGCAGCGCCAGATACAGCAGTTTGGTCGCCGCCGCGTCGCTGGGGAAGTGCCCCCGGGTCTAGAGGATCTTCCGCAGCTGCATGTGCAGGCTCTCGATCGCGTTAGTGGTGTAGAGCAGCCGGCGGATCTCGGGCGGGTGGGCGAAGAGCGGGATCACTTGGCCGAAGCGTGTGCCCGTGGTTCGGACTCGCGTCTTGCGTCCGCCCTCAAATACGCCTCTCGCGGTGTGGCGATCCTGGCGCGGTTGCGTGCGGCCCACCGAGTCCGCCGGATCAAGTGTCGGCGGTCTGGCCGTCCGGACTCTGGCCCCTGCCAGCGATCCTCGCCGCGGCGAGTTCCAGCGGCGAGCCGGACGTGACCTCCTGCCAAATAATGCCGGGGCCAGATCCGGGCCGGGAACCCCGTTGCAGGCTGGGCCATCGGTTCCAGCGAGTGGCTTTCCGCCGAAACGAAAGGGCCACCCGAAGCGGCGGCCCTCGCATTCCCGTCCACTCAATGAGGGGTCAGCGTCGAAGCAAGGAAAGTGTCCGGACTCTCCTACTCAGCGCTTGCACAGGGGTCTGGCAGAGGGCAATCCAGTCAGGGTCTGAATACGGGATGAACCTGTCAGTGACCACCGCAAAACTCGTTGTAGTCCGTGTGACGCTGTAGCAGCCATGGGTTGGGTCGCCAGGCACGGCCGAGCCGACTTCCAGCCACGTTGCGGTAGCCCCGGTCGGGTCCATCAGGTGCTGCTTGAAGGAGTAGTCGGTTACGGAACGGCCGTTCACTCGAACGGGTGGGCCGTTGGGCACGGGCTGGTCGTTGACGACAGTCATGGAGTAGTAGTTGCTTCCAACGTTGAAATACCCCGTTGCGTCCCTCTCGCCGACGACGAACCCTGTGCCGGTCTGGTCCCATGCTCCGTCCACTCCCAATAGTCCAATAGTTTGGGGCGTACCATTGCAGCCGGTACCCAGAACGGGATTGGACGGCCCGGCGGGCAGCGTGACGAGCCAGACCTGCTCGATGACGATTGGTTGAGCGCAGTTTGGCTGCGGGCCAGTAGCAAACAACGCATGCTTGCCGTCAGGACCGAACTGGAACCACGCAACACCCTGTGCTGGACTACTCGGAATCGCCAGCGCGCCCATGACAATCGGGGTCCCGGACGCCCCCCACTGTGAACCTCTAAGCATTGCGCTGTCCGCGCCAACAGCGACATCGACTGTGTCCCGTTCCAGGTAGTGCCGGGCGAGTAACGGGTCAATGGACCGCCGCACGTTCCATTGAGTGTTTGTCAGTGCGTATTCATCCACCACGGGGTCGCCGGCAGCGTTGCTTCCGTGTGGTCGAGAAGAGCCTGCCCCCTTGGGCCACGCCTCCTGAACCGATATCCCAGAACGACGCCGGCATTGCGATCGTGTCCACAGCGCCGGGATTACGCTCCAGGATGACGTGGGGGTTGTTGGCAGGGTACTCGAACCGGACGTTGATGCCGCAGATCGGGGTGCCCCGCCGTTCCTTCGAGAGCAGGGAGAGTGCGCCGTAAGCGTCCAGCTGGTAGACGCCCGCGATTCCGATATTCGGCGGCGGAACGAGGGTACCGTTCGGGTCGAGGCGGGGCACCTGAGCCCCTCGCGTGATGTAGCCAACAACCTCCTTGGCAGTGAGGGTCGGGTCCATGGTCCAGAGCTGTGCAGCAACCCCGGTGACCAAAGGCGCAGCGAAGGAGGTCCTGAACCAAGGCACTAGGGCTCCCGCGCCTGTGAGGGAGTATACCGCTTGGGCCGGGGCTGCGATAATTGTGGAGTCGACACCGGTCCACACGTGGCTCTGGAGTCGCTTCTGTCCGGTCTGAGCGGTCCCCGTCACGAAAAGGATCTTGCCACGATATGCCGGGTCAAGCATCAACTCTGCGGCGACACGGTCGCTCGCCCTCAGACGCGTGTCGGTCGTGGTCGACAGCGACTGAACGGAGGCGCTGATCCCTGGACTACCCGTTGTGTCATCCCCCGTCGCGATTACCAGCAATCGGTCCGGGCCGGAGTCCAAGTAGTACTTGAAGGACTGCCGCACCTCGTTGATGTGAGTGGCGTTTGAAATATCCCCGACACCGAAGGACATGTTGACTATTCGAACGCCTCGAACGGCCCCCCGACTGACCACCGTTCTGAGGAATTGGAGGGGGTCTTGCTGCCCGTGGTTCGTGCCTGAGGCATAGAGCTCAAGGTCAGCTTGCCACATCATGCCAGCCATTTGGCTCGCGTTGTCGCCCTTGGCACCGAAGAGCGCAGCGACCGCGACACCATGGTCGGGGTCCACCGGAGGCTGGGTGAGGTCAGCGAGACTGGGCATGAAGATACTTGCCGGTTGCACCGGGAGGTCGAGCGGAAGGACATCGAATGATGCGTCCGCGATCGCGACCTTTGGTGATATGCCGCCATAAACCCCGGCCTCACAGCCCCAAGCCAGCGGAGCCCGGATTGCTATCCAGGGCCAGGTCTTGGCCGTGCCCGCTCCGGTCCAGTCGGCCCGGGAGGGCGCGATGTGGACGTCGTTCGGGAAACGGCCCCTGAGATCGATGGTTCGATTGGAACTGAAGGTCAATACGGCCACGACTCCTGGCTCCGACCGTACGGCGGTCTGGAGAGAGTCCAGGGAGGCCCAGGATCCCCCTGGGTCTGGGAACCGAAGGACGTAGTATTCGATCGGGGGCCCGCCACCGATCCCGCCGATAAGAGTCGCCTGGTACTTCGCGAGCAGTGCATTGAACGTCATCGCGGTTGCCGTGATGTCGAAGGCGACTCCGATCACGTTGCGGTGATAGCTGTAGGTTGTGTCACTGGGGTTCACCACCGACAGCACGGTCGTGGGCCACGCGACATTGCTGGGAAGCGTTGGAAGCGGCCCGTCTTGCGTCGCGACAGTCACCACCAGCCTGGGCTGGCTCCCCGATTCCCGCGAGAAGATCACCGCCTCCCCGCCCTGCGCCTCGCTGGTCTTCCGGAACACCCAGCCCTGGCTGAGCAGCGATCCGTCCAGGAAGCCCTGCACGTCCCCCGTCACGTTCAGCCGGATCATTCCGGTCTGCCCGTTGCTCACCTTGAGCCGGTCGGTCTTGGACGGGGCATAGGTCCCGTTGCCGTTGTTGGTCATGTCCCACCCCTGCGTGGGACAGTCCGGCACGCTGTTCGATGTGTTGGCATCCACGGCACAGTTCCAGGTGGCCCCCAGCTCGGTCCAGTTCTTCTGCAGCCGGTGCAGGTCCACCGTCCGCTCGTTGGTGCCCCACCCGCTGGGCCCGGCCGTGATGGTGAACTCCAGCCAGGCGCTGTCCAGCGTGCCTGCGCCCACCACCTGCCGGATGGCCGTGGAGTCGAACCGCACCAGCACCCGGCTCTTCCCCCCACCGCCCAGCTCCAGGGCGGTGGCGGTGCCCCAATTGGTGTTGGGCTGGGGCAGGCGGATGTAGGTGTCCGCCTCGGGGAAGAGGGTATCGGCCACCGTGACCAGTTGGGCCCCGGGTGCCTGCGGCAGCCGGTCCCAGGGGTCCAGGGTGTCGCGGCAGCCGCCGGAGACCAGGACCCCGGACGTCGCAAGGAGGAGGAAAGAGGCGAGCATCGGTCGGGCACCTCGGGGAGCGCCAGGGCGCGGGGAGTCCTGCCACATGATGAAGCCGCCGGGAGGAAAGATGGGTGACCCGGCGCACGCTTGGCGAGCCGGGTACACCGGGAGCTGGGTTCCTCTCCACGATAGCGCTCGGGGGGGGGGGGGGGGCCGGAGGGGGGCGGTCGGTCCCAGGGGGCGGGGGCCCGCCGTCGCCGGCCCACGCCGCCGCCCCCCCGTCCCCGGCCGCCCGTCCCGCCC
>Ga0163144_10012631_pt1 | contig 17718 bp, 15 predicted proteins | sample OliLak19BULKMAT1_FD_123175 | JGI IMG/M metagenome (GOLD analysis project Ga0163144, IMG submission 123175) | Freshwater microbial mat bacterial communities from Lake Vanda, McMurdo Dry Valleys, Antarctica - Oligotrophic Lake LV.19.BULKMAT1 | ecosystem: Environmental > Aquatic > Freshwater >...
CGTCCCAAACCCTACCAATCCCTGACCCGCCCCCGCCACCTGATGGTCGTCTCCCCCTCCCGCAACGACAAGGGCAAGCCTCGCCAAATCACCGCAACTCATGCCCTTAATTGAGCGCCATTAGAGGTGGACCCGCCATCCTGCGCCGCATGCCCGATGACTTCCCTCCTGTTCCCATCCACACCCGCTGGTGGCGCGTGCTCCCCGCCGGTCGCGGCGTAAGTCACCTGCACCGTGCCCGCGCCCGCCGCCGCCAGCCCTGCGATTTTCAACGCCACCGGCAACAATTCCGCTTTGGGACCGTCGCCAAAAAACTGGGGAAAATTTTGACTTAGCTCCCGTTACCCGAGAAATACGCGGCTTTTTCCGGGTTCCTTCCGAACCAAAACTTCACCAACACAAACATGCCCCATCATTCCATCACCCCACTACTCAGCGGCCTGGCCGCCATCCTCAGCACTGCCGTCCCGCTCTTCGCTGGTCAGGAAGCCGCCATCACGCTGGCCCCCAGTCCGGCCGCCACGGGTTGGCTGCTCGACTTCAATGCCGGCCTCGCGCTCACCCAGGGCAATACCGATTCCTTTGGCCTCAGCCTCGGCATTGATGCCGAACGGCGCTGGAATGCGTGGCAGTTCCTCGGCAAAGGCAACTACAACTTTGCCGAGGTGCAGGACGTCACGACGACCAACGCCATGCGCCTCAGTCGGCGCTGGCTGCACGGCCCTGACCGACGCCATCGCCGATCTGGACTACCGCATCACCCCGAGCACGATCCTCGGCTACAAACTCATCAACACCGACAAGGTCTCGCTGCGCTTTGAAGCTGGTCCCGGCTACACTTGGCAAAAGCAGGGCGGCATCAGCAGCGACTACTTCACCCTCATCGCCCGCGAACGCTTCGAAGTCGCCATCAGCGAGAGTGCAAAAGTGTGGCAGGCCGCGACGGCGGAGTTTGACGTGAGCGATTCGGAGAACACGGTCCTCACACCCGAAGTCGGCGTGGACTTCTGGCTCACGGAAAACATCAGCGTTCGCACCGTCGCCAGCGACATCTACGACCACAAGCCGGCCATCGGGACGAAAGCGAATGACTTCCGCCTGACCAGCGGCATAGCGATCTCGTTCTAGTCTCGTTTTAGGACGGTGTCGAAAAAGTGGCGACCGGCGATTTCTGCCGCTTCCGCTAGCAGCCTGTCGGACTTGAGCGCCGGGGAATTGCCTCGTGACCAAGCTCCTGTTTGGTCGCGCCGGTGTCTTTGAGGCTCCGCTTTACCGGCGTGAATTCAGATCGGACGCCACACTGATTGCAGCATTGGCGAAGCTGAGCTTCGGGGACCAGGGCGTGACCAGGCAGGAGCTCGGTCACGAGGGAAACTGACCCACTGCCGCTTTTCCTCTCCGCTGGACATCCGGGCGGGCGTCGCTTTATACCCTCCGCTCCCCAATTTCCCCAATACCCCACGCCACCTGTTTATGAGATTCGCCAATCAAGTCGCCATCGTCACCGGAGCCGGTCGCGGGATCGGTCATGCCATCGCCATGCGGCTCGCGAGCGAGGGCGCGCGAGTGGCGGTGGTGAGCCGCACGGAACAGAATGCGGTGCGCACGGCGGATGAGATCAATGCCACGCACATGGGGTTGGCGAAGGCGTATGCGGTGGACGTGGCGGACACCAAGGCGGTGAAGGCGCTGGCGGAGCAGGTGCTGGCGGATTTCTCGCGCGTGGACATCCTGGTGAATAACGCCGGGCTGACGCGCGACGGACTTTCCATGCGGATGAGCGAGGAGGATTGGGACGTGGTGGTGGATACGAACTTGAAGGGGGCGTTCAATTTCATGCAGGCGGTGATGCGTCCGATGCTGAAGCAGCGCAGCGAGCGGATGGTGAACATCGCGAGCGTGGCGGGGCTGATGGGCAATGCGGGGCAGGCGAATTATGCGGCGAGCAAGGCGGGGCTGATCGGGCTGACGAAGGTGATCGCGCGCGAGCTGGCGAGCCGGGGGATCACCTGCAACGCGGTGGCGCCGGGGTTTATCGCCACGGACATGACGAACGTGCTGTCGGACGAAATCAAGACGGGCGTGATGAAAGCGATTCCGCTCGGGAAGTTTGGCGAGCCGGAAGACATCGCGAGCGCGGTGGCCTTTCTGGCCAGCGGCGAGGCGAAATACATCACCGGCCAGGTGCTGACGGTGGACGGCGGGATGGTGATGTAGGAAAGGCGAAGGGCGAAAGGCGAAAAGCACGCCGCCCCTTTCGCCCTTCGCCCTTCGCCTTTCGCCCTTCGCCTTTTCTTCCCATGCTCCTTTACCTCCTCCGTCACGCCGATGCCGATACTCCCGCACCGAGCGATACGGAGCGGGCGCTTTCGGAAAAGGGACGGGCGCAGGCGGAAAAAGTCGGGCGGTTTTGCGAGGCGCATGAGCTGCATTTCTCGGTGATCCTCTCCAGCCCGGTGCGCCGGGCGCGGGAGACGGCGGAGATCGTGGCGGAAAAGATGCGCGCGGAGCTGTTCCTGACGCCGTGGCTCGCGTGCGGGATGAGTCCGCACACGGCGCTGGAGGAACTGCGCGCGTATCGCAGCCAGGGGAGCGTGCTGCTGGTGGGGCACGAGCCGGATCTCGGCTTGCTGGCGGCGCATTTGCTGGGCTTGGCGACGCCGACCGCGCTGCACGTCCGCAAGGCGTCGCTGATGGCGATTGATCTGGGGTTCATCCGGGCGGGCGCGGGCTGTCTGCAATTCGCGCTGCCGTCGCGGCTGATGTAGTCGGCGCCGGCGGCGACTCGGTGGTTGAGAGTTTCGCGGCGCGCTGCTTTCTTGCGCGCCCGTCCACCCGAACGCCACACGCGAAACCCCATGTCTCCCATCATTCTCCGTCCCGCCGACTTCGCCGCCGCCGCGGCGCAGCTCATCATCGATCACGCGCGCGCGGCCATCGCGGAGCGCGGTCTTTTTCGCCTCGCCCTGAGCGGCGGCAACACGCCGCGCGCGGTGCATGCGCAGCTCGTCCGGCTCGGCGCGGAGCTGCCGTGGAATCGTGTGCAGATCACCTTCGGCGATGAGCGCTGTGTGCCGCCGGAGCATGCGGACAGCAATTTCGGCATGGCTAGGGAGACGCTGCTCAATGCGGTGGCGATTCCCGCCGGGAATGTGTTTCGCATCCGCGGCGAGCTCGCGCCCGAGGACGCGGCACGGGAATACGAGGACAAGCTCGCCGCTTTCGCCAGCCGCCTGCGGGAACCCCGTTACGTGCATGATCTGGTGCTGCTCGGGCTCGGCGAGGACGGACACACGGCATCGCTTTTCCCCGGCTCGCCGGCGCTGGATGAAACCGTGCGCAACGTCGTCGCGACCACCGGCCCGAAGCCGCCGCCGCAACGGGTGACGATGACCTTTCCGCTGCTGAACGCGGCGCGGCACGTGGCCTTCCTCGTGACCGGCGCGGGGAAGCATCCGCTCGTGGAGGAGATCGTGGCCGGCGGGAGCGCGCATCCCGCCGGGCGGGTGCAGCCGGAGAATGGCGCGGTGACGTGGCTCGTGGGGTAGTGGCGCAGGCATCCTTGCCTGTGGTTGTCCGGCAGGCATCCCTGCCTGCCGTTGCTGTAAAATCTTTTCGCCGGGCAGGGATGCCCGGCGGACTTCCACAGGCTGGAAGCCTGCGCCACGACGGAGCCGCGCCTATGCGAACAACCCCAGCACCGGTTTCCCCAGCCCGTCCTTAGTCACGTAAAACGGCCGCTCCTCGACCGTGTAGCTGAGCTTCGGCGAGATGCCCATGGCGCGGTAAAGCGTGGCGTGCAGGTCGGTGATCGTCACCGGATCGCGCACCGTTTTGCACGGGCGTTCGTCCGCCGTCGCGCCGTGGAGATGACCGCGCTTCATCCCGCCGCCAAAGAGCAGCACGCTGCCCGCTTCGGTGAAATGCCGGTGCATCCCGTAGTGGACCGGCGCCTCAATGCGCTCCGGCACGCGCACCTGCTCGCGGACCTTCGAGCCTTCGCGGCCCTCGATCATCATGTCGCGCGAAAACTCGCTCGCCAGCACCACCAGCGTGCGGTCGAGCAGCCCGCGCTTTTCGAGATCGAGCACGAGCTGCGCGACCGGCGCATCGATCATCTTTTTCATGCTCACGAGCCGCGCGTGGCCGTTCTCGTGCGTGTCCCAGTTGAGGAACGGGATGTATTCCGTCGTCACCTCGATGAACCGCGCGCCCGCTTCCGCCAGCCGCCGCGCGAGCAGACAGCCAAGCCCGAAGCGCCCGATCGTCTTCGCCTCGTAGTCGGTGCCGTCCACTTCCTTGTCGTCCGAGCCGCCGAGTTTCGCCGGGTCAAAGCCCGCGGGCACATACTTGGCGACGGATTCCTTCGGTTCGAGCGAAAGGTCGAACGCCTTGGCCGCGGGCGAGCTGAGCAGCCGGTGGGCGTTGTCCATCGCGCGGAGAAAAGAGTCGCGCTGCTCCGCGCTACCGTGCTGGCCGATGGGGCTGGCGTCGAGCAGACGGCGGTAGAATTTGTCGCGGTTTTCGAAACGCCCCGCCGTCATCCCCGCCGGCGGCTGCACCGCGCGCACCGCATCCTGCGGATACGGCACATTGAACGGCCCATACTCGCTGCCGAGAAACCCCGCGGTGGTGAACGCCTTCAGTTCCTCGCCTTCACCGAGATCGAAGCGCTGCCCGATATTGATGAACGCCGGCACCGCCGGATCGCGCGGCCCGAGCGCCCGCGCCATGAACGCGCCGAGATGCGGCGCGGCCACCGACTGCGGCGGCACGTAGCCGGTGTGCCAGTTGAACTGATGCCGCGAGTGCAGGATGAAGCCGAGATCCTCGGCCAGCGCTGAGCGGATCAGCGTGCCGCGATCCATGACCGCCGCGATCTTTTCCAGCCCCTCGGAAAAGCGGATGCCCTCGACCGCCGTCGGGATGCTCGGGAAAGTCGAGAGCACGCGCTTCGGGTCCATGCCCTTTTCAAAAGGCGCGTAGCGTTTCGGATCGAACGTCTCCGTGTGCGCCATCCCGCCGCCCATCCACAGCACGATGATCGTGTCCGCCGTCGGCGCGATTTTTTCCAGCTCGCCCGCCGCGAAAACGCGCGGTGCCCGCGCCGCGAGCGCGCTGAGCGTGGCGGCGGAAGCGGTCTTGAGGAAGTCGCGGCGGGTGGTCATGGCTTCGGTGGCGAAACGATACGCTGGCGGAACGTCTTTGCACCCACTACGCGGGCGGCGGCGTGGCGGTCAAAGACGGCGGAGTCCGGCTCCGACGCAGACAACTTTACCAAACAGGCCGTGTCCCAATAACTCATTCAGAAACGCTCTTCGCGGAATTCATCAATGATCTGCTCGGTCGTCGGGCCACCCGTCTTCCCGGTGCTCGCCCGTTGAGCGTGCGCCGCCAAATCCTTAAGCCACTTCCGACGGCGCTCCACTCCCGCCAGCGTTGGCGTGGGCGGCCCAGGCATCGCCGTAATTTTCGCCACCGGCAACCCGCCCTTCGTGAGCACGACTTCCTCGCCGCGTTGGGCGAGTTCGACCAGATGCTCCAAGTCCGTGAGCGATTGTTCGAGCGCAGCAGTCATGCGGCAAGGGTATGGGCGAAGCGGGGGGCCGGGCAAGGGTGTCGGCGGCAGCGGTTTTTCGAAGCTCGCCGACTGACGATTACCAGCGCTCGACACGCACCACGCAGACTTCGCTGACATAGACATCGAGCCAATAGACGAGGCGCAGGTGGCCGACGTTGCGCACTTGGTAGCTGCGATCCTGCGGCGGGCGGATTTCGGCGTCGGGATCGGCAAAAGGGCGCGCTACCAACTGATGCAAAGCCGCGCGAACTTCACGGCGTTCGCGAGCCGGGAGGCGGTCAATGAATTCTGCGGCGCGTTGGTGCAGCACATACTGCCACTCCCGGGTCATTGCGCCCGACTTTCGAGCGCATTCCAGCGCGCCTCGGCCTCCGCCTGGGTCACGCGCTGACGCCCCGCCAGCAAGTCGGCGCGGCGGCTGGCGAGTTCGGAAAGCTCCGCGGCGGTCTGGGCGAGCGCGGGGGCCGCACGCATTTCATCGAGCAGATAGGCCGCCATCCACCGGCGCTCATCCGGGCTGCGTTCGTCGATCAGACGTTTGAGTTCAGCGGTGCTCATGGCGGCAAGGGTATGGGCGAAGCGGGGGCCGGGCAAGGGTGTCGGCGGGTCGGTAATGGCTCAATTTGAAAAACTGTCATCCTGAGCGGAGTCCCCGGCGGGCGCAGGTGGGCGGGAACGGAGTCGAAGGACCTCTCACTTTTTCTTCGGGGCGCAGGTGGTCGGAGAAGGATGAGTGATGAAACCCTCCATTCATGCCTTCTGCTCCGCACCGCCTCCGCCCACGAAAAGATGGAGGTCCTTCGACTGCGCTGCGCAAAGCCTCCGCTCCGCTCAGGATGACAGGCTTGGGATTTTCTCAAATTGAGCCACTCCCGGCGGGTCAGCGGATGAGTTGGAATTCGGGGTGATTCACGAGCGCCCAGAGGAAGTCGGCGAGCGCTTCGGGCGTGGGTTGGGGACCGAGCAAATCGAGGGCGGCTTCGCCTTCGGCGGGGCTCGGCGGGCGGCCAAGGGTCGCGCGGAAAGTGCGGTCGAGCCAGGCGGCGGGAGCCCGCGCGGCGGCGGGAGCCGAGCTGGTCGCCGCGCGTTTGAGGGTGGCGTTGAGCGTGGCGCCGTTGGTCAGTTCGAGCGCCTGCAAAGTCGTGGCCGTGCTGACGCGCGCGGGGATGACGATCTCGCGGTTGGGCCGGTCGAGCGCGAGTTGCAGCGGATTCGCGGCGCGCAGCGCGGCGCGGATTTTTCCAGCGTGCGCCACGGTGCTCACCGCCGGGCTGAGCGACGCTCCGAGTTCGACGGGGATGTTCGCGAAGTCCTGCCGCGTGATCGGAATCAGCCCCGGGCCTTCGTCCACCGGCGCGACGCCGGGCGGCAGCGGCTGCGCGGGCGTCCACTCGGCGTCGGCCAAGTCCCGTGCGCCCCACGCGCCGTCGGGACTGCGCCGCACGCGCCACGTTTCGTCGCTCACGAGCTGGAGCATGTCGCCGGCCGCGCGCGGCACGCCGCGGACGTAGCAGGCGAATCCGCTCGTCCGGTTCAGGTGCGTGGCCGTGCTCGGATATTGCGCGCGCTCGGTGGCGTTCACGGATTTCTGCGTGTGACTGGAAACATTCACCGCGAGCACGTTCTCGCCGGGGATGAGCAGCGGCTGGAGATTGAAGATCGCCACGCGTCCGCTGCGGAAGCCGTCGCGCAGCACCGACTGCACTTCCTGGCCGTTGATGCGGACCTGAAAACTCTGGCTCGCGAGGATCGCGGCGTAGGCCGTGGCCGGGATCTGCGCGAGCGTGAAGCGCCGCCGGAAGACGACCTTGTGGCGGTCGCTCTCGGGCAGCACATGGTTCGTGCCTAGCTCGACCGGCGGACGCGGGGCAGCGGCCTCCGCGAGTTTTTGCTGCGCCGCGGTCACCGCCGCGGCGGCGGGCTCCAAAGACGTGCGCGCCTGCTCGATCGCCGCGCCACCCTGCGCGAAGGCCGCGGCGGTTTTTGCCTGCGTCCCGGTCAGCGTTTTCACCGCGGCGTCGAGCTGCGTGCGCGCGGCGCGGAGGGCGTTGCGCTGCGGGCCGAGTTCCACTGGCTCGCTCGTCCACACCCACTTCGGCACCGGCAATCCGCCGGCGATGCCCGCCGCGCCGAAGTCGAACTCCAGCGACGCCGGCAGCCGCGCCCACTCGCCGCTGAGCGTGCTGAGCGCATCGCTGAACTGCTCCGCCGTAAGCCGCCGCGTGAGCGGTCCGCGAAAGACAAACTCCTCCTTTTCCCGCGGCCCCTCGACGGTCGGAAGCTGATACGCGCGCGACGTGCAGATCGTCGCGATGGTGTGCTGCAAATCGTAGCCGTGCGCGACGAGATCCTCGGCCAGCCAGTCGAGCAGATCGCGGCTCCACGCCGGCTTTTCCATGTCGTCGAGCGGCTCCACCAGACCGCGCCCGAGCAGCCGCGCCCACAGCCGGTTCACGATGGTCCGCGCGAGCCGTCCGTCTTTCGGGCTGGTGATGATTTCCGCGAGCCGCCGCAGCCGCTCGGGCTTCGCCGCCTGCGCGTCGAGCCCGCCGATTTCGGGATACAGAAACCGGCTCGCCGCTTTTTTGCCGGTCGGCTTGTCGCAGTGGATGAGTTCCAGCGTTTCGTCCGAAAAAATCGCCGCGAGCCCGTAAGCATCGGCCAGCGACCAGTCGTTCACGAAGCTGTCGTGGCAGCTCGCGCATTTCAGATTCACGCCGAGAAAAACCTGCGAGACGCTCTGCGCGGCCTGCATCGGCGGGAGCATCGAGGCGTTCACATTGCCGCGCCAGATGATGCCGCGCGTGAAGCCCTCGCTCGCCAGCGTCGGGTTCACCAGCTCGGCCACGAAGCGGTCATACGGTTTGTTTTCCGCCAGCGCGCGGTGCAGCCAGCCGCTGATCTGCTTGCGCCCGCCGTCGATGAAACCCGTGCCCTGATAGTCATTGCGCAGCAGATCATTCCAAAAGGTGAGCCAGTGATCCGCGTAGTTGCGCCGGTCCGCGAGCAGCGTCGTCACGAGCTGCGCGCGCTTGTCGGCGGCAGGGTCGGCGAGCAAGGCGTCGAGCTGTTCCGGCGTCGGCAGCAGGCCGATGACATCGAGCCACGCGCGCCGCGCAAAGGTGCGGTCGTCCACGGCATTGGGAAACGCCACGCCTTTGTCCGCGAAGTAGCGCGAAAGCAAATCATCTACCGGATGCACGCTCGGCCGCGCCGCCAGCGGCACCGCGCGCGGATGCAGGTTCAGCGGCTGCGGCTTCGCGAAGGTGATCCCCGCCGGCCACACCGCGCCCTGGTCAATCCACGCGCGCAACAACCCCACCTGCTCCGCCGTCCATTTCGTCCCCTTCTTTGGCATCGCCGTCTCGGGATCGAGCCCGCTCACCGCCTCCACGATCAGGCTCTCCGCGCTCTTGCCCAGCACCGCCGCCGCGCCGGTATCGCCGCCTTTGAAAAAGGCCTCGCGCGTCTCGATGCTCAGCCCGCCTTTGTCCTTCCCCTTCGCGTGGCACTTGATGCACGCGGCCTCGAAGAGCGGCTTGATCTCCCTGGCAAAATCCACCGTCCGCGCCACCGGCGGCGGCAGTTGCGCGGCCAGCGCCGGAGCCAGTTCCGCGGACGCGGACGCGAGCGGCAAAAGGAAAAGCGGGAGCAGGGCGGGCGGCAGTTTCATGCGGCGAATCTAATCCGCGAAACCCCGGAAATCCGCCACCCGTTTCGGCGCGGGCGGTGCGGTGGGATCATCCTAAAAACGGCGATGGGAGGTCCACGAAAAGCACGAAAGGCCACGAAAAGAAGACCTGCTGCGGCATTTCTCACGCACCTGTTTGGTGCGGCCACCTTCGCCTGCTGCGTCCTCTCCTTTCGTGTCTTTCGTGGACTTCCCTTGCACGCATTTGGGTTCTTCTCGCGCGTGGGAGTTTGCGCTGCGTGGCAGGGTTGGTTCGGCGGCTGGAAGCTCGCCGCTCCTTTGGCCGCCAGCCCGTTGGCCCTCAGCGTCCCTGGTCGAGTTTGAAGACGATACTGACCTCGTAGAATTTGCCGTTGCCGAGGCCGGCGGACAGCGGTTCCACCAAGGCGACTTTTTGCGCGCCGGCGAGGACGGACTCGTCCATGACAGGATTGCCAGAGCTTTTGATGATCTCGCGATGGCTGATGGTGCCGTCGTTGGCGATGCGGATGCGCAAAGTCGTTTCGAAATCCGTGCTGGTGCGGACGATGGAAGTCGGCTGCTCCCAGCGCGTGTGAAAGCGGTCGTGGAGCATCGCGTGGTAGGTGTCCACGTTCGGTCCGCCGATCTTGTCCGGATCCTTGCCGTTGCCCGGTTTTCCGGGTTTGCCGGACTTGCCCGGACCGCCGACGGCCGCGCCGGTGTCGGAGGTGTTCGTGCCTTCCGACTTTGACGCCGTCGCCGGGCTCTTCGGTTTGTCGGAAGGCGTTCCCGTGGGCTTCTTGTCGCCATCAGCTTTCGGAGTGGCCTTGGGGTTCGGGGTGGTTTTCGACGCAGCTTTGGGCGTGGCCTTCGGGGTGGAAGGTTTCGGTGTCGCGGGCTTCGGCTTCGGCGTGGTCGGTTTGGGTTTGGTCGGTTTGGGTGTGGTGGGCTTCGGAGTTGTCGGCTTCGGCGTCACCGGTTTCGGTGTGATCGGCTTGGGCGTGATTTGTTTGGGTGTCACCGGCTTCGGCGTCAGCGGCGGCGGAGTGACGGGCTTGGGCGTGGCTTGCGCGATTTCACTCTCGGGCATCGGCTCGGGTGGCGTCACAAGTTCGGGCTTCGGCGGTTCCGGTTTTGGGGGAGGTTCCGGCGGTGCTTCCGGCTTGGGCGGCGGCTCGGCGGGAGGCTCGGGAGGCGGCTCCTCCGCAGCCGCCGGGGGTTCCGCGGCGGCGGCCGGTTGGCCTCCATCGTTACCACCTCCCGCGGCCCCGCCGTCCATCCACACGATCTGCTCCGCCGGCTTTTTCGCCTGGCACTGCCCAAAGAAAAACACCCCGCCGATCAACGCGACGTGCAGCCCCGCGACCACCCACAGATTGCGGCGAAACGTGGAATCCTCGGACATGACGCGTCAGGGCTGCTCCGGGTTGGTGACGACGCCGATCTTGCTGATCTTCGCCCGCTGCACGGCGTCCATCACGCTCACGAGTTTCTGCACCGCGAGGTCGCGGTCCGAGCGGATGACCACCGCCGCCTCGGGATTCGCTTCCTTCAAAGCGACGAGCTGCGCCGCGAGCTGGTCGAGATCGAGCGGCGCGCCATTCAACTCGAGCTGCGCCTCGCGGTTGATCGCGATGGTTTGCACGGCCTGCGGATCAACCGCGTTCTTCGCCGCGTTGCTCGACGGGATCACGAGGTCCACGCTGTTTTCCATGAGCGGCGTGGTGATCATGAAAATGATCAGCAGCACGAACGCGAGATCGAGCATCGGCGTGACGTTCAGCTCGTTCAGCGCGTGCAGACTTTGGCGGTCGGAAAAGCGGCGCATGGCTAGGAAAGGCGAAGGGCGCCGCGTCGCGTGCGAACCGGCCATCGCCTTTCGCCTTTCGCCTTTCGCCTTGTTTTCATTTCCACGGCCTTTCCCGCACGCCGTGGTCCACGTATTTATGCTCAAACTCCGAGCCGAGTTCGGCGGCGAAATTGTCCAGTCCCACGATGATCCCGCGCAGCGTGGTCACGAGGTAGTTGTAGCCAAACATCGCCGGGATCGCCACGAGCAGGCCGGTGACCGTGGTGATGAGCGCGGCGCTCACGCCAGGGGCCATCGCCGCGAGATTCGCGGAGCCGGACGCGGCCACGTCGCCAAAGGTTTCCATCACGCCCCACACCGTGCCGAGCAGGCCGAGGAAAGGCGCGCCGCTCACCGCCGTGGCGAGGATGATCATTTGCGATTCCAGCTCCAGCGCGGTCTCGCCCACGGCGCGCTCCATGGCGCTGGTGACCACGCGCATTTGCGCCGGCGAAATACGCGGCGCGCTGTCGAGCCGTCCGCGAAAAGTTTCATCCACCTCCGCCGAGCCGAGGAGCTGGAAAGTCAGCTCCTCGCAGCCCGCTTTGTACACCGAAAAAAGCGGCGCGCCGTCGAAGCGCATCCCGTCCGTATAAATGCGCAGCGGCTGCCGGTCGGTGCGGAAGAGCGCGATGAAATCTCCCCGCATCGCCTGCGCGCGGCGGATGGTGCGGAACTTCGTGATCATCACCGACCAACTGAAAATCGAGGCGACGAAAAGCGCGAGCAGGATGAGGCGGCCCGGTAGCGTCGATTGCTCGAAAGCAAAGATGAGGCTGCCGCCGCCGCTGGCGGCGAGGAGCGTGGGAAAAAGCGAGACCTCCATGAGATGCCGGGTGCTTTACGCGAATGTCGCGCGCGTTCCAAGCCAAAGCGCCGCGCGTGTCGGCGACGGCGCGTTCACGCGGCCTGCGGCGTTCCGGCGGCGGGCGGGTCCGTCTGGTCGCCGCCGTAACTCCGCCACCAGCGCAGCGGCAGCGAGCCGAGGCCGATGAGCACGAGCTGGCTGCCGACAAAGGCGATGAGCGCCACGCGTTCCTGATCCATGAAGCCGTAGCTGTGCAGGCCGACGCCGAGCATGTTCGTGCCGAAGAAGGACCACGTCGTGACGATGTTGCCGACGATGGCGAGGTTCGCGAGGCCGCGCTCGCGGACTATTCCGCCCCAGCGCGCGTGCAGGATGAGGATGTTCCAGAGCACGATGATCAGCGCGCCGTTTTCCTTCGGGTCCCAGCCCCAGAACCGGCCCCAGCTTTGATCCGCCCAGATGCCGCCGAGCACCGTGCCGACAAAGCTGAAGAGCGTGGCGAAGCAGGTGATGGAGTAGATCATTTTCGCGAGCGACTGGCGCAGCGGGGCGTCGAGCGACTTGCTGAAAAGTCCGCGCAGCACAAAGACGATGGCGAGAAACCCCGACACGTAGGTGCTGGCGTAGCCGAGCGTGACGATGACGACGTGCGTCGCGAGCCAGAAGTTTGTGTCCAAAACCGCGCGCATCATTTCCATGGTGTCGCCGGCGAGCGCGAGGTGGTGCGCGATGAGCAGGGTGATGAAACCGATGGCCGCGGAAACGATGACGCCGATGGAATTGCGCCAGACGGTTTCCAGCACCAGCCCGAGCCCGCACGCCGCCCAGCCGATGAAGACGGCGGCGGAGTAAAGGTTCGTGACCGGCGGACGGCCCTCCAAAACCATGCGCGTGATGAGCCCGCCGGTGTGGATGACGAGCGCGAGCAGGCAGAGCAGCACCGCGGTGCGGCGCAGCCATTCGGCGCTCACGGGCGCGAACCAGAAGCAGATCGCGCATAAGGCCACGGCCACGTAGATGGCCATGGCGTGGGTGAACGGCGCGATGCGGTTGAAGGTCTGCTCGCGCGCGGCCTTGGTCGTGACCACGCCGAACTGCGGCTGGAGCTGCGCGAGGTAGTCGGCGGCGGCGGCGTTGAAATCGGCGGCGCGGCCCGCGCGGAAGGCGTCGCCCATCTGCGCGTAGGCGTGCAGCGCCGGGTGCGGGGTGCTGCCGCTGGCGGCGGACATCAGCGCGTCACCCGTCCCGCGCCAGGCCTCGGGCGCGGTGGCGGGATCGGCGGCGGGAATGAGCAGCGGCTGGCCTTTCATGGACATGGCCTCCAGCCGGACGAGGTCGCGTTTGAAAGCGATGAGCGCCTGGGCGTCGTGCGGCTGGCCGTCGCGCGACGCGATGAGCGCGGCGCGGCCGGCGGACGCGCCGTCGAGGAAGGCGTTCATCTCCGCTTTCCAGTCGGCGGCGTTCTGCGGTTTCACCTCGTCGGCCATTTTCAGAAAATCCTCCGAGCCTTCCGTCGCCGCGCCTTTCAGCGCCGCGAGCACATCGGTCACGCGCGGTTGGGCGAGGTTTTCCATGCGCCAGAAAAGCTGCACCTGTTTCAAAAGCAGGAGCACCGCGCGTTGATACGGCGACTGGAGTTCCTGCCTCACGCCCACCGCCTGCCGGGCCTGCTCCTGGAGCGCCGCGAACTGCGGGCGAAGCTGCGCGTAGGTAAAGTGCTTGCCGTCCGTGTTCTTGGTTTCATCAGGCTCCACGGGCAGCCCGAGCGTCTGTTTCAGTTCGAGGTTGTCGATGCGGATATTGGGCCGCGCCTCGGCGACCTCGGGCTTGAACATGACTTCGGCCAGCCACTCGGTTGCCGTCATTTTGCGCTGCTGGTCCGGTCCGGTGAGCGCGGTCGAGGAGATCGCCCCGCTATTTTTGCGGAGCTGGAGCAGGGCATTGCGCGCGAGGGAGTCGAGCGGTTGGAAGCGGCCATTGGCCATGACCGGCAGGCGTCCAAATTTCTCCCAGTCGAAGTCCTGCACCTTCGCGGGCCGCAGCCCGCCGAGCGCGTAGATGGCGAAGACGACGGTGATGATCCATGGGAGAAGTCTTTTCATAAGAATTGGGTCCACGAAAGGGCACGAAGAGAGCAGGCCATTTTCGTGACCTTTCGTGCTTTTCGTGGACGGATCAAAAACCGGTTCATCAGTTTCAGTAACCGAAAAGGTTCAGCGTGAACTTGAAGACCAGATAGCCCAGCACGCCGACCTCCAGCACGCGGGCGGAGATCGCCCCCAGCCCGCCCTGGCGCACGCCTCCGAGCCGCTTGCCGAGGAATTTCACGAGGTGCAGCCGGAACTGCAGATACATGCCGATGCCCACGACGTAGCAACCCACGTACGGCGCGAGCCAGCTCGGATTGCGCACGACTTGCAGCGCGCTCGTGCCGCGCTGCGGGTCGTCCGGATCCTTGCCCATGCGCGCCTGGTAAAAGGTCAGCCCGGCATAGCGCAGTGGGTGATTCATATAGATGTCCACCTCACGCGCCTCGCGGGTTTTGCCATCCACCACGCGCACCCGGCTGCGGAAGTTTTTCGGGATGTCGGTGCCGCGATATTGTTCGTGGCTCGTCTTGAGCAGGGTCATTTCAAACGGCTGGTAGTAGCGCTCGAAACGCAGCTCGGTGCGCAGCTTCTGCCCGCCGACTTCGATCACCTGCGCGGCGCTCCCGAGCATCGGCAGCCAAGGCGTGACCAGCCACGTGCCGAGGCTGTTGCCGCCGGCGAGCAGCTCGATGTAGGCGTAGGGCAGGTTGCGCGAATCCATGTCCTTGGCCTCCGCGCGTGGCTCCACGGTGACCTGCGTGCCCGCACCCTGCGTGGCCGTGGCCGGGCCATCCACCAGCGGCCCGCGGCGGCGAATCTGGCAGTTCAGCCCGTGCTCTTTCACCCGCACCGTGAAGGGCAGCTTCTCGTGCCGGATTTCCGCGCCCGTCTTGAGCATGGATTCCGGGATGACGACGACCTCCTCGCGGCCGTCGCCCGCGTCGCGGATGAAGGCCAGCTCATTGTCGCGGTGATGCTCGGCGTAGCCTTTGGTCTCGCCTTCCTTGAACTCGATGTAGCTCTCGAGCGCGAGTTCCTGCGTGAGCAACTGGCCGAGCAGCAGCAGAATCACCCCGCCGTGCGTGAGGTTCACGCCGAGCTTGTCCCACCGCCAGGTGAAGCGCTTGATGAACGCGGCGGTGAGACCCAGGAACAGGACAGTGCCAATCAGATAGCCGCCGGGAAAAATTGGGATGGTGAATTTCCAGCCGAAAAGCTGGAGGTGCTGCCAAATCACGATCCAGCTCTCGAACCAGATTTTCTGCGCCTTCCACAGCCCTTCATCGACCTGCGAGAGCGTGCCGAAAAAGATGAGCAGCACCGACAGCGCGAGCAGCGCGACGGTGAGACGGAGTGAGGTGAAAAACTTCCAGAGCAGCTTCATGGCGCGGATTGCACGAAGCGGACGAAGGCCTCGCGCTCGGCGGTCACCGCGGCCGCGTCGCCCATGAGTTTGTAAAACCACCAGCGCTCCCCGCGCGGGACGATCGCCCCGAGCATCGCGCGCGCGTCGTTTTTCAGATCCACGAGGAGCGCGCCGGGCGCGGCGTCGAGCGGCGTGGCCAGCGCCTTCAGGCCGGCTTCATCCACGGCCTCCAGGCCGAGCTGTTTGCGCCAGCGGTTGACGTTGGCCAGCGCGCCGCCGGTGTCGCTGGGAAAGACGCTGACGAAGACTTCGGCCTTGGCGCCGTCGCGCGCGGGGACGGCGAATTTCGCGACCTGCATCTGCCCGGCGGGCAGCGTCTGCCAGCCGGCGGGGACCTTCCATTTGAACTCCGACTCCGGCTCCGCTGCCGCTGGGGCCGCTGGTGCCGCGACCTTCGCCACCTCGGCGGCGGGCGCGCCCGCTTCCTTGATCCGCACGGTTTTCAAAAACTCGACGAAGACCGGCTTCTGCGCGGTGAGGATGGCGTCGGGCCCTTGCAGTTTGTAAAACCAGCTCGCCCCGGCGCGGTGCGCGAACGCCGTGATGATGCGCACCGTCTGGCCCTCGCGCAGCCCGCTGATTTCAAAGAGCTGCCCCTTCTCGCCGCCGATCTCGACCGGCGTGAGCGTGCCCGCGAGTTCGCTCTCGGCGAGCGGCTTCTGCCCGACCTGCTCGCGCCACATGTTCACCACGAGCACCTCCTGCCCGGCCATGCTGGCGAGCGGGGTGATGTTCACGCTGGCTTCGCCGGCGTCGGTCTTGATGCGGAAATTGGCGAGGCTCATCGCCGTGGAGCCGGCGTCCTGCCAGCCCGCGGGGAGCGTGTAGGCGAGCTGCGGGCGCGGGGCGTCGGCGGCGGGAGCCGGGGCCGAGGACGCGGCGGGCGCGGCGGGCGCGGGCGCCGGAGCGGTTTCTTTCGCCACGGAATAGACGCGGATTTCCTCGCGGTCGCAGCCCCCCGCGCAGAGGGCGGCAGCGGCGGCGAGGATGGTGAGAGGAGTGCGGTGGATCATGCGAAAGGGGTGGAGTGGTAGCTGAACATCAGCACCCTCGCCAATGGGCATTTCGAGTGTGGAGACAATCCGGTTGCGGTCGGTTTCTTTGGGCCGCCGGGTGGAGCACTCGACCCGAGTGCCCTTGGCGGCGACCCGCCGCATAGAAGGGGTGCGCTCGGTCATGCGGAGACGCGCTCCAAGTCGAAAGCGTCGCATCGGAACCGCGCGCACCGTGATGTCCCGGCGGGTCGCCGGGAACGGCACGCGGGTCGCGTGCTCCACCCGGAGCCCGGCATCTCACCGGCGCGCGGCGGCGATGATCGCCAGCGTCTGGCGCACGTTTTCCTCGATGCTGAATTTTTCGCCGAGCGCGAGCAGGCGCGGGCGGACGGCGGAACGGCGCGCCGGGTCGCTCCACTTTTCCAACGCGGCGGCGAGCGCGGGGAGGTCGTCGGGCTCGGCCACGACCTCGCCTTCGACGCCGGGCTCGATGATTTCCGCGAAGCCGTTGTGCGCGGTGGTGATGACGGGCAACCCGGCGGCGACGGCTTCGAGGCAGGCGTTGGAGAAAGGTTCGTAAAGCGTCGGCAGGATGAAGGCGTCGGCGGCGATGAGCAGCCGCGACATTTGCTTCACCGGCCCGAGAAAGCGCACGCGCTCGGAGCGGGGCAGACCGCGCTGGCGGCCGCGCCCCGCGACGAGCAGCGTGGCGTTGGGCAGCCCGGCTTCATTCATCGCGCCGATGGCGAAGCGCAGTCCTTTGCGCTCCCAGCCGGAGCCAGCCAAGAGCACGGCAAACTCGCCGTCGGCCAACTCGAGTTCGCCACGGATTTCCTCCCGGCTCGCGGCGGCTGCGGATGCCGGTGGCACGCCATTGTGGACGACGTGGATGCGCTCCGCCGGGTAGCCGAAGCGCGCGACAATTTCCGCCTGCACCATCCGCGAGTTGGCGATGACCAGCGCCGCGCCGTCCGCGCTGAAGAGCTGCTTTTCCAGCGCCAGCAGCTCGCGGTGTTTGGCGCTGAACTGCCGCAGCCACGGCTTCCACGCCGGCTCGAACCGCGCCCGCCTTTCCAGCCAGGCCGCATGGACGCCGTCGCCCGCGCGGTAGGCGTCGCACGCGTGGATGCGTTCGAGGCTGAAAAGGAAATCGCACTCCTCCCCGGTCCGCCGCGCGGCCAGCGCATCGGCGAAATTTTTCGGCGAATCGCTGACGATTCGCACATGCCCAAAAAGCCACGCCGCGCGCGGCCATTGCTCGCTGAAGAGCACGCACTCGTGCCCCGCCGCGACCGCCGCCTCGGCAAAGCGCCGGAG
>Ga0163144_10012634_pt1 | contig 17712 bp, 20 predicted proteins | sample OliLak19BULKMAT1_FD_123175 | JGI IMG/M metagenome (GOLD analysis project Ga0163144, IMG submission 123175) | Freshwater microbial mat bacterial communities from Lake Vanda, McMurdo Dry Valleys, Antarctica - Oligotrophic Lake LV.19.BULKMAT1 | ecosystem: Environmental > Aquatic > Freshwater >...
AAAGACCAGCACAGCAGAGCGCCTCACACTCGGCTCCTAGCGGCGGTCAGTTTGCAAACCGCAGACCGCCGAAGAAGGCTTCGCTGGCTTCCACCTCGACCACAGGTCCGACCATGGTGGCTTGGTAGACGCGCGTGCCCCGGGCGAACACCGCGACCTTCTCTTCGACCCGACGGCCATCGCCAAGCATGCCGGTGAAGCTCGTCATGCCAGCCTGCGCATTCGGGGTCGAACCCGGCACCCGGAAGGCCACCGGCGCCTGCGGTGCTGCCCCCAGGTTGCGCGCTGCCGCTGCTTGAAGTTCGGCCATCGCCGTGCCCACACGCCCCGGTTGCGCGACATCCGCAGAAGCTACGGCATAGACGACACCGTCGCCCGTGCAGGCAAGCATCGACATCTCGACCTCGGAACCCGCCAGCACCAGCCGGCGTGCCTGACTGGCGGGTCGGCAAGGCAACAGGGCCGTCAAGCCGGTGTCGGGCATTCGAACTTCGCGCCAATCCAGTCGAGGCGAACAGCCCGCAAGCTCGCCGGTGAGCACCAAGATGGCAAAAGCGAAGCGGCTTTGCATCGGCCGATTATCCGAGCCGACGCAAACCTCCGAGAACGCAGGCCGTTAAGCGATGCGCTCCCGGAGCCGGCTTGCACGGCTGCGGGCTTTCCACAGCGCGAGCTGCTCCCGGCGCTCGAGTGCCGACATCGTGTCGCGACGCTGTTCGCGCTCGAGCTTCTTGAAGTTGGCCAGGCGGTCGGCCTGCACGCCTTCTCGCACGGCACAGCCGGGTTCTGCTGCGTGTGCGCAGTTGCGAAAGCGGCAGGTTCGTGCCAGCGTCAGGACGTCGTCGAATCCGGCGCCCGCGATGTCGGTGGCTGGCCGCAGCGTGCGAACTCCAGGCGTGTCGATGATGCAAGCACCGCTCGGCAAGCGGTGGAGCGACCGGACGGTCGTCGTGTGGCGGCCGCGGCCGTCGCCGGAGCGCACGGCGCCGGTGTCCTGCACCGCGTTGCCGAGCAGGGTGTTGGTCAAGGTCGACTTCCCGGCGCCGCTCGATCCGAGCAGCACCAGTGTCTGCCCTTGACCGAGCCAGGGCGCGAGTTGCGCGACCGAGTCCCCGTCGAGCGCATTGACCGCGACCACATCCAGGCCGGCGGGCAAGCGGGTGGCCAGCGCCTGGAGCCGCTCGTCGAGAACGTCCCCGCGCAAGTCGACCTTGCTGAGCACGACGACCGGCAAGACGCCGCTGCCCTGCACCAAGGCCAGATAGCGCTCCAGCCGACGCGGGCTGAAATCAGCGTCCAGGCCCATCACCAACAGGGCGGTGTCGACGTTGCTGGCAAAGACCTGGGGCAGGCCGTGCATGTCGCGGCGCGCCAACTGCGTCTGTGGTGCGATTCGGGTGTGAACCCACCAGTCGCCAAATCGGTCGGGCTCGGCCAGCAGCCAGTCGCCGACCGCCAGCGACTGGGCCTCGCCAGCCAGGCTGCGATGCAAGCGGGGCATCACGCGCAGCGTGAACTCGGCAACGCCATCGGTGGCATGCACGGTTTCGCGGTGCACTTCGGTCACGCGCAGCGGCGCACCGCTGGCGGTTTGTCGGCTGATCGCGATGGCCTGTGCCATTGCTGCAGACAAGCCGATCGGCCGCAACCGATCAAAATCCATTTCCTGCATCTTGATGTCCATCCAAGAATCGAAGCCGCTGGGCGACGGCCACGAGCGGCGGCACGCCTCGCAAGTTGCGAGGCGACTCTGGGGTGGGATCAACGCGGCGGCCGAGGCCGCCGAGGCAGGCGCCGGGCCTGTATTCAGCGGACCTGGGGCTGGGCCGCGGCAATCCCGAAAGCGAGGGCAAGGGCGGTCATGTGGCGTTCCATGTGCGCCTCCTTTCGGTGATCGGTTGGATAAGGCGAGCGAGTGTGCTCGTGCTCGTGACGCCGGTCAAGGACTGACTGCGGCAGGTGCCAGGCCCGCCGCGTGCGCCTGTTCATCGGCGTGGTAGCTCGAACGAACCATGGCCCCGACAGCGGCGTGCGAGAAGCCCATCGCCGCGGCCTCGCGCTCGAACATCCTGAAGGTGTCCGGGTGCACATAGCGCCGAACCGGCAGGTGGTGGCCGCTCGGCGCGAGGTATTGGCCGACGGTCAGCATTTCGATGTCGTGCGCGCGCATGTCGCGCATCACGGCCAGGATCTCGTCGTCGGTTTCGCCCAGCCCGACCATCAGGCCACTCTTGGTCGGAACGCCAGGATGCAGGGCCTTGAACTTCTTCAGCAGGTTCAGGCTGAAGGCATAGTCGCTGCCTGGGCGTGCTCCCTTGTACAGGCGCGGCACGGTCTCGACGTTGTGGTTCATCACGTCGGGCGGCGCGGCCCTCAGGATCTCGAGCGCGCGGTCATCCCGGCCACGGAAGTCGGGCACCAGCACCTCGATCTGCGTGGCCGGCGACAGTGCACGCGTCTGCCGGATGCATTCGACGAAATGCGCTGCCCCTCCATCACGCAGGTCGTCGCGGTCGACGCTGGTGATGACGACATACCTCAGCTTCAGCGCAGCAACGGTCTTCGCCAGGTTGGCGGGCTCGTCGACATCCAGTGGGTCGGGCCGGCCGTGGCCGACATCGCAGAAGGGGCAGCGCCGCGTGCACTTGTCGCCCATGATCATGAACGTGGCGGTGCCTTTGCCAAAGCATTCGCCAATGTTCGGGCAACTGGCTTCCTCGCAGACTGTGTTGAGCCTGTTCTCTCGCAGGATCTGTTTGATCTCGTAGAAGCGAGTGGTCGGCGAACCGGCCTTCACGCGAATCCAGTCGGGCTTCTTCAGCACCTCGGCCGGTACGATCTTGATCGGGATGCGCGCGGTCTTGGCCTGTGCCTTCTGCTTGGCGCTCGGATCGTAGGTCGGCGTGTCGTTGCTCATCGAATGAACTGGTTGGTCAGGCGCTTGGCAAGCTGCTCGGCGACCTCGGCCCAGGTGAGGGTGATACCGAGTCTAGCCAGATCGACCGTTCGCAGACCCGGGTAGCCGCAAGGGTCGATACGGTCGAAGGGTGTCAGATCCATCGCCACGTTCAATGACAGCCCATGGTAGGCGCGATGGCGGCTGACCTTGATGCCCAGCGCCGCAACCTTCGCCAGGCCTTGGAACCGCTGCACGGGATCCGCGGGGCCGCGCAGCACCGCGTGGGAGAATGGGTCGTCCGGCCGCACGTAGACGCCTGGAGCACCCGCGACCCGATGCCCCGTGATGCCATGCGCTTGCAGGAACCCGAGCACCGCGGATTCAAGGCGGTAAACGTATTCCTTGACGTAGATGCCGTGGCGCTGGAGGTCGACCAAGGGGTAAGCCAAGAGTTGACCCGGCCCGTGGTACGTCACCTGACCGCCACGATTGCTCGGCCACACGGGAATGTCACCCGCGGCACGGACATGCTCGGCGCGCCCCGCCACGCCGAGCGTGAACACCGGCGCGTGTTCGGCCAGCCAAAGCTCGTCGGGGGTGTCAGTGTCGCGGGCCTCGGTGAAGGCTCGCATCGCCTCGGCAGTGGTGGCCCAATCGCAGTGGCCCAGTCGCTTGATCTGCATGCCCCGCAAGTCTCGCACGGCGAGCGATTTGCAAGGATTTGAACCCGCCGTGCGACACACCAGCGCGGCCGGCGTATCGTTGGCCGATCTTCGATGGAGGGCTCATGCGGGCACATGTTCTTGCAGCCGTGTTGGGAGTTTTCACCGGGGTGCAGGCCAACGCTGCCGGTCCCCGCATCGAGGACGCCGTCGCGGCATACGAGCGCGGCGACATGGCGGCCGCTCGCACGGCCTTCAGGCGCCTCGGCCTTGAAGGCGTGGCCGCGGCCGATTACAACTTGGCGGTGATGCACTTGCGCGGCGAGTTGCCGAACGCCAGCAGGATAGAGGCGCTGCGACTGATGACGCGCGCCGCCGAGGCTGGTTTCGTGACGGGCCTGTACGGACTGGCGCAACTTCACGAGCTTGGCCAGGCCGGGCTAACGGTCGATCTGGTCCAGGCCAACCGCTGGTACCTGCGCGCTGCCGAGGCCGGCAGCGTGGACGGGCAGATGGCGATCGGCACCGCACATTATCTGGGCCGCGGTGCTGTGAAGGATCTCGCCCGCGCCGCGCGCTGGTTCCGCATCGCCGCGCAGGGCGGCGACGTAGGCGCGATGTACCTGTACGCGTCGATGGTCGAGTCCGGCGACGGGGTCGACCGCGACCTGCACGAGGCGCGCTACTGGTACGCCGCTGCGGCGCGCAATGGCGACGACGCGGCGCCGAGCAAGGTCAGGGAACTCGATGCCCGACTGGCGGCGCCGACAACCTGATCAAAGCACGTAGCGCACCAGCGGATGGGTCGACAGCGTGCGATACAACTCGTCCAGCTGGTCGCGGCTGGTCGCCATCACCGTGATCGTCAGCCCCAGGTAGTTGCCGGCCTTGCTCGGCCGCGCGACCAGCGTCGACGCGTCGAAACCGGGGTCGAACTGGCCTGCAATCATGACGATGGCTTCGGTGAATCCATCGGCGTTCAGCCCCATCACCTTGATCGGAAAAGCGCAGGGGTACTCGATCAGGCTCTCTTCGGGTTGCGGCTCGTCGGCGCTCACAGCGACTGGACACGCTTGGCCCGCTGGTACGCTTCGTACAGGCGGGCATAAACAGGGCCCGGCTTGCCGCGCAGCGCGCCATGCCCCACAGACTCACCGTCGATCTGCGTGACAGCCAGCACTTCCTTGGTCGCCGAACTCAGCAGCACTTCGTCGGCTGCCAGCACGTCGGCCTCGGACAACGGCCGCAGGTTGTAGGCAATGCCAGCGTCTTCGCACAGCTCGCGCAGCAACTCGACGCGAATGCCCTCGAGCACATGTTCGCTTTTCGGCGGTCCGAGCAAAGCCCCCTCGTGCACGATCCAGACATTGCAGGCCGCGGCTTCGGTCAACCAGGGGCCGCCGGCCGGGCCGTCGCGGAACAGGATCGTCTCCACGGCCCCGTGGTCAGCCGACATCTGGCGCGCCAGCACATTGCCGAGCAAGGAAATGCTCTTGATGTCGCCGCGCTCCCAGCGGAAGTCACGTGCCGTCGTGCAGGCCACACCCTGGTGGCGCTGCTCGGCGCTCGCAGGCTTCATCGGGTTGGCCATCATGAAGACCGTCGGCTCGATGCCGGGCGGCATGACGTGGTCGCGCGGGGCGACGCCGCGCGTCACCTGCAGGTATACCAGCTGGTCGTCGACTTGCGTGGCGGCGCTCACGGCTGCTACCAGATGCCGGCAACGCTCGAGCCACTCAACACGCGAATGCGGGTTCGGGATGCGCAACTTGCTCAAAGATCGGTTCAGTCGCGCCATGTGCTCGTCGAAACGGAACAGCTTGCGACCGTACACCGGGACGACTTCATAGATGCCGTCGCCGAAGATGAAACCGCGGTCGAGCACACTGACCTGGGCCTGGGAGACGGGCAGGTACTTGCCATTCAGGTAGCAGGGGGTGTCGGGCAGCGCGGGCGTCATGCGTTCCTCTCGATGTGCGGCCAGCTTACTACTTGATCCACAAGCGGATCGAGTCCCACGCCCGGCCGAAGATGCCAGCCTGGTCGACGGCTTCGAGCACGACCAGCGGCACCTCGGCCACGGGCGCTCCAGCCGCGGTGGTCACCTTGAGCGTGCCCACCCGCTGCCCTTTGGCCAACGGCGCGACCAGAGGTTCCGTGCGCTCGACCTGCGTCCTGAGCTTGTCACCCTCGCCCCGAGGCACCGCCACGACGACCGCCGCCACGCTGCCGAGCCGCGCTTCGCGTGCAGTGCCCTTCCAGACCTCCGGCGAGGCGATTGCCTTGCCCGCCTCGAACAGCCTCACCGGGTCGAAGGCCGAGAAGCCCCAGTTCAGCAGCTTCTGGCTTTCGTTGGCGCGCGCTTCGCGAGAGGCGGTGCCGAGCACCACGCTGAGCAGCCTGCGCTTGTTGCCCACACCCAGGTTCGGGTAGTCGCGCGCGGCGCTGGCCACCAGACAATAGCCTGCTGCTTCCGTGTAACCCGTCTTCATGCCGTCCACGGTGGGGTCGCGGCGTAGCAGCAGATTGCGGTTGTCCTGGCGGATCTTGTTGAAGGTCCACTCCTTGATGCTGTAGTAGGGGTAGTACTGCGGAAAGTCGGTGATCACGTGCGACGCGATCACCGAGATGTCGCGCGCGCTGGCCTGGTGACCGGGCTCGCTCATGCCGGTGACGTTCTTGAAGGTGCTGTTCTTCAGGCCCCAGGCCTGCCCCTGGCGGTTCATCATCGCGGCGAAGTTCTCGACCGATCCGCCGACCGCTTCGGCCAACGCCACCGACGCGTCGTTGCCGGACTGGACAATCATCCCGTGCAGCAGTTCCTCGACCGTCGGTCGCATGGTGGTGTCGATGAACATCAGCGAAGGATCACCCTTTCGCTCGTTCCAGGCGCGCTGGCTGACGGCCACCGGCTGTCCGAGCGTCAGCTTCTTGTCGCGCAGCGCCCCGAACACCAGGTAGGCGGTCATCAGCTTGGTCAGCGACGCCGGGTCTGTGGGTGCATCGGCCTCGCGCTGCGCCAGGGTCTGGCCGGTGGTCATGTCGATCAGGATGTACTGGCGAGCGGCCAACTCGGGTGCTGGCAGCGACTGCGCCCGCACAGCGGGATTGAAGAGGATGGCGGCTGCAGTCAGCAGCAGCGAAAGAAGGCTATTCATTGTGGATTGGACTCGGCTCAGGAATCAGGATCAGAGGCAAGGCGCTGCAAGATGGCGCAGCACGATGGACTTCAAAAGCGGCAGGTGGCCATGAAAGAAGTGGCTGCCACCGGGGACGACGACGATCGGCAGCGACTGCGGGCGGGCCCAGTCGAGCGTGGCTTGCAACGGCACGACTTCGTCGGCCTCGGCATGCACGACCAGCGCGTGTGCGGGCACGGCGGCAACCTCGAAACTCGCGGTCGCCGGGCCCACCAGCACCAGCCGCTGCGGCTGCAACGAGGTGGCTGCGTGGGACGCGACGTGGCCGCCGAAAGAGAAGCCCGCCAGCGCCAGCGGCCGCACAGGCTCGCACAGCCCAGCCGCCACCGCCAGCGCGTCGAGGACTTCCCCACGACCCTCGTCCCATGTGCCTGCCGACCCGCCGACGCCTCGAAAGTTGAAGCGAATCGCACGCCAGCCGCTCTGGACGAACGCCCGAGCCAGCGTCACCACGACCTTGTTGTCCATCGTCCCTCCATGCAACGGATGAGGATGGCAGATCAGGGCATCGCCGCAGGACGGCTCGGCGGGCGACTCGATCAGGCACTCGAGCGGGCCGGTCGGGCCCGCAATCGTTCGGCGCTCGGCGCGCAAGATCACGCTTCAGCGCCCGATGTCGGGTGCCAACAGCAAGCGCTCGACGACCCGGCCACCGATCAGGTGCTCGTCGACGATCTCGTCGATGTCGCTGCTATCGACATAGTGGTACCACACGGCCTCGGGGTACACCACGGCCACCGGCCCGCCGGCACACCGGTCGAGGCAGCCTGACTTGTTCACCCGAACGCCGCCCGGCCCGTTCAGCTTCGCCGACTTGACTCGCGATTTGCAGTGGTCGAAAGCTCCCTGCGCACCGTGGGGTGCGCAACTCGCTTCGCGCTTGTCACGCTCATTCAAGCAGAAGAAGATATGCCGCTGGTAGTAACTCGAATTCATTGGGTCGATTGTAGGTCTGCGCCCTGCACTTCACGGCGAGACAACTGGCCCAGCAGCCACAGCATCGCCGCATAAGGCCAGAGCCAACCGATCCATCTGGCCAACCCATGAAAGCGAATGAAACGCCCCTGCTCCCAGCCCTGCAGGCTCGACGCGTAATACGGGTCCGATGGCGCCTGCGCGACCAGCACAACCAAGGCAGTCAAGGCTGCGAGCCCCAGGGCGGCCGCCAAGCGAGCCGGCACGCCGACGGCCAGGATGGCCAACGCAGCGCCCAGGGCGAAGGCGCGCCAGACCATCGGCGACCACCACGCGAACGCATGCTCGGGGCCGAAGTTCAGCGCGGTCGAGAAGGTGCTGACCAGCAGGGCCAGGGCGGTGGCGCCGGTTACCCACACCAGCCGCTGCCACGCCGCCCGCGTTGCGGCAAACGCCACCAGACAGGGCGCGGTCAGTCCCAGAGCGATGGTAAGCAGTTCCTGCGCGCGCGACAGTGGCGCGGCGGCGGTTTCGCTGGCGCTGCCCAACCACTCCGCGACCAACGGCGCCCACGGCGTGCCCTCGAATGCGGCCGTGGTCAGGCTGCGGGCCTCGTCCCAGACCTGGCCCAGCCCGAGCGGCACGGGGGTGGGAAACAGCAGGGCCACCGGCCACAGCAACAACAAGGCCAGGGCGCCGGCGCTGCGGCGGGAAAACCAGCGCGTGCGCAGGCGCTGCCAATGGTCGACCCACCCGAGCGCGTGCACCAGTGCCGCGAGCGACGTCCCCGCCACCGCGCCGCTGACGTTGAAGGCACAGTCTTTCAGGGATGGCACGCGCGTCGGCAGTAGGTTTTGCGTCACCTCGACCGCGTAGGACAACGCAGCGCATCCGAGCAGCGCAGCCAGCCAGCCCACGGCAGGCCGGCCGCCGCCACGGACCGTCGCCGCGAACACCAGGCCCCCGAGCGGTACGTAGCCCAGAAAATTAGCGGCTTCGTCGAACCGGTTGCGCCAGGGCGGCCAGGGAAGTTGGAACACCTGCCAGGCGTTCAGCGCTGGCGGCCACCGCCAGCCCTCGAACGGGTACAGGCTGGCGTACACCACCAGCGCCGCAACCGACCAGGCGAGCGGCAGGGCCGTGCTGCGCTGCGGGGCACTCGGCGCGAAGAGCATCGTCGACGCGCGCCGCTCAAAAGGGCTTGACGACCACGAGCACCACGATCGCCGCGAACAACAGGACGGCGACTTCGTTGAAGACCCGGTACCAGCGGTGGCCGTGGCGCACGGCACCTCGCTCGAAAGCTTTCAGTTGGCGCAGGCACACATGCTGGTAGGCCACCGCAAACGCCACCAGCACCAGCTTGACATACAGCCATTGCTGGTCGACACCCCGGCCGACGCCGTAGGCCAGCCACAACACCAACCCGAGGCCCAGCGCCGGCCACATCAACATCACGGTGAACCGATGCAGCTTGCGGCCCATCAACAGCAGGCGCTCACGTTCAGCAGTGCTCTGCGGCGCCACCATGGCCAAGTTCACCAGGATCCGCGGCAAATAAAACAAGCCTGCGAACCAGCTTGCCACGAAGACGATGTGAAAGGCCTTGACCCAAAGAAAGGAGGCGTTCATGCGCGGCGATTATCGGCATCGCGTGCGACGCACCACGAAAAAGCCCCGGCCTTGCGGCCAGGGCGGAAAAGCCTTATCGCTGTCATCACGCTAAGGCGTCCTGCTCAGGGAGGTAAGCAGAGAATGACCGCCTTGCGGCTATCATTCACAAGCAACTTTATCAGAGCGTTCAGGTTTTGTAACGTTTCTGACATAAATTGGCGAGCCAGACACGATGCCTTCTGCCATTCCCGCTCCATTTCCCGCGGCGCGGCCGCGCCGGCTGCGGCGCGGCGCATTTGCGAGGGCTTTGGTGCGCGAGCATCGGCTAACCGCTGACGACCTGATCTATCCGGTGTTCCTGCTCGAAGGCCAGCAGCGCAGCGAGCCGGTCGTCTCGATGCCGGGCGTCGAGCGGCATTCGCTGGACCGCCTGTTGCCGATGGCCGAAACCTGCGTCGCGCTGGGCGTTCGCGTGATGGCCCTGTTCCCGGTGATTTCCGGTTCCAAGAAAACCGCTGACGGTCGCGAGGCCGCCAACCCCGAGGGTCTGGTGCCACACGCCGTGCGCGAATTGAAACGCCGCTTCCCGACCCTGGGCGTCTTGACCGACGTGGCGCTCGACCCCTACACAAGCCACGGGCAGGACGGCCTGATCGACGACAGCGGCTACATCGTCAATGACGAAACGGTCGAGGTGCTGGTCGAGCAAGCGCTCGTGCAAGCGCAAGCCGGCGTCGACATCGTCGCGCCGAGCGACATGATGGACGGCAGGATCGGCGCCATCCGCAGCGCGCTCGAGCACGCCGGACATCGGCACACGTTGATCATGGCGTACAGCGCCAAGTACGCCAGCGCCTTCTACGGGCCGTTCCGTGACGCGGTCGGTTCGGCCGCCAACCTGGGCAAGAGCGACAAGCGCAGCTACCAGATGGACCCCGGCAACAGCGACGAGGCTTTGCGGGAAGTCGCGCTCGACTTGGCCGAAGGAGCCGACATGGTGATGGTCAAACCGGGGTTGCCTTACCTGGACATCGTTCGACGGGTGAAAGACGAATTTCGCGTACCGACGTTCGCCTACCAGGTCAGTGGCGAGTACGCCATGGTCAAGGCCGCCGCGGCGAATGGCTGGCTCGACCACGATGCAGTGATGATGGAGTCGCTGCTGGCCTTCAAGCGCGCGGGTGCCGACGGCGTTTTGAGTTACTTCGCACTCGATGCCGCCCGGCTGTTGCGCGCCTGAGCGCTAGCCACGTCCGGGCATGCAGATCTATCTGGTTGGGCAGGACCGCTTCGCGCCGCTCCAGGCGCTGCCCGAGCGACTGCCTGATGCCGGCTTCGTGTGGATCGGCATCACGCGCACGGCGCTGGAAGCGGCACTGCCCGAGGTCCAGGCCCGGCTGCATGCCTGGCAAGGTGGGCCGCTCGTCGACTTGCATGTCTCTGATCTTCTCAACGACCAGTTGCCGAGCCATTACGATTACACGTCGTGGTACGACATGCTGGTCTTCCGCCGCCTGGCGGCCGCAGTGGCCACGGACGATGCTGCGCAGGCCGCTGCGCTCGACCGGGCCACGCCGCAGCAGATGCTGTCATCCATCAACACCAGCCCGGTCGGTTTCGTCGCCTTCGACCGCGTGCTCATCAGCGTGCATCCCGACGAGTGCGCGGTGCTGCAACATTTTGCCCAGCGCCTGAAAGAGCTCTCGGCAGGTGCAGACGCGCGCAGCACAACATCGCGCCTGCCAACCAGCCCAGCCGACTTGATGTTGCGCATGGTCAATTTCATGGTCGACAACTACCTCGACCTGCGGCGCCTGTTGACCCGCCAGCTCGGACGCCTGCAAAGCGAGCTGCTCGGGCCGAAAAGCCGCTTTCGCGACTGGTCGGTATTGCTCGAGTCGCGCGACGCGCTGCACCTTCTCGAAGACACCTGCGAAGACCAGCGCTCAGCCATCCAGGAGTGGAACGACGCGCTGGACGAATGGCCCGACGTCGAGGAACCCGCCGCACGACGCGAACGCGAACTGCTGCGCGTGCGTTCGCGCGACGTGCTCGAGCACATCGAGCGCGTGCTGGCGCACGTGCGTCGGCTCGAGCAATCGGCCGAAAACGCGGTGCAGATGCACTTTTCCGCGCTCGGCCACCGCACCAACGACATCATGCGCACGCTGACAGTACTGACGGCCATCTTCATGCCATTGAACCTGGTCACGGGCTTCTTCGGGATGAATTTCGACAACCTGCCCCTGATCCACAGTCCCACCGGGGTGTGGGTCACGTTGGCATTGATGGTCGTCACCGGCATCACGTTGGGCGGCTTTTTCTGGCGCAAGCGCTACCTGGGCACTCGCGCGCGGGCCTAACAGGGCGTGTCAGCGTAGGGATCCGACACGCCCAGCGTCTGCAGGATCTCGCGCTCGCGTTGTTCCATGGCCCGCGCGCTGGCCTCGTCGACCTCATGGTCCCAACCTTGGGCGTGCAAGGCGCCGTGGACCACCAGGTGCGCATAGTGAGCCAGCAGCGGCTTGCCTTGTTGCCGCGCCTCGCGCTCCACCACCGCCGCGCACAACACCAGATCGGCCACCACGACGGGCTTGCGTTGGTAGTCGAACGTCAACACGTTCGTCGCGTGGTCGCGCTGCCGGTAGGCCAGGTTGAGCGCACGAGCCTCCTGGTCGCCGACGACACGGACCGTGATTTCTGCAGGCGACTGCAGCGCCGCTTCCAACCACTTCACCACGCGGCGGCGCGACAACAGCGCGCGATGACGGCCGTCGGGCTGCTGGAGCGACAGGCCGAGGCGGGACGATGCGCCTTCAATCGCCATCGCGCGGGAGATTCGGCAATGCCCGTTCGTAGGCTTCGACGATGCGCGCTACGAGCGGGTGCCGCACCACGTCGGCGGCGGTGAATTGCGTGAAAGCAATGCCCTCGACCGTGCGAAGCACTTTCTCGGCCTGCACGAGCCCGCTTTCGGCGCCACGGGGCAGGTCGATCTGGCTGACGTCGCCGTTGACGACCGCCTTGGCGCCGAAACCGATGCGCGTGAGAAACATCTTCATCTGCTCGGGCGTCGTGTTCTGCGCCTCGTCGAGGATCACGAACGCATGGTTCAGCGTGCGCCCGCGCATGAAGGCCAGCGGGGCGATCTCGATCAGGCCCTTTTCAAAGGCCTTGGTCACCCGCTCGAGCCCCATCAGGTCGTACAGTGCGTCGTAGAGTGGGCGCAGGTACGGGTCCACCTTCTGCGCCAGGTCGCCGGGCAGGAAGCCCAGCCGCTCGCCGGCTTCGACCGCCGGGCGCGTCAGGACGATGCGTTGCACCTGGCTGCGCTCCAGCGCATCCACCGCGCAAGCCACCGCCAGGAAGGTCTTTCCGGTGCCCGCCGGACCGATGCCGAGCGTGATGTCATGGCCGAGCATCTGGCGCAGGTACTGGCGCTGGTTCGGCGTGCGGCCTTCGAGATCGGCACGCCGCGTGTGCAACACGACGCCCTCGGCGTCCGCTGCGACACGCTCGGCAACGCCGCCCTGCGCCGGGCCGCCCGTCGGCACGCTCGCTTCTGCCAGCGCCAGCTGCAGCGTCTCGTCGGCGATGGGGCGCGAAGCCCGTCGATACAGCGACTGCAGCAACGCCAGTGCACGTTGTGCAGCGGCCTTGCGGCCCTCGATCCGAAACGCTTCGTTGCGCCGTGACAGCGTCACACCCAGCCCGGTTTCAATGGCCCGCAAGTGCGCATCGAGCGGCCCGCTCAGGTGCGCCAGCCGCTGGTTGTCGAGCGGGAGGAAAGCGTGTCGAAGAATCACAGCATTGCCCTGCAGGAACACACGAAAGCGCCATTGTGGCTGCGCCAGCGAGGCCGCACCATCCTGCACAATGCGCGCCGAGATGACGCCCACCCACCTCCTTCGCCGGCAGCGCGCACAGGCGCTGACGCGTTGGGTGTTGTGTGGCTTGCTGACGCTACCAGGCCTGGCTCAAGCCAGTCTGGCCGCCGGGCTCGGCGTGCTCGCATTCGCCGATGCGATCGTCGCCGCTGACACCGCGCAGGGCGTCTTTCCGGTCGACGCCGAGCAGCACGTTGTCCCGCTGCCCGACGACTGGGGCCCTTCCCACCCCGCGGGCGCCGGCCCCCTCTGGTACCGGCTGCGTTTCGATGTGGCCACGTCGCCTGCAGCCAGCGACGTGCTCGGCGTGTACTTCGAACGGATGTGCGCCGGCATCGATGTGCATCTGAACGGTCACCGCTTGCATGCCACGCGACCCCCAGGCCAACCCAGTTCGTTCGAATGCCAACGCCCGCTTCTGATCTCGCTGCCCACGGCGCTGCTGCGCGCCAGTGGCAACGAACTCGATCTGCGCGTGGCCGGCTTCAAGCTGCAACACGTTGCCTCGAGCCTGCGCGCAACGCGGCTGCCAGCGCCGCTGATCGGGCCCGAAGCGCAACTTGAACAGCGGCACATCCGGCAGACGCTGCTGGCTGAAACCGCCCCCGCCGCAATGACCGGTGTGCTGGTCCTGGCCGGCCTGCTGGCACTGTCGATCGCTCGCGCCCGACGGCGCGACGTGCACCTGCGCTACTTCGCGCTGTTCGCCCTCGGCTGGGCCTTGCTCTGCGCGCGCCCTCTCTGGCAGGCGCTGGCACAAACGGGCGTGCCGGTCGAACTGGGGCTCGCCGCGGCGATGCCCTTTTTGCTGCTGTTGGCGGTGCAATTCCTCATGCACTATGCGGGCTGGCGCTCGCGCCCGATCGAGGTGGCCCTGGTCGCGCAGTGCCTGGCGATGCCGGCGAGCCTGCTGCTGGCGGGCGACCAGCGCATCTACATCATCGCCAGCACATGGTATGCGCTGCTGCTGCTGCAACTGCTGGGCGCGATCGCCTTCTACATCGGGGCCACCTGGCGCGTGCGCCGCCGTGACTTTGCGGTCATGGCGGGGTGGCTCGGTCTGGGTGCAGCGCTGGCGGTGCTGATGCTGGCGGCCGAGGAGCGGCTGCTGGATCCGCACTGGCATCTGCTCCCGTCCCTGCTGGCGCCCCTGATCGTGGTGGGCATCGGATGGCACCTGATCGGACACTACGGGCGCGCCTTGCAGGCAGCCGAAGAGAGCCGACAGGCACTCGAACTGCGAGTTCGCGAGGCGAGCGCCGACATGGAGAAGAACTTCGCCCAACTGGCCGAACAACGCGTCGAGCAGGTGACGCAGCAGGAGCGCAAGCGCATTGCTGCGGACCTGCACGACGACCTCGGCGCCAAGCTGTTGACGATCGTGCACACCAGCGAGAGCGAGCGCATCTCGACGCTGGCGCGCGAGGCGCTCGAAGAGATGCGGCTGTCGGTGCGTGGGCTGACCGGCAAACCGGTGAAACTGATCGACGCACTCGGCGACTGGCGCGCCGAAGTCGTCGGCCGGCTCTCGCAAACCGGGGTCGAGGGCGAGTGGAGCGCACCGACCGAGGAGCTGCCGCAGACACTCTCGGCACGGGCCTACGTGCAGACCACGCGCATCCTGCGCGAGGCGGTGAACAACATCATCAAGCACAGCGGCGCGTCGCGCTGCACGATCCGCTGCGTGATCGACAGCGGCGACTTCCAGCTCGCCATCCAGGACAACGGCAAGGGCATCCCGCTCGAGCTCGACGGCCGCCTGGACCGCGGCCACGGCATGGCCAGCATGAAGCACCGGGCCAAACAATTGCACGGTCAGTGCCTTGTTGAATCGGGCCCGGGCTATGGAACCGTGATCCGCCTCACGTTGCCGCTGGAGAGGCACACCACCAACGTCTGAGCCGCGTTAGCATCCGCCCGCCCCGTCCAGGGCCACCCTAAGGCGATGCCATGAAGACGATCCTGCTGCTCGAAGATCTGCCCGAAATCCGGGCCTGGTTGAAGACGTTGGTGATGCAAGTATTTCCCGACGGCCAGATCTCCGAAGCGGCGCGCGTGCACGATGCGCTCGAACTGGTGTCGGCGATCAAGTTCGATCTCGCGCTGTGCGACCTGGGCCTGCCCGACGGCTCGGGCGTCGCGGTGGTCGAGAAGCTGCGCGAGACGCAGAGCGAATGCCAATCGGTGGTCGTGACGATCCACGACGACGACGAACACCTGTTCCCCGCGCTGCAGGCCGGCGCCTTCGGCTACATCCTGAAGGAGCAGCCGCGCGAGTTGATCACCGAGCAACTCACGCGCATGAGCCAGGGCGAGCCGCCGCTGTCGCCGTCGATTGCGCGCCGCGTGATCGCCTACTTCGCCGCGCAGTCCAAGCCGCAGCAGCCCGACCTGATGCCGCATGTCTCGCTGACCGAGCGCGAGAGCGAAGTCCTGTTGCGGGTGGCCAAGGGCTTCACGCTGCCCGAGATCGGCGTGCAACTCGGCCTGTCGCGCCACACCATCGCCGACTACGTCAAGCAGATCTACCGCAAGCTGAATGTCAGTTCGCGCGCCGAGGCTGCGCTCGAAGCGCAGCGTCTGGGGCTCTTCCGTCGATGATCGGACGCCTGACTGGCACCTTGGCGGCCAAGTCGCCGCCTCAGCTGCTGGTCGATGTCGGCGGCGTCGGCTACGAGCTCGACGTGCCGATGAGCAGTTTCTACAACCTGCCGGCCATCGGCGAGCGCGTGACGCTACTGACGCACTTCGTCGTCCGCGAGGATGCGCAACTGCTGTTCGGCTTCCTGACCGCTGAGGAACGATCGACCTTCAGGCTGCTCGTCAAGATCAGCGGCGTCGGTCCGCGCACCGCGCTGTCGATCCTGTCGGGGCTTTCGGTGGCCGAGCTCGCGCAAGCCATCTCGATGCAGGAGGCCGGCCGCCTTGTCAAGGTGCCGGGCATCGGCAAGAAGACCGCCGAGCGGCTGCTGCTCGAGCTCAAGGGCAAGCTCGGTCCCGACCTGGCTGCGCCCGCCAACCCCGTCAGCGACGCGCAGGCCGACATCGTGCAAGCACTGATCGCCCTGGGCTACAACGATCGCGACGCCACGCTCGCGCTGAAGTCCCTGCCAGCTGGCATCGGTGTGTCCGACGGCATCAAGCAGGCACTCAAGTCACTCTCGCGCTGAAGCGCCGCCGAATGGGCGCGCTTCAGCGCGGCGCCGTGCGACTCAATGCTTGTGCTCGCCGTGCGTCGGCGCGGCCGCTCGCACAGCCAGCTCGACTCGGATCTCGCCGGCCCTCTCGAAGCGCAGCGTCAACGGCAGCGCGCTGCCCGCACCCAGCGGCCGCTTGAGGCCCAGCAGCATCAGGTGCAATCCACCGGGTTTGAACTCCACCTGCTGGCCGGCCGGCAGCTCGACCGCATCGATCTGGCGCATCTGCATCACGTCACCGGCCATGGCCATGGTGTGCAGTTCGACGCGCGTGGCCGCCGGCGTACTGGCACCCAGCAGCCGGTCGGCCCGATCGCTCTGCAGTCTCAGGTAGGCGCCGCCCACCTGCTGGCCTGCAACGGTTGGCCGGGCCCAGGCACCGTCGACCCGGACCTGCGCAGCCGCCGAGGAGGCCAGCAGAAGTGCGGCGCAGAAAACAGACAGATCGAACTTCATGGGCAGCCACTGGCGAGTCAAGCGCAAATGATAGCCGCCGGATAATGACCCGATGAGCATCCAGACGGACGACCTCGAAGCCGCAGGCCCGGCGCCGCGCCGCCTGCTCGCGGCGGCGCCGGTGTCGCCGAACGAAGAGGTCGTCGAGCGCGCGCTGCGGCCCAAGGCCATGGCCGATTACGTCGGCCAGTTGAAGGCCCGCGAGCAGCTCGAGATCTTCATCGGTGCTGCCAAGAAGCGCGGCGAGTCACTGGACCATGTGCTGCTGTACGGCCCGCCGGGGCTGGGCAAGACGACGCTATCGCACATCATCGCCGCCGAACTCGGCGTCAACCTGCGCCAAACCTCCGGCCCGGTGCTCGAAAAGCCCAAAGATCTGGCCGCAATCCTGACCAACCTCGAGCGCAACGACGTGCTCTTCATCGACGAGATCCACCGGCTTTCGCCGATCGTCGAAGAAATCCTCTATCCGGCGCTCGAGGACTACCAGATCGACATCCTGATCGGTGAAGGCCCGGCCGCGCGATCGATCAAGCTCGAACTGCAGCCCTTCACCCTGGTCGGCGCGACCACCCGCGCCGGCATGCTGACCAACCCGCTGCGCGACCGCTTCGGCATCGTCGCGCGCCTGGAGTTCTATACGCCCGAAGAGCTGACGCGCATCGTCACGCGCTCGGCCGGACTGCTCCAGGTGCCGATCGACGCCGCCGGCGCACACGAGATCGCGCGCCGCTCGCGCGGCACGCCGCGCATTGCCAACCGGTTGCTGCGCCGGGTGCGCGACTACGCCGAGGTCAAGGCCGAGGGCCGCATCGCCCTGTCGGTGGCCGAGGCAGCGCTCGTCATGCTCGACGTAGATCCGCTCGGCTTCGACGTGATGGA
>Ga0163144_10012635_pt1 | contig 17712 bp, 9 predicted proteins | sample OliLak19BULKMAT1_FD_123175 | JGI IMG/M metagenome (GOLD analysis project Ga0163144, IMG submission 123175) | Freshwater microbial mat bacterial communities from Lake Vanda, McMurdo Dry Valleys, Antarctica - Oligotrophic Lake LV.19.BULKMAT1 | ecosystem: Environmental > Aquatic > Freshwater > Lake...
GGCGCTACCAATTTAGTCGAGAAACTTACGGGGAACGTTTTTGAAGCACAGTTGTCACACGATGGTGAATTGTGCTGGCCAAGTTTTGGCATGGACGATTGTCCTTTTGGTCAGCAAATAATTGACTTTGACGCTGGCACTGACTGCAATTTACCAAGTTGGTTTCTGCTGTCCGTCACGCAGCATTGGCACTTTTGCAGTTGTATTTTAATGGTTAGGAAACCGTGTGGGCTTGCTCTCTTGCTGCATAGTTTAACTATGTTAGTAGAACAAAAGATAGATTGTACACAATTGAAAAAAGTTGATTTGGAAAAATCTCTAAATGTGCATGTGTTTGATCCACAGAAGGCTTACAAAATGATTGAAGTGTGACACTGGAAACACAAAAGACACGTGGGTGGACACAAATGTACAAAAAATGTTTAGAAGCCCACTTGCTTCTATGACTGCTGCCGCCACTGTAGCTGATGACACTGCTTGCATCACTGCTGTGCTCTAGTGTTGTTGTAGTTAGCACAACTAATGCCAATAAACGCATTGTGACATGACACTCCATGAACAATGATGTGCTCAAGTGGTTCGTAAGGACAAATTATGGTTTAGTGCTTTACCCCATGTAGAGCAGAAAATGATGTCTAAGCGAGTACAAACACAAATTGCACCAGATGATGCCAATGGATCTTCATCAAAAATAACATATGATGTCCTGCAGTTGCTGCTAAGAAAGTGCAGTGTGACTGATGAGCTCAAGAACCCTAATTCGCAGCCTTGATCAAAACTTTTTTCTATAACCAGCGATTGCATGTCCCTAGCTACATTAAGTGTCTGCCAGTTTGAAGTTTTATCAAAACATAGGCTCTCACATTTACAGCATAAAGTTGACCAGGAATGTTAAGGTGTACATTGAGGACAGAACATGGATTGGTGTTTGACTTAAAATAAGTCAAACTTGATGCAATTTCACTTCATAAGAGAATGAGTACCAACCCAGATAATAAGTGCCAAGGATGATCCCACAAAAAAGTATGGCAAGCATGTTACCACAAATGCAATAGATGATCGTGTTTCTTTTCAATTGTATAAATATATCACACATTTCCAATTTGATGCCGGAATAGGAGGAAGCAAGTTTGCAAGGCTAAAGTAAAGGAACTCAAGCACACAAAACTACTGTAGTGGCGAGACCGTTTTCTATTGCATGCTAATATTAACGGACTAAAGCAATACCGTAGCCGTTAAAACATTTTAAAACACGCACACTTGTAGGCTCTGAAGAGTTGGCCTGATGACAACTGCCACAACTCTATCTGTCAACATCCAAAAGAACCTCGATGCTTATTACGAGGGTGGATACTGGACTGACTGACTGGCCGACCACAAACAATATATTGAATTTATTACAACTTGGAAGAGATCGACATAGGGATTTCATTCATACATAAGGTTGGTTTGCTTGCTTTCTATTCGTGGGAGATGCCTGAGGGAATTCGACGATGACGCGACGACCGATGCGAAGACGCGGGCGATGCGCTGCGGCTACTGGGACGACTACTTCTGCCTTCCAACTTAGCTTTGGCTTTGATCAGGTAGGATTTCGATGCAGCATTGTCAGGATCATACTGCAGTGCTGCGGTATAGGCTGCGACGGCGCCAGCATAATCTTGCAAAAAGAAGCGACTGAGCCCCAGACGAGCATGTGCTTTTCCGTACGCCGGACTCAACTCTAATGACTTTTCGGAATCGACAACCGCATCTCTGTAGCGTTCCAAATAACAAAGCGCCGCAGCGCGGTTGGAGTAATAGACATGAGACTGCGGTCCATGGGGGGAGCATTGAATGGCTTGCGTGTACGCATCCAAGGCTAAGTTGTACTCTCGGTGTGCCATGTAGGCGTTACCCTTGGCTTTGAACTTTTCTGCATCGCGTTGCTGCTCCGGCGTGGACCGGTCCTCAATGACCACCTCACGATGTTGACTTGTTGGAGTGGTAGAGCCGTGCTGCCTGTGATGAGGCGAAGGCGAGCGTCGACGATGATGATGCTGCGATTGTTGCTGCTCTTGCTTCCGTTGGCTGGACTCCCATTCACTCACCAGACTGTAAGAACTCTGAACTGGGCCTTGTGGAGTGGATGAGCCTTCTGCCAATCGCTTCGCAGCCTTTTCTAAGTAAGACTTGCTACTTGAATTGTTCGGATCGTACTTGAGCGAAACCGTATAAGCTTCCATAGCTTGACGGTAGTTGCCACTCAAAAAATGCGCCAATCCAAGACGAGCGTGAGCCTTGCCATAATCGGGTTTCAAGGCCAAGGACCGCTCCGAGTCCAAAATGGCTTCGGGAAATTTCTTCATACTCAAGAGAGCCGCTGCGCGATTAGAAAAGTACACGTGGCTGTGAGGTCCATGGGGACTAATCTTCAAGGCCTGTGTGTAGGCCTGGACAGCCTGTGGATACATTCTCTTTTGCATGCAAATGTTTCCTTCCGCCTTGGCGCGTTCTGCTTGTTCAATGTCAATGGGATGGTTTTCCTCTCCACCACGGGGTGTCAAGATCCCACCTCCACCAGCCGAGGTCGGCTGGTGGTGGTTTGTTGCTGCTGCATCGGCTCCATCCATGGCTCGACTAATAGGAGTATTTTGGCCTCCTCGAGGAGACATGTGAGGAGTTGCGCTGCCTCCAGGTCGATCCGGTGTTTGTGGTGGTCCAATACCGCCGGCCTTTTTCCATCGTGCTTGCGCCAAAGCTTGTTCTCGACGACGTCTCTGGCGATCGGCTGAGCTCAAGGCCAACCAATTGGACACTTTGTCACCACCATTCATGTTGATGTTCGCACTCGCCATGGGACTGCCCATGCCGGGTTTAGTATTGCCACCCGCCGTGGGTGTGTTCGCATCGGCCTTGAAGGCCAATTTCGTTCGAAACTTGGCCACAACTTTTCGATAGCGATCCTCATAATTCTTTTGCGCCCGCACCAGACGCAATTGTTCTTCTTCTGGATCGGTCAAGGGCGTGTCATTGTCGGGATCCATGAAAAATCCCTTGGACTTGACGGCCTGCACAAATTGTTCAAAGAGGGGACTTCCAATCATGTCTTTTTCCGCCTCCACACGAGAGCGAGCTCCCAATCCGGCCAAACCAGCTGCGGCAATTTCTCCTAGCGTCAAAGGTCCTTTGAGACTTGGTCCACTGGCCAATCCGGAGAGCGGGTAAAATCGATGTCCATTGGAGGGATGCATGTCATCGTAATCGTACCAACTGTAGGGATCATTATTTTCCACATCCTCTTCATCACCATCATTATTTTTTCCGTCACTGTTGTCTTCTGGGTCTTCCTTTTTCTCTTCGCCATTCTTGCGATGACGATTATGTTGATACGGCGGGTGAGACGATTGATCCTCCGAGGCATCATCGGAGGCAAGGGGATTTTCAGAATACAGAATTTCATGATTGATTTCGGCCATGCTGGGGATGGTCACATGGTCGCCAATGCGAACATGACTCTTGTTGGTGTTATGAAAGGGAGTACCTGGATCGGGATGGTCATCACCGAAAAAGGCACCGCCACCACCACCACCAGTCTTCTTCAAAGACGAATGCCGTGCGGATCTGGGTGTGGTGGGATCGAAAAAGGGTGGTTGTTTGAGGGGATCCATCATGCAATCATTGTCCACCGCCACCAAAGACGCAGGACGCACAAAAGTACGGCTGAGAGCATAAATGGCCAAACTCAAGTACTCGGCATTCAAGCCTTCCATTTCCTCCAATTCTTCCGTGGGATAGGCACGACGCAAATCTCGCAAATAATCCAAACACAACAAGACCAACTGTGGTTCCGTGGGCAATCCTGCTGAAAGACCACCGGCATTGTTGGGGTTGTTGGGGTCCAACTCGGCAGGAGTCATCAAATTCGCATTGTTGTTCGTGCTGTGGGCCAGCAATTCTCCCATGGCTTCGGAAGAAGGAGTGGTGGTCATGCTCATGGCGTTGCCCAAATTGTGTTGTTGGTGATGATTGTGAGGATGAGTATGATGGTGATGCTGCTGAGGAAGGGGCTGTTCCATGGTTTCCACGGTCAAGGAAGGAGGAATGTGATTCTCACGAGAATTATTGGAGGATGAGGAGTGCTTGTGATGCTGAGGGGGAGGAGGACTGGTGTTACTGGAAGCTGCTACGCGAGGACGTACGCCTGCAGAAGTTGCGGCAAACGCATGATGGCTGCTGCTCATGACGACGATGATTGATGGTTGTCTTGGCTGAAAATTAATGCAATCTCAGAAAGTTAGGGCTGATTGGCATTAATTATCATGTCCCCTCCAGGATAGTTTTAATTTTGCTTTGTTTGTCAACAAGGTCTACCAGCTCTTGCAAAAGTAAAGAAACTAGATAGCTAGCTAGCTGGACAACACGAGTACTAGTACTACTCACGGGGTAAAGCTAATAGCTAAAAAGGCGGCGAGATGGCGTGATAATTATCTTTGGCCCCACCTATGGTTAGAGCATGTTTGCTGGATAGGGACTTTATCGCACCTTTGTCGCTCTTCTGCGCCCGCCCAACATACTCCAACTATTGGAAAGTTACTTACGAACATGTGACTCGCGGCTCCTCGCCAACCACCAAATGGGTTTTTGTACTATGGTGTGAGTTTCTTACTCAAGCCCTCTCACGCCGAGCCGTCGGCAGCATTTTTTTGAGTATCGCATTCAAGAAACCAGTGATTATTCAACCACCCGGTGTGGAGATTGTTTGTTGGAAATTGGACTGTCCGTCCTCCGTTTCAGACCGTCCTTCATCCGTGAGAGATTTGAATTAGCTCATCCGGTATTCAAACTGTGCTATCTAATAATTGCGGCTGCGCATGCATGTAACGTTCACCTCAAAACAACGAATGAAACCAACCAATAACCAAGCCAGCCGCAACAAGTCTTTTCTACCAAGTAGAGCTAGCAACACCGAGCTAATAATTAGATAGTACCATCACTGCAGCAAGAACGTTTTCACCATGATGGCTTCTACGCTGCGCGAAGCGCAAGGTTCGCCGGATCCTAGTAGTCCTCAGAGAAAAGAGAATGTACCTATGAAGAATACAAGACCGCAAAACACCACTGAGGAGGAGCGAGCTTTGTACTTGCAAACCACGGGAGAGTGTCAAGCATTTCTGGAACAGATTGTCGAGGAAGATGAACCACTGTCGTCGGAACAGCGGGACGATATGGAAGCCTCCATGACACCCCTATTGACTTCGGGATTCTTTTTGATGTCGCGTACCGTGCTTTCTCCGCAAGAGTATTATCAAGGTTGTACGGCCGTTTTATTAGGACGACTCTTAGAGCTTGGCGGTCCACGACCATCCTCTGTCATTGCGTCTCTGCGGACGTGTTTGGGTGCCGTAAATAGAAAAGACAAGAAGGACGGCGATGACTCCAGGCCCTCACTTCTCAGTCTCGCCTTGGAGCACAGCCATCCTGGTTTGACGCTCGATAATTTTGGGCACGTTTTGGGACTCGTGTCGACGATCCAATCCTCCGTGACTGTCTTGCATAAACGGCAGGAAAAATTGAAAAAGAATACCAAGAAAAATGGATACCATTCACTCAACATGGTCGGAATACAATCTATGGAAGCGATGTGGGTCATTCCTATGTCTTATATTGTTGGGTACGTCGTGTTCCAGTCGCATTGCTCCTCCGTGCAAGAAGAACAGGAAGGCGGCAACACCTCGTGGAAACGCGACATTGGACCCAAAATTGAAGAAATTCTCTACAAAGCATTTCCTCAATTGCGGCCACGTGAATACGTTGATGCGGGTCTCGCTCTGCTCAAGCTTGACTTGTTGCAACAAGACGAGGATGCTCCAAGTGTGGCTGACGTTGTCACAACATCCATGTTGGCGGAAGAACTGGAGCAGGAGTAAGTATATTTCCTGTCGAACATCACGCCAGTCTGGCGTTTTTCTTAGCAGGATCTTTCAAACTGTTCATTCTAACTTTGTCGTTCTCGTTTGTTGTTTCGAAAATCTGTATCAAAACAAACACAGATCCGTCTTACGACTTTTGGAAAAAATTACAGATTTACCGAGATACACATTTCTGGCTCGGTGCGCCAATATTTTTCTGGGACGGCTAGACACGGAGAGTACAGATGATGTGGTTGATGCCTGCTCGCAACTTTTACAGAAAGAAAGCCCCACTGAGTATTTACGACAGCTGAGTATTGCGCGCAAGTCGCTTTTAGCAAACAAAACCAATCTGCCGCTCTTAACCAATGGCAAAAGCAACGGCGAACTGTCCGGAGACAATCAACTGCGTTCTTTGGGATACCCGGTCTTGATCCACATTGATGCTTTGCTGGTGAGTGGAGTAGTGGACCGAGCAATTGATATTGCCGTCAAAATGGAAGAGTGCCTTTCTCTATCCGAAAGGGATCAAGCAGAAGCTTGGTCAAAAATTTTCCACTATTTGGCGCAGACAGGTCAGGTCTTTCTGGATGGGTTCCCTCTCAATCGAGATGATTATTTGATGAATCGCAAGATTATTATAGAAAAAATTGTTTCCGCATCGTGTCCCCTCGCGGTTGACGTTTTCATCGACGGCTATGTCAGGATTTTGGAACAAGTTGCCAAGTTGGCAGGAGTAAGTGAAGAAGAACGCCTCTACGTTCAACGTGCCTGTCACCAAACTGTGCTTCGAGTTTTCCAAGCAAAGTACAGCGAGCAACAAGGAATAGAAATGTTTCACCGTCTTTACTGGAAAGATCTGGATGGGGCCGTCTCTGGATCGACAAGTCGCTGGTCGTCCTTGACACTCTCCTCCTCGAAGCAAGAACTAAGGAAATGGGCTTTTGAGCTTCTTACGACGGAGAATGAAATCCCACACTCTCTCAGGCTCGAGAATACTGACCGCCCCGACCTGGATGTGCTTGTCCGTCGCGCTAGTGGTAGGGCCATGTCAACCATGCAAACTATGCAAATAGAATCGGAGAAATCAGTTGAGCGCCGTTTGGCAAATGTGGGAACAGAAACCCACGAAAGTTCAACAGCAGCAAATCGGAATCAAAGCCCCACCGCAGCATCCACCGGCGACATGGACGTTGAAACGGAGGCAGTGGACGAAGAGGAATTTTCGGACGCACAAGAAAAGCAAAGCGAAGACGACGGTGTCGATTCAACAACTCGCGAAGAGAACGAAAGCGAAGCTGCTGAAGTGGACGACGAGGACGACGAGGACGATGAAAGTGACGAAGAGGATTATAACGAAGCACACGTCGAAGACGGAGCGATGGATCGTATTGAGGCGAATGAGGTCGAGGAAATTGTCATTGCGGACAGCAGCGATGATGATGATGCCGAAGAAGCAAATATTGCTGAAATTGTCAATTCCGAGGAGGACGGAAACGACTCGGATGAGACCGCGGATGAAGAGGGCATCTCAGAACTATTCGATAAGGGTGACGAAGCGAAAGAAAGTGACGAAGAAGCCGTTGAAGCCGATGACGACTCCGAAGGCGAACCAGACCACGATAGCCACGATGAGGAGGGGTCAGAAGTTGAAGTTGTCGACGTTGACATGGGCGAAGATCACGAGGAGGAGGAGGAGGAAGAAGAAGAAGAAATTAGCAATGGCAAGATTGTCGACGAAGAGGCAATGGAGAAAGAGAGCGATGCACGTAGCCATAGTTCCGCTGAAGCCGGCCCGATTGAAGGTGCCGCAAATCAATCTATGGACGAGGCTGGAAGCCAGACAGGGTACGAGCCGGAGTGTGTATACACTGAACAGTCGGAAGAGGAAGTCTCGGAAGCTATGCACACCGAAGACGAGGAAGAAGAACGGGAATCTCTGGTAAGTCTCCCACGGCGAAACATTGAATATTCCCTTTGTCAAACTGGCCTTCTCAAATCTTTTCCTGTTGTCTCTGGAAATAGATGAAACGAGCGGCAGAACAGATCAGCGAAAGCAAGGAGGCCGCCCCGGAAGCCGTCAAACCTCTGGCAGCGTTGGAGGCTCATAGTTTGTCTGACATGGACTTTGCGGATGAACACACCACTGAACACGAGGAAGATCTAGGCGCGGAATCAAGCGAACTGGATGAAGGGGAGGGAACAGATGCACCGCCGTCATATCCAGAGCCTTTTAGCGGAGCTGGGAGAGGCACCACTCTTACTGATTTTGCAAAAATGGCGCAGCGACAGGTTAATCAAGAGCCCGCCGATGCGCCGCAAGTGGATACCACAACGACGAGTTTGTCAACGCCTTGGCATTGGGGCCAGCAGAGCTCTCCACAGAAGCAAGGCACAGGAGTTGACCCACCAGATGCAGAAGAACTCCAGCAGCAGTACTCATCTGGAGCACCAGCAGAAGCTGCTGCCAACAGCATTGCTAGCGATACCAATGCAGCACACGTGGGAGCTGCTTCTGTCAGCTTTCTGGACGAGTGCTCATTGAATGCATCGGAATGCGATGCCGCTGATATCGCCGATGACGCCTCGCCATCAAAGGTTGTCATCGAGCAGGTTCCCAAGGAATTGCAAGAGGCGCATTCACTCGCAATGGATGAGTCATCGAAGCAGCATTCCCAGTCTGATAGTGAGGCACCTGGCGTCGGCGACAATGAGGACACTGTAACACACCCGAAGTCACCCCCTGCGGCACAGAAAAAGCAGGCCAACGAAGAAGACGAAGCAGCAAGCGAAGGAAGTGTCCCATTGGAACAAGGAGACGAACACCAGCAGCCAAATGCCCAACAAGAAACAACAGGGTCTGTCCTGCTGCAACAATCTATTGTGGGGGCAAGTATTGCCGATACAAGTGCTGCACGATTGGGAGATGTTAGCTTTGTCAATTCACCAGACTATGCTCCAACTGAGGATGAAGACGAATCAGCTCCAAAAATTCTGGTGGACAAGCTTCCATTAGCTTTTGAACAACTAGAGGAGACGCCTGAAGATGACGCCATTCCTGTCGCCGCCGGGGACGAAAGCAAGGACGAGTCCAGGTCATCGGCATTACCAGACCAAAAATCAGCGCCGGAACATACGTCTCCTGATCCTCCAGGAGAGAAAGATGGCGCCATGCTGGAGGACTCAGAGGCATTAGGTTCAAGACAGGAAGCGTCTTCGAACGTTGTCAAGGAGAAATACGTAGGCGCCGTCGAGGGTAGCACTGTAGAACCCGAAGCCTTGCCAGCCGGTAGTAAAGTTGATCCACCGAAAGAAGAAGAAGATGATGCTTCTGGTGATGATGCAGTCGAATCAGCTCAAAAGATTCTGTCGGAGGAAAGCATAGGCGGGGGTCTTGACAACATTGAACAAACCGAAAACGACCAGGAAGACACGCCTTCTTCGCCACCCAAAAGAGACGCCGAGCCGACCCAAGGGGAGAACGATGGCGACAAGTCTCCCGCGGAAGATGAGCCGAAGCACAAGGCAGCCAACGAGGTCGTCGAAATGAACGAAGAGGAAACCGGAAACAGCAATGAGGGTTCGAAGGACGAGGCAAAGCCGACGAAGGAGATTGTCGGAGGGTACGGCGACATGGAAGAGAAGGATCTAGAGGGAGATAGTGCTGCTGATCACGGCGAAGACCGTGACAGTGAAATGCAGTCTTCCGCGGAAAAAAGTGAGGACGAGCTCAAAACCGCCGAGAGCGGAGACGATGAAGCAACCGATGTATCTTCTAGACCTCCTCTTATGCAACCAGCTGCTCTCCCAGCAGAGACCATCCGTTCTGAAGGAAAGCTTGAGGAAGAGGATGACACAGACGCGAAGAAGGAAGCTATTGAAACTGCACTTGACAGAAGCATTGAGGTCGAAGGAGAGGACCCCCCAGCAGAAAAGACTGATAATCTCAATCAAAGCACACCAAAGTCTGAGAAAAGTGGCAGATCTTCGCTGGACGAAAACATTACCCTCTCGGAGCTTGGTACGCGCGCCAGTGGTCAGAACAACCCACCTGCTGTTGCTGCCGCCCCTACCGGCAGCCCCGCTTCTCCTACTATTCAAGCGAACAAAGGAAAGTTGTCACGCGCAGCCACACTTGATTCCAATAGCTCTTTCAATATCTCTAGTGTCAATATTCTCGTTGGTTCGCCAGGGGTCAGTTCGGTCGCCACAAGTGCACTTGGTGGAAGTCCAGGAAGGCCCGCCCCCAAAATACCATTTGCCGTCCGTGAGGCTAACGAGGATGCCGATAGCACTGATGACGAAGATCACGCGGAGGAGGAACCCAAAGCTGCACCAAGTAGTAAACGACAGCGAGCGCAGGGCGAAGACGAGGAAGGCGAGCAGATCTTACCATCTAAGAAGGCTAAACAAGACGACGGCACGGATTATAGCACTATGACGAACAAGGACTTGAAAGATCTCTGTCGGAAGAGAAAGCTTGCCGTTTCAGGAAACAAGGCAGCTTTAACCGGTCGGTTACGAGATGCGGACAAGGGCAAAGATGGAGCTGGACGTAAGAGCGAAAACAATGCCATTGCCGCCGGGGACAATGATGGTCAGCGTTCTCAAAGTCGTGATACGGAGGACAAGGTTGCCGCCGATGAAAAGTCCACACAATCTCAATCCATGGGGCACTCTATCGGGCAAACTGCAAGCCAGCAGGGTACTAAAACCAAGGACAAGTCAGATGACGAGCGTGCGCTATCTCCAGGTAAAGATGCTCAAAGCATTAACAAGGAGAAGGATCAGGAGGGCAAGGATGAGGACCAAATGGAAGAGAGCGAACCACCTGTAGCAGACAGTATGGAAGATGGGGATGCTGCCGCAGAAGAACCTGAAAGCAAGCAGCCCACTTCAGTGGCTAGCAGCACTACTGGGAAAGGACCAAAGAAGCAGGAAGAAGTTGGTGGTGCCGATGAGAAGGACAAGCGGGTGGAAGAGACAAGAACTCAGGTGGATTATAGCTTTTTGACAAAGGACGAGTTGAAAGACCGCTTGAGGAAAAGAAACCTTAAAGTTGGTGGCTCCAAGGCAGACTTGGTTGTTCGATTAGAAAATGATGATGCCAGTGCCACTGGAAACAATGATGGGGCACATTCTCAAAGCGGCAAAGACGAAGACAACACTGGTGGTGATGCAGACAATATGGAAGATGATAATTCTGCCTTTCAAAAACCTGCAAGCCCTACTGCATCAAGATCTTCCAAGCTCTCAAGCAAGCAGCCCACTTCAGTGGCTAGCAACACTGCTGGTAGAGGACCAAAGAAGCAGGAAGAAGTTGGTGGTGCGGATGAGAAGGACAAGCAGGTGGAAGAGACAGCAAGTGGGGTGGATTATGACTCAATGACACAAAAAGAGTTGCGAAAGCTCTGTAAAGAAAGAAACCTTAAAGCTGGTGGCTCCAAGGCAGATTTGGTTTTACTATTAGAAAATGATGATGCCAGTGCCACTGGAGACAATGATGGGGCACATTCTCAAAGTGGCCATGACGAAGACAAGACTAGCGATGAAGCAGACAATATGGAAGAAGAGGATGCTACTGCACAAGAACCTGAAAGTCCTGCTGCATCAAGATCTTCCAAGCTCTCAAGCAAGCAGCCCACTTCAGTGGCTAGCAACACTGCTGGGAGAGTACCAACGAAGCAGGAAGAAGTTGGTGGTGCTGATGCGCAGGGCGGGGAGGCGCAAGAGACAGCAACTGATGTGGATTATAGCTCAATGACGGTCATCCAGTTGCGAGAACTCTTGCGGGAAAAGAACCTTTCCATCCAGGGTAGCAAGGCAGATTTGATTCGTCGATTAGAAAAGGGAGCTGAGAGCAACACCGATGCCAGCCCTGTTGAAGACAACGAGGTGGCAGAAAGTGGTGATGCTAAAGATGACACTGGTAATGAAGCAGACAACATGGAAGATGAAAATGCTGCTGCACAAGAACCTGAAAGCCCTGCTGCATCAAGATCTTCCCGGCGCTCAAGCAGGCAGCCCACTTCTGTGGATAGCAGCACAAAGGGGAGAGGACGAAAGAAACAGGAGGATGTTGGTGATGGTGATCAGAAGGGCGGGGAGGCGGAAGAGAAAACAACTGATGTGGATTATGACTCGATGACACGACCCCAGTTGCGCATACTCTGTAATTTAAGAAGCCTCAAAACTAGTGGCTCCAGGGAGGATTTGGTTGCTCGATTGCAAAATGATGATGCCAGTGATTCTGAAAGTAGCGATGACGAAGATGACACTGGCGATGAAGCAGACAAGATGGAAGACAAGGAAGCAGACAAGATGGAAGACAAGGATGCTGCGGACACGGATTATAACTCCATGACACAATTAGATTTGCGAAAACTCTTGAAAAAACGAAACCTTAGAGTTGGTGGGTCCAAGGCAGATTTGGTTGCTAGATTACAAAATGATGATGCCAGTGCCACTGGCAACAATGATGGGGCACATTCTCAAAGTGGGGAGGACGAAGACGACACCGGCGATGAACGTTCTGGCACTGCTTCGGCTAGAAAACGGAAGGCTCGTACGTCTTCCAAAAAGACGGTCGAAAGTGACGATGACAAGAGCGTTGCTTCGAATGCTTCTGATGTCTCCCGCGGGTCCAAAAGATCGCGAACTCGAGCAAATTCAAACGCGGATGAGGAGGATGCTGCTTCCGCTTCCACAGAAGCAACAGGTCGTTCTAAACGATCGCGAAAGAAGACTAAAGTAGGCGCAGAAGATAGTGAAAGTGAAGACGAAAGCAAATCTGGTACAAAGTCGACGGCATCTTCGTCCAGGAAAAAACGCAAGCCTGCTGTCAAATCAACAAAAGCTGCCGAACTCCCACCCATCCCAGAGGAGGCTGAGGGGCCTCCTCCCACTGCGAGTCCTGGTAAAGGACGGAAAAAGAGAACAACAAGAAATACAGCTGCGGGTGACACAGACGATGACGCGTCGACTGCAGCTGGGTCGACGACAAGTTCAGTGCGACGAAGCAGGCGTGCTAAGATGACATAGCTTGTTCCAGATTGCTGGAGATATCTGTCTACAGCCGATCGATGATGCGCCTCCCCACTGCGGAATGAAACAGACATTTTATTGCTGGATATGCGACTTCTCCCCGGGCATGTGATTGCGTAGTATCTTCAGTGTCTCGTGCCCTACCTTGCACGATCTAAATTAGCTAGCGACTAGCAGCCATCTCGGCTTGTAGTACTGATAGCCCCATTCGGCATGCAACAGAAAATGCTATGACGATTTGTGCGAAATCGGGAGGTAATTTACGTAGTAATGCTTATCGCACTATTAACCTCGGACTTTGCTTGTGGGTTGTTTATTGAACAAAAATATCTCTTATGGGGTCCATCGTATCTGTTGTTGTTGTTGGTACTGGTGAATGGATTACCATGGATAAACGCCTACCAGCCAGATATCCCAGGCAATAAAATCCGGCCTAGCCAATTATTTACACAAGCAGCGGCATGGGCAGCAGCATGAAGAGAATGGCGGTATCAGTTGCCGGCCGTCCGCAAAGACCATAAAATACAAAATAAAATATTCCTTGCTGGCACTTTTTTGTACTGTAAAAACAATCTTAAACGAATCGAATAGATCGCAGCAGAGTAGCACCCATCATGCCGAAGAAGTTCTTGCCCAACCTCCACGCGATCATTTCCCTTCTGATACTTCGAATGTCCTCGCTACTGCTACTGCTTTGATCCCGGCCTTCAGGTGCCACTGTGGCTGTCAGTATCTCTTCTGTGGTAACCACAAGACCCAACTGACCTGTGTGAATGACATGACTGCCACCACGGACCAACAAGACACGTAAGAACGTGTCCCCAATTTGGGATGTGATGATGCGGTGCCATGATTGCCGTTGTCGTCAGATTTCGGAAGCACCGTCTATTCCCTGGGCACAGTCAAGACCGGCACCCGAAAATACACTGTACAACGTCAAGGCTGTATCGAAATTGGTCACGCCGCTTGCAATGGCGTTCTGGTCCGGCAGCGTGCTGGAATTTGGGCACAAGGACCCAATCCCACGTTTGTCAAGGGCGGTTGCACTACAATGCTGATAATATACTCCTCCATATCCGCCGGCTCCATACACGCTAAAGCAATAAGATAAGAAGGAAGTGGTGCTGTGCATTCATAATGTACTGGTAGTAGCAATGAATGAAGCAATCAATCAAAAGAAAAAGAATCAATTTGACTGTTCTGATCTGTGACAAAGATCTTGTCGGGGTTCTCGAGCTATTGTGCGTCGCTTTCTACTAGAATATCTTACCATGTCTGTCGGATGTCAGCAATTTTTTTCGTGATGTGTGTAGTACGTGTTCATTCCGGCAAAAAAACAAGTACTTACCGTACTACGACATACTACCTACCGATGAGTACTGTAGTATTGTACACTAACTTCAACGTTGGTAATCTCTCTAATCAAATGTTTTGTGCGGAAGTGCGTTGGAAACCACGTCGCACCTCATCGACAACCAATATTCGTTATCATTCTCCATAGTTTTGCTCGATCAAGCTATCGTTCACACTACAAGTATACTGTCCGATGTCGTTGGATTATTATTATTGGACATCTTCTGTGCGACACTCTTGCGACGTTTAAGATGACGCCAAAGTGGCGTTGCTGAGTTGCAACGTCACATGATGATCATGCCCCCCTTCCCTCAAAATTTAATTTTGAAGCTTTGTCATTGATGACAAGAAATTCCATCTTTCTCATTTCTTTTTGCACTGCATCGGAAACAAGGAACAACTTTTTGCTGTCTTTTATTTTATCAAGTCTAATATTCAATCATGGCCAAAGTACTAAACAGCACCTTCAGCGGCAGCTTCGAGGTTGATCCCACCGACATGTTGATCCAAGGATCCTTGTCGGACTTCTTTTTGATGCGTTCCAGCGAGATCGGGTATCTTTGTATGTTCGCCTACACCTTCCTTCACGGTACGACAATATCTGTTGTTCTTTGAATAAATTCAATCTCAGAAGGCAAAATACATAAACAGGAACTCACACCAAATATTTTCTCGTCGTTCCAACAGGATGCAAACTCTTCAAAACTTTGAAGGAAGAACAAGCGATGTCTTACAAATTCGTGCGAATGATTTTCCAATGCACTGGAGGCGGAATTTTGGTTCCTCTCCTCATTAACGCTATCCCCGTGTCTCTTGGAAACGATGCCTACCCCATTGCCATCTTTGCATCTTTTCTTCTTCACGTGTACGCCCCCGTCCTTCGTGAAGTTGTGGAATTGTCCACCACTGCCAAGGCTGCTTTGATTGTCATGTACGAAACTCAACGTGCATCCGTTGTCTTCAAATTGACTTATGCTGCTGCCACCATGATTCCTGGTACGTACAACATTATTATGGAATATGACGAACATGCGATAAACAATGAATGTATCTCTCATTCTCTCTTCTCACACTTGACGCCTCCACCATATCATTTTTACAGCCTCCACGTTTGTCATTCCCGTCTTTGGTCCCATCTTCTGCGGAGGAATCGCTGGATGTGGTGGAGCCTTCCTTCCCATGGACAAGGGCCTTTCGGCCATTGAAAACGGATTGTTGCCCAACATGACTTCGGCCCTTGTCGCTGCTACCTTTGTTCATTTGTTCCTCAACACTTCGGCCAGTGATGGAGTTGCGGATGCCAAGGCCAAGGCCCAAATCATTGTCGCCTATGGATTCGTCATGCACAGTTTGGTGACGGAAATTGGCTTTGCCAAGCTTTTCGGCATGCAAAAGAGTGTGGTCAAGGAGGTACCCAAGATGGCGTCCTCGGAACCCGCTGCTGTCGAAGCTCCCACCAAGAGCAAAAAGTCCAAGAAAGCCAAGAAGCAAGAGTAAATGGTTGGCGCGAAAGTCGGCACAATCCACTATTGATAAAATATACATACCACATATAAAGGTCGAGTACAAAGATTTGACCAATCCAAAAAGGGATCAAAATGCAAGATCAAGAAGGAGTAATGGATTTGTAGAAGGTACAAGCTACTTTTGACTATTTACATATAACAATAAAATTTACTGTTAACAATTAACTCAATCTTCCTGTCCAATCGCTGTGGATCTGAACGTATCCTCTCCTGTCACGACAAGACGATCAGAACAAAGCAGTGACCGAGTAATACGATGCTTTTAGATTTCCAGCATCGAAAGTTAGAGAATTGCTCGCGTCCGTTCCCCAATCGTAGGACATGTACTTGATGGAAATGGATTTGCTGCTGGGATTGGCCTGTTGCTGATCCAACATGATTTGGAGGCGAGCCTTTTTGTCGTCGTGCAAAAAGTCCATGACTTTCAGTGGCAACTCACTTTCGGCCGCGCAAAAGTCGACCATGTACCAACTCAAGATTTTGCTCAAATACAGCGTTTGACTTTCCTGGTCGACCAAAACGTTATTGTCGTCTTCACAAAAGGCTTGTGCTACAATGCGCAATTCTTCCTCGATGTCAAGTGCCGTAAAGGTTTTGACGGGTGGACACGATTTGGCACCACAATTGAGCGCAAAATGAATCCGACAATCGACTTGTTCCGACTCCAATACAAAGGCAAGTCGAGGATCTCCCGAACTGCCAATTGGTTTCGAGAGGGTGTAAGGAGGACGACGATTGCCGCGAAGGATTCCGTGTTCGAAATCGTTGAAACTGTACAAATGACCGCCAATGTTGAATTTGACTTGGGTAAAAAAGGCCGACCGACTCGTGGAACTATTGGGGATGCCCACTTTGATAAAGGCATACTTGACAAAGAGATTGTAAGCATTAATGCCAAAGGCCAAAAGCGTGTTGCGATCCATGGTTCCCAAATCGACTGTTTGGAGTTCACACACAGCTTCCTCAAAGGGTGGAAACAATTCGTGTTGTTGTAGGGCCACATAGTCGACCAATCCGTCCTCCGAGTTGGAGGATGCCAAGGATTCAATCTTGGCCAACATTTTCTTCAAAAGAATGACCAGTGCCACATCATCCCTTTGGTCGTTAGGAGGAGGAGGGATGGTCCAAATGCGATAGGAATTCAAAATGTGGGGTGTTTGGTAGCATTGCAATCGGAAATAGTACTTGTTGGAATCTTCCAAGTCGTGGTCGCCCACCACATGGTGCAATATCTGGCGTTGTTGTAAAAGGATACCAAATTTCAAGGCTTGTTCGTCATTCAACTCGGCAGTAGTAGTCTCGTCCTCGTCGTGTGGATAGGCTTTTTTCAAGGCTTGCACAAGATCCGCCCCGGTACAGCAATTCCGATAATAGGTAAGTCGATACGGCAAATCTCGAGTGGGCACGACTTGTTTTAATTGCTCCATGGTTTCCAAGACACTTGCTGTACCGCCATTATTATTGGGCAGTGGAAGCAAGTCACTCTCCGGACGAGGTGGTGGTGGTTTGGGAGGTTCCACAGGAGGATCGGTCGAGGGCTGCAATCGAGGATCTGTGGGTGGTTGCGTTGCTTCTGTAGCATCTTCTTTGTCATCCTTCTCGCCCGCGTTGTAGTCTTTCAAAAATTCCAAGGTCTCGTCGGCACCTCCAATATAACGATCGGCCAAAAATACTTGTGGTACGGTCAGACGATTGCTCACCGACAACATGTCCTTTCGTCGTTGGGGGTGCGTGGTGAGGGAAATCTCACTGTACGTCAAATCTTTGGCCTTCAAGGCAGCTTTGGCACGCCGACAATGAGGACAATCCTCCAGTGTAAAAATCGTGAAATGGCCACCGTGCATACCCATGATATAGTACTATACTGTCTTTTTTAGTTTTCGTCAACAAGAGGAGCA
>Ga0163144_10012636_pt1 | contig 17712 bp, 17 predicted proteins | sample OliLak19BULKMAT1_FD_123175 | JGI IMG/M metagenome (GOLD analysis project Ga0163144, IMG submission 123175) | Freshwater microbial mat bacterial communities from Lake Vanda, McMurdo Dry Valleys, Antarctica - Oligotrophic Lake LV.19.BULKMAT1 | ecosystem: Environmental > Aquatic > Freshwater >...
AACCACTCACCCGTGATTTTCCAAACGGACACTAAATCGGTCGAGACTGACTTCTCGTTGACGCTCTGCCCATCCATGAGATCCTGTTCTCCCAACAGCAATCGGAGAACACCCCTAACCAAGCGAGTGGCGATCTATTGTAGGGTGAGGACGGCCGATAAGAACGAGACCTGTGAGTGGGCGTCCAAAACGAGACCCCGTCGTCATGCCGGTAAGCGATGTCTTCAGGCGGATCGGCTCAGAATCGCTTCGACAACTGCACGCCGTACATGCGCGGTTCGTTGACGAAGGCGGTCAGGTTATTGAAGTCGACGGCACCGATAACGTTAGCCTCATCCGTGAGATTGCGAACATAGGCGGCGGCTTCGATGCCCCGGTTCAGGTCGCGCCAGCCTGCACTCAAGCCGCCTTCGAACGCCGTGTCCTGCATGAACTCAACCGATTCATAGAGGAACAGGTTAAAGTCCTTCTGCATGACCCAGTCGGTGCTGGCGAAGATTTCCTGATCGTCTCCGATGGGACGGACATAGGACAGCGTCAGGTTGGCGGTGTATTCTGGCGCCTGCGGGAAGGGATTGCCGTTGACGTTGGCGCGACGCGCCGTCCCGACCATGACGATCGGATCGGTGACGGTGCAGTTTGAGCCGCAAATGGCCACCAGAAGGCCGCTGTCCTTGATCTCGGTGTGGTTCCAGGCCGCGCCGGCTGAAAGGCTGAAGCCAGCGCCCAGATAGACGTCGCCGTCGATCTCGACGCCGTGGCCTTCGCCCTTGTCGGCGTTGACCAGACGGTTCGAGTTGTCCACCCCACCGATGGCCGTGAACTGCAGGTCGCTGACTTCGTAGGCATAGGCGGTGACGTTCAGGCGCGCCCGACCGTTCCACAGGCGCGACTTAACGCCCGCTTCATAGGACACGACGGTTTCGGAATCGGCGGTGGTCAGAACCGGTAGGTTGCGGCCCTGGATCGACGGGCCGCGATACCCGCTGGCGATCCGGGCGAACAGATTCAGGCTGTCATTGATCTCATAGAGGGCGCTGACATCCCAGCTGACCTGTTCGTCACCGACCGAGATCGTGGCGCTTGCCGGTGCCCCCACGACGCGTTGGCCACGGAAGTCGCGGCTGTCATCGGTGTAGCGCACGCCTGCGGTCAGCTTCAGGGCGTCGGTCACCTGATAGCGGCCCTGACCGAAGATCGACCAGGCGTCCGACTTCTGCACCACGTCGGTGGCGGCGATCGGCAAGAGGCCGCCCCTGCCGTTGAAGGTGCCGGACACCAGGTTAATGCGCTCATCCCAGTAGAAGGCACCGACCTGCCAGCCGAAGCGGTCGTCTCCGTTCGAGGCGAGGCGCAGCTCATAGGTGTTCTGCAGCAGGTCGCTGGACAGGGTGCCGGACTCAACATTGAACGGCGTTCTAAAGGGCGAGCCGACTGGAGCCGAAGCGACGCCGCCGTCGATATCGCCGTTGCCTTGGCTTGAGCCTTGATAGGAGCCGAACACCCCGATCAGCGTCGCTTGGCCGAAGTCGTAAGCGACCTGCAACGACTGCGACGTGGTCTTCTGCTCCTGGAAGTTGTTGCGACCACCGTCGTAAAAGACGGTGTCGCGGTCGAAATTGCCATTCAGTTCGTTCGAGCCCTTGGTCAGGACGTTGGCGCGGAATAGCGTGCCAGTGCCGTCCAGGTCTCGAGCCTGCAGGGTCAGCAGGGTCGACAGGCGCTCAGTCGGCGTCCAGGCGACGTGAACGCGGCCGGCGATGTCGTCGAAATTGCCGAGATCGTTGCCGTCCCTATTGGCGAAGGGGGCGTCATGGGCGTTGTTGACCCAGTCATCGCGGTGGTTCCACAGACCGGCGACGCGCACCGACAGGGTATCGGACAGCGGCATCGTCACACCGCCTTCGGCGCGGCTGGAGCCGTAGTTGCCGTAGGTTAGAGAGCCGTAGCCGGTGAAGTCGTCGCCGGGCTTTGTGGTGTCGATCTTGACCACGCCGGCCGGGGTGTTACGGCCGAACAGGGTGCCCTGCGGGCCGCGCAACACTTCCAGCTGCTGAACGTCAAACAGGGGGAAGCCCTTCAGGAAGACGCTCTCCAGCACGATGTCGTCCATCACGACCGAGACCGGTTGCGAGGCGGTGAAGTCGAAGTCGACGTTGCCCAGGCCGCGAATGTAGAAGCGCGGGGCGTAACGGCCGTTGGAGCTTTCGACCTGCAGGCTGGGCACGCGGCCCGAAAGGCTGAGGATGTCGCCGCCGCCGGCCGAGATTGCGTTCAGGGTTTCGGTGGTCACCGCCGTGACGGCGAAGGGCACGTCGCGAATGTTCTCGCTGCGGCGCTGAGCGGTGACAACGATTTCGTCGATGGTGACGGCTTGTTCACGGGCGTTGACGGTTTGCGCCATGGCCGGGGCAGCGGCGAGAAGGGTAAGGCCGCTGACGGAGGCGGCAAGGGCGATGAGACGACGGGACATGGGGAGAATCCTCGTTGAGACTGGCGCGGGCATGGGTCTGCGGTAGCCCATTGTCCAGCCTTGAGGACGCTCGTTCGATGAAGCTTTCAAGATGTCGACACGCTGCTGCAAAACTCGACGGTTCAAGGGCCCGATCTACCGGCGGCGCTATTGTGCGGCAGCGTGTCTGGTGCGAACCAAAACGGCTACGCCACCTATTTTCAGTGAGAAGTCTCTGAACGCGCCGGGCGCGACCGAGAGGGACATCCGCATGACGATTAGCCCCCTCCATCGCCGTCGCTTGTTCCAGCTTGTGGCGACTGCAGCCGTGGCGCCAGGGCTTGCCGCACTCGTTTCGCCGCTCGACCCGCGCGTGCTGGGCAGAGTCCTGGCAATGTCTGACCTGCACTCTGCCTATGAGCGGACCGGCCAGCTCTTGGCGGCGTTGGAGGCCGAGATCGCCGGGGCGGACGTTCCGCACGTGATCGCCGTTAACGGCGACGTTCTCGAGCACGGCAATGTCGTCTCTGTGCGATCGGGCGGGGCCATCGGCTGGGCCTTCCTGAGCGAGTTGGCGAAACTGGCGCCGACGGTGGTCAATCTGGGCAACCACGACAACGACCTGACGCCGGATCTGCATGAGGTCGTGGCGCGCATGCAGGAGTTGGGCCTCGTCGTCGTCAGCAATATCGCCGACGCCCGCACGGGCGTGCCCTATGCGCCTGCAGCGCGGCTTTCGTTGATCTGACGGCGTCGTTAAAGTCTTGCTCTGCGGGCCGGCTTGAATGCCACCCGATCATCGAAGCTCCCTTCGCTTTCGCGGATTGCGAGTTATAAGCCCCCGATCATGACACGACTTCTGCTGGTCGCCATCGGCGGGGCCCTCGGCTCCATGGCGCGCTACGGCGTGGGGCTGGCGGCCGGGCGGATGTTTCCGGCGAGCGCCTGGCCCTGGGGGACCCTGGGCGTCAATGTCGCCGGCGGACTGCTGATGGGTCTGCTGGTCGGCTGGCTGGGGCTGCGCGGCGGGGCCGGGCAGGAGACGGTGCGGGTCTTCGCCGCCGTCGGCCTGCTGGGCGGCTTCACCACCTTGAGCGCCTTTTCGCTGGAGACCGTGCTGATGATCGAGCGACGGGCGTATGGCCTGGCCGCGACCTATGTCGGCCTGTCTGTCGTGCTGGCGATCGCGGCCCTGATGGCCGGACTGATGCTGGCGCGCGCCGCCTTCGGGCCCGCATCATGAGCGACGCCCCCGAACGACAGGCCCAGACCCTCTATGTGGCCGAGGCCGAGGACGGGATCCGGCTGGACCGCTGGTTCCGCCGGCGCTGGCCGCATCTGTCCAACATCCAGGTGCAGAAGATGGCGCGCGGCGGCCAGATCCGCGTCGATGGGGCCCGGATCAAGCCTGAGGGCCGTCTGACCGCCGGGGCCGCCGTACGCGTGCCGCCGATCCCCGAGCCGATCGTGCGCGCGCCGGGCGAGCATATGGCCCTGACACCGGCCGACATCGCCTTTGCGAAATCGATGGTGATCTATGAGGACGATCTGGTCATCGCCCTGAACAAGCCCTGGGGTCTGGCGGTCCAGGGCGGCACCAAGACCACACGCCACGTCGACCGGCTGCTCTCGGCCTGGGGCGAGGGGATGGAGCGGCCGCGGCTGGTCCACCGGCTGGACCGCGACACATCCGGTGTCCTGCTGCTGGGCAAGGGGCCCGAGGCGGCCAAGCGGCTGGCGGGGGCGTTCGCGCGGCGTCAGGCCAGGAAGACCTACTGGGCCATCGTCATGGGCCTGCCCAAACCTGCGGACGGCCAGATCAGCGTGCATCTGAAGAAGTCCGGCATCAACGACTACGAGATCATGCGCCCCGCCGACCCCAGGGAGAACGGGGCCGAACCGGCCGAGACCGCCTTTGCCGTGATCAGCCACGCCGGCCAGCGGGTCTCGTGGATGGCGCTTCGGCCGTTCACCGGCCGGACCCACCAGTTGCGGGCCCATATGAAGGCCTTGGGCCATCCCATTCTGGGCGATCCAAAATATGGCGACGACGCCTCGACCCAGCTCAGCGGGCCGCTGAAGCTTCAGCTGCACGCCCGGCGCATCGAGCTGGATCATCCGTCCGGCGGCACCCTGGCGGTCGAGGCCCCCCTCAGCCCCGAACTGCGCGCCGGCTTCCAGCATTTCGGCTTCGACGAGGGCGAGGCCGATCACGATCCGTTCGCGGGGGTGAAGCGGGTACGATGAGCTTCCAATCTTCCACTCATCGCGGCGGAGGCCGGGACCCGGACCTGTGGGCGCGAAAGCCTCACTCTCGTCCCCCGGGATTGATCCCGGACGACGGTGTTTCTGTAAAAGAACCGGGTCCCGGCTTTCGTCGGGATGAGCGGGAGTGGGTGTGACCCGCCCCCTCGCCATCTTCGACATCGACGGCACCCTGGTCGACAGCCGGGCCTCCATCCTTGAGGCCGCCACCGATGCGGCGCGCGCCCTGGGCCTGCCCGACCCGCACTATGACCGCGTCCGCCAGATCGTCGGCCTGAGCCTGCCCCATGCCCTGGCCGTGCTGGAGCCGGGCCTGACCGCGCCCGAACTGGAGCGGTTCACCGACGCCTTCCGGGCCAGCTTCGCCCGCATGTTCGACGCCGGTCACGAGGAGCCGCTCTATCCCGGTGCCATGGATACCTTGCGTCGCCTGCATCGCGACGGCTGGCGGCTGTCGCTCGCGACCGGCCAGAACCGGCGCGGCGTGGCCCGCAATCTGGCCCGTGCGGGCTGGGCCGATCTGTTCGTCTCGTCGCACTGCGCCGAGGATGGCCCGGGTAAGCCGGACCCGGCCATGTTGCACGCGGCCATGAAAGCCGCCGACGCCACGCCGGACGCCACCATCATGATCGGCGACACGTCCCATGACATCGCCATGGCGCTGGCCGCCGGGGTCGCGCCGCAGGGCGTCGGCTGGGGGTTCCATACGCCGGAGGAACAGGTCGCCGCCGGGGCCCCGCACGTCGCCGGCGACTTCGCCGACCTCCAGGCCGCGCTGGACCGTTTCGCCGCCCGTGTTTCTGGCAGGGCCTTCGCATGAGCCATATCCCGCCTCTGGACCCGCGCGTGGCCGCGAAGAAGGGGTTCCGCGAATCCGAGGAACGGCTGAAGCGGTTCTGGACCGAGGCCGGCGTGGCACCCGACGCGAATGGCCACATCGTCCTGCTGGACGGCCGCGCGCCCAGGACCCCCGCCCATGCCCGCATCGTCCTGCCGACCGCCGCCGCCGCCCGGCTGGTAGCCGACGAATGGGCGGCTCAAGGGCAGTTTATCGATCCCGGGACCATGCCCGCCACCCGTCTGGCCGCCACCGCCATCGACCGGGTCAGCCAGACGCGCGAGCCGGTGGCCGACGAGATCGCCGCCTATGTCGGCTCCGACCTGCTCTGCTACCTGGCCGAACATCCGACCCATCTGGTCGCCGAACAGATCCGCGACTGGACCCCCTGGCGCGACTGGGCGGCGCGGGAACTCGGCATCCGGGTCGAGGCCACCCGGGGCATTATCCACCGGACGCAGCCTCCGGAAAGTCTCGCCCGCGTGCGGGAGCATGCGCTGGCGCTGGACGACTTTGCCCTGACCGGATTGGCCACCGCCGTGCCCCTGCTGGGCAGTGCTATCCTCGGCCTCGCGGTTCAGCGCGGCGCATTGAGCGGGGTGGCGGCCTTCGATCTGAGCCGCCTCGACGAGGCCTTCCAGGAACGCCAGTGGGGTATCGACGCCGACAACGCCGACCGCACCGCAGCGCGCCGCGCCGAGGCTGATCTGCTGGATCGCTGGTTCCGGGCGCTGGCCTAGTTCCGGTCGGCCTGCGGCGGAAACACCAGCCCCATCACGGCGGCAAGGGCGCGGAAATCGTCAGGCGGCCCGGCCGTCACCGTCCGCTCCCCGCCCTCCGGATGGGGAAAGGTCAGGCTGACGGCGTGGAGCATCAGTCGAGGGGCGGCCCGGCCCGCCGCGGTCAGCGCTCCGCCATAGCGGACGTCGCCGATCAGGGGCCGGCCCACATGGGCCATATGGACCCGCAACTGGTGCATCCGACCGGTGAAGGGCTGGAGCTCGACCAGCGCCCCGTCCTCGCTGGCTGACAGGGTCCGGTAACGGCTGCGCGACCCCTGGGCCCCCTTCGCATCGAAGGCGGCTACCCTCATATAGCTCTCGCGCCCGATCTCCTGGCGGACCAGCGGCACATTGATGTCGCCGCTCGCGGGCTCGGGTCCGGCGGACACCAGCGCGAGATAGGTCTTGGTCAGTTTGTGGGCCTGGATCGCCTTCCCGAGGAAGCCGGCCGCCGGCTTGGTTTTCGCCGCCAGAATGACGCCGGACGTGTCGCGGTCCAGCCGGTGGACGAGGTCGGGCCGCTTGCCGTTCGACCGGGCGAAGGCCCACAGCAGGTCATCCAGCGTATGGGCCTGGATCCGCCCGCCCTGGCTGGACAGGCCGGGCGGCTTCGAAAAGGCGATGACCGAGGCGTCCTCGTGGATCACCCACGATTTGACGGCGGCGATGTCTTCGGGGCTCAGGGAAACGGGGGCGCGGTCGGTCACCGGGCCTGAATAGGCGAAAGACTGACCGTCCGTCAGCCCCTCAACGGAGCACGCCCTTGCCGGTCATCATCCAGGCGTAGCCGGTGAAGAAGGCGCACCCGGCGGCGATGACGATGTTCACGATGACGATCATCGACGAGGCCACCTTGACCCCGTCCTGCATCATGAAACCCATCACCTTGCCGCCGTCGCTGAGGCCATGGACGTACAGAAGGCTGGTCAGGAAGGCGGCGAACGAGACGGCGAAAACCGGAAAGGCCAGCTTGCCGCGCAGCAGCAGCAGGATCGAGCCGAGCACACCGCCCCAGACGCCGATGGCCCAGACCGCCGTCATCCAGACCGGCATCGCGTCATAATAGGCGATCTGCTCCGGCGTCATACCGGCCGTGGCCATATAGGTCGCGCCCTGGGTCATGCTCATCGTGTAGTCATAGCCACCGTAGGCGTTCCACAGCGCGGCGATCCCGCCCACCACCCACAGGTGCCACGGTGCCTTCAGCGACCGCGTGTCGCTCATGATAGCCACCATCGTCGCCTCCCAAGGTTGATCGATAGCGGGAGGCTAGGCCCAAACGCGCAGTTACGGCAACGCTCGGACCCGCCAAGGCGGATCGATCCGGGCCTCGCCCGCGAAATAGAGACACAGACGGTTGCCGTCCGGATCGCGGAGCCACGCCTCCCGCCACAGCCAGCGCTGATCGACGGGGTCACTGTCGAAGACGATGCCCTCCGCCTTCAGGGCGGCGACGCGCGCGTCGGGATCCTCGCATTCGAAATAGACGGCTGTCCCGCCCGGCCGGACGGCCTCGGCCCGATGGATCGAGAAGGTCGCTCCGCCGGGGCAAAGGAAGCGGGCGTAATGGTCGGCGGAGACGATCAGCTCCAGCCCGAGGGCGACGTAGAAGGCGCGGGCGCGCGCGATGTCGGAAACCTCGACCGTGACCTGGTTGAGGTTCATTCGCCCTCCCCCTGAACCCCGGCCCGGATCGCCGCCCAGCGCTCCAGACGTTCCTTGACCTTGGCCTCATGGCCCTCGCCCTTCGGCGCGTAGAAGGTGCGGCGCTCCATCCCGTCGGGGAAGAAACTCGCGCCCGAGAAGCCCTCGGGCGTGTCGGGGTCGTAGCGATAGCCCTTGCCGTAGCCGAGCGACTTCATCAGCGTCGTCGGGGCGTTCCTGATATGGGCCGGCGGCATCAGCGAGCCGGTCTCGGCCGCCGCCCCCTTCGCCGCTTTGAAGGCCTCATAGACCCCGACCGATTTGGGCGCGGTGGCCAGATGCACCACCGCCTGGGCCAGGGCCAGTTCGCCCTCGGGGGAGCCCAGAAAATCATAGGTGTCCTTGGCCGCATTGGCGACCAGCAGCGACAGGGGGTCCGCCTCGCCGATGTCCTCGACCGCCATCCGCACGATCCGGCGCGCCAGATACAGCGGATCCTCGCCCCCGTTCAGCATCCGCGCCAGCCAGTACAGCGCCGCGTCCGGGTCCGAGCCGCGAACCGATTTATGCAGCGCTGATATAAGGTTATAGTGCTCTTCTCTGGACTTGTCGTAGGCGGGCGCGCGGCGCTGAAGCGTCGCGGCCAGGGCCTGGACGTCCAGCGGCCCGGCCCCGCCTCCGGCCGGCAGGGCGAACAGGGTCTCGACCATCGTCAGAAGGTATCGGCCATCCCCGTCCGCCAGCGCCATGAGCGCCTGACGCGCCTCCGGGGTCAGCGGCAGGCCATGACCCTCCTGTGCCTCGGCGCGCGTCAACAATTGCTCCAGCGCCGCGTCGTCCAGCCGTTTCAGCACAAACACCTGGCTGCGCGACAGCAAGGCTCCGTTCAGCTCGAACGACGGGTTCTCGGTCGTGGCCCCGACCAGGGTGATCACCCCCGCCTCCACGAACGGCAGGAACCCGTCCTGCTGGGCCCGGTTGAAGCGGTGGATCTCGTCGACGAACAGCAACGTCGATTGACCGGCGGCGCGGCGCACCCGCGCCTGTTCGAACGCCTTCTTGAGATCGGCGACGCCCGAAAAGACGGCCGAGATCGACTGGTACTGGTAGCCGGCGGCGTGGGCCAGCAGCCGCGCGATGGTGGTCTTGCCGGTCCCGGGCGGACCCCACAGGATCATCGAGCCCAGCCGCCCGGCCTCGACCATGCGCCGGATCGGGCCGCCCTCCCCCAGCAGATGATCCTGACCCACCACCTCATCCAGCGAGGCAGGGCGCAGACGGTCGGCCAGGGGCGCGTCAGGCGGGTGGATGCCGGAGGCTTCGAAAAGATCGCTCATCCCGCTATGTAGGGTCGGACGGAAGCTCCGACAAAGGACTGATGATGGCCGATGCGACCCTGGTTCCCCCCGGCGGCGTGATCCCCTATCTGACCATCCCTTCGCGCGGCGGTCAGGCGGCCGTCGAGTTTTACCGCGCCGCCTTCGGGGCCGAGGAGCTGTTCCGCAATCTGGCCGAGGACGGCGAGCGGCTGATGCACAGCCGGCTCGTGATCAACGGTGGTCTGCTGATGCTGTCCGACGAATTTCCCGAATACGGCCATGACAGCGACGTGGTCCCCCGCGGCATCGCCCTGCACCTTCAGGTCGACGATGCCGACGAATGGTGGAACCGCGCCGTCACGGCCGGAGCCGTTCCCGTCATGCCGCTGGAGGACCAGTTCTGGGGCGACCGCTATGGCCGGGTCATGGACCCCTTCGGCCACTGCTGGTCCATCGCCGCGCCGGTCAGGCCCTAGCGCAGCACGCCGGTCAAACGCCGACCCTGGCGTTCGATCGTGACCTCGGTCGCGCCCGTCAGCCGCTGCAGGGGTTCGACCCCCGCGACCTCACGGCCGTTCACCTCACGCACCAGGTCGCCGGGGCGCAGGCCCGCCCGGGCGGCATAACTGCCGCGCGCGACACTGGTGATCAAAAGTCCCGAGGCGAAGGGGTCGCCCCCCAGCCGGTCGGCCAGGGCCGGGTTCAGGGCCGCGACCTGGGCTCCCGAAAACGGGCCCTGCTGGATCGGCGCACCGTCGCCACGCGCATCTCCGGGCAGGGGCTGGACCCGCGCATTCAGGGTGCGGGACCCGCCGTCGCGCAGCACGGTGACCGCAACCGTCTCATTGGTGTCTTGGGTGCCGACCCGGAAGTTGAGCCCGCTCTGGTCGTTGACCTCGGCCCCGTCGATCGCGGTGATCACGTCGCCCTCACGCAGACCCGCCCGCGCACCCGGGCCGCCGGCATAGACATCGGTCACGATCAGCCCCTGCGGCCGCGCCAGCCCCAGCGAGCGGGCGATGTCAGCCGAAACACTGTCGCCCTTGACCCCCAGCCAGGGCCGCACGACCGCCGTGGCGCCGCCCAGCGCGCTGTCCACTACCCGGCGCACCATCGAGGCCGGCACCGCGAACCCGACCCCCGAGGATGAGCCCGAGCGCGAGAAGATGGCCGTATTGATGCCGATCAGGTCGCCGTCCATGTCCACCAGCGGCCCGCCGGAATTGCCCGGATTGATCGCCGCGTCGGTCTGGATGAACGATCCCGAATCCGAAATCCCGGTCTCGGTCCGGTTCAGGGCAGAGATGATGCCATTGGTCACCGTCTGGCCGACGCCGAACGGATTGCCGATGGCCAGCACCAGGTCGCCGACCTCCTGTTCCTCGCGGTCGTCGATGGCCAGCACCGGCAGCTGTTCGGTCACCCCGGTCAACCGCAGAACGGCGATGTCCGACCGTTCGTCGGCCAGGATGACCTCGGCGGGGTATTCGCGCCGGTCGTTCAGCACCACGCGGATCTGGGTCGCGCCCGCAATGACGTGGTTGTTGGTCACGACGATCCCGTCCGACCGGACGATCACCCCCGACCCGGCGGATTCCGCCACCCGCTGTTGCGGCATGCCGCCGCCGAAGAACTGAAAAAACGGGTCGGCCTGGACCCGCTGGATCGACCGGGCCGAGATATTGACCACCGCCGGGGCCGCCTCGCGCACCACAGGGGCGAAGCTCTGTTTCATGGTCGACACGTCGGTAGGCGTCTGGCGCCCTGTCGGCTCGGCGAACACCCCGTCCTGCGCCTTGGACGTATTGGCATTGCCGCAGGCAGCCAGCATCAGGGCCGCCGCGAGGGCGATCGTCGAGCTCTTCATCGCGGTCCAGGGATCAGACATTGTGTGACCCCCATATCGGCCCCGCTTTCGGGCCGGATCAAGGCGGGGCGGGACCTCAGCTGAGTTCGACACTGTTTGCGCTCGCGATGGGTTCTGTACGCTTCGTCTGGAGGCGGAGGGAATTACCCAGTTGGGCAACCCTTTCGTTGTCAATGGCCCACAGCAAAGTCTTGGGTGCGAAACCTAGCCAATCCCCCTCACCGCGCCATCGCCGCCCGCGTATCCTCCGCCCGGCTCCCGCAGGCACCGCGATCCCACGTTCTGGTCGCTGGATGGAGGCATCGATACCGGCCGCGACTTCGGTCGTTGCGGGCGGAGACGATTTGAAGTCAGCAGACGGTCCTGAGACGTCCGCTTTGCGTTCGCGCCCCTTTCCGGCCAACGCTCGTCGCATTGGCGTGGGTCAGTCCGGATTATTTTCGATCCTCGGGAACCTTCGCATCCCCCATGAATTTCAGCTCCGGAGCCGAACCCTGTCCGGGCGGCTCCGGGGGGTTAATCTATGCGGCATTCGGAACCCGGCGTGGTCTGATGGCCACTGTTCTCATCGTCGAGGATGAAGTGTTTATTCGTCTAAACGCCGGTTGGACAATTGAAGATCTGGGCCACGATATCCTTTTGGCGGGCGACCTGGACGAGGCGCTTGTTCATCTTTCCGCCTCGGGTCACATCCACGGTCTTTTTGTCGACATCCGCCTCAACACACTGGCCTATGGCGGCTATGACGTCGCCAATCAGGCCATAGGGTTCTGGCCTGAATTGCGGGTGCTATACACATCCGGCAGCTTCCTGACCAATGACATGGCAAACTTGTTTGTCAGTGGCGGCCAGTTTCTTCAAAAACCCTACTCTCCAACTCAACTAGAGACATCGCTTTCTGCGCTTCTTTGCTGATAATTCCAGCGTGCCTCGCCCCAAGCAGGCCGGGGACAATTGAGTCAGGATACCCAATCACTATTTCAGGTACGGAGAAGGGCGGGAAACTCTCTTCCGCAAAGACCATCGGCCCGGCGTCACCGCGCCAGACCGAAGAGTTGATCGTCAAAGCCGGCGCGCTGCAGAACGCGATTTTCAACAGTGCCAACTTCTCCAGCATCGCCACCGACGCCAAGGGCGTGATCCAGATCTTCAACGTCGGCGCCGAACAGATGCTGGGGTACTCGGCCGCCGAGGTTATGAACAAGATCACTCCGGCCGACATTTCCGACCCGGAGGAGTTGGTGGCCCGCGCCAGGGAGTTGAGCGCCGAACTTGGAACCTCGATCACACCGGGCTTCGAGGCCCTCGTGTTCAAGGCCTCGCGCGGCATCGAGGACATCTACGAGCTGACCTATATCCGCAAGGACGGCAGCCGGTTTCCCGCCGTGGTGTCCGTCACGGCGCTTCGCGACGCGCAGGACCTGATCATCGGCTTTCTGCTGATCGGCACCGACAACACCGCACGCAAACAGGCGGAAGAAGCGCTGCGCCAGGCCGGGGCCCTGCAGAACGCGATCTTCAACAGCGCCAACTTCTCCAGCATCGCCACCGACGCCAAGGGCGTGATCCAGATCTTCAACGTCGGGGCCGAGCGGATGCTGGGCTATACGGCGGCCGAAGTGATGAACACGATCACCCCGGCGGATATCTCCGACCCGCGGGAGTTGATTGCCCGCGCCGAGGAGCTGAGCGCCGAACTCGACACCCCGATCACGCCCGGCTTCGAGGCCCTGGTGTTCAAGGCCTCGCGCGGCATCGAGGACATCTATGAGCTGACCCATATCCGCAAGGACGGCACCCGGTTCCCGGCCGTGGTCTCGGTCACGGCACTGCGCGACGCGCAGGACGCCATCATCGGCTATCTGCTGATCGGCACCGACAACACCGCGCGCAAACTGGTCGAGGAAGAGCAGAAGAAGCTGGACCAGCGCCTGCGCGATCAGCAATTCTACACCCGCTCGCTGATCGAATCCAACATCGACGCCCTGATGACGACCGATCCGGCGGGGATCATCACCGACGTCAATAAACAGATGGAGGCGCTCACCGGCTGCACCCGCGACGAGCTGATCGGGGCGCCGTTCAAGAACTATTTCACCGATCCCGAGCGGGCCGACGCGGGGATCAGGCGGGTGCTGCGCGAAAAGTCGATCACCGATTACGAACTGACCGCCCAGGCCCGGGACGGCAAGAAAACGGTAGTCTCCTACAACGCCACAACCTTCTACGACCGGAACCGCAAACTGGAGGGCGTCTTCGCCGCAGCGCGCGATGTCACGGAGAGCAAGAAGGTGGAGGCGGAACTCAAACAGGCCAGGGCCGTGGCCGAGAGCGCAAGCCGCACCAAGTCGGACTTCCTGGCCAGTATGAGCCATGAAATCCGCACACCCATGAATGCGATCATGGGTATCGCGGACCTGCTGGCGAAGACCCCGCTCTCGCCAGAGCAAGACAAATACGTGCAGATTTTCCGTCGTTCCGGCGAGAACCTCCTGAACCTGATCAACGACATCCTTGACCTGTCCAAGGTCGAGGCCGCGCAGCTCGACCTGGAACGCACCGGCTTTTCGCTCAACGACCACCTGGAGAAGGTGATCGAGATGGTGGCCCCTCGAGCCGACGAGAAGGGCCTGACGCTGGCGTTCGAGATCGAGCCGGGCACGAGCAACGACCTTGTGGGCGACCCGACGCGGTTGCGGCAGGTGCTGCTCAACCTGATCGGCAATGCAATCAAGTTCACCGAATCGGGAGGCGTCTCGTTACGGGTGGCAGCGGACGGCGACTTCGCGGTGCCCACAGCCCTGCGATTCACCGTCTCGGACACGGGCATCGGCATCGCGCAGGACAAGCTCACCCGCGTGTTCGAACGCTTCACCCAGGCCGATTCTTCCACGACGCGCCGGTTCGGCGGCTCAGGGCTGGGATTGACGATTTCGAAGCGTCTGGTCGAGCTGATGGGGGGGCGCATCTGGGCGACCAGCGAAGTCGAAAAGGGCAGCACGTTCGCCTTCGCCATCCCGTTCGAGGTCTGGCTGGCGGCCAGCCGGCCGGTCAGCGTGCCGGACAGTATAGCCGCCGGGGTGCCCTTGCCGGCGCTGCGCATCCTCATGGCCGAGGACTCTCCCGACAACTGCACGATCGCCCTGGCCTATCTGGAGGATACGCCCTATCGGGTCGACATCGCCGAGACGGGGGTCATCGCCTGTGAGATGTTCAAGGCGGGCCATTACGACCTCGTCCTCATGGACCGCCAGATGCCGGCCATGGACGGCCTGACAGCCACTCGGGCGCTTCGGGCGTGGGAAAAGGCCAACGATCGACCGCCGACGCCGATCATCGCCCTGACCGCCTCCGCGCTGAAGGGCGATCGGGAAACCTGCCTCGCCGCAGGATGCACCGCCTATCTGACCAAGCCCATCAAGCAGGACGTACTGTTACAGGCGATCAAGGACCATTCCAAGGACGGAGCCCCCTTGGCCCCGGAGGTTGGCGGCTCAAACGTCACACCCTCGCGCGCGGTACAAAGGCTGGTGGAACAGACCCCGGCCTATATGGAAAGCTGCCGCGAAAATATCGTCCTGATGCTTGCGGCTCTGGATCGGGCTGACTTTGAGGTCGTGGTGATCCTTGGGCACAATTTGCGGGGATCCGGGGGTGGTTTCGGATTTCAGGCCATCACCGACATCGGGGCCGGGCTGGAGCGGGCGGCGGGGGGTGCCGATATCGCCGGGTCGCGCAGGCTGGTCGGTGACCTGTCCCGCTATCTTGACGAGGTCGAATCCAAGAACCGGTTGCACTAGGGGTATTTGAGGGGGAACCGGCCGAGAGCGTCTGCGCGCTCGGCCGGTTCCATCTCCTCTGCCCCCTCACCGCACCATCGCCCCCCGCGTATCCTCCGCCCGCCCGTCCCCCGGCGGGACCGCAATCCCCAGAATCCGGCCCAGCAGCGGCTGCACATCCACGCTGTCCAGCGCGTCCAGCGTCACCCCGCGCGCGATCCCCGGTCCGTGGACGATGAACAGGGCCTGCATCTCGGGGGCCGCGTTGTCATAGCCATGCGCCCCGCCGGCGGCCGTGACCGGACGGGCGCGTGTGGCCAGCAGCCAGCCGACGTCGGCGAGGCAGACGATGGAGGCCACCCTCGGGTTCGAGCCCAGCACCAGCCGCGCGGGAATGTCGGCCCTGTTCCAGCACACCCAGTGGTCGCCACGCCGGATCAGGGCGGCCTGGACCTCGGCCTCATGGCCCGGCCTCGGCTCCAGATAGACGACCGAACCGGCATAGATCACCTCGATCGCGGCCGGGTCGACCAGATCGTCCAGATAGGTCGTGCGCTCCGGCGCGGTCGCCGCCATGCCGTGGTCCGCCACGATCACCAGCGTCGTGCGCTCGTACAGGCCCCGGTCCTTCAGCCCCCGCACCAGTCGCCCGATAGAGGCGTCGACCTCGGCGGCGGCGGCGGTGGTCAGGGGCGAGTCCGGACCGTTCCGGTGGCCCGCCGTATCCACCGTGTCGAAATACAGGGTGACCAGATCGGGCCGCAGGGCCCTCGGCTCATCCAGCCAGGTCAGGACCTGGGCCACCCGGTCGTCGCCCGTCACCGTCTGGTCGAACGGCCGCCAGGAGGTCGGACGCCGCCCCTGAAGCAGGGTCTCCGACCCCGGCCAGAACATGGTGGCGGTGACCAGCCCCGCCTTCTCCGCCGTGATCCAGATCGGCTCGGCCTGATCCCACCAGCCGGTCTCGGTCCGGGCCATGGAGAATCGGCCCAGGGTCGCATCGTCGAAGGCATTGCCGACGATGCCGTGGTGATCGGGGTGCAGGCCCGTCACCAGCGTATAGTGGTTCGGAAACGTCACGCTGGGGAACGAGGGCCGCATCGACGCGCTCGCCCCCTCCGCCGCCAGCGCCGACAGGGTCGGCGTCGCGCCGCGCGCCAGATAGTCGGCCCGGAACCCGTCGATCGAGATCAGGATGGTCAGCGGCCGACGCGGATCGGTCGGGCCGGAACCGCTCGACCCTTCACGCGCAGGGGCTGACGCGCACGCCCCCAGCAACAGCGACAGCAGGGCGATCAGGAAACGCGACATGGTCCACCCCACAAACACGACGTCCCCGCCTAATCCCAATCAGAGACCGACCTGTGACAGCGGGCCGACGTCGGCAGGGCGCGGATGACGACGCCCGGCGGCCATGACCGTTAATCGGCACGGACCCGACCATCACTGCCCCCCGTCTTCGCCGTCGACGCCAGCGTCCGCCTTCCACAAGGAAAACAGGGACGTGCTCCGACCGCAAAAAACCCTTGGCGGGGTCCGCTACGTGGCTTTGACGACAACGTCCGATTCAACACCTTGAGCCGGAGTTCGCAAAGTCAGAATTGCGGCATGTCAGAACCTCACAGCCGGATCCGCCGCGTGCAACTCCTATGCCCGCCGACCCACGAGAGTTCCATTCGGGCTACCGCAAACGCACCGGGCGAACGGCCAAGGGAAACCGAACCCAAGGCCTCCGAGGAGCCTCCACGAACCGAGAACTCCCCGGCCTGAGAGACCGTCGACCGACCTGCGGGGCCAGTTGTCTCCACAGACAGCTGATACGAGCCCGAGACAGCCGGTCCTGAGCGCGCAGTCGATTGCAGGACCACCCCCTGAGGCGTGTTGAGAACGTTGATGCCGCACTGCAGTGAGGTCGCCTGGGCCAGAGCACCCGAAGAGCTCAAGGCGAGCGCGAGGGCGGCAGCTATGGGATAGAGAGACTTCATTTTAATCTCCGTTGACAGGTGCAGGATTGGGACGACACCCTTTCGGCCGTCGTCCCAAGGCCTCGGTTCAATAGCCGCCCTGGATGGTCAGCGTGACGTTGCCATCGCCGACCTGGCGTGTGCGGGTCGTCTGGCCACGACCGACCTGAATGATCCCGGAGATGTTGTTGGAGCCTGATTGTTCGGCTGTGGCCGAGTGGCCTGATCCGATCTGGGCTATGCCGGAAATGTTGTTGTTTCCGTCTTGATAGGTGCGGGCCGAGAGGTTCCTGCCGTCTTGGCCTGTGACCGAATAATTGTTGATCCCGAGTTGCTCACTGGTGACCTGGTTGCGGGAGCCGTATTGAGAGCTCTGGACGAAGTTCCTGAACCCTCGCTGGCGCGCCTGAGCGGCATTCCGGAATCCGCCCTGCTCAGACACGACCCGGTTCCAACGCCCGTTCTGGGCCGCGGCAGACGAATTAGCCGAACCGTACTGGTCGATGACGATGGCGTTCTGTGCGCTGGCGTGGGTCGCGCCCAGCGTCAACAGAGCGGCGGCCACTGTAGCCGCCAGGATCATGCGCTTCATGGTGTTTTCTCCTGCTTTAATCCGCTGTCGGGCGAATGCTCGGGCGGCTTGCAGTCAAGGTTAATCACCGACGTTCTGAGATCCGTCTGAAGCCGTTGTTCAGGCACGGTTCACCCTCTGGGGGAGCCCCTTCAGCGCAGTTTCTTCCAATCAAGGTGGCCTTGCGCGGCGTGTTTCAAGTGGCAGCGCCCGACCACGACTCCTGAGTGC
>Ga0163144_10012640_pt1 | contig 17710 bp, 15 predicted proteins | sample OliLak19BULKMAT1_FD_123175 | JGI IMG/M metagenome (GOLD analysis project Ga0163144, IMG submission 123175) | Freshwater microbial mat bacterial communities from Lake Vanda, McMurdo Dry Valleys, Antarctica - Oligotrophic Lake LV.19.BULKMAT1 | ecosystem: Environmental > Aquatic > Freshwater >...
CCACCATTACACCCTTGCCCGCCGAGAGCTTTTCATTACGCCCTACAGCCATTCCTAACGCGCCAACGACCAACAACAGCAACACAGGTGGGCTAGGCGAAGCACAAGCTATCATTCTTGCGGTAGGCATGGTGCTGATGGCAATCGTTGGGGCGGCAGGGCTTTATCTCACTCGTAAACAATAGCCGTAAGAAACCCTTACAGGAGAACCACAGACACATGATTAACTTGTATGCACTGTCATTAGATGAGCTAAAAACCCTGGTTGTAGACTGGGGACACCAAGCCTTTAGAGCAAAGCAGGTGTGGGATTGGATGTATCAAAAGCGCGTTTCTAGCTTAGAAGCCATGCACAACCTCCCCAAACCTTTACGTGACCAATTGATTGAAAAAACGTGCTTAGGTGTTCTTACTCCTGTCGCCGAGCAATCCAGTCGTGATGGCACTCGTAAACGTCTTTATCGCCTTCACGATGGGCAATTGATAGAGTCTGTATTGATGCCTTATGATGACCATCGCCAAACGGCTTGTATTTCGACACAAGCAGGGTGTGCGATGGGGTGTGTCTTTTGTGCGACAGGGCAAATGGGCTTTGCTCGCCACCTTACCCCCATAGAAATTTTTGAGCAAGCGATGATGTTTGCCCGTGAGCTAGAAGCCAATGGGGAACGCCTAAGCAATGTGGTCTTTATGGGGATGGGTGAGCCGTTTCATAATTATGATGCCACACTGGAAACAGTACGCCGTTTAATGGACGATTTAGGAATTGGCGCACGCCACATTACCATTAGTACGGTTGGGCTTGTACCGCAAATTTTGCGCTTTGCCGATGAAGGCTTACAAGTAACGCTTGCCGTGAGTTTACACAAAGCCAGCGATGAAGAACGTACCGAGCTAATGCCCGTTAACAAACGATGGGACTTAACCGAATTGATTGGGGCTTGCCACGAGTACGTGCAAAAAACGAGCAGGCGCATTACGTTTGAGTGGGCTGCCATTGAAGGCGAAAACGATACGCCACAAGAAGCCTATAAACTAGGAAACTTGCTAAAGGGCTTACTGTGCCACGTCAATATCATTCCATTAAACCCCACAGGTGGGTATGGTGGCAAGCCCTCCGATTTGACCGCCATTGAGCGATTTATAGAAATTTTAGAAGGCTTTGGCGTTAGTGCAACTGTGCGTGTAAGACGTGGCATTGACATTGACGCAGGCTGTGGGCAATTAAAATCCGCTGTCCTTAACACCAAAGACATTCCATCTGTGTAAGCACCGTACAAATGCTAAAACACAAAAAGCGACCTTGAACGGGTCGCTTTTTGAATACGTCTATGTCGTAAAAGTTTATTCTTCGCCCAAATACGCTTTACGGACACGCTCATTATTGGCAAGATTTTTAGCGGTATCGCTAATGGTAATCTCGCCGGTTTGAAGCACATACCCGCGATGTGCCACTTCTAAAGCCATGAGAGCATTTTGCTCTACAAGTAAAATGGTTTTACCGCGCTCGTTGATGCGTTGAATCACATCAAAGATAAGTTCTACCAACACGGGCGCAAGCCCCATTGAGGGTTCATCCAAAAGAAGCACTTCGGGGTCTGTCATTAAGGCACGCCCGATTGCCAACATTTGCTGTTCCCCACCCGAAAGAGTACCGCCTTTTTGAAGGACGCGCTCTTTCATACGTGGGAAAAGCTCGAATACCTCTTGTCTGCGCTCTTCAATGGCTTTACGGTCAGATACATTCCAAGACCCTAAATCCAGGTTTTCCATAACCGTAAGCTGTGGGAAAATACGCCGACCTTCAGGAACGTGGCTCATGCCCATGAGGGCAATTTCATGTGACTTTAGGTTAGTGATGTCTTTACCCTTAAACTTGATGTTTCCGCGACGCGCCTTGGCAATGCCACTAATGGTGCGAAGGGTGGTACTTTTGCCCGCGCCGTTTGTGCCAATCAGCGTTACAATTTCACCCTCATTGACTTCAATAGAAATGCCTTTGAGCGCGTGAATATGTCCATAGTAGGTATGGACACCTTCGAGAGAAAGAACGGCGGCCATTAGGATTCCCTTTCTGTGGTAGCAACTGCACGCCGCCCTAGATAGGCTTCAATAACGCGTTGGTCACTGCGGATTTCTGCGGGGGTGCCTTCAGAAATTTTTTGCCCATAGTCTAAAACGTTAATGTGTTCACTAATGCCCATTACCACACGCATATCATGTTCAATGAGTACGACCGTGATACCAAATTCATCCCGAATACGGCGGAACAGGTTCATGGCTTCTGCGCTTTCTTGGGGGTTCATGCCTGCGGTAGGCTCATCTAGCAAAATGAGCTTGGGGTTACTGGCTAATGCACGCGCAATTTCGACACGCCGTTGGTCGCCATAGGGCAGGTTACGGCTCACTTCATTGGCTGATTCATCTAGCCCCACAAAACGCAAGAGATGGTGCGACTTCTTTACAATGTCGCGTTCTTGCTCTCCAAAACTCTTAGTTCTAAAAAGAGACTCTACCCATGAGACACGAAGGCGTGTGTGCATTCCTACCATGACGTTTTCAATCACCGTCATCCCCTGAAACAGGCGGATGTTTTGAAAAGTACGGGCAATCCCTGCTGCATTAACTTGGTCGGGGCGCAACCCTATTAAAGAACGTCCGTCAAAATTAACAGACCCTCTATCAGGTTTATAAATGCCCGTAAGCAGGTTAAAGAGGGTCGTTTTACCCGCACCGTTGGGCCCAATAATAGAACTGATGCTATTCTCTTTAATACTAATGCTAATATCACGAACAGCAGCAATCCCACCAAAGGACTTAACGAGATTTTTTATGTCAAGAATCATGATGACCTATTCCTTCTTTGCGCCAGAAATCTCGGCATCAATTTCTTCGTCAGGTACTTCTTCAGAAGATAACTCCATCAAACGGCGTTTTGCTGGTAATAACCCCGCCGGACGGAATAACATCATTAACACCAATATCAGCCCAAAGACCAACGGCTGAAACTTTGCTGGCTCTAGCTGTGAGGGCCACTGGTTAAAATTAAACCCTAAGAAGACGAAGTTAGATTGCTTTAGTGCGCTAATTTGTTGGGACAACATGCTTAAAACGTGCAAGTCAAGCAAGGTAACGATAATTGCCCCAAAGATAACGCCGATGATGTTGCCCATCCCACCGATGATAACCATTGCTAGGATGCTGATAGACGCTAGCAGTAAGAAACTTGAGGGGTCGATGAAACTTTGCTTGGCAGCATATAACACGCCACCGCCACCGCCAATAGCCGCCCCAAAGGCAAATGCTGTTAGTTTCATTCGTACGAGGGGAACACCCATAGCAATCGCAGCGATTTCATCTTCACGAATGGCTGTCCATGCACGCCCAATTGGTGATTCTTCTAGGTTACGAGAAATAACCACAACCATAGCAAGCACCGCTAAGGACAACAGGTAAAACCAGATTTGCGACGATACTGCCCCTAAGTTATCAAGCCGAATACTAAAGAACTGTGAAGTTGCTAGGGTAAGCTCTGAAATTCCTGGCAATATGTCGGGTCTTGGAATACCCGATAGCCCTTGTGAACCATTCGTAAAGTTAATGGGGCTATCAAGGTTACGGGCAATTAAACGAATCACTTCACCAAACCCTAAGGTAACGATGGCGAGGTAATCCCCGCGTAAGCGCAGCACGGGCAACCCTAAAATGATCCCTACAATTGCCGTAACACCTAAGCCTAAAAAGAAAAAGATGTAAAACGCATTGGCAGGAACAATCCACCCGTTTTGGAAGAATATCGTATTGGTGTTAGAAGTAAACATACCCCATAAATACGCCCCAACCGCAAAGAACGCAATAAACCCTAAATCGAGCAAGCCCGCATAGCCCACAACGATATTTAGCCCCAACGCCAAGCCCGCAAAAATACAAATTTGGATGGCAAGTTCTAAATAATAGGGGTTATAGATGCCCATCACGGGCATGATGACCAGCAACAGTACGCCGATAGTAATGGCTCTAAACCGCCTACTTACAGGCAATAAAACTACCACGACAGGCGATATGGTAAACAACGAAAAAATGACGATGTTGTATGTAAAGTAAAAGAGGTTGCGACGGTCTGCCGTGACAATACCCAACACTGTAAGCGCAATATAACCTAGTGCCAAGGCAATCAAGACGGGAGGACGGTTAAACCCATCCCAAAACGACTTTTCTTGTGATTCGCTTTTGACGACATGAGCCATAATGCTTACACCTTTTCGTCCACGCGCTCACCCAACAAACCACTTGGGCGAAACACCAAAATGATGATTAAGATAATGAAGGCGAAAATATCGGTGTAACGTGCGCCAATCGCAGGATAGAACGCCAGAACAAAGTCCAAATACGATTTAACAATCCCAAGCATTAGACCACCGAGTAATGCCCCCGTTAAATTACCAATACCGCCAAGTACGGCTGCGATAAAGGCGATTAAGCCCGGTAAGAACCCCACATAAGGGGTAATTGTGCCCGCATTGATACCAAAGAGCGCACCTGCCGCACCGCCAAACGCACCACCAATAAAGAAGGTTAGAGAAATCATGAAATTGACATTGATTCCCATCAGCCCTGCCATCACTTGGTCTTGAGAAACCGCACGAAGTCCACGACCCCACTTTGTGCCGTTTACAAAGTAGTTTAGAACCACCAACATGATGATTGCACTAACAATGATAAAAACAAAGGGTGGACGTACACGAAGGGTCTCTGGAAAAGGTATTTCAAAGGTTGTACGTGCAAAATCTAGGATGCCCAATTGCAGGATGATCGGGTCTTTAACCCATGGAAGCGACTGGGTAGCAAAGGTAAGGTTAAAGTCGTTGCGCGTAATAGACATAATGGCACGCACAATGTCTTGAAGCATAAACGATACACCAATTGCCGTAATGAGGGGAACGAGACGTGGCGCACCCCGTAGAGGACGGTACGCAAATCGTTCTATGAGAACTGCCAAAACACCACTCACTAGCATAGAGAAAAAGAGCATGGTGACTAACACAAAAAGATGCCCTAAGTCTACAATACCAATGATAGGCACTTCAATAGGAATGCTCGCATTAATTAACCCCGCACTTGAGAGCTGTTGTGTTACCTCAAAGGCAACCACAGCGCCCACCATAAAGATTTCGCTGTGGGCAAAATTGATGAACTTTAGCACCCCATAAACCAATGTATATCCCAAAGCAATCATAGAATATACAAAGCCAAGCATTACCCCTTTTAACACAATATCGGGTAAATTTTGGGTGAGCAGATTGGGTAGGATAATGCGCGGGTTTGGCGCAGGAAAAACAAAAGCAAACAAGTAAGAAAGCAGGGTAAGTAATACCGCCGCCCCCACAATAAAAAGAATCATTTGCCCAAGTGGGTAAATGACAAATTTGTAAAACCAACTATTAGTAAGCGAAGAAGTCACCACAGGTTTTGGCTTCTCATTTGGTGCGGTTAATTGTGCCATACATATCTCCAGCGTTTGAGGGGTGTAAAAGTGGTGGGCTAACGTTAGCCCACCACAATACTACAGTTTAGCCACCTGATGCAGGTGTTGCTTCTTCCATTTCTTCCATTTCTTCCATCATCATTGCAGCAATGAGGGGAGAAGGAAGTTCAATGGCGGTAATGATTTCGTTGTTGCCCCATTCTGCGGGGTCGGCAGAGCCAACTTTGAGAATGTAGTAGGCGGCATATTCACGGTCACCATTGTCATCAAATGTGACTGTGCCAGTGATGCCTTCAAAGCCTTCGGTTGCACGAACTGCTTCGGCAACTTGAATGCGGGTGGGGAGACCCTCAGCAGCTTCGATGGCACGTACCAAGCCTTCAAGCAAGATAGCGGTGGAATCATAGGCTTCTGTTGCGTAGGGGCGTGGGGCTTCGCCAAAGGCGGCGGTGTAATCTTCAATGAACTTGGCTGCGTTGGGGAACACAGAGGCGGGACCGGCGGTAGAAGTGTAGAACGTGCCTACGCCACCTTCACCAGCAAGGTCGATGAATTCTGGGTTGTCGAAACCATCGCCACCCAAGAAGTAACCTTCAAAACCAGCAGCGCGTGCTTGGCTAATGAAGATACCGGTTTGGCTGTAGATACCGCCAAAGTAAATGGCATCGGGGTTGAGTGCCAAAATGGCGGTAAGGATGCTGTCAAAGCTAGAGGCTTCTTCTGTACCGTCAAAGCCCAAGATTTCGAGTTCGAGAACTTCGGCTTCAACACGGAAGAAATCTGCCAAGCCCAAACCATAGGCGGTGGTGTCGTGGAGAATGTACACTGTTTCTGCACCTAATTCAGCCACAAAGTTTGCGCCTGTAGGACCCTGAAGGTCGTCACGACCGCAAATGCGGTTGACGGTGGCATAACCGCGGTCGGTGACGGTGGGGTTAGTGTTGGCAGGAGAGACCATCACTAAGTCGTTTGTGTTGTAAACTTCGGACGAAGCAATAGCAACACCACTATTAAGGTGACCGATTACGCCCAAGATGAGGGGGTCGGAAACGATTTGTTGTGCGTTGGATACACCTTTATCTGCGCTGGCTTCGTCGTCAAAAGGAACGAACTCTACCGTGTAACCCAAATCTGTGAGGGGTCCCGAAAGCTGTGTAATCGCCAATTCAACGCCATTGCGGATAGCAATACCGAGTGAAGATTGGGGACCAGACAGTGGGCTTTGTGAAGCGATTTTGATGACTTTTTCTTCTTGTGCTACCGAAGAGAAACTCATCATTGCCAAAATGGCAAGTAAACTAAAAACGGCTAGACCTTTTTTCATGTGTCGTGAACTCCTGAAAATTAATAAAGATGGTCTTATCATGAGGTTGAGTGTTTTTGCTGTCCGCATTATACTCAACACCACTTAAGGACAAAGTATAGCGCGTGATGCGTTTATGGCAAGCGGTTGGGGCTACTTTTTTTAAGGAAATGATAAGGAATGTTAATTCGAGGGGCAATTTACGGGCTTTTGGCTGCTTCTATTTGGGGCGGAATGTATGTTGTATCTGATATTGTATTAAAAATAATTCCGCCATTCACATTACTTTCTATGCGCTTAATCTTAGCGACTTTAGTTTTGGGTATAGGCATCATCCCTACCTTGCGCCAACAATCGCTCACTCTACCAGATATTCTGCCTTTATTGGGAGTAGGGTTTATTGGTTTTGGCATTAGTGTTGGGGCGCAATTTGTGGGGACAGATAAATCGACAGCGATTAACGGCTCTTTGATTACGAGCGCATCGCCTGCGTTTATTTTGGTATTTGCGGTCATCATTCTTCGTGAAAAACTTACATTACAGCGCGTGCTTGCCATTGGTTTGGCAACACTCGGCGTATTGGTCATCATCAACCCCGCCGAAGCTGAATTTGGGTCGGAAACATTTTTTGGTGATGTCGCCTTATTCGTTGCTGCCGTAACATGGGGTTTGTACTCTGTATTGGTGCGCCGTGTGAGCCAAAATCACAATACATTGGTAGTAACGTGGTTTGCGTTCTTAGGCGGGATGTGCTTAGTGCTACCCGCTTCACTCCTAGAGCTACCGTCACGCCCTATTGGTAACATTGATGGGGGTGTTGTATTAGGAGTGCTTTACTTGGGCATCATTAGTACGGCAGTGGCAATGTGGCTTTGGAATCGCGCTTTTGCGCTGGTTGAAGCCAGTGTTGCCTCACTTTTTTTCTTTGCACAGCCTTTAGTCGGGGCAATCTTAAGTGTGATATTCTTGGGGCAAAGCATGACAACCGCGCTTTGGGTGGGGAGTGCGCTTATTCTTGCTGGTGTACTCATCGCCTTAGTCGAGCGCACCTCTCGTTAGTTGCCACAGAATCATAATCCGCATAGGATTGAGGTATCTCTTGTTCATTTAGAAGATATTTGAAGGGAATGGTTTAACGTGGCACATAAACGCATTTATCTTGCGCCATCTATTCTTTCAGCAGATTTTACTCGGCTGGGCGAACAAGTAAGAGAAATAGAGCAAAACGGGGCATCCCTTTTGCATATTGACGTGATGGATGGACGTTTTGTCCCTAATATCACAATGGGCCCCCTTGTGGTAGAAGCGGTGCGCCGCATTACCCAAATGACCTTAGATGTTCATTTGATGATTGTAGAACCAGAACGCTATGTTGAAGCGTTTGCTCAAGCGGGGGCGGGCATTATCAGTGTGCATTTAGAAGCCAGCCCCAATTTACATCGCACGCTAGAGATAATTCGTGATGCGGGGTGTAAAGTGGGTGTTGCCATTAATCCGCACACCACAGCCGATAGCCTTCGTGATGTCATGGGCATGATTGATGTGGTTAATGTGATGACTGTCAATCCAGGCTTTGGTGGGCAATCGTTTTTGCATAGCATGATGCCCAAAATTGCCCGCCTAAGAGCTATGGCAGGCGATATTCAGCGTGATATTGAAATTGAAGTAGATGGTGGCATTAACGCAGAAACCGCGCAAGCCGCAGTACAAGCGGGTGCAACCATCTTGGTAGCGGGTACGGCTATCTTTGGTCATCCTAAAGGGATTAGTGCAGGGTTTGCTCAAATGACTTCGGCTATTGTGGGCGAAGACTAGCCTAGAAAAAAGTTAAAGGGCGACTTTGGTCGCCCTTTTTTACTTGCTTTTTGCCAACGTCTTAACGCATTTAGCGCAAATTGATTTGCGGACATATTGTCCGTCTTTGCCCATCACGCGAATACGTTGAATATTCACCTTAAACTTGCGTTTTGTGGCGTTAAAAGATTTACTGCGTGATTGCCCAAATTGGGGAATCTTACCGCACATTTCGCACTTCGCCATGACACTACCACCTTAATCATCCATAGCTAAATTAGCGTAAAAATGTTACCATGTGAGGGAGCGAATAACAAGGCGTAACCCCTTTATCGGTGCTAATTTCGTTTACGAATGAGCGATCATGTCCAGGTTTCACATTGTCACAGATAGCGGAGTGCGATTTAGTCATCACGCACGAGTTTTACAACAACAACCCGTCACACTTATTCCTAACCGTTTAGATATTGGTGGGCGTATATACCGTGAGGACATCGACATCAGCACAGAAGATGCGTTTCGTTTGATGCAGAACTTACCTGTGCCACCGCGCGTTATTCCACCCACTACGGCTGAATATCTTGAGATTTACGCCCATCTTAGCAAAACATGCGAAGGCGTGTTGTCTATTCATCCTTCACGTGAATTAAGCAAAAGCTGGCAAAACGCCCGCGACGCCGCCCAACAAGCCTCTTCATCAAGTTGCCCGATTGTTGTTATAGACTCTCGTTCTATTTGTGCAGCACAAGGAATGTTGGTGCGTTATGCGACCCAGCTTATCGGCGAGGGACTGGCTTTTGACGATATGGTCAACCAAGTTCGTAGTGCTGCTGACCGCATTTACGCTATTTATTGCGTTGAAACGCTTGAATATTTGCACCACAATGGGATAATAAGCGAGTCTAGGGCTATTTTGGGTGCAATGTTAGGAATAAAGCCTATCATTGGTATTGAAGAAGGCAAACTTGCCGTTATTGAAAAAGTGCGTACCCGTACCCAGCTTATTGAACAATTGGTAGAATTTGTAACCGAGTTTACCGATTTAGAAGATGTGCTTATTCTACAATCTCGCACACAAATTACAGAGCAAACACGCATTATCCAAGACCGTCTTTCGCTAGAGTTCGTCGGCAGGCACTTTCCTTTTGCTAATTACAGCCCGACAATGGCATGTTACATTGGAACAGATGCAGTGGGTGTTGTGGTGTTTGAGAACATCTCGGCAGTTTTTGACGATTACAGCGATGACGATTGGTAAAACGCCATAGGGCGTAACCATTATCTGCAGATAAACCAGTACAGAAAGAACAGCTATGCCAACGGCTTTAGAAACACTCATCAAAATTTTGAAACAAGAACGCGAAAGCGGATGCGATAACCGCACGGTCATTGGTGGGTTAAGTGGCTATGGTGATAATTGGTACAAGCAGGCGAAAGACCAAGCTCGCCGTGCCGAACACTTGGTTTTGGCGGATGAACTGCTAAATATCTTAAAATCGTATGATGGCATTGAGAACCGCGCAGAACGCCTAAAACAAATTAATTACATGCTAGACCGTATCACGGGGCGCGTTCCTATGCCTCCCCAATATCAGAATCACCTAGAAACCATTCGCCAGACGTTTGTACCCCCTACAGAATCATCAAACAAAAACGCCAAGCTTAAACCTCCTCGCCCCCCTGTTCAAGAAAGAACAGAAACACCATCACCTATTGCGTCTGCCCGTGACACGCGCCGTAAAGATGCGCCACAACAAGAAGTAAAACCCGACAGACCACAAAAGCGCAATAACGAAAAAGATTTTCCGCGTAAAGATACGCGCCCCGACCGCCGACCGCCTAAAATTGCGTCACGCCGACTGAATGATGACGATGACGATGATGGCAATCCCGAAGAAATGCCTCTTTATGACGCGATGGAAATTGACTTGCGTCATGTGGGAAAATCGGAACTTGATGTGAAACCTTTGCCACGTCTTGCACGCCCACCGCGCACTAAACGCACGCATCTAGACCCCCAAGAGGCAGAAGGACGCTTAGCGGATTTATATCGCCCTGTAACAGACTTAAAGGGCGTGGGGCATAAAATCGCCGAGCAACTTGAGCCGTTGGGTATTACGACCGTCCAAGATATGATTCACTATTTGCCCAAACGCTTTGATGATTACACACGGTTGCTTTACATTAGTCGCCTAACAGAGGGGCAAGTGGCAACGGTGGTGGCAACCGTGAAGTTTGCACAGGTTAAAATTGGGCAGGGCGGACGCAAAGACTTCTTCTGTACCCTAGAAGACGGCACAGGCAAACTTAATGTGACTTTCTTTGGGATGCACTACCTTTCCTCGAAAATTCGTGTGAACGAGCAAATTGTAGTCAGTGGCAAGGTCTCTCTATTCCGAAATTTACTTCAAATGTCTAACCCTGAATGGGAACATATCGACAGCGAAAACCTGCACACAATTGGTTTAGTGCCAGTGTATAAGCTGGGCGAAGGGGTAAAGCCGCGCCAGTTTAGGCGTACCATGAAACAAGCCATTGAGGCGTGGTCGGAACGTATTCCCGACTATGTGCCGTTGTCTACCCTAGAACGCTCTGACCTTGCGGATATTGGATGGACGGTTCGTAATTTGCACTTTCCCGAAGGCAACGACCACTTGCATCATGCACGCCGTCGTTATGTTTTTGACCAATTGCTTTTAATGCAATTGTCTATCTTAGGGAATCGGCGTGAGTGGCAGGGCGTGCCTGCGGATGAAATCCCTGTTTCGGACGGCTTTTTAGATGAGTTTGTGCGCTCTGTGTTCCCATACCCACTCACACGCGCCCAAGAACGCGCCATTGCGGATATTCGCCGTGATATTGCTCGTCCTGTGCCAATGAACCGCCTCATTCAGGGAGATGTTGGGTCGGGTAAAACAGCCGTAGCCATTGCAGCAATGGCAATGGCGGTACAAGCGGGCAACCAAGCCGCGCTTATGTCCCCTACGAGCATTTTAGCCGAACAGCATTACCGGGTGATTCAACGCCTCTTTGAAAACTATCCCGCCGAACAGAAGCCTGTCGTGGGCTTGCTAACGAGTGCATTGTCCAGTTCCGAACGTGAAGCTATTTATCGCGGTTTGGCAGATGGTTCTATTGATATTGTGGTAGGAACACACGCCCTTATTCAAGGGGGTGTAGCGTTTAATCGTTTAGGCGTGGCAATCATTGATGAACAACACCGTTTTGGGGTGGGGCAACGCGCCGCGCTACGGAGTAAAGGCAAAAACCCGCACCTTTTGGTGATGACAGCAACGCCCATTCCCCGTACATTGGCACTAACGCTTTATGCAGATTTAGACTTGAGCATCATTGATGAGAAGCCTGCTGGACGTTTGCCCATCAAAACGCGCGTTCATTTGCCCTCGCAACGCTATAAACTATATGAGTTTATGGAGATGCACCTTGAGCTAGGGCGACAGGCGTTTATTATCAATCCATTGGTTGAGCCTTCGGAAAAGATAGATGCACGCTCTGCCACCGAAGCCTATGAAGAACTGACCCAATATTTCCATAAGTATCGCGTTTGCTTGCTTCATGGACGTATGAAGCCCAGTGAAAAAGATGAGATTATGGGGGCGTTTGCTCGTCATGAATATGACATCATGGCAACCACTACCGTTGCAGAAGTGGGCGTGGACGTGCCAAATGCCAATATCATCCTTATTGACGGCGCAAATCGCTTTGGCTTGGCGCAATTGCATCAGTTGCGTGGGCGTGTGGGGCGTGGTGAACACCAGTCTTTTTGTATGCTCATGGTTGAAGAGGGGGTGTTTGCCCCTGAACAGCTGCTAGATAACAATGTAACCCCCGAAAAGCGCGAACTATGGGACGATACCCAAAAGCGCGTGTTCGCTATGGTGGATACTGACGATGGTTTTAAGTTGGCAGAGCTCGATTGGCAATTGCGCGGTGCAGGGGACCTGCTTGGCACACGCCAGAGCGGTGCGATGATGTTTGTGCTAGAGGAATACATCACGCCAGAAATTGCTGCACTGGCACAAAGAGAAGCACGAACCCTTTATGATGAAGATAGTACGCTGTCTTTGCCAGAGCATTGGCTATTGCAAAAGCGCGTGGCAATGCTTAAACAAGACAATGGGGATGTTAGTTAAAAATGTGGCACGTTTTAGCAAATGGGATTATAATGTTTCCCATTAACGATGGAGTTTTTTCATGAAACGGATTGCGGTTTATCCGGCATCACTTGACCCGATTCACAATGGGCATATTGATATAGCAATACGTGCCTCTAAAATTTTTGATGAACTTATTCTCGCCATCTATAGCACCCCCAAAAAAAACGTGATGTTTTCGCTGGAGGAGCGTGTTGAATTGGCGCAAATTTGCTTTCAAGGGTATAACAATATCAAAGTAGCACACTACACGGGCTTAACGGTCAGTTATGCGCGTTCTGTGGGCGCAATGGCATTGGTGCGGGGGTTGCGCGTATTTGGCGATTTTGAGTTTGAGTTCAGGATGGGTATGGCGAACAAAAAACTTGCGCCAGATATAGAAACAGTTGCCATCCTTGCGGATGAAAAATTTATGTATATTAGCAGTAGTACAGTACGTGAAATTGCCGAATTGGGGGGGGACGTTTCCCAAATGGTCTCTGCTCATGTAAATGAAGCCTTAAAACGACGCTTTGCTTCGTATGAGCCGAAGTAGGGTGATACTGGGGAGGATTTATGGATATTCAGCATTTGGTAGACCGCTTAGAAGATTTAATTGATGATGGTCGCCATATCTTTGGAACAAAGTTCACCGTCATTGACGAAGAACGTGCCTTAGAGATTATTGACCAAATGCGTATCTCAATTCCAGAAGAGATTGAGAAAGCAGCACGCATCATTGCCCAACGCGACCGCGTGATGGCGGAAGCCCATGAAGAGGCTGCTCGTGTGGTACAGCAACACAGAGACCGCGCCGAGAAGATGATTGACGATGATGCTATGGTGCAAGCCTCCCAATCTCGCGCCGAAAGCATTTTAGAGAGTGCGCGTCAGCAGGCTGTTCGTATGACTGCGGAAGCCGACCAATATGTTTTGGGCGTATTAAGCCGTTTAGAGCAACAATTGCTTAAAAATGTGGGTGAAGTGCGTAATGGTATTAGCTACATTCAAGAAGAAACCACCAGAAAACCCGCTTCTGTGCCTACTAGCCCTTCTGTTGTGCATATTCCTCGTGCAGTTGACCATGAGTACGTGGACGCTGACAGAGATAACGACCAAAAATCGTCTTAGTATCATGTCCTTATTATTTGCCTGCGTGTAACCGATGCGTCTTGTTTATCTCGCGTTGGGGTGGAGCGCAGGCATTTTTATTTCGGCATCATTGCCTCTTATCACAGTTTACGGCTGGACATCACTTGCCTTAATAGGTTTGGCTTGTGTAATTCTGGCTTGGTTTACGCCCCTACGCTGGCTGGCTTTAGGGCTGGTTTGTGTGGGTTTAGGCGCGTTGCGCCACGAAGTATTCCCTAAAACTAATTCAGTCGCCTTTTTTAATGACCAAAGCGTTGCGATTGAGGGCATTGTGGTTTCTGCTCCCGACCAGCGCGATGAATTTGTGCAAGTTCGCATTGAGGCGCAACGCCTGTTTGATGCGCGTGAATGGCATCCTGTCCAGGGCATTGTACTGGTCAATTTGCCCCCACAAACCCAAGTGATTTATGGCTTTCGTGTGCGTGTGGGTGGGCAAATGTTTACGCCATCTGAAGGGGATACCTTCTCTTATGCCGATTTTTTGGCACGCCAAGAGGTGTTTAGTGTTTTTCCTCGTGCTACCTACACATTTTTAGAAGACACCAACCCCTACCCCATCATGCGCGAGATTATCGCACTTCGTCAACGCTCCCAAACCCTCATTAATGCGCAGTTGCCAGAACCGATGGCGGGGTTGCTGGTGGGCATTTTACTAGGCAACGAGCGTGGAATGACGGATGAGCTTTCTGATGCGTTTAGCGCAACAGGCACAGCGCATGTGGTCGCCATTAGTGGCTTTAATATGGCGATTGTAAGTGGTGTACTCATGGGCGTTTTTAGTAGGCTTTTTCCGCGCCGAGAAGTTGTGGGCGTAGTTCTATCGATTGTCGTTTTAGTGATTTACACGATTCTTGTGGGTGCAAATGCCGCTGTTGTACGCTCTGCCATCATGAGTAGCTTGCTCTTGATTGCCCCATTGCTTAAACGCAAAGCGTATTTGCCCGCTTCATTGGCTTTTGTGGCTGTAGCAATGAGTTTCTTAAATCCGTCTGTGCTGTGGGATGTGAGCTTTCAACTGAGTTTTTGTGCTATTTTGGGCATGATGCTTTTTGTAACGCCTATTAGCCAATTTTTAGAGCGGATGCTAGGCTTTCGTTCGGGGTTCTTAAATGATGCGCTCGTGGTAACGCTTGCTGCTCAAATTGCTACTGCACCCCTGATTGTGCTGTATTTTCAACGTTTTTCTGTAGTAGCGTTGCTGACGAACTTTTTAGTGATTCCTGTGCAAACCTTTGTCCTTATTGGCGGTGGTCTTGCTATGATGATTGGCTTGTTTTTGCCGACGCTCTCACAGGGCTTATTTTGGTTGGTGATGATCGGGTTAGCCTGGACAATTGGTATTGTTCGAACGTTTGCACAGTTGCCGATGGCGGAATTTTCGTTGTATGCCGATCCAAAGTTTGTGGGTGCTTTTTATGTGTTGTTGATAGGGGGTGCACTCATGACCGCATCACGTCCTTATTGGATGAGTAGGCTTTATAGTTTGTTGCTTCGGCGTGTGGTGTGGGTAACGCTGATGTTAGGGGCATTTGGGCTAGGTATTTTAGTGTGGGGAATGTGGCGTAGCCTTCCTGATGGCAAGTTTCATGTATGGTGGCTAGATATGGGGCATAGCAACGCCGTTTTAATGCAAACCCCCAACGGAGCGCAAATTTTGATAGATGGTGGGCGCTATCCCTCACGTTTGCTAACGGCGTTGGGGGATAGGATGCCATTTTATGACCGTGACATTGAGATACTCATTTTGACACACCCTGATGACAACGATAACAGCGCACTGACAAGCGTGCTATCGCGCTATAACGCTTTGTCGCTTATCAGCAATGGTCAGCCTCAATTAGGGGAAGTGCAAGGCGAGTTACGGCGGATGCTAACGAACGCGCCTCACGTCATTGCCACCGCAGGTTACACCATAGAAACTACAGATGGCGTACTTATCGAGGTACTCCACCCCCAAGCCACGCCCGAACTAGGCGACCCGTTAGGCGATGGCGCGTTACTTTTGCGCGTGAGCTATGGGCAACACTCGTTTTTGCTGACATCAGACTTAACAAGAACAGGGCAGGCGCGTGTTTTAGAAGCGGAGGGGGACATTGTGGCAAGTGTGATGCAACTCCCCGACCACGCTACCGCCAGAAGCCTTGACGGGGATTTCTTAGCGAGCGCACAGCCCCAAGTTGTGGTTTTGCAGGGTGATATTGCCAATCGGCGAAAAGACCCCGATGAAGGGGTGTTGTTTTTAGCGAAAGATGCCATGCTCTTACGCACAGATGAGAATGGCACCCTTCACCTATTTAGCGATGGGGAATCGCTTTGGGGCGTGTATGAATAACGGTCTTAGAAGATGGCTGAATACACAACATCGGGAGCAGCAAATGAAAGTAGCGCGTAAATGCCCCCAAACAAACCCGCCAACAAGCACAATGGCACAGCCAATGCGCCTGCCCGTTGCCCAAAACGCCGTGTGAGACCCGCCGCAATGATAGGGAAAACGAACATGATGATGTGGATAATGAACGTTAAAAAGCCAAAATCGCTTAAAATGCTTTCGCCTGCTATCCGAAGCCCAGCAATTGAGGACAAGCCTTCTCCACCACTACCGCGCAGTAGGTCGATGATACAGCCCAAAATAACGGTATACATCATGTAAGGGGCTTGCACATTTTTCTCTGGAATCACAAAACTGGCAATGAGTGACAAAAAGAAAATAATGTAAATGAAGATGTCTGATAGTGAGGATGGACGTAATAACGCGCCGACCTGTTGAAGAAGGTCTTCCATTGGGATAACTCCTAAATCTTGAGTTTTTAATCAATACCGCATTATAGCGCAAACTCATTTAATGATGCCATAGGTTGCTAATTGTCATTTTCTTGATTATCGTTGTAATGTCGTTCAATTTTGAAAAGATTTGTCTATGAGCCGATTTCGCTCCACACTAAAAAACCTAAACACGCGAGCGCGCTATTCTTGGCAAAAATTGCCTGTGAGTACCCGCACCTTACCTCTTTTTATCTGGCGTGCGTTTCTTAACTATTTACGCACAGGCTCTCAGCAAGCCGCTACACTGGCTTACTACTCCATTTTTTCTATTTTTCCGTTGGTGCTTTTGTTAGCGGTGGCGGTGGGTGCAGTTGTCGGACCCGCCATTGCCCAAGAGCAAATTGCCAGAGGCTTGGCGTTGTTTCTGCCAGAAGCCACCGTCGTTGCCATTCAAGAAACGCTCTCTGGCACATTAACCCAAAGCACGCAGTTTGGGCTGGTGGCAGTGGTTGGCTTATTGTGGTCGGCGACGGGCTTGTTCTCTAATATCACCCGTTCACTGGATAAAATTTTTGCTGTGCCAGAAGTGCGAAGCCTTTGGCGGATGCGCGTTTTGGCGTTGCTGATGGGCTTAACGCTCATCACCCTGGTATTGGCATCTTTTTTAACATCTGGGGTGTTACGCCTATTGTTGGCACTATCCTTAGAGCTAAATATCTGGCTCTCTATCGGCACGCTCTTCTTGCCATTAGGGCTAAATCTAGTCATTTTCGCCTTGTTGTTTCGCTATGTGCCAGCGCGCTATGTTGAGTGGGATGCGGTTTGGCCCGCCGCCATGTTTGGGGCTATTGGGTGGGAACTAGCAAAGTCGGCGTTTCAGTGGTATTTAACCAATCTTGCAACCTATAGCCTTATTTATGGCGGTATTGCTACGGGTATCGTGCTATTGTTTTGGGCGTATCTTATCGCCTCTATTTTCTTGTTTAGTGCCGAGCTATGTGCGCGTTTGAACGAGTGGATGCAAGAACCTGTTGATGTGTCACGCCCGATAGACGAAGA
>Ga0163144_10012641_pt1 | contig 17709 bp, 15 predicted proteins | sample OliLak19BULKMAT1_FD_123175 | JGI IMG/M metagenome (GOLD analysis project Ga0163144, IMG submission 123175) | Freshwater microbial mat bacterial communities from Lake Vanda, McMurdo Dry Valleys, Antarctica - Oligotrophic Lake LV.19.BULKMAT1 | ecosystem: Environmental > Aquatic > Freshwater >...
GAAGAAGGCAAGCCTCTGGCTTGACTGCGGCCTGCAAGGCGAGCGCTGCGGCTCCAGGTGTGCCCGCGCACGCCTGGACAGCGCGAAGAAGGCAAGCCTCTGGCTTGACTGCGGCCTGCAAGGTGACGACGCTGCGGGCCCCTGAGCGCAAGGAGAAGCAACGCCACCGGCGTGCGCCAACGCGGCTCAATCGGGTGCGGTGCGTTGTCACCATTGAGGTGACCTTGCTGGTGCGTACAAAAGCTGGAGTTCATAAGGCGTATCCAGCGCAAGAAAGCGGTCAACTGCGGTTTCCAGGGTTATGTGCCTGTGCCATGCCGGACGCCTTGGCGACTGCGAGTTTTGCGTCGTCGATATCGCAGGCAATGATGTTCCGGTGGCCCATGGCTGGCAGGATGGCGATGCCGATCAAGCCCGGGCTACCACAACCCGCTACAGCCACCCATTGCCCTTCCTCTGGCGCGCCGAGTTTGCCGACAGCCGAGTAGGCTGTCACGCCGGAGCAGGGGAGTACCGCAGCCTGCGCCGGGTCGATTCCCTGGACATCGACCAGGTAGCGCGCATGCGGCACCAGAAGATGCGTCGCAAAGCCATCCGGACGCGCCAGCCCCCTCGCCGCCATGAAGTTGCACAGGTTGTCCTGTCCCTGCAGGCAAACCGCACGTTTTCCGCATCCGATCCACCGATTCACGGGGTAGGTCTGGCCTACCTGCACATCGCTGACCTCGGAGCCCACCGCCGCCAACACTCCGATCGGCTCATGGCCCAGTACCAGCGGCAACTTGAGGCGATCCCTCAGGTTGCCCTTGACGCTGCCACCCATGTCGAAAGAACCTTCGCGGAGTTGCACGTCCGAGTGGCAGACGCCGCAATAGCCCAGGCGTAGCAGCCCAGGCGCAGCAGCTCAGGCGCAGCAGCCCAGGCGCAGCAGCCCAGGCGCAGCAGCTCAAGCGCAGTAGCTCGAGCGCAGCAGCACTTCCTGCGGGCCTGGCCTGGGTGTCTCGCGCACGGCATGGTGTAACGGTTTGCCCCACTCGGTGACGTCGGAACATTGCATGTGTGTCTCCGTGACAGTGTGCAGCACGTGGCTTCTCTCACACTGTTCGGATTGGCGATCCGCCGTTGTCACGGCTGGGACAGAGCGCCTTCAGCGCGCTCGGCCTGTCAACGCGTCGCGCCGAGCGCCAGTGCGCGCGTGCGAGAGCTTTCGAGCAAACTTGGGTCGGGTGTGGTTTCGGTATCCCATCCCGACAGATGTTGCAGCGCGACGGCACACAGCGCGTTGATCCATTCCTGCTGGTCGTTCAGGCATTCGATGTAGTGAAACTGCTTGCCGCCCGCCTCCAGGAAGGCATGCCTGGCCTCGATGGCGATTTCTTCCAGCGTTTCCAGGCAGTCGCCCGTGAAGCCAGGACAGACGACATCGACGCGTCCGACGCCCGCCCGCCCCATGGCGATCAGACTGGGTTCGGTATAAGGTTCGAGCCACTTGGCACGACCCAGGCGCGACTGAAATGTGACCTTGAATTGTTCCTTTTTAAGGCCCAGCCGCTGTGCCAGCAGCCGCGCCGTCTTGTGGCACTCGCAGTGGTAGGGGTCGCCGAGTGTGAGTGTGCGCTGCGGCACGCCGTGGAAGCTCATCACCAGCTGGTCCGGGCGACCGTTGTCCATCCAGTGGCGGGTGATGCGTTTTGCCAGTGCGTCAATGTACAGCGGATGGTCGTGGTAATGGTTGACAAAGCGCAGCTCGGGGATCAACCGGGTGCGCGACGCCCAGGCATAGACCGCGTCAAACACTCCGGCCGTGGTGGTCGCGGAGTACTGGGGATAGGCTGGCAACACCAGCAAGCGCGTGACGCCCTCGGCTTTGAGCTTGTCGAGTTGCGCCGCTATGGACGGTTCGCCGTAGGTCATCGCGTGGAACACCCGCACACTGTGGCCGCGGGTGGCAAGCCAGCCCTGCAGCAACTTCGCCTGTTTTTCGGTCCATAACCGCAAGGGGGAGCCGGCCTCGGTCCAGATGCTGGCGTATTTGGCGGCCGATTTTGCCGGGCGCAGGCGCAGGATGATGCCGTGCAGAATCAGCATCCACAACAGGCGCGGTATCTCCACCACGCGCCGGTCACTCAGAAACTGGGCCAGGTAAGGGCGCACGGCGGCCGCGGTCGGCGCCGCGGGCGTGCCCAGATTGCAATACAGGATGGCAATGCGCGGGGCCTGGCCGTGGGCGAAATCGGGCTCTGGCCGGAAGTGGGATGTGGGCATGCTGTATTCTCCCGCACCTATGCTGGACGTGCGCAGGATCAGGGCGATTGGATTGGATCTGGATGACACCCTGTGGCCGATCTGGCCGACCATCGAGCGTGCCGAACGACAGCTCAACCAGTGGTTGCTGGAGCGCGCACCGCACACCGCGCGGACCCTGGCCGATCCGGCATTGCGCCAGGCACTGCGGGAGGCGGTGGTGCGGGCACAGCCCACACTAAGCCACGACATGAGCGCCTTGCGCCGTGAATCGATCCGCTCTGGCCTGCTCCAGTGTGGCGAGGATCCGGAACTGGCCGAACCGGCATTCGAGGTGTTTTTCGAGCACCGCATGCAGGTTGTCCTGTACGACGATGTGTTGCCGGCGCTGGAGTTTCTGGCTGCGCGTTTTCCGCTGGTCGCCGTCTCCAATGGCAATGCCGATGTGGTGCGCGTCGGCCTGGCTGCGCATTTTCATGCCAGCCTCAGTGCCCATCAATTTGGCGTCGGCAAGCCCGATGTGCGGATATTCCATGCGGCGGCTGCGGCGGCCGCGGTGCGTCCGGATGAAGTGCTGCATATCGGCGACGACCAGGCGCTTGATGTGCTTGGGGCGCTCGATGCCGGCATGCAGGCGGTCTGGTTGAACCGGTCTGACCAGGTATGGAAACATGTGCGCCAGCCGCATCAGTCCGTGGCCAGTCTGCAGCAGTTGTGCCGATTGCTGGAGGATCCGCTGTGACGGTGACCGTCACAGCGGTGACATACAGGCGCCGCACAATGCGGCAAACCGCCCAATTTTTCGCTGACAGATTTTTCGAGTGAACCCAATGAATCCCCTTTCCGCATTTCCCAAGGCAATGCTCGCGTGTGTGTTCGGCCTGCTACAGGCGCTTGCCGGTGTGGCCACTGCCCAGTCGGCTGCTGCTTATCCGGAGCGTCCGGTCAAGATCGTGGTGCCGTTCGCCCCCGGAGCGGGCACCGATGCCATGGGCCGACTGGTGGCGCAAAAGCTCGGTGAGCTGCTGGGTGGAAGTTTTGTCGTGGAAAACCGTGTCGGGGCGTCGGGCGCGATCGGTACCCAGTACGTGGCCCAGCAGCCAGCCGATGGTTACACCTTGCTCCTGGTCGCGTCGCCGTTCACTACCGTGGCGGCGTCCCTCCCCTCAGCGGGATACGACCCGTTGCGCCAGTTTGCCCCGGTAGGCATGATTGCCAGCGGGCCGCTGGTATGGGCCGCCAACAGCAGCCTGCCAGCCAACAATATGCGCGAACTGGTGGCGCTGGCCAGACAAAAGCCGGGAGTCCTCAACTACGGCTCGGCCGGCTCGGGCGGAGTGAACCATCTGGTACTGGAGTTGCTCAAGTCCAAGACCGGTACCTTCATCGTCCATATTCCGTACCGCGGCGTTGCACCAGCCACGATGGACATGATTGCCGGCCAGGTGCAATTGGTCACCGGCACCATTCCAGCGTTGCTGCCTTTCATCAAGGACGGGCGCGTCAAGGCTTTGGCGGTGACGAGCGCCAAACGGTCGCCTGCCTTGCCGGACGTTCCGAGCATGGCCGAGTCTGGCTACGCCGGCATCGACGTGGTGAACTACTTTGCCTTGATGGCGCCCATGGGCACGCCAGCCGCAGTGATCGAGCGGCTCAATGGTGCAATCAACAAGCTTGTGGCTTTGCCCGAGGTGGCCGCCCGTTTCAAACAGGACGCGGTCGAGGCGGCGCCGGGTTCGCCTGCCGTGTTGGGACATTTCATCGAAGCCGATCTGCGGGCTTGGCGCAATGTGGTCAAGTCCCAGAATCTGACGATCGAATAGCGGCCACACCGCTGCGAGTGGCGCCTTCCAGCGTGGAAGGGTAGGGCCCGTCTACATAGTCGCCGCAGGCCAGCAAGCCAGGCGCAATCTGCATCGGCGGGCGTTGCACTCCAGGCGGGCAGGCAAAGGCGGCGCGTTTTTCAACCACGGTTTGTACCGGGTTGACCTCCAGGCCCAGCGCCACACTGGCTTGCTGTACCACCTGTTGCTGCGCTGTGGCCTGGTCGAGTTGGCTGGAACTGATGACAAAAGCGAGCAGGCCGCTGGGGCCGCCAAGTTGGCCGCGGTCAAACACGAACTGCGCCGGTCCGCTCGTGCCGCGCAGTGCGAGCATGGGTTGCGCCAGGCGCGCTCCGCTGGCCTGGGCGTAGACAGTGGTGATGGCAGTGTGTTGCAGTGTTGCCGCAATGCCGATCCAGGCGCCGATCTGCGCGGCAACCGGGTGAGGCGTGTGGCTTTGTGTTGCGCCCAGTAGTTGCATGGCCGCCGCCGCCGGTGTTGCCAGAATGACGCGGTCAAACTGTTGGCCCAGGACCTGCCAATTACCGGCCGCAAATTGCAGTTCTACCACCCGCGTGGCTGTCTGGACCACGCCGCCATGGCGGGTCAGCCAGAGTTGCGCTGCCAGCGGGAATAGCTGTGCCAGGTCCACCCGCGGCAGCAGCAGGTTGGAGCCGCCGCGGCCGCCAAACAATGCGTCGCGCACAACGCGCAGGAACAGTTCGGCGCTGGCCTCGCGCGCGGGCAGGTTGAGCGCAGATACACAAAGGGGCTCGACCAACTCCTGCATCACGCGCGGGCTGGCGCGAGCGCACAATGCGGCCACGGTCAGATCCGGGGCACAGCGGAAGCCACGTAGCCGCCAGCCGATTGCCAGCCGCAACAAAGAGAGTTTGTCGGCGATGCTCCAGCCGCGTGCCACCAGAATACCGCCTATGGCGTCCCACGGCGCGGGCCAGTACGGAAGCTGCAGCCCGCCACCATCCGGAAAACGCAGCGTCAGCGGCAAACGCAGCAGCGCCGTGTGCGCCTGCACACCCACGCAGCGCATCAATTCCAGCGTCTGTGTGTACGCGCCAATCAGGATGTGCTGGCCGTTGTCCAGCGTAGCGGGTGTGCCATCGGGCAAGCGCAGCGGCAGGGCGCGGGCGCGACCGCCCAGGACGCGCGCGGCTTCAAAGACAGCGACCGCATGGCCGTCCTGCGTGGCCGTGACCGCAGCTGCCAGCCCCGACCAGCCGGCGCCGATGACTGCCACTCTCACAAGCGCCCAAGCGCCTGCACCCGCCAAGCCAGCCAGAACTTGCGCAGTGGCGTCAGGCTTACCCGCTGGTTGAGTACCGCAAAGTCATCGCGTTCGATCTCGCGCAACAGGCTGCGGTAGATGCTGGCCATCATCAGTCCAGGCTTCTGAGCGCGTCGGTCCACTTCGGGCAACAGCGCCAACGCTTCGTCGTACGCCGCATGGGCGCGCGCCGCCTGGAATCGCATCAGCGCACAGAAGCGCTGCTGGAAGTCGGCATCACCCTTGCGTTTGAGGAGTTCATGCGCTTTCACCCCATGCTGTTGCAGTTCGTTTACCGGCAGATAGATACGCGAACGCAGGGCGTCTTCGCCGACGTCGCGGATGATGTTGGTCAGTTGCAGCGCCAGCCCCAGCTTGTGTGCGTAGGCAGTTGTCCGCGCGTCGGTCTGGCCGAAGATATTCGCCGCCACCTCGCCCACAATGCCTGCCACCAGATGGCAGTAACGCTGCAGATTCGCAAAATCCAGGTAACGGGTCTGCTCCAGGTCCATCTGGCAACCATCCAGCACCGCCAGCAGGTGCCGGCTCTCGATGCGGTAATCGACCGCCAGCGGCATCAGGGCCTGCAGCACCGGATGGGTGGCATGCCCGGCAAATGCCTGCATGACTTCGATGCGCCACCATGCCAGCTTGCTTGCTGCGACGCCCGGATCGACCATCTCGTCGACAACGTCATCGACTTCGCGGCAAAAAGCGTAGAAGGCTGTGATCGCGGCGCGGCGCGGTTTGGGCAGAAACAGGAAGGCGTAGTAAAAGCTGCTGCCCGAGGCCGCTGCCTTTTGCTGCACGTACTCCTGCGGGCTCATGGACGACCTGGCGCCGGTAGCGGCCAGCGCCAGGCGCGCCACAACAGCAGCGGCAGCTCAGACTTGCCAATGCGGGGCCGACGGCGCCAGGTTGCATGCTGCATGGCCCGCATTTTCTCAAGAATGCGCAGACCGCCCTGGACGACCAGACGCAGTTCCCAACCGGCGCGCCCGCCCAGGCGCTGCGCCAGCGGGGCACCGCTGGCCATCATGGACCCAGCCTGGGCCGCATAGGTGGCGACCAGGCGGCTGGCCGCTGTGGTGTTGCGGTCCTCCAGCAGGTCGCGTTCGCTGATCTGGTGTGCCTGCATTTGCTCCACACTGGGATACCAGCGCGCACGCGCGATGTCGCCGCGCAGGTCCTGCCAGAAGTTGATGAGTTGCAGTGCGGTGCAGATCTGGTCACTTTGGCGCAGCGACAATGCGTCGTTGACCTGGTACAGGTGCAGCAACAGGCGTCCCACCGGATTCGCCGAACGTCTGCAGTAGTCGTGCAGCTCCGCGTCGGTCGCGTAGCGCCGCCCCTGGTCGGTGAAGACCACATCCTGGCAAAAGGCGTCGAGCAAGTCGTCGAGCAACTGCACTGGCAGATGGAAGCGGCCAATCATCAGCGCCAGCGGGTCGAAAACCTGCCCCCAACGACCGCTGTGGGCATGCGAACCGGCACACAGAAACAGGTCGCTGCGGAACTGCGCCAGGTCGCCCAGACGCTGGCTGGCCGATGCGTTGCCTTCGTCCGCCAGATCGTCTGCGGTACGCGCAAACCAGTAGATGGCAGCAATGGGCGCACGCAGTTGGGCGGGGCACAACCACGACGCTACCGGGAAGTTTTCATAGTGCTCAGACGGCGGGCGGTAAGTGTCGGTGGCGCTGTGCACGGCCGGATTGTCGCAGTACCAGCCTGCTGGCCAATGTCGCCGGTGTCGTGACAGCAGTGGAGGGCGAGACCGGGCAGGTGGTCGCAACGCCGCGACTATCGGGCGGATTGCGCAGGATGGGCGGCGCGCTGTGGTGTTCGCGGTCCCGCAAGACCGCGTCGCGTTGCTGCGCATCGGGTCGCGCGTGCACCTGTGGCAGTGGTCGGACGGCCCCCATTTGTCCGGCGCGATCCGTGAGATTGCGGCGTTGGCAGATCCTTCCTGTTACCCGCACCTACCTGGTCAGAGTGGCACTCAAGGGCATCCAGCTGCCAGCGCTGGGATCCACGCTGACCGTGTTCCCGCAAGCCTTGTCGACGAAAGGCCTGGCGTTGATCAAGTTGCCCAGCAGCAGGTTGAAGCAGGACGCGCAGGGCTGCACGGTCAGGGTATTTGACCCGGCCTCAGGCACCGTGCGGTCGCAGCCGGTGGTGATCCCCGCAGCCGCCGCCGATGAGGCGGTGGTCAGCCAGGGTCCGGCGCCTGGCAAGCAAGTCGTCGGTGCCGGGGTACACGTTTGTGTCCTGGGCAGAAAGTGGTGGTCTAAGGCCATCGGCAGCGGCACGGTGAGCGGCCCGGCCAAAGCGGTGGCGGCCCCGTGAGCGGGGCGCACGGCGGGTGCCGGGCGCAGCGCCGACCCGGGAGCCAGGTATTACCCCGCAGCACGCCGCAGCGCCCGGTTTCAACTTGTCGCGTTGGGCGCTGGTGCATCCGGCGCTGACGCGTTGCCTGGTGGTCGTGCTGATGCTGCCGGGATTCGCGGTCTACTTCCAGCTGCGGCAGGACGAGGATCCACCGTTTACCTTCCGGACCCTGGTGATCCGGTCCGACTGGCCGGGCGCCACCGCACGGCAGATGGCAGAGTGAACGGCTGTCGAAAAGTGCGCAAAATGGCGGACCGAAAAAGCGGGTACGGAAATTGCCGCACCGAAGCCGGGTAAAGGGCGGGCTTCAGCCCGGCGCAGCGAACTCTTGACGCGGCGTAGGTGCCATATGCCTGGAAGTGGCTGCAAGCGCGGCAACTTCGTGCTTACAGCCATGACAATCCTGCGGCTTTCGCAGCCATATTGAAGCGGATTTGTGACGCCGGTAACAGGCAGAGCAGGTCACCGACAAGATCGAGCGCACCCTGCAGGCAGTCCTGTATGTGGACAAGATCCGCAGCTACTCCAAGCCCGGCGAGTCACTGACCACCCGGATACTGAAGGATTCGTCGCGGGCGGCCGATGTTCCCGCAACCTGGTACGCCGTGCGCAAACGTGTACGACACGGTTGGCAATTTGCCGTCCGGTGTGGGCGGACCGTTATTCAACGATGACTTCGGCGACCTGTATGGCGTGATCGACGCGCTGGAATCGGACGGGTTCTCGAACGCGGATGTCAAGCTCGTTGCGGACGATGTGCGCCAGCAGTTGCGGAAGGTGACCGACGTCAACAAGGTGAAGTTGTTCGGCGCGCAGCACGACAAGGTCTATGTCGGGATCGCGCAAAAGCGCCTGGACCGCCTGGGACTGGCCATGAAACAGGTGTTGGCGCTGATCAACCAGCAAAATGCGGTGGAGTACGCGGGCACCGTCCAGACGCCACTGGATGTCATCCAGGTGCGGGTGGCCGGACGGTTCCAGTCGGTGCAGCAACTGCGTGATCTGCCGATTCAAGGCAGTTCCGGCAACCAGATTCGCCTGTCCGATATCGCGGAGGTCAAGCGCGGCTACAGGGATCCGCCCGATGCCATGGTGCGCCACCAGGGGCGGCAGGTGATCGCGTTGGGCGTGTCGATGGCCAAGGGAGGCGACATCTTCGCGTTGGGCATGGGTCTAGGAGAAGTGACGCAGCGCAGCGACGCCCGATTGCCGGCCGGCCCCCGTGCTGGTGCAGTTGCAGGACCAGCCGCGCGCGGTCTCCAGTTCGGTAAATGAGTTTGTCAAGGTGCTGATCGAAGCCGTATTGATCGTCCTTGTGGTCAGCTTCGTCAGCCCCGGAATGCATTACCGGCCGCAGGAGGCGCGCTGGTACCGGCGTTACCACATCAACATGCGCCCCGGGTTGATCGTCGGTATCACCCTACCGCTGGTGCTCGCGGTCACATTCCTGGGCATGTATCACTGGGGCACAGGCCTGCACAAGATATCGCCGGGTTTCCTGATCATTTCGCTCGGGCTGCTGGTGGACGACGCCATCATTGCGGTCGGGATGGTGGTGCGCAAGGTGGAGGATCGACCAGATCGAGCAGACCCCGCCGTGGGGGTGGACCCCCTGGAATGTCAGCGTCGAGAGTACGGGGCGCCGTCTGCGCCCGATCGTGGCGACGGCGGCGGCGGCGGCAGTTCTGGCCATGATTCCGCTTACGCGCCCGATTTTCCGGGGGCCGATGGCAGTGGCGATCATGGGTGGGCTGCTGGTTGCAACTGTGCTCACCCTGCTGCCATTGCCAGCCATGTATGCGGCCTGGTTGCGGGTCCAGCGTCCGGTTGCGCGTGCAGGTTAAAATCAAGGAGTGAACCAAGATATAGGGGCGGCCGGTCCGGCCTCCCCTATTTGTTTTCGGGCGCGGGTGGCGAAATTGGTAGACGCACCAGGTTTAGGTCCTGACGCCAGCAATGGTGTGGGGGTTCGAGTCCCCCCCCGCGCACCAGCACTGTTACCCAAAGGAGAAGCATATGTCCGTGAGTGTGGAAACCCTCGAAAAGCTGGAGCGCAAGATCACCTTGACCCTGCCGGTAAAGATCATCCAGAGTGAGGTGCAGTCGCGTTTGAAGCGCCTTGCCCGCACCGTCAAGATGGACGGTTTTCGTCCCGGCAAAGTACCGATGAACGTGGTGGCTCAGCGGTATGGCTATTCTGTTCATTACGAGGTGATGAACGCCAAGGTGGGTGAAGCGTTTTCCAGTGCCGCCAATGAAGCCAGACTGCGTGTCGCAGGGCAGCCGCGTATTACGGAAAAAGAAGGTGCGCCAGAGGGTGAACTGTCCTTTGACGCGTTCTTCGAGGTGTACCCGGAGGTCAAGTTGTCGGATCTGACCGGTGTGCCGCTGGAGCGGCTGTCTTCGGATGTGTCAGAGGCGGCGATTGACAAGACCATGAATATTCTGCGCAAACAGCGCCGCACCTTTGCCCAGCGCGCGCAGGATGCCGCCGCGCATCCCGGAGACCGCGCAACCGTCGATTTCGAGGGCAAGATCGATGGCGAGCCGTTTGACGGTGGGAAGGCACAAGATTTCCAGTTCGTGCTCGGCGACGGGCAAATGCTCAAGGAGTTTGAAGCTGCCACTACTGGCATGAAGGTCGGCGAAAACAAGACGTTCCAGCTGGCGTTTCCAGAGGACTACCAGGGCAAGGACGTCGCTGGAAAGACCGCGGATTTCATCGTCACGCTGAAGAAGCTTGAGGCGGCCCATCTGCCCGAGGTGGACGCGGCGCTGGCCAAATCGCTGGGTATTGCGGACGCCAGCGTGGACGGGTTGCGCGCCGACATCCGCAAGAACCTCGAGCGGGAGGTCAAGTTCCGTTTGTTGTCACACAACAAGCAAGCCGCCCTCGACGCGCTGGTGACCCGTGCCGAACTCGACTTGCCCAATGCCAGCGTGAAGGCTGAGCTGGAGCGTCTGATCGAAAGTGCGCGGGCGGATCTGAAACAGCGCGGCGTCAAAGATGCCGACAAGGCACCGATTCCGGAAGACATGTTTCGCGCACAGGCCGAGCGCCGTGTGCGGCTGGGCCTGGTGGTGGCCGAGTTGGTACGCTCGAATGCCCTGCATGCGCGGCCCGAACAGATCAAGGCGCATATCGATGAGCTGTCGGCAAGTTATGAAAAGCCGACCGAGGTTGTTCGCTGGTACTACGCCGACAACAAGCGCATGGCCGAGGTCGAGGCCATCGTGATCGAAAACAATGTGACCGAACACGTGTTCTCCCGGGCGAACATCACGGCCAAAGCGGTGGACTTTGACGAGTTGATGGGCCAGAACTAAGCCCCAGTCTGTTTGCGGCCAGTCGCCGCAGCAGCCCTTGCAAGTTGCCTGAAAGACCACATGTGGTCGGAGCAGGCAGCGTGGAATAACCGATTTGGAGATGACATGATTATGCGCAATTCAGCCACAGATACCGTAGGGCTTGGCATGGTGCCAATGGTGATTGAACAGTCCGGTCGTGGCGAGCGCTCGTACGACATCTATTCGCGCCTGCTCAAGGAACGGGTGATTTTCCTGGTCGGCCCGGTGAACGACCAGACCGCCAACCTGGTCGTCGCGCAACTGTTGTTTCTGGAGAGTGAAAATCCGGACAAGGACATTTCATTTTATGTCAACTCGCCCGGTGGCTCGGTCAGTGCCGGAATGGCGATTTACGACACCATGAATTTCATCAAGCCCGATGTGTCGACTTTGTGCACTGGATTTGCGGCGAGCATGGGCGCATTTCTGCTGGCGTCCGGTGCCAAAGGCAAACGCTTCTCCCTTCCCAACTCCAAGATCATGATCCACCAGCCGTCCGGTGGCAGTCAGGGCCAAGCCACGGACATCGAGATCCAGGCGCGGGAGATTCTTAAAACGCGCGAACAGCTCAACAAAATCCTGGCGGCCCAGACCGGGCAGCCGCTCGATCGCATCGAACGTGATACCGAACGCGACTACTACATGTCGGCCGACGAGGCCAAGGAGTACGGCGTGGTCGATCAGGTGATTTCGAAACGCGCTTGACAGTGCAATCTGCGCAGCCGACCGGCCAAGGGCGTCGGCCATGCAGCCGCATGCCGACGCGCGTATTTCGGTATCATGGCGCATCCCATTGAACAGGCACTGACTTCATGGCCGAAAAAAAAGGCTCCTCCGGCGAAAAGACCCTGTACTGCTCGTTTTGCGGCAAGAGCCAACACGAGGTCAAGAAGCTGATTGCCGGGCCATCGGTCTTTGTCTGCGACGAGTGCATTGAGCTGTGCAACGAGATCATCCGTGACGAATTGCCAGCCAGCACCGTAGCCAAGGACGCGCGCGGGGAGTTGCCCACGCCCTCCGAAATCAAGGCGAACCTCGATAACTATGTGATAGGCCAGGAGCCGGCCAAGCGCACCCTGGCGGTAGCGGTTTACAACCACTACAAGCGGCTGCGCCACAAGGAGAAGGCAAAGAAGGATGACGTTGAACTTACCAAGAGCAACATCCTGCTGATCGGACCGACCGGCTCGGGAAAGACCCTGCTGGCCCAGACGCTTGCGCGCATGCTGGATGTGCCATTTGTGATGGCGGACGCCACCACCCTGACCGAAGCCGGTTATGTCGGCGAGGATGTCGAGAACATCGTCCTGAAGTTGTTGCAAAGTTGCAGTTACGACGTCGACCGTGCGCAACGCGGCATCGTCTACATCGATGAAATCGACAAGATTTCGCGCAAGTCCGACAACCCCTCGATTACCCGCGATGTCTCGGGAGAGGGTGTGCAGCAGGCGCTGCTCAAGTTGATTGAAGGCACGATGGCCAGTGTGCCCCCGCAGGGCGGGCGCAAACATCCCAACCAGGATTTCGTGCAGATAGACACCACCAACATCCTTTTCATCTGCGGCGGCGCTTTTTCGGGCCTCGAGAAGGTCATTGACAACCGCACGGAGTCGTCGGGCATTGGCTTTGGCGCGACCGTCAAGAGCAAGGCCCAGCGCAGCTTGACCGAGGTATTCAAGGACGTCGAGCCGGAAGACCTGATCAAGTTCGGGCTTATACCGGAACTGGTTGGCCGCATGCCGGTGGTGGCGACGCTGGCCGAGTTGAGCGAAGATGCCCTGGTGCAGATACTCGTGGAACCGAAAAACGCCTTGGTAAAGCAATACGCCAAACTGTTCTCGATGGAGGGTGTGGGCCTGGAGATACGCCCGTCGGCGCTAAAGGCGATTGCAAAGAAAGCCCTGGGGCGCAAGACGGGCGCACGCGGCTTGCGCTCGATTCTGGAGCAGTCGCTCATCGACACCATGTTCGAATTGCCCAATGCCAGCAATGTGGAAAAGGTGGTGGTCGACGAGTCCACGATCGAAGAGAACAAGCCGCCCCTGCTGGTGTATCGCGAAATGGCAAAAAAGGCCTGAGTCGCCTGTGGCGGGTTGAAAAACCCGTTCTGCCATCCATCTTGACTTGGTAACGCAAAGGATTTCCCCATGTCTGGTTCTGTATTGCTTCCCGCCACGCCGCTGGATCTGCCGCTGCTGCCGCTGCGCGACGTGGTGGTTTTCCCGCACATGGTCATTCCGCTGTTTGTCGGGCGCCCCAAGAGCATCAAGGCGCTGGAAGCGGCGATGGAGTCGGAGCGGCGCATCATGCTGGTCGCGCAGAAGGCGGCCGCGAAGGATGAACCATTGGTGACCGACATGTTTGATGTCGGCTGTGTCTCCACTATTCTGCAGATGCTCAAGCTGCCCGACGGTACGGTGAAGGTGCTGGTTGAAGGGCATCAGCGCGCACAGGTGAATCGCATCGATGACGGGGACGCCTTCTTCTCCGCCAACGTGACCCCGATTGAGGCTGCGGTTGAAGCCCCTTCTGGCCCGCGCGGCAAGGCCAGCGAGATCGAAGCGCTTCGGCGCGCCGTGATGCAGCAGTTTGACCAGTACGTCAAACTCAACAAGAAAATCCCGCCGGAGATCCTCACCTCGATCTCCAGTATCGACGACGCAGGCCGCCTTGCGGACACAATTGCGGCGCACCTGCCGCTCAAACTCGACAACAAGCAGGCCGTGCTGAGCCTGTCCGGCGTAAAAGAGCGGCTCGAGAATCTGTTCGAGCAAATTGAGCGTGAAGTCGACATCCTGAATGTCGACAAAAAGATACGCGGCCGTGTCAAGCGCCAGATGGAGAAGAACCAGCGCGATTTCTACCTCAACGAGCAGGTCAAGGCGATCCAGAAGGAACTTGGCGAAGGCGAGGATGGCGCAGACATCGACGAGATCGAGAAGAAGATCAAATCCGCCAAGATGCCCAAGGAGGCGCTGAAAAAGGCCGAGGCTGAACTCAAGAAGCTCAAGCTGATGTCGCCGATGTCGGCCGAGGCGGCGGTCGTGCGCAACTACATCGACGTGCTTGCGGCATTGCCCTGGAGTGCGAAAACCAAGATCAAGCACGACCTTGGCAATGCGGAAACAGTGCTCAACGAAGACCACTTCGGCTTGGACAAAGTGAAGGACCGCATTCTGGAGTACCTCGCGGTTCAACAGCGCGTCGACAAGCTCAAGGCGCCTATCCTGTGCCTGGTCGGGCCGCCGGGAGTGGGCAAGACCTCGCTCGGCCAGTCGATTGCCAAGGCCACCGGGCGAAAGTACGTGCGTGTGGCGTTGGGTGGCATGCGCGACGAGGCCGAGATTCGCGGGCATCGGCGCACCTACATCGGCGCGATGCCCGGCAAGGTGCTGCAGAGCCTGTCCAAAGTGGGAACCCGCAATCCGCTGTTTCTGCTCGACGAAATCGACAAGCTTGGCACGGATTTTCGCGGCGACCCATCAAGTGCTTTGCTCGAGGTGCTGGATCCGGAGCAGAACCACAAGTTCGGCGACCATTACGTCGAAGTCGATTTCGACCTCAGCGACGTCATGTTTGTGGCCACCTCCAACTCCATGAACATCCCGCCAGCACTGCTGGACCGGATGGAAGTGATCCGTCTGTCGGGCTACACCGAAGACGAGAAGACCAATATCGCGATCAAGTACCTGTTGCCAAAACAGCTCAAGAACAACGGTGTCAAGGTAGCGGAGCTTGATGTCAGTGAAGGGGCCGTACGCGACATCGTGCGTTATTACACCCGTGAAGCCGGTGTGCGCTCGCTGGAACGCGAACTATCAAAAATTTGCCGCAAGGTGGTCAAGGGCCTGCAGCTTAAGAAGATGACGCCGCAAGTGGTGGTGACAGCCGACAACCTGAACGACTACCTCGGTGTACGCAAACACACCTATGGCCGGGCCGAAGACCACAACCAGGTCGGACAGGTGGTGGGCCTGGCCTGGACGGAAGTCGGCGGGGATCTGTTGACGATCGAGGCGGCGTTGATGCCAGGAAAAGGCGTGATCACCCGCACCGGGTCTCTCGGCGACGTGATGAAGGAGTCGGTGGAAGCCGCGCGCACCGTGGTGCGCAGCCGCGCAGCGCGTCTGGGCATCAAGGACGAGGTGTTCGAGAAGAAGGACATACACATCCACGTTCCGGATGGAGCAACTCCCAAAGACGGGCCGAGTGCCGGCGCGGCGATGACCACGGCATTTGTGTCGGCATTGACCGGCATTCCAGTACGCGGAGACGTCGCCATGACGGGCGAGATCACCCTGCGTGGCGAGGTCACTGCGATTGGTGGCCTCAAAGAGAAACTGTTGGCCGCTTTGCGTGGTGGCATCAAGACGGTGCTGATCCCCGAGGAGAACGCGAAAGATTTGCAGGACATCCCGGAAAATGTCAAGAACGGTTTGGAAATAGTGCCGGTGCGTTGGATCGACAAGGTCCTGGAGATCGCCCTGGTGCGCATGCCGATGCCATTGCCGGAAGAAGAGCCGGCGGCGGTCGCCGGCGTGGTGGCAGCGCCGGTAGCGGCAGCCGCTGTCGCGTCGGTAGCGGTGGAGTCGGTGAAGCATTGAAGCCTTCGCAGGCGCTGGCGTTCAGATTGCGTCGGGGCGCTTCCCACCGGCAGGAGAGTGCCCGATCATGGGCTATAATTTCAGACAGGAAATGCGGGAATAGCTCAGTTGGTAGAGCGCAACCTTGCCAAGGTTGAGGTCGAGAGTTCGAGACTCTTTTCCCGCTCCAGATTCCTTAGAGGGAAGCCGAGGCTTCCTTTTTTTGTCGATGCAAATGCCAGAGCTTTGATCGACAGGAGCAGCAGACATTGGCGCGATAGCAAAGCGGTTATGCACCGGATTGCAAATCCGAGCAGCCCGGTTCGACTCCGGGTCGCGCCTCCAGTATCCATGCGGGTTGCCAGCGTTTTTGCGCTTTTGAGCCTTCCACAATTCCGATAGCACTTCTACAATTTGCTTGGATTGCAGGGTCCATCTGTCCTGTTTTTCAGGGCGCGAGTTGGTCGCTGGCACGCGTAGTTTTTCGCCGCGTTGTAGTGCGTTTGCAGGGCTGTTCTCGTCTAGTTCACTGGCTGTTGGTTTCTGCCTGGTTGGGCTGGTTGGTCGGGTACCCCTCCCAACGGTTCGCCATGGGGTTGCACCCCAAACCCCAGCAGCCCAGCAGCCCAGCAGCCCAGCAGCCCAGCAGCCCAGCAGCCCAGCATAACTTTGCTCACTGAAAAGCGTTTGACCACGAGACTTGATCGAGCAAGTTAACTTGAGAATTCACCGATGCAGAGACAAGCGCCCCATCTCGTTCCGGCTCGCCATCGAACGACGTAAAGAGAGATTTATCTGCCGCCCAGCTCCAGGGTATCGGTGCAGTTGCCATCGCGTGGAACGAAGTAGAGTTCACTCTTGACACCATTCCTTATAGCGTGCTGGTGCTTTCTGGCGCCCTCATGGCTCGACGTACTTGCCCGTCTTTCTATCGACGCAAAGATTGAATTGATCGCCGCCGTCGAGGAGACGCTTCGCCTACCGCCGGAGTTGCGCCTGCCGATTCACGAAAGCGTAAAACACATTAGGGAACTCAAGGACCTTCGAAACAGCGGCGTTCACGCAAGAGTTTTCGATGCAACCAATGGCATTGGTCAAACTATCCGACGTGGTGGAAAAGTTCGGGAAGTTTTACTTGTTGAATCTGCCCTTGAATTCCTTTACACGAGGCTGATCGTTTTGAACGGGGAGCTAGTTAGTGCCTGGCAGAAAACCCCCATTTCCCAAGAAGTCTTCCCGCCTGATTTTTAAGCACACTGCATTTTTCCACTGTCTTGTGCCTGTGGATCGAAGCAATCACGCGATTGCCTGTACGCGTGGCACAAATTTCTGAATCCGAGACGAGCCTCATCCCGGATTTGCACCGATTTGGCCAACCGTGAGAGAGTTGCGGGTAGCCTGCGCTACGCCGCGAGCCTGTGCGGTCTTTCGCGCTTAGAGTATTTTGTACTGCGCCGCTCACGCAGTTCATCGCGCTGCCACAGGATCGCACCGATGCGGTGAATGTTTCTGGCCAGCACTGGCAGGGCCACGTAGCGTTTGAAGCCATGGATTCCGTGGTCGGGGCACCGATCAAGGCCATGGACTTCCAGCGCATTGATGGCGCACTCCACCGCCGAGTGGGCCCGTCGGGCCCGGGCGAACGCGGGCGCTTGTTCTGTCGCCTGCGCCTGCTGGGACAGCTTGCCCTTTCTGGGCAGCGCCACCAGAACGAGCTGCTCTTTGAGAGCGGCTTGCTTGGCAGTGGAATGGAACCCCTTGTCAAGGCTGCAGGCGTTCAACTTGGGGAAGCGGTTCTTCGCCTGCACCACCATGTCCAGGCACACCTGATCATCGCTTTGGCGCTGCGTCCCCTGATGGTGCAAGATGAACTGGTGCTGGTCCTCCAGGATGCACACCTTGACTCGGAGCTCCACCGGCACACCCGCCTTGCCCTTGGATACCCACTGCGTGTGGGGCTCGAAGATGGAGAAGACTTTCTCCTCATGCCCAATCACACCACCCTCAATCACACGACGGTGGACCTGATCGATCTGGC
>Ga0163144_10012644_pt1 | contig 17708 bp, 18 predicted proteins | sample OliLak19BULKMAT1_FD_123175 | JGI IMG/M metagenome (GOLD analysis project Ga0163144, IMG submission 123175) | Freshwater microbial mat bacterial communities from Lake Vanda, McMurdo Dry Valleys, Antarctica - Oligotrophic Lake LV.19.BULKMAT1 | ecosystem: Environmental > Aquatic > Freshwater >...
ATAAGCGGGCCAGAAAAGCTTTTGCGGTTATGCACGCGGTGAATGAAGTATTTTATCATCTCCTCCGCCGCCCTGAAATCTGCAATCACACCGTCCTTCAGTGGGCGAATGGCGGTGATTTTTTCAGGGGTGCGGCCCAGCATCATTTTCGCTTCGTTGCCAAATGCGTAGGGCACCTTTACCCCGCGATCTTCGCGCAGCGCCACCACGGAGGGCTCGTTGAGCACCACCCCGCGCCCTTTCACGTAGACCAGCGTGTTGGCGGTTCCCAAGTCGATTGCCATGTCTTCGGACATCATGCCAAAGAGTTTACCTAGTCCAAACATGCGATGTTCCAATAATAAAAGTGAGACGCCCGCACTCTAATCAGCCCAAGGGGCGTGGCAAGGGAAATTGCTGGAAAAGTGAGGTGGTGTTATCAATGCACCTACCGCAACAATTCTTCGATCACCCGATTGAGCACCAACATGCCGCGCGGGGTGGCGCTAATAACGTGGCTTGTGGCTCGCGGCTCGCGGCTCATGCGAGTGAGCAACCCCTGCGCGACGAGGCGCTCTACCCGCCCATCCGCCCAGAGGGTGGTGAGATGCTGCGCCACATCCGCTTGCAAGCCAGCGAGGTTCACGCCCTCACTCAAACGCAGGCCCATGAGGATGATTTCCTCGGTGCGTTCGGCGGTGGTGAGGGTGAGTTCCTCCTCCGCCCCGTGACCGAATTGTTGGGCGGCATCCAGCCAGTGCTCGGGCGATTTAAGGGTGCGAGTGGCGAGACGCTTGCCTGCAACATCCACCCTTCCATGGGCGCCAGGGCCAATACCGAAGTAACTGTCGGAACGCCAATAGGAGAGGTTGTGGCGGCTTTCGTTCCCCGCGCTCGCGTGGTTGCTGATTTCGTAGGCGGGAAGGCCCACCTCATGCATGATTGCTTGGGTGAGCGTATATAGGTCGGCGGCGAGGGAATCCTCGGGCAATTGGAAGGATTTGCCGACATGGTAGGCATGGTGGAAGGCGGTGTTATCTTCGATGGTGAGTTGGTACAGCGACAGGTGGCCGCGCGCATACGCCAAGGCTTCGCGCAATTCTTTTTCCCAATCGCTGAGGGATTGATTGGGCAGGGCATAGATAAGGTCGAACGAATAGCGATCAAAAATTGTGGCGGCAAGCGCCACGGCTTCTAATGCTTCCTTCGCCGAATGCTCGCGGCCTAAAAAGGCGAGCGCTTCGGGCCGTAGCGATTGCACGCCCAGCGACACGCGGTTGACACCGGCTGATTTAAGAGCGGCAAATTTCGCTGCCTCAACCGAAGTGGGGTTCGCCTCAAGCGTTATTTCGCACGCCGCATCGAGGCCCCAAAGTGTGTTGGCCTCGTCAATCAACGCGGCGACGGTTGTGGGCTCCATGAGGCTCGGTGTGCCGCCGCCAAAGAACATGCTGGTGATGGTTTTTTCGGGCGCGCGGGCGTGCCAATAGCCCATCTCCCGCACTAAGGCGCGGCGCCATGCGTCGTGGTCCACCCGCTCCCTCACATGCGAATTAAAATCACAATAGGGGCATTTTTTTTTGCAAAACGGCCAGTGGATATAGAGGGCAGAAGAAGTGACAGGTGACAGGTGACAGGTGACAGGTGGCCCACTGCGCAGGTTTGTATCCTGCACTTGGTTTTGTCCGCTGGGCGGGATATAGCTATTGCCTGTCACCTGTCACCTGTCACTTCTTACTCCCCACGGAACTATGGCATTCGAGCCCGCAGAGCAAGCCGCAATCATCAACCTGATGCACGGCAAATACGACCAGATTCTGGCGATTGAGGGCGCGTGGGGCACTCGGCTGCATGAGGGCGATATGCGCCCGCGGATTGAGCATTTTCATGATGCAGTGCGGGCGCTGACCTCGGGCTCAGCGGATATGTATGCGAAAAATAGTCGGCTCTCGGTCGAGAATCTGGCGTATGATATTGGCCAGCTGCGGCTGGTGCAGGGCAAGCCGGTCGGGCTGATTAATAAGGCGACGGAAAAATCTGTAAGCACGGCACTTGTCAAAAAAGGTGAAGGTGGAGCAAGTGTTCCTAAAATGCCGCCAGCTTCGGTGCGCAGTGAAATCACTAGCCTCTACCGCGATTACACGGTGTTTTTTGCAGCGCTGTTTGCACAAGCGGCGGACATTAATTTCAAAACCCGCAGCGAGGCAATGGATGCCACTATGAGTGACCTTGGCCTCATTGAGCAGGTAATGAAGGCGCTGGTTTCGGGCAAAATGACCAATGCGCAGGCGGTGAATGAACTGATGCCTGTAGAGCGCGACGATTTGCGCGAACGGCTGCAAGCACAGCTTGCTAAAAAAACCCTGACAGCTGGGGAAAAACAGCAGATTCAGACCATGATGGGCCAGATTGAAAAAGGCCTGCGCGCCGAGCAAAAAGCCCTCGACCAATCGCACCTGCATTTCGCTACCGGGCAGCTGGCGGTGTATGAAGAAGGCAAAGAAACCCTGAAGCGCTTGCAGCAACAGGGGCTGAATTTGGCGGGCAAGTTTGTTGAGAATGCGATGGGGCAGAGTGCGGGCAAGGGCAAGGGGCGTTAGTAATCGCCAATAGTCCACCTGCATTTGTTGCGGCGTCGATATTCTTACGTTAAGTTACGCACTAACGGTTCCGTAGCTCAGCTGGATAGAGCGAGCGTTTCCTAAACGCTAGGCCACGTGTTCGAATCACGTCGGGACCACCAGTCTTCGCCCTTTGGGCTTCGCTTGGCGCGGCCAGTTTTCGCCCGTTGAATTTCCCTTGGCGCGGCCGTTTACTTACTCAACACCGCGGGGATGCCCTTGGGGTAGAGGCGGTGGATGGCGGATTCGATTTCGTTTAGGCGCTCGGCTTCGTTGGGGTGGGTGATGAAAAAGGCTACATCCGCGCCTTCGTTATAGGCTTTGGTTAACACCCCCAGCATGCCGACAAACGCGTTGGGGTCGTAGCCCGCATCGCCCATCAGTTTCAGGCCCAGCGCATCCGCCTCGCGCTCGGCTTTGGCGGCGTAGCTCCAGTTCGGTAGGGCGGTTTCGCCCTCGATTGGGATAGCGGCCAGCTCATGAATGCTGATAATATGCGCGACACCGTGGGCAAGAACGCCCGCCAGCTGGCCCTCGGTTTGCATGCGGTTGACGAGTGCGGTAGTCACGTACACATCGCCACTGGTGAGCGCGAACAAGTTGATGGAATTTTCCTCCGCGAGCACATGAAAGCGCATGGCGGGGACTTTGGATTTGGGGTCGATTTTGGTGCGAATAGCGGTGCCCACGCGGCCTACCAGTGCTTTTTGGTCGGCGTTTTTGCTGATGCCGCCATAGCGCTTCAGCAGGGTTTCGTTGATGGTTTTGGCTTCTTGTTCGCGCTGCTCGGCGGCGGTTTGCTTGGCGACTTGGATTTCGGAATTTTCTTTATTGGCGGTGGATTTAAGGGTGATCAGCAACGCCCCGCCCACCAGCGCCACCAGCGCCATGGCAATGATTTGCTTGCGTGTTAGGCGTGGGCGCAACGTGCGCGGCTCGACGCGGTTGGGGTTGCGTGGCAGTTCGGGCGGCAGGGGTTCAGTCATGGTGGTGGCTTTCATCGATGGGTAGGTAGCGGCTTATTTACGCGAGAAATCACGTTTCGGCAAGTATTGCTGCACTGGCCCTTGCAAGTGCGGCTCAGTTTGCTATGCCAACGGCGTTCAACTGCATGAGGAAACAATGGCAAAGATTAAAGTGACCACCCCCGTTGTCGAGATTGATGGCGACGAAATGACCCGTATTATTTGGGCGATGATTAAGGAAAAGCTGATTTTGCCGTTTCTGGATATCGACCTGAAATATTTCGATCTTAGCATCGAGATGCGCGATAAGACGGATGATAAAATAACGGTGGATGCGGCGGCGGCGATTAAGCAGTACGGCGTGGGTATTAAATGTGCGACGATTACGCCCGACGAAGCGCGGGTGAAGGAATTTAACCTGAAGCAAATGTGGAAATCACCCAATGGGACGATTCGTAATATCCTCGATGGAACGATTTTCCGTGCGCCCATTATTTGCAAAAACATCCCGCGTTATGTGCCCGGTTGGCAGGCCCCCATTATTGTGGGCCGCCATGCATTTGGCGACCAATACCGCGCAACGGATATGATTATCGACCGCCCCGGACGCCTGAGCATGAGCTTTGTTCCCGATGACGGCAGCGCGCCGACCGAAGTGGAGGTGTATAAGTTCCCCTCCGCCGGTGTGGCGCTTAGCATGTATAACCTCAACGCCTCGATCGAAGGTTTCGCGCGCGCGTGTTTTAATTACGCGCTGACGGTGAATTTTCCGATGTATCTTTCCACTAAAAACACCATTCTCAAAAAATACGATGGCGATTTTAAAAATATTTTCCAGCGTGTGTATGAAAGCGAATTTAAAGAGCGCTTTGTGAACGCGAAATTATGGTATGAGCACCGCTTGATTGATGATTTGGTGGCCTATGCCATTAAATCCAACGGCGGGTTTGTATGGGCGTGTAAAAACTATGACGGCGATGTGCAAAGTGACGTGGTGGCGCAAGGCTTCGGCAGCCTTGGGTTGATGACCAGTGTGCTGCTCACCCCCGATGGCAAAACGGTGGAAACCGAAGCGGCGCACGGCACGGTGACGCGCCACTACCGCGAGCATCAGGCGGGCAAGGAAACCAGCACCAACCCCATCGCCAGCATTTTCGCGTGGACGCAAGGGTTGAAATACCGCGCGCGGTTTGATGATAATGCGGCGCTAGATGCGTTTTGTGAAAAGCTGGAAAAGGCCACCATCGATACGGTTGAGGCAGGGCAGATGACCAAGGATTTGGCACTGCTGGTAGGTAAGGATCAGAAATATCTCAACACGAAGGATTTCATCGACGCGGTGGCGTCGCGGTTGGTTTAGGGTCACCCTCCCGACTTGTCATCCCGGCCTTGTGCCGGGATCCGGCTAGGCAGCGTGCACTGAGTTTGTTTCGTGGCCTGATCCCGGGATAAGCCCGGGATGACAGGATGGAGATAAAAGAAAACCCCGCTGGCGAATGGAACCAGCGGGGCTAGTGGACTCACTCGGCGGCGGACGGATGCGTCCGCGCCGACGTTGCCTTTACTTGATGGCGTTCAGGTGCGTTCTGAGCACTGGCAGCACATGGTAGATGGTCGAAACGCCCATCACGATGTACAGGATCGTCAAGTTCATGGTGCCAAACAAGGCTGGCAACAAATTGATCCCAAAGCCAGTCAGCGCAAAATGCAGACCGCCAAGAATGACGAGAAACAACGTAATAACATGAATCACTTTCATAACATTAACCTTACACTTTCTGAGGATTATCCTCATCTTCAATGTAACACAAAAACCCGCAGAAATCCGGAAGATTCGTCGCCGCGATGCACCATAGCAGGGCGCTGCAGCATAGCTAAAATGTTGCAGTTTTATTGTGGTTATGGTTGAGGCGCTTGGCGGTTGGTGCGGTGCAATAGTTGGGCGGTTTTTGCTGCGGTGCGATGGGGGTTTGGGGCATTACTATACTCAGTGTGTCATCCCGGGCTTGTCCCGGGATCCGGCGGTGCCACACCCCTATCGCATGTTACTGTGCAATAGCGTGATACAAATCTTCCCACTCAGGATTCATGCGCTCGATGGCTTCCATATTCATCGCGCGCGTCCAACGCTTGATGGATTTTTCTCGGATGATGCAGCTTCGATGCTGGTATGTGGCTCGTAGTAAACAAGCTGATGGATGCCATATTTTTTAGTGAAGCCTTTCACTACATCGTTTTTATGCTCCCAAATTCGGCGCAATAAATCGTTGGTTACGCCAACATAAAATGTGCCGTTACGACCCGTGGCAAGGATGTACACAAAATAATACATGTGGCTCCTGTGGCATGGCCGGATCCCGGGAACAAGCCCGGGATGACAAGCTTTTTGCCTACCGCACATGTTTCCATGCCGCTTTGGTGTAGCTCACCGCGCTCCATAAGGCGAGGATGGTGGAGAGGTAAAGCATGGGCAGTGCGAGCGGGCGGAAGATGCGCACAATGAGGGTATCGCCGCGATGGCACGCATCGCTGAAGGCGGCGGTGAAGGGCGCCTCGCAAAATAGTGGGGACGGTTCGGCCTGAAAGGCAAGAAGCCCGACAAGCGTGCTGACGGTGACCATTTGCACCGCAGTTTTCCATTTACCGCCGCTTGTTACGGGTAGTTTAATCTGGCGGTTCGACAAAAATTCGCGCAGGCCCGAGATGTAAAGTTCGCGCAGCAAAATGAGGGTGATGGGAACAAAGAGAGGCGAACTAGCGACGAGCGAACTATCGAACGCAGGACGTGTGGTGCCACCGCCTTCGACCAGTATGTATATGAGCATCAGCGCCACCAGTAATTTATCCGCCATGGGGTCGAGCAAGGCACCGATGGGCGATTCCACGTTCCATTTGCGGGCTAGGTAGCCATCGAGGTAATCCGTCACCGATGCCACTACAAAAATGATGAACAGTGCCGTGTTTTTCCAGGCGGGGTTAATGAGCATGATGGCAAGGCAGATGGGCACCGCTAACACACGGGCGAAGGTCAGTACATTCGGTATCTGCTGGCGCGTGAACATTATCCTACCGCTTGCGGTGCGCGCTGCTGATGGTAGAGCGCGGTGAAATCCATCGGATCCAGTTGTAGGGGCGGGAATCCACCATCGCGGGTTAAATCCGCAATCACGCGGCGGGCGAAGGGGTAGAGCAATTGCGCGCCTTGAATGAAAATGGTGGGTTCCATTTGCTCGTCCGCAATGCCTTGCATTTCGATGACGCCGGCATAGACCACGTCGCATAAAAACACGGTGACTTTATCCGCCATCGCGCGGGTGGCGATGTGGATGGACAGCTCGAACACTTTTTCATCGAGCCGTTGCGCGGCCAAGTTAATGGAAACATCCATCGTTGGTGCATCCTTGAGGTTAAAAATGCTCGCGGGCGCGCGCGGGTTTTCGAACGATAAATCCTTGATATATTGCGCGCGCAGAAAAATAGCGGGCTTATCGGCAGCGGCGGGGGCGAGCGGTTCGGTCATGGCGGGGCCTTTTTAGCGTGAAGGAATCCTTGTATTTATCGGCATTTTCTCTATATCAGTCGGACGGTTCTGTCGACCCGTAAATTTGAACCTGATGAGTTACAGAAAAGCGAGTGCAGCATGGATGGTGGATTTCCCTACGGCGATATTATCGTCATCGGCGCAATTGCGGCGTTCATTTTGCTGCGTTACCGCGCCATGTTGGGCGAGCCACGTGGGCGCGATGAGGATGATACGCGGCCAACCGCGCAACCCACCACCGATGACGCCCGCGTGATTCAAATGCCCGTGTTGCGCGCGGCGGCCACGGTAGAAGTGAAAGAGGACGATTTTTCTGCCAACTACGGCTCGCTTGCGGAAACATTTGTGAGCATGCGTGCACTGGACCGTGAATTTACGCCCGATGAGTTTTTAACCGGCGCGCGCATGGCCTATGAAATGGTGATCACGGCCTTCACCAAGCGCGACCGCGACACGCTGAAAATGCTGCTTTCGGCGCCCATGTTCAAAAGCTTTGATTTGTCGCTGATTGATGCCGAAAAAGAACAACGCTTCAACGACACCACGCTGCTTGCCATCAGCAAAGCCACCATCAGCAAAGCAAAGCTGGTGGGCAGTGTGGCCACCATCACGGTGGATTTTGTGAGCGAGCAAATTCACCTGATTCGCGATGATAAAAACGCCATCGTGGAGGGCGACGTAAGCGCGCGGCAGGTGGTGGAAGACGAATGGGTGTTCACCCGTGATATGAAAAGTGGCAGCCCGAACTGGACAATTGTGGAGACGTAGCGGGTTTGTTTATTGAAGGGGGCCTTACCCCCACGCTGCGCTGACCCCTGCCGCTTCGCGGCTCGCGCCATAAAGCGCTACGCACGCTTAATCGGACGTTGTAAGATAACCCTTTTTCTCGCGTGACAGGCCGCGCTTGTTTCATTATCACTACGTTCATGAAACAGCTCCTCATCTGCCTCTCCTTCCTTCTCACCCTTACTGCCTGCGCGGGGGATGCGACGAAGCTTACCCCAACCACGTTTAATGCACTGGATGGTTGGGGGGAGGATAGCCACGCGGCGGCGCTTACGGTGTTTGCCAATTCCTGCGCGGCGAATGCTAACCGCAGTAAGGCGTATCTCTCGAAGGAAGAAGGCCCCATTGGTGTGCGCGAGAACTGGCGGCATGTGTGCCGTGTGGCGGGGGAGTTGGAGCAGGCCAGTGACGACCAAGCGCGGCAATTTTTCGAGAATAATTTCACGCCCTATAAGGTGGAAACCGAAGCCAAATCCACCGGGCTACACACGGGGTATTACGAGCCGTTGCTGAATGGTTCGCGCACTCGCGTGGCGCCGTACCTTACGCCGGTGCATGGTGTTCCAAGCGATTTAGGAAGCCGCAAACCGTATTATTCACGCGCCGATATTTTGGCCGGGGCGGGCAATGCACCGGTGCTGCTGTATGTGGATGATCCCGTGATGCTGTTTTTTTTACACATTCAAGGCTCGGGCAAGGTGCGCCTCGCGGATGGCAGCATGGTCGGCCTGCAATACGCGGCGCAAAATGGGCATTCCTATGTGCCGATTGGGCGGATTTTGAAGGAGCGCGACGAACTGCCCAAACCCAGCATGCAAGGCATTCGCGATTGGCTGCGCGCTAACCCTGCGCAGGCGGATGAGGTGATGAACACCAACCCCTCCTATGTGTTTTTCAAACTCTCGGCGGGTGATGAATATGCCAAGGGTGCGCTGGGCATTCCGCTCACACCCTTGCGCTCCATCGCGGTGGATGATGACCGCGCGGCCTACGGCGTGCCAACGTATCTCGACACGTACATGACCGAATTTAATGGCTCGCGCCAAGTACCGTTGCGACGCTTGTTTGTCTCGCAGGATACGGGTGGGGCGCTGAAAGGCCCCGGCCGCGCGGATATCTTTTTCGGGCGAGGCGAGCAGGAAGAATGGCAAGCCGGCCACCAAAACCAGCAGGGCAATACCTACTGGTTGCTGCCCGTGGCGGAAGGCATGAAACTATATGATGGCACACCCGTGACGGTGGATGACGAAGCCCCACCCATCGACATGGTGCCATGAAAAAGCCGCGCCTGCCCACGGTGGAAGAACGCGCCGAATGGGCAGAGAATAATCGGGGGACGACGAAGCGAGTCGTCAGTCATGAGTCTTCAGTCGTCTGTGAGGATGAGCGAGTGGTCCCTCCCCCTTTACGGAGGAGGCTAGGTGGGGGAGCGGTTGAGAATGAAGCACCCACTAATTCCCGCCCCATAACCCAGCCCTCTCCCGCAAGGGGAGAGGGCTTAAAAACCCCCCTCAAATCGCTCACGCCGCGCGATGCGAAGCGGGTGTTTAAATCGGCGTGCGCGATTGAGGTGACGCTGGATTTGCATGGCTTGAGCAAACTGGATGCCTATGCGCGGGTGCAGCAATTTGTGATGCGGGCGCATTGTTCGGGGCGGCGCCATGTAGCCATTATTACGGGCAAGGGGCGGTTGGGCGAAGCGGGCGTGCTGCGTAGCAACCTGCCGCATTGGCTGAACGAGCCAGCCTTGCGCCCCTTTATTGCCGCCTTCGCCCATGCGCGTGCAGAAAAAGGCGGCGAGGGCGTGACGCATGTGCTATTGAAACGGGCATCATGAACGCGAACGCACCAGCCCCCCATATTCTCGTGGTCGATGACGACGAACGTCTGCGGGCGCTTTTGCATAAATATTTGGGCGAGCAGGGGTTCTTTGTATCCACCGCCGCGAACACTACCGAAGCCGACGAAGTGCTGCGCGTGTTTGCGGTCGATGGCGTGGTGCTGGATGTGATGATGCCGGGCGAAACGGGCATTGCCTATGCCACACGCCTGCGGGCGCGGGTGGATGCACCGCCGGTGTTGCTGCTCACCGCGCGCGGGGAAGCGGACGATAGAATAGCCGGGCTTGAGGCAGGTGCGGCAGATTATTTGGGTAAGCCCTTTGCGCCCAAGGAATTGCTGCTGCGTCTGGAAAATATCGTCGCGCGCACACGCGCGCAGCAGGTGGCCAAACGCGCGGTGCATTTTGGGGATTACCGCTTTGATATGGCGCAAGGCCGCTTGAACTATCACGACCAGGCCGTGTATCTGACCTCGAGCGAAGTGGATTGCTTGCGCATTCTGGCCGAATCGGCGGGCACCCCGGTCAGCCGCGAAACGATGGCGACGACCTTGGGGGACGTGACCAACGAACGCTCGGTGGATGTGCAAATTAACCGCCTGCGAAAAAAAATTGAGCCTCAGCCGGGCAAGCCGATTTATCTGCAAACCATTCGCCATGCGGGGTACGTGCTGTATGCCGAATTTGCGTAAACCGCGCCGCCGTTATGGCCTCAAAAGCCTGTTCCCGAGCAATCTGTTTGCGCGCGCTCTGCTGATTCTGGTGCTGCCGATGTTAATTTCCCAACTCATTATTGCGCATGTTTTTTATGACCGCCACTGGGGGAGTGTGTCGCGTAATATGGCAAGCTCCGTGGTGGGCGATATTACGTGGATCCACCAGAATTATGTCGAGACGCGCGCTAATTTTGATGCGGCGACGGCGCTTGAAAAAACCACTGCCCTTGCCAAGCAATTGGGGGTGGATGTGCGAGTGGATGCGCGCGCTAATCAGCGGGTGGAAGGCGGGCGAGGGCGACGTGATTTTCCGGATTTATATGCAGGCCTTAAGCAGCGCATTGACGGGCCAATTGCCCTGCGATTGAATGACGAGGAAGGCTTGGTACAGGTGCGCATTGGCCTAGCAGAAGGGGTGTTACATATTGATGTGAACCGCAAGGAATTAATCAGCCCCACCACCACCATTTTTCTGCTCTGGATGGCAGGCACCTCGCTGCTGACGACGCTAATTGCCACGCTGTTCTTGCGCAATCAAGTCAAGCCCATCGTTACCCTCGCGCGGGCGGCGGAGCGGCTGGGCCTTGGGCAGGATGTGACGGATTTTAAACCCCGCGGGGCAAGTGAAGTGCGCCGTGCAGGTCGTGCCTTTTTGGTGATGAGCGCGCGTATTGCGCGCCATGTGCAAAGCCGCACGGAAATGCTCGCCGGCATCAGCCATGATTTGCGCACCCCGCTGACGCGTATGAAACTTGAACTGGAATTAGCGTCGATGGATGCGGTGACGCGTACGGCACTCGGTAGCGATATCGACGAGATGGGAAAAATGATCGACGAGTACCTTAATTTTGCGCGTGGGGATGCGGGGGAATTGGCAGAGCCGATGGACGTGAACGCGCTGTTGGCGGATGTGGTAAGCGATTACGAACGCAGCAAACGGGCGGTGATGTTTGGGCAGGGGCCGACGGTTGAACTCATGCTGCGCCCGCACGCCATTCGCCGCGCGCTGACGAACCTGATTGATAATGCGCTGCGCTATGGCGGTGGGCAGGCAACACTGACGTTAGAGCCAAGTGCGACGTTTGTGCGCATTAAGGTGACGGATGTGGGCAAGGGCATTGCGGAAATAGAGCAAGAAACCGTGTTTAAACCTTTCACGCGGCTGGAGCCTTCGCGCAATAACCAAACCGGTGGGGTGGGGCTTGGTCTATCCATCGCCCGCGCCGCCGCGCAAAGCCACGGTGGGGATATAACACTCGAAAATCAGCGCGATGCAGCGGGCAAGGTGACGGGGCTGGAGGTGACGCTACGATTGCCACGGGCGGTGCAGCCCACGCCATAAAAAACGCCGCCAGATTTCTCTGGCGGCGCTTGGGTGGGTGCAAGTAAAAGCTTACGCAGCTTTCTTTTTCACCGAAGTTGAGGTCGCGGTGGCGCTCATTTCTTCGATGGATTGCGAGGCGCGGCTAACCAACATATCATAAGCCTCGAAGTAGGATTTCATCGCCACTTCGCCCGCTTCGCGCAGGCTATTGAGGTTCGACTCAAGCACGGTTTTTGCCAGCTCCACTTGTTTGGTGGTATTGATTTCCGGCGTGCCGTTGGTCAACATATCCTTACAGGTTTTGAGTGTTTTTTCCACTTGCGCACGCGAGCGTTCCGCCTGACGACGGGTGATGGCTTGGCAGCTTTCGCTGATGGCTTGGCTTGCAGCGGTGCAGGCTTCGGCGTTCTTGCGGCCAACGCTCATCATTTGGTTCATGTCGAACGATGGCATGGCAGGCATGCTTGGCGCTTTGAATTGGCTGAACTGTTTCATCATATCCGCCTGGCTGAATTGTTTCATCATGTCAGCGAATGGGTTTTCGTAGGCCATAGTTATCTCCTATTATTTTGGTTCATGAATCTGTGAATGCAGTATCATGTTGCGGTGCAATATAGGGATAGCAAATGGGTTTGTCAAGCGCTTTTGGTGCAGTGCAATATAATGGATGATTGACGGGGACCTTGTCCCCTACGCGCAAGGGCGGGCCCCCCAGCCGCGAGCGACTCGCCATGGGAGGCTACGCAGGGATAAATTAGTGCGAGGGCTCACTCGCCCGCCAATTCTTTCGAGCGGTTGGTAGCCGCAGTGGTTGCGGCGGTGATGAGGGCGTGCAAATTGCCCTGTGTCAACACCGCCAGTGCTGCTTCGGTGGTGCCGCCTTTGCTGGTGACTTGGGCGCGTAACGTAGCGGGGGATTCGGCAGATTGATCGGCCAAAAGTGCCGCCCCGCGCAAGGTTTGGGTGACGAGTGTTTTGGCCAGTTCAGGTGGTAAGCCTTGTGCAGTAGCGGCGGCAAGGAGGCCTTCCATAAACGCGAAAAGGTACCCCGGGCCTGAACCTGAAATAGCAGTGACGGCGTGGAGTTGGTTTTCATCCTCCACCCACGCCACCGCACCAATGGTCGCGAAGATTTTTTCGACGATGGCGCGTGATGCCGCGTCAAGCGATGGGGCGCATAGTACGCTCATGCTCTCGCGAATGATGGCGGGTAAATTGGGCATTACGCGCACCGCGTTGGGGCTGATGGCATGCAAGGCGGATAATGAAATGCCCGCCATGATAGAAATGATCAGCGGCGATGCATTGCCGATGGTGGTTTTCATTTCGCTCGCATAATTCGCAAATTGCTGCGGCTTGATGGCGAGAAGGTAGCTATCGGCTTTGGGGGCTTGTGTAAGCGCCGCAAAAGCGGGAATGCCGAGGATGGAAAACGCGTTGCGGCGCTCGGCATCGCTCTCGATAACGCTGACCGAAAACTCTGGCACTGCATGCAATGCTTGGGCAATGGCTCCGCCCATATTGCCGCCGCCGATAATAAGGATGGAGTGGTTCATGGGGGGCCTAATCAAATAAACTTGAAACAGAACTTTCCTCGGAAATGCGCCGAATTCCCTCGGCCATCAAGGGGGCGATGGAGACGATGCGGATGTTTTTACAGCTCTTAGCTGTATCCGTGAGCGCGATGGTATCGGTGACGACCAGCGAGGTCAGCTTGGATTTGCTGACGCGCTCAATCGCCGGGCCAGAAAGCACGCCGTGGGTGACGTAGGCCGAGACGGATTTGGCGCCTTTTTCAAGCAGGGCCTCGGCGGCGTTGCACAAGGTGCCAGCGGTATCGACAATATCGTCGAACAAAATGCAATCGCGGCCATCCACCTCGCCGATGATGTTCATGACTTCGGAGGCATTCGCGCGCTCGCGGCGTTTATCGACAATGGCGAGGTCGGCCCCAAGTTTCCCGGCAAGCGAACGGGCGCGCACCACGCCGCCTACATCGGGCGAGACGACGACGACGTTGGATATATCGGTATAGTGTTTTTTAATATCCTCTACAATCACCGGGCGGGCATAGAGATGGTCGAGCGGAATATCGAAAAACCCTTGGATTTGTCCGGCGTGTAAATCCACCGTCAGTACGCGATCTGCCCCAGCACTGGTGATGAGGTTAGCGACAAGCTTGGCGGTAATGGGTGTGCGTGGACCGGGCTTTCTGTCCTGCCGCGCGTAGCCGAAATACGGGATGACGACGGTGACGCGGCGAGCGGATGCGCGTTTTAATGCATCAAGCGTAATCAGTAATTCCATGATGTGTTCGTTCGCGGGCGCGCTGGTGGACTGGATGAGAAACACATCCTCGCCGCGTACATTTTCCTGCACCTCGACAAAAATTTCCTGATCGGAAAAACGGCGAATGGTCGCTTCGGTGAGTTTCATGCCCAAATAATCCGCCATCGCCTGCGCGAGTTCGGGGTTGCTGTTTCCGGCGATGAGTTTCATGGGGGAGGCCTTTGCAACGGGGTGTAAAAGGCGTTTAGCGGAAAATGTTGCACGACGCAATCCGTGATGACAAGAAGCCTGATGACCGCTAGAAGGTTAGGTATGAACACCGAACCCACCACCCTCATTACCGGTGCCGCCCGCCGCATTGGCGCGGAGTTGGCGCGGCATTTGGCGGGGCAGGGGCATGATTTGGTGTTGCATTACCACACCTCGAAGGATGAGGCAGAAAGCCTTGCGGCCCAGTTGCGCAACAAGGGTGCGGCGGTGACGCTGGTGCATGCAAACCTTGAGGATATTGATTCGCTGGCGAATTTTTGGCAAGGGCTACCGCCTTGCACCAACATTATCCATAATGCCTCGCGCTACACGCGCGATACGCTTGCGGATTTTACGGTGGCGGATTTACGGGCGCATATGGCGGTGAATGTGGAGGCGCCGCTGGTGCTCACCCAAGGCTTCATGGCGCAGCTGCCTGAGGGTGTGTCGGGCAACGTGGTGGTGCTGGGGGATGACGCGCTGGGGTGGAGTATTTCGCCAGAATTTTTTAGTTACGCGGCGAGTAAACATGCGTGGGTATCCATCATCGAGCTGTTGGCGGCTGCGGTGGCGCCGCGCGCCCGCGCAAACTTGATTGCGCTGGCACCCGCGTTGCCCGGGGTGAATGACCCCCAAGGCCTGTTCGCGCGACTAGCTGAGCGCGCGCCCATGAAGCGCACGGGCGATGTGGCCGAGGTGCTGGCAGCGGTGGATTATTTGCTGGCGGCGGTGGGCACCACGGGGCAGGTGCTGCATTTGGGCAATGGTATGGCAAGCGCGATTAAGCGTGGGTAGTACCATGAATGATGAAACACCATTGCACTCACCCATCGGCCTTGATGCCCTTAAAGCGGCGCTGAAAGGCGTGCCGACGGCGCCGGGCTGCTATAAAATGACGGATGTGAACGGCAAGATTTTGTATGTTGGTAAGGCGAAAAACCTCGTCAATCGCGTCACCAGTTACACGAATATAAATAATCTCAATAATCGCATTATGCGCATGGTGGCGCAAATTGCGACGGTGGAAATTATTACCACCAAAAACGAGGCCGAGGCGCTGTTGCTTGAAGCGAGCCTCGTGAAGCGTTTTCAGCCGCGCTATAATGTGCTGCTCAAGGACGATAAATCCTTCCCCTATATTCGGGTGGATACGACGCATGATTTTCCGCGCATCGAAAAACATCGCGGTGCGCAGAATAAGCCGGGGGAATATTTTGGACCGTTTGCGAACGTGATGGCGTTGAATGCGACGATGGCGTTGTTACAGAAGATTTTTTTGCTGCGCCCGTGTCCGGATACGATTTTTAAGAACCGCTCGCGCCCGTGTTTACAGCATCAAATTAAGCGCTGCAGCGCGCCGTGTGTGGGCTATGTTACGCAAGCGCAATATGGCGAACAGCTTACCAAAGCGCGGGATTTTTTGAAAGGCCGTGGGCGGCAGGTGCAAGAAATGCTAGCAGTGGAAATGAACGCCGCAAGCGAGGCAATGGATTACGAAAAAGCAGGGCTATTGCGTGACCGTATTCGTGCACTCACCCAAGTGCAGCAAGAGCAAGGCCTGCGCGTGGCAGGCTTAAAGGATGCGGATGTGATTGCGCTGGCACGGGTGGGCGATAAAAGCGTGGTACAGGTGCATTTTTACCGAAACGGCAGCCATTTTGGCAACCAATCCTTCCACCCCCGCCACGCGCAGGATGAAAGCAACGCCGAGGTGTTGGCGAGTTTTATGGGGCAGTTTTATCAGGCGCATTTGCCGCCGGGGGAGATATTGGTGGCGGGTGACGGGTGGCCAGTGACAGGTGAAGCCCAGGGAGTGGCCCCTCCCCCTTTACAGGGGAGGTTAGGTGGGGGAGCGGTCGACGATGAAGTGCGTAATGATTCCCGCCCCCCCATCCAACCTTCCCCTGCAGCGGGGGAAGGCTTTTTTGATGTCGCTTTGCTTTCCGAAGCCCTTACCATTCGTGCGGGCTACAAGGTGGATATTCGCACGCCCGAACGCGGTGATAAACGCGAGCTGCTGATGAACGCACAGAAAAACGCCCAAGCCGCCCTCGAGCGCTTGATGATGGAGCGCGCGAGTGTGGCGACGCATTTGCTAAAACTGAAGGACCTGTTTGGCTTGAAGGCTATGCCCCAACGCATTGAGGTGTACGATAACAGCCACATCAGCGGCACCCACGCCGTGGGCGCGTTTATTGTCGCAACGCCCGAGGGCTTCGACAAAAAATCGTATCGCACGTTTAACATTAAGGATGCCAGCACCGAACCAGGCGACGATTACGCAATGATGCGCGAGGTGATGCGCAGGAGGTTTAAGGGGGTGGGCAATCCGCAGTCGTTAGTCGTCAGTGATGCGCACTCCGCCTCTCCCCTTGCGGGAGAGGCAACGAGGCTTAGCGAGCAGCGCGAGCTTAGCCGCAGTGGTGAGGAGGCTGTGACGGGGCACTCCCAAACCTCAGCCGACCCCTCACCCAACCCTCTCCCGCAAGGGGAGAGGGCTTTGCCCGCTTCACCGCTGGCGTCTGAAATGACCGCATCCCCCGATGGTGCGGTAAGCCTACTGCCCGACCTCATCCTCATCGATGGCGGACTGGGCCAGCTGCATGCGGTAGAAGGAGCGTTGGCGCACTTGGGAGCCCTGCGCCCTGTGCTGGTTGCCATTGCCAAAGGGGTCGATAGAAATGCCGGGCGGGAGTGGTTTCATATGCTCGGTCGCGCGCCGTTTCAGTTGCCTGTGAACGACCCTACATTGCATTATTTGCAACGCCTGCGCGACGAAGTGCACCGCTTTGCCATTGGCCGCCACCGAAATAAGCGCAGCAAAAGCCTCACCCAATCCGCGCTCGATGATATTCCGAGCATTGGCGCTACCCGCAAGCGTGCCTTACTGCAGCATTTTGGCAGCAGGGCGGATGTGGAAACTGCGACACTCGATGAATTGGGCAAGGTGAAGGGCATCAGCAGTGCCATTGCGCGCAGTATTTACGATTATTTTCACGCTTAACCTCTCCCTCGGGAGAGGTCTACGAGCCCTGCGCGAGTAGGGCGAGGGCTGCTCACCCCACCCATGCCCTCACCCTAAATTTGTGAAGGACAAATTTAGACCTCTCCCAAGGGAGAGGGTAGACACGCCCCCCGCGTCAACTCCGCCAGCACGCTTGACAGCCCCCGCCCCGCCCGCTATAAGCCCACCTCTTTAATCGGTAAGCAGCCTATAAAAACCAAGGAGAAGCCCCATGAAAGCGGCAGTAGAATTTAAAGCGGAAACCCGCACAAATGTTGGTAAAGGTGGTGCACGCGCTGCACGTCGCGCGGGGTTTGTGCCGGTGAATGTGTATGCCAACGGCAAGCCCAATGTGAGCCTGAATGTGGAGGCCCGCGCCATTAGCAACGAATAT
>Ga0163144_10012645_pt1 | contig 17708 bp, 15 predicted proteins | sample OliLak19BULKMAT1_FD_123175 | JGI IMG/M metagenome (GOLD analysis project Ga0163144, IMG submission 123175) | Freshwater microbial mat bacterial communities from Lake Vanda, McMurdo Dry Valleys, Antarctica - Oligotrophic Lake LV.19.BULKMAT1 | ecosystem: Environmental > Aquatic > Freshwater >...
AAGCTGGTGGCGCAGTGCGAATTGCGGCAATGCCGTCTGGCCGATCTGTCCCTCGGTGATCTCAAGGCCGCCTGTTCATTGATCGAAGACGATGTCCGCACCGTGCTGGGGGCCCGCAACGCGATGAAGGCTTTGCAGAGTTACGGCTCCGGCGGAGAAGTCTCCGTCGGCCAGCGCGTTGCCGAATGGAAAGAGCGACTGAGCTGAACACTCAAATCTGATCCCGCGAATACCCCCTCATCTCCCGGCGCGCCGGGATCGGCCACCCTCTCCCCCTGGAAAGGGGCGAAGGGACTTTGCGTGAGCCTGGGAAGTTAATGCGATCAATCTCTCACGGCGTTCTTTTCTTCGGACTTACTTCTTATGACGGACTTTCGACGAACACTGATCACACTCTTCATCGCCGCATCATCTGCTCTCGGCTGCGGATCAGCGGACTACTCTAAGGACAGGGCCACCGCGACCTCAGCAACCACGGAAGCCACCGATACTCCTGACACTTTGCCAGCCGTCGCTGAGTCCGTGGAATTCGTCGCACCGCCTCTCACGGCAGATCAGATTCGCGAAGGCTGGATCAGTCTGTTCGACGGGCGCTCGCTCTTTGGCTGGGATGTGCCCAAGGTCACAAACTGGCACGTCGAAGACGGGGCAATCGTCGCTGACAGTGGAGAGAAGAGTCTGCTGCTGACTCCGTTTCAGTTTGAAGATTTCGAACTGCGCTGCAGTTTTCATCTGGTGGCGGGCGGCAACAGCGGGTTGTTTCTGCGAACGGCAGAGAACGCAGCCAATCCTGCGAAGGACACTTACGAACTCAATATTTGTGACAGCCATGCGACTCACAAGACCGGCAGTCTCGTCGGGCGGTTCATCGCGGAGAATGTTCCCTCGGTTGAAGGCGACTGGCACGACTTTCGAGTGCTCTGCGAAGGCCCGCACATCCAGGTCTGGCTGGACGAAAAACAGATCGTTGATTTCACAGATACGTCCGATGCCGTTCGTCTGACCGGGCGACTGGGGCTGCAGATGAATCAGGGGCGAGCGGCTTATCGCAACGTCCTGATTCGTCCTCTGAACTTCCGACCACTCTTCAACGGCAAAGACATAAACGACTGGCGAGTTGTCCCCGGATCGAAGAGCCTCTTCACGGTGGTCGACAGTCTGCTGCAGGTGTCGAACGGTCCTGGGTTTCTCGAAACAGCGGAGACGTTCGGCGATTTCGCGATGAAAGTGGAAGCGCGGATCAACGGCGACGGACTCAACGGCGGAGTCTTCTTTCGAGCCAAACCGGGGACTGAGAAGGCTCCTTCGCACGGATATGAGCTGCAGCTTCACAATGGATTCAAAGTTGATGACCGAAGCAAGCCGGTCGATTCCGGAACCGGAGCGATTTTCCGCCGCGTTCCCGCACGGTACGTGGTCGCGAATGACCATGAGTTCCTGACGGCTGTGCTGATCGCTCAAGGCGATCGTTTTGCGTCGTGGGTCAACGGCTATCAGGTCGTCAACTGGCAGGACACACGCGAGCTGAATGACAACCCGCGTGAAGGCCGCCGACTGGCAGCCGGCCACCTGAGCCTGCAGGGGCACGATCTAACGACCGACCTCGATTTTCGCTCGATCGACATCTGCCCGTTCGGCAAATTTCCGTGAAATTGCCCGCTGCGGGAGAATCGCAGAAGCAGGGGCAGGCGGCTGCGAGCAAGAGGATCGAATACGCATTGGGAAATGCGACTGATTCATGCAAATGTCCATAAAATGGGCAAACAGCCCCTTTCGATCCGCACGGACGTGGGTAGAATTGACCTCACTGAGCCAATCAATCAGCCACGCGGTATGTTAATGGCAGTTAGTGCTGATATATCGACCAGACATGCCAATAATTTAGGCAGATCGAGGCTCTTCAGCTATTGCGAACGCGAAATGAACAGGTCCGAATCAGATGGTGTCCTGATCAGCGGACTGATCGGCAGCAGCCCGCCGATGCGGGATGTCTACCGCATGACGCGCAAAGTCGCGCCGACGTCGGCGACGGTTCTGCTGACCGGCGAGACGGGGACCGGCAAGGAGCTCATCGCGCGCGCCCTGCACGAGCTCAGCCCGCGAGCCACGGGTCCCTTCATTCGGGTAAACTGCGGGGCTCTGTCCGAAAGTCTGCTCGAAAGCGAACTTTTCGGGCACGCCAAGGGAGCATTCACCAGCGCGATCGAGAATCGCACGGGACGTTTCGAGGCGGCTCACGGCGGAACGATTTTTCTCGACGAAATCAACAGTGTCAGCTACCAGTTGCAGGTCAAACTGCTGCGGGTGCTGCAGGAACATGAGTTTGAGCGGGTCGGCGATACGCGCACGATCCGCGTGGATGTGCGAGTCATCGCGGCCACGAATGTGGATCTGCAGGATGAAATCACGGCCGGTCGGTTTCGTGAGGACCTGTTCTACCGGCTCAATGTCATCCCGCTCTATTTGCCTGCGCTGCGTGAACGGGGCGATGACATCTCAGACCTGGTCACCTTTTTTATGAAGCGTTACGCGCTGGCCAACGGCTTTCCGCCGCCGCGGATTTCCAGCGACGCACTGCGGTTCATGCAGCAGTACGACTGGCCGGGCAACGTCCGCGAGCTGCAGAACTACATCGAGCGCGCGCTGGTTCTTTCGACCGGAGGAGAAATTAACGCAGAACTGCTGCCACCGCATGTGCGGGGACTGGCTCCGGTGCGGATTGGCCGGCGAGCTTCGGAGAATCTGGACTCACTCTGTACAGACCTCGTCAGTCGTCGCCTGGCTCAGCTCGGCGAGGAGAGCACGGACGTGTACAACGAAGTGATGAACGTCGTCGAAAAGGAACTGCTGCTGCAGGTCCTGCGTCAGAGTCAGGGAGTTCAGACCCGGACTGCGACTCGTCTGGGCATCAACCGCAATACGCTGCACAAGAAGATCGATGACCACGCCCTGGGCGCCGAAGCGCGGTGACGTGCTGCCAGCCTTCGTGTTCAGAACCAGCCCGAAAGTCCGGCCAGGATGAACGCAACTCCGGTCACGACGAGTCCGGCAACGACCATCCGGCGCGTCACGCGACGCTGGCGGCTGCGAATGGACAGCACGGTTTCCACCAGGGCGACGCGACCGTAGAGCGCCGCAGAGTTCGCAGAATCAATTGAATCTTCCGAGGTTGCGAAAACCCGACGGGAGCCGGAAGAGCGAGATTTCATAGACGCAGAATTCACAAGTCCACCTGTTGCAAGAGAGGAAACATCCGCACCAGTCCGATCGACAGACCGCAGGCCGCCGTTTGAGCTTCACGCGGAAAGCCGTCATGCTTTCCGTTTATTGATCAATTGTCACTGCAGGCGGAAGTACGAGTCGTTCGCACGTCGCGATCTTTCTTTGTTGCCGAGTTTGCGGATTTTCCGAATTGCTGCTGCAGCAATTTTCAGAGAGGGACATTCGTGACGGTTTTGTCGGGCAAAATTGCCATTGTCACCGGATCCAGCCGCGGAATCGGCTTCGGAATCGCTCAGGCGCTGCTTGAACACGGATGTTCAGTTGCCATCTGTGCGCGTCAGCCGGACACCGTTGAACGCGCACGGGTTCGTCTGAATGCGCCGGATGAAAGACTGCTGGCCATTCCGGCCGATGTGGGTTGCGAGGCGGATGTACAGCGAGTGTTTGCAGCCGTTCAGTCCCGTTTCGGACGACTCAACATCCTCGTGAACAACGCCGGAGCCTTCGACGGCGGTCCGGTGGAAGACTTATCCCTGTCTGCATGGAATAACGTGATCTCCGCCTGCCTGACGGGTACGTTCCTGTGCACGCGCGAAGCGTTCCGGATGATGAAACCCGCGGGGCGTGGCCGCATTCTGAACATTGGTTCGATTTCAGCGCAGCGTCCGCGTGAAAACTCTTCGGCCTACACAGCCGCGAAGTTCGGCGTGCAGGGACTGACGCATGCGACTGCACTGGAAGGGCGCCGACACGGCATCGTTGTCAGTTGTCTGCATCCCGGAAATGTGCTCGTGGAGCGACGGCAGGAAACCGGTGCGAAATCTGATGATGAACCCATGATGGAAGTGTCTTCCATCGTCCGCGCGGCGATGACGATGCTGACGATGCCGGACGATGTGAATTTTCTGGAAGCGATCGTGCTGCCGAACGAGCAGGTGTATGTCGGACGAGGATGAAATGATGACAGAAAAGAAGAAGGCCGTCGTGCTGGTCAGCGGCGGGCTCGATTCCGCAACAGCACTGGCGATCGCGAAGAGCCAGGGCTTCGAAATTCATGCGATCTCATTCGACTACGGTCAGAGGCACCGGCAGGAACTGGAGGCTGCGCGCCGCGTCTGTCTGGCTCAGGGTGTTGCTGAGCACGTGAGTTTCAAAGTGGACACCAGCGTCTTTCGCGGTTCTGCGCTGACGAATGATATTCCGGTTCCGCACAATCGGGATGAGTCGGCGATGGCGGTCGGAATTCCGGTGACTTATGTCCCGGCTCGCAACACGATTTTTTTGTCCGTGGGACTTGGATTGGCGGAATCGATCGGCGCGAACGATCTGTTCATCGGCGTCAATGCGGTCGACTACAGCGGTTACCCCGACTGCCGACCGGAATTCATCGCCGCGTATGAAGCGATGGCCAACCTGGCAACGAAGGCTGGCGTCGAAGGTCAGCGACTGCGGATTCACACACCGTTGATACTGCTGAGCAAGGCCGAGATCATTCGCACAGGATTGTCACTCGGCGTCGACTACGGACTGACTCACAGCTGTTACGACCCGTTGCCGGACGGAACCTCCTGCGGCGAGTGTGATTCCTGCCAGCTGAGGCTGAAAGGATTTCAGGATGCCGGAGCACGCGACCCGATTCGGTACGCGAAGTTAAGGGATTTGCCTCGCTGACGCTTCGGGTTACTTTCCGGCTGCCGATCGACGTACGCAAGAGCTTTCGGGCGAAACCCGACGCTAGCGCGTTGCGGCTGATTCGACCGTCCGACTAGTTACCTGCCCCGGGCAGATTGAAATCCGGGGGAAGCGATCCGGCCCCGGGGAATGCTCCGTGGCCGGGATCAGCACCTGCGCCGCCGGCCGGTTTGGGTTCTTCTTTCGGGCCGATGACGTCAGCTCGGGAAATCTGGAATTTCTCGAAGCTGTCGGCGCTGATGACGTAGTACCAGGCTCCGAATCGGAGAGACAGTTCGTCGACCTTCTTCTGGCCTTCCTTCGCTCGCTCTTCCCACGACTTGACGGCATCCGCATGACCGGCTTTGGCCGCTTCGAATTCACCCATCGCCTGATCATATTGTGTTTGAGCTTCAGCCTTCGGATCAACGGGAGGCTGGGCGGGTGGTTCGGACGTTGCGGCCGGAGCATTTGGATCAACCGGTGACACCGCGGGAGCGGTTTCGTCCGCGGCAGGTGCCACTGGTGCTGATTCCTGAGCGGCTCCGGGGTCCGCCGCAGGTGCGGCCGGTTCTGTGGGAGCGGGAGCATCAGCGGCAGGTACCGTTGTCTCCTGCACGACAGGTTCTGCGACTGGGTCTGCAGCCGGAACATCCTGCGCCGGTGCCGCGGGTTCGGCAGCTGGTGGTTCATCGCAGGAACCTGGTTCCGGAGGTTTCTCCGCTGCCGGATCGGCCGGAGTGTCACTGGCAGGTGCCGACTCTTTTGGAGCTTCGTCCTTTGGAAGATCGGCAGCCGGAGTTTCCGCTGGAGCTGGAGCAGCCGCCGGTGGTTCGGTCGCCGCCGGCTCAGTCTGCGGCGGCGCAGCGGGTTCCGTCGGCGTGGGCTCTGCCGGAGCAGGCGCGTCATTCAAAATCGCGGGTTTTTCCGGAGCCACCGGTTCCGTGGGTTTCGGTCCAAGAAGAGTCTCGTCGTAATCCACCTTCACGAGCAGATAACGCCGAGGCCCCGATTCAGGACTCTCGGGGGTCTCGTCCGGTTTCGGAGTTTCGGGTATGGCGGCATCCGTACCATCCGCCTTTGTTTCACCAGCCACAGCGGCGGCCGCATCAGCCGGTTTGGGTTCTTCCGGCTTGGGGTCGTTCAGACCAGTCTCAATATCCTTCGCTGTTCCCCGAGCGGTTTCACCGAAGTAGAGCGTATACCGGACCCCGTTGCTCGTTCCTGCGACAAACTCGCCCTCATTCCCCCAGAGTCGGACTTTTTGATTCTGATCCGGCGCGATGAAGAAGCCGCGTTGCTGCATGTCGACCTTCAGGATCTGCCGCATCAGCGGATTCTGAGCGACGACCTGCGAGACAGTCAGGTCAGCGTTGAGACCTTCCGGCTTCGGTCGGACGCCGACGATTTTCAGTTGATCGAGATTACGCGTCAGATCGGTGACGGGCAGTTCTTTCAGAGACTCAGCCGCCGGATCAAGTCCTTCGAGTGACCATTTGTTGGCGGTTTTATCTTTAGAAAACTTGAGCGTGTCGCCCTGCAGAATCGCGCCCTGCGCTTCGTCGACGGAATACTTGTCAACGGTGAGCTGCACGATATCGTTCTGATTCAGTTTGAGGAGATCGGGTTCGATCCAGTCGCTGAACTTCGCAGACAGATCGGCATCCAGTTTTGCTATGAAGACCGGGTTCTTGCCAGGCTCGCGGACGTAAAAATGCTTCTCACGACCTTCAACAGGCTTGCCGATGATCAGGTCCACCAGTGAGTTGCTGCTGGAATCTTTCAGGGTCACGCGGGTGCCTCGGGAGCCTTCTTTCCCGCCGTCTTTGGCAGTCAGATCGGCCGTACCTTCCTCTGCCGGATCGGCAACGCCGTAGCGCGCCCAGTCGTCTTTGCTGCGAGACTGCATTGCAAGCTTGCTGACTCCAATCAGCGATGCGGCGGTGCGAGCCAGTCGCACTTTCGCTTCAGCCGGATAATCATGGTGCGACGGGATAACCCAGAGGCCCTTGTCGTTCTGAGTGACTGAAAACGACAATGGTTCTTTGGCCTCAGCATCGAACTTAACGACGCTGAGTGCACTGGCTTTCAGGGGGTCTTTGAAGTCGGCAAAGAATTCCTGGCCAACGTCGGAGAATCCATCAACGCTCACGGGACGATTGGCATATCGCGCCCCGAGTGCGGCGAGTGCCGCAATGGCCGCAACAGCGACAAATGTGAATGTTCGATTCGTGGTATTCATAGAAACCTCATCCGTAGCCTGGGGCCATCAGCCCCGAGCAACTCTCGTTTGATCTCAGGCAATCATCAATTTCGGCGGACAATGTGCCCCGACACTCCGTGGCGGGACCTGATCTTCGAACCAACCTGCCGATTCGCACCACGACGGACATGTTGCCGCCACGGAGTGTCGGGGCACAATTTCAGCTCTTCCTTCGGTTCGGATTGATCGACTGCTGTTCGGCCAGATTCCGCAGGCCGAGGAACAGCATTCCGAAACAAATCGGCAGAATGGCGGGAATGATGCAGGCAAAGATCCGGACAGTGTTTTCGACACTGCGGATTTCCCGCTTCATTTCCAGACCGGATTTACGGATTTTAGAATTTACCTGGCGATCGAGACGTTCTTCTTCCAGAGCCAGCTGGCGATTCAGCTGTTCTCCTTTTTGCTCCAACTGGACGTCTTTGCTCCGGGAGTCCAGTTCCAGATTCTCTTCGATCTTTTTGATTTCGGCGTTCAGTTCATCTTTCGCGGTCTTCAACATGGCCTTCTTTTCGTCCTGAGCATCATTCTCAACTTTGTTCAGAACCTTCCGCATGGTGCTGGTCTTATCTTCCACAAACTCCAGAGTTCGCAGGCTGGCCCGGCGAGAGCGAAGCGGAATGAAAGTCTCATCACCGGCAAGTGCATCGACGGCGTTCAGCACGAACGTCACGTTGTCGAATTTGATTCCCAGCAATCCGCGGTTGCGCTCCAGAAAAAACCAGTCGGTGATCATGTCGATATCGGAACACATGATGACACGGAGTGGGTTCTCGGTCGACTTGTTGCGGATCTGAGCCGCGATCACATGGGAAGCTCCGACTTTCGGATAAGTCGACACGGGCTTGATTTCCACGGTCTGCGACATCGAAAACGGGCTGAACGACGGGCTGGTAAAGTCATCCCAGTCCAACAGCCCGGATTCATTGCTGGTCCTCAGCAGCGGGATGAATTCCTGCTCCTTGCGACCGGCCCGGTCCAGGATTGTCCCCGGATAGAGCAATACCAGATCCTGAAGGCTTTTCGAAACTTCGCTCTCCGCCGAAAACGGACTCGCGTCTGTTCCCTTGTCGGAAACAAAAATGTACTCGGCAGGCAGATTCTGGAATTCGCTGTGCGGTTTGTGATTGTCGAAGGCAATCTGGCCGTTGTCCCATTTCACATTCAGCACGTTCATCAGCGACGTCGCTTCGCCGTTGTCGGCCTTGGGTTCCGGAGGCGGAGACCCGCCTCCGAACATTCCGCCACCACCACCGCCGGGTTTCGGCATGCGAGGAGCCATTGCAAGACCGGCCTGAGTCTGAAACACGAACGGACACGGGTCATCGAAAATCAGCGTCGGCTTGCCGGCCTTGACGTACTCCACCAGGTTATCCATCTGCGGCTGAGTCAGTGACGATGGCATGATGGCCAGCAGCACATCGAAGCCTTGTGATGGTTTCTCAGCCTTCTTGTCGGAGTCGTCCTTTGTTTCTCCTTCAGCGGCAGCATCAGCAGGCTTGTCGTCGACAAGGATTCGCTGCGACGGGTTGACCGCGATGACCTTGTACTGTTTTTCCAGCTCGCGAACGATCTCCCACTTCCCCCCTGCGGAGCTGTCACCTTCAGAAATCGCTCGCGCATCTGTCAGAAGCACACCGACGGTCAGGCGACTTTCCTGGGAGACGGTTCGCAGAGATCGAGTCAGTTCGTACTCGATCGGGAGCCCCTTGCCGAAGAAGGGGATGACGAGTTCATCGCTGGCGCTCTGAATGAACGCTCCGAGGAAGACTTCCGCTTCCTCACGCTTGCCATCGCGATCGTACTGCAGCCGCACCGGTTCGATGCCGAGGGCGCGGGCCTGTTCGGCTTCTTCACTGAACGGTTCAACGTTGGTGTCTCGCCACTCAATGGCCCCACCGCTGGCCTGGCTGAACTCCCGCAGCAACCCGATGAGCTGGCGACGCGTCTCCACATAATCGCCTGGCACATCCGGACTGATGAATGACTGGATTGTGATCCTTTGCGTAGCCTTCAGGTCCTTGAGCGTCGTTCGAGTGGCATCGGACAGAGTAAACAGACTCTCGGCTGACAAATCCGCTCGCAACGGAAACGTCCAGAAAATTGCCAACAGACTTCCACAGGTGATCAGGACACAAAGGGTCCTCACGGCGAACTGCAGGCCCATACCGACTTGCTGACCAGTCGACCAGCGACGTTTCGAGATCACGATCAGATTCAGATACAGCGTCACGGCGGCGAAGAATGCGAACCATGCAATTCCAGCAAGAGGGAGAACTCCGCGGCTGAAATCCTGCAGCTGCTCCTGAAGACTGAGAGCGGTCAGAGCGTTACGCATTTCGTAGGTATCGCCGACGAAACCAAACGCTCCGTAAACCCAGTCGACAACATCCGTCACATAAAACAGCATCACCGGAACGCAGCAAAAGACGACACCCAGCACGAAGGAGACCGTGGCGCTGTTCGTCAGAGCCGAGGCGAGCATCCCGGCGGTCAGCATCGCTGCTCCGGCCAGCCAGTATCCGGCGTAAGTGCTGAACACCGATCCATAATCCGGAGTTCCGAGGTACGCCAGCACGACGACATTGACCAGCGAAAAAATCAGCGCGACAGTGTAAACAGCCAGAACGGCAAGGTACTTGCCGCTCAGCACTTCCACTTCCGTTGCGGGTAACGTGAACAGCAATTCATCGGTTCCCAGTTTTCGCTCGTCGGACCAGACCGTCATCGTGATGGCCGGGATGACAAACAGCAGCAGCCAGGGAAAGCCGTTTGTGAGCTGGTCCAGATTCGCCTGATTGGCCGCGAAAAAAGTCGATGAAAACGCCATTGCTGCGGACGCCACGCAGAACACGACGATAAACAGATACCCCAGAATCCCGGAGAAATAGCTGCGGAAGTTGCGCTTGGCGACAGCCAGAACCACATAACGGCGAACCATGACGACACCTCGAACTTGCAAACTGAATGAGTAGCCGAATTCGTGAGAATTCGGTGAGTGCCCGGGCTTGAATCCGAAGTCTCACGACTTCGGTTACGACAAATCTGCACCGCCAAAGCTGCACTTATATCGCTGCATCACGCGGCACTGTGAGTCAGACGACGGAACTGTTTTTCCATGTCGAGTTCGTTGCCGCCCAGATCGGCCGTCGGGCCGTCGAAGACCACTCGACCGTTATTGACCATGACGACTCGACTGCAGACAGCGCGGACTTCCTGAAGGATGTGAGTCGACAGCAGGATCGTCTTCGTCTTTGCCAGTTCCAGAATCAGATTACGCACACCGTGAACCTGATTCGGATCAAGACCGCTGGTCGGTTCGTCCAGTATCAGAATCTCCGGATCGTGAAGCATGGCATGTGCCATCCCCACTCGCTGACGAAATCCACGGGACAGTTTGGCGATCGGCTTGCGCCAGACTTCCGACAGAGAACACTTGTCGGAAACCCATGCCATCCGTTTCGACAGCAGATCACCTGAGAGTCCGCGTACTTCACCCATATATTTCAGCAGGCCTTCGGGCGTCATTTCGACATACAGCGGACCGTTTTCAGGCAGATAGCCCAGTCGCTCGCTGGCCTTCAGGCGGTCGGTCGACACGTTCAAACCGGCCAGGAATGCATCGCCTCGGCTGGGCGAGAGAAATCCGGTCAGCATTTTCATGGTTGTGCTTTTTCCGGAACCGTTCGGGCCCAAAAATGCACAGACCTGCCCGCGCGGCACCGAAAATGTCACGTCCCGAGTCGCTGCAAATTCTCCATAGAATTTGCTGAGCCCGCGCGCTTCAATCATGACGTCAGCGGAGGACGAAGGTGACGAATTCATCGGGCGAATTCCTGTTCCGGTCGGACGGCAAAGTTCCAGTGGCCTCAGCACGATTGCTCGGGCGATCACGACGAAACTCTGTTCCGGATTCTATAAGTGGAATTATGAAAGGGCGGGGATTTGGGGAAGTTGTTGGATGACTCAACTGGCGACGTTGCCGCCGAAGCCGCAAATCCCGGGAGGAATGACCGTATGGTCTCGACTTTCCCGCGGATTGCAAACCAGCGACAAGTCACTCGCTGCTTTTGCCAGACCGGCAGAAATCCCGGCGGGCGGCATCACCTGCAAACAGCGTTCCGGCAATGTCGCACTGACCCGTTGCCCGACGACCGCAGTTTCTCACGGTGTTTTCTGAAATTGGCTGGATGCACAACATGCCGTGCGGCAGAGTGCGAATTCCAGCCAGCGGAGTCCCGGCGCGCCTGGAGTCAACAGGAGGGCGTTCGCCCCGTCGGAAGGAATGGTCTACAGTCCAGTCCCGATCCGAATTGTGTTCAGCGTCTCAAATCACACAGGAGCCGTAACTCCATGCCATTGCTGGGAGTGAATATCGACCATGTCGCCACAGTGCGTCAGGCGCGACGTACGACGGAGCCGGATCCAGTTCATGCGGCGGTCCTGGCCGAGATGGGCGGAGCCGACGGGATTACCGTTCATCTGAGAGAAGACCGCCGACATATCCAGGACCGCGACGTCCGGTTGCTTCGTGAAATTATCCGGGTTCGCCTGAATCTGGAAATGGCTGTCTGTACCGAGATCACTCGCATCGCGCTGGCCACTCTTCCCGATCAGGCCACATTGGTGCCCGAACGTCGGGAGGAAGTCACAACCGAGGGCGGGCTGGACGTGAAGACTCATTTTCTGCGAATCCGCCAGTGCGTGGATCAGCTCCACGGAGCTGGCATCCTGGTCAGCCTGTTCATTGATCCGGATCTGGCGCAGATTGAAAAAGCAAAAGAGCTGGGAGTCGCGGCCATCGAGATTCACACCGGCGCGTATGCGGACGCGAGAACTCCCGAGGAAGCGGAAGTTGAGTTCGACCGGCTCCGCGAAGCCGGACTGTTCGCGACCGCTCAGGGACTGAAGCTGAACCTCGGCCACGGTTTGACGTATCGTAATGTGCGTCGAGTCGCAGAAATTCAGAATGTCCACGAACTGAACATCGGCCATTCAATTGTGTCCCAGGCAATGCTGGTCGGATTTGAACGCGCCGTGCGCGAAATGAAACAGCTTGTGACGTTGTGATGCGAGATTCACCTCGTTCCCAGGCTGGAGCCTGGGAACGAGGAAGTGCGCCCGACAGCCCAGGAAACTCCATGCCAGGCAACTCGTTCGGAAAACTGTTCCGCATCACGACCGCAGGCGAGAGCCACGGGCCGGGGAATGTCGTCATCATTGATGGCGTTCCGCCCGGTATTCCCTTGTGCGAAGACGACCTGCGAGTGGATTTGCGCCGCCGCCGGCCTGGGCAGAGTCCCTTGGTGACGCAACGGCAGGAAGACGATGAACCAGAGATCCTGGCCGGTGTTTTTGAAGGCCGCACGACTGGAACCAGCATCGCCATTCTGATCCGCAACACCGACCAGCGCAGCGGAGATTACTCAGACATCCGCGACAAGTACCGCCCCGGCCATGCCGACTACACCTTTGATGCCCGTTACGGCTTTCGCGACTACCGAGGCGGCGGACGCAGCAGCGCCAGGGAAACGACGGCTCGAGTGGCCGCCGGCGCGATTGCAAAGAAGCTGATCGCTCAGGAATTCGGCGGACAGATCGTGGGTTATGTGTCTCAGGTCGGTTCGGTGAAAGCCTCCGTTCCGAATCCCGAGATGATCACGCTGCAGCAAGTCGAAACGCTTCCGGACGGCTCGCCGAATTTCGTTCGCTGCCCGGATCATGATGCGGCAGCAAAGATGGTGGCTCTGATTGAGGAAGTGAGACGCGACACGGATTCCATCGGCGGGGTTTCTGAGATCGTCGCGATCAACATACCGGCGGGACTTGGGGAACCCGTCTTTGACAAACTCAAAGCAGACCTCGCCAAAGCCCTGTTCAGTCTTCCGGCAGTTCTGGGAGTTGAATACGGCATCGGCTTTGGATGCGCTGAACTTCGAGGCAGTCAGAACAACGATTTTTTTGTCGCGCGGACGACACCGAACGGTGCGGTGATTTCCACAGCCTCCAACCGCCATGGCGGAATGCTGGGCGGAATCAGTTCCGGAATGCCGATCATCCTTCGCGCCGCCATCAAGCCGACCAGCAGCCTCGCCAAAGAACAGCCGACCGTGACTCGCGACGGCCAGCCGACAACGATTCGCACCAAAGGCCGCCACGATCCGTGTCTGCTCCCACGATTCGTTCCAATGGGTGAAGCGATGGTCGCCATCGTGCTGGCCGATCACTGGCTGCGATGGAAAGCGATCCGAGCACGAGTGAGGAGTGAGGAGTGAGGAGTGAGGAGTGAGGAGTGAGGAGTGAGGAGTGACCACGTTTGTGCCGACATTCGTGACTCCCGGAAAATCAATGTCGTGGCTGGATCTCCAGCCGCGGAGCGGCAACAGCTCGGTGCCGGAGGCGACGGTGGCTCGCGCCACCGGCACCGGGCTGCTCCGCAGCTGTTCTCAAAGCTAACCGAGTGTGACAGTTATTGCCGGGCCAACCGCCAGGCATGGGCGGTCGATGAATCACATCGGTCACTGCGATCAGGGATCATCAGCATTCCAGCACCCATCCTTTCAACTTAACCGAACGGTGAACTGTCGACAGCAACGCAGCCGCATGCTGAGCACTCTCCGCAACAACAAACACTGTCGAACCGCTGCCGGACATAAAGACCGGTCGCCGGGCGATGTGCTGCAGCCGAGCCATCAGGGTCGCCATCTCGGGATTGAGGGCCCTCGCAGCTTCGGTCAGCCGGTTGAAAATGAGTGACGCAAGCGGTCGGCTGTCTGGATCAGCGAGATTCCTGATGATGTCCGTGGATGAGCGCAATTCGCCACGGAGCGAGGTCGCTCGAAAGACGTCCGCGGTGCTGTTGCCCTTTCGAGGCCGAAATGCCACAAAGTGCAGGCGACGACTGACAGAGATTGGTTCAATGATCTCGCCTCGCCCGCGGCACACAGCCGCTCGATGACCGCTCAGCAGAAAATTGATGTCACTCCCGAGCCCCGCCGCGATATCCTGCAGGTCCGCATCGGACAGCCGCGCTTTCCAGAGTTGCCGGCACAGAATCAGCGCCGCCGCCGCATTACCGGAACCTCCGCCAAGACCCGATTGGGGCGGGATGCGTTTGTGCAGGATGAACTCGGCACCGAACGGCTGGTGGACACGGTCACAGATTGCCGCGGCCGCTTTGAGAATCAGGTTTCGCCCATCCAGCGGGACTCCGGCTCGCAAAGCCTCCGGAGTGGCATCGCTGAATCTCAACAACAGCGTTCCCGAACCATTCGGTCGCACCGTGAGTTGGTCCGCGAGATTCGTCCGGAGCATGACCGTTTCCAGTTCGTGATATCCGTCCGGTCGCTTTCCCAGCACTTCCAGAAATGCATTCAGTTTCCCGGGACTGGCGACTGTGATCGCGTGACGAGATTCCGCATCGATTCCGCATAACATGGCAATTCCGTGGATCTCCCCCGCACTGGCGAGCCTGCTCGGCGCAGATGGGGCCAAGTTACACCAGGCTTGTGGCTGGTGTCGAGGTTTGTGCAGTTTCTTCCATTTCACGGAGCACCTGGTGGATCGTCACGGCTTCAACTCCTTCAAACGAAGGTTTCACCGGAGCGACCGTCAGTTGATGAGTCCTCGTGCCGCGGAAGTTGTTGTCGGAAACCTGAAACTGCCAGACAAGTATCAGGATCCCGCAGCAGAGTCCGATTCCGATCCATGTCAGCCACGGATTCATCTCGTCTGCTCGCGAGACGAGTGCCTCAGAAGGCAAATCACGAATTCGTCCTGCGAGAATCATGGGAGTCAGCGCCAGATCGCCGGCGCCACCTTTGCCTAAAGCGGCATAGCCTTCACGCTTGAAGAAATAGCCCGTGAGTTCCACTTCGGGAGCCGCCTTGCCTGTGTGCTCCGTCACTGGCAATCCAGGATCCGCATTCAGCGCGACGACATGGATCAGCTGATTGCCGGAGTCGCGTGTGGAAATCCACGCATCGTAGGCGGATCGGAATCCGAAAGTCTCAGCATTGGCAGGAAGCGGACCCCTGGTCAGCCGTCGCAGTCGTCCACGAATCGCGAACGCACGACCGCGGCAGGATTGAGGCGAATCCATGAACAGAGCAAACTGACCCTCCGGCAGCGCTGCATGACCATCGGACCTGATTCGTTCGGCAAACCGCAGAGTTTCGATCCATGCCGCGGTCTCGGATGAGAGCACGCCGATGACATCGTCCCGAATAGTTTTGGTAAGGATTTCAGGCACGACGCCCGGCCCGACATCTTCCGGAACCACAGGCGACTCCATCGCCCTGGCACCTGCTTTGTCGATCATCGCCGCATAGTCTTCGGAGCCGGTCGACAGCTCGCTGGGAACGACATTGAACTCGTCCTGTTGCAGATCATTGCTGCCCATCAGCGCGTCGCTCACCGCTGGTGGTTTCGGCGCGACTGCCAGAGGGCCAGAGAACATTTCCGTCAACCAGGCTGTCTTCCCGGAGATCACCACGACCACCGCCACGATGCCTGTCCCGACAATCAACAGCATGAGCCGGCGCTGATCGCTCGCCAGCAACCGGCTGCGCAGTTGTCCTTTGTTTTGAAACCTCACGCAGCCACTCCCTGCTGACCGAATCACAATCGTTCCACTGCTCCGCTTCGGCCTGATGCGCAGTGTAGAGCCCGCAGGAGAACGGACTCAAGGCAATCTTCCTGATCTCCGCATTTCCTCCGGATCGCCAGTCATCGTCCGTTCCCGACTGGTGCAGAAGCCGTTAAACCACCGGGGTGAGCCCATTGGCGTTGGAATCACAAGCTCCCCGCGAATTCGCAACAATAGCCGAAGTGAATCTTAATGGCCGATACGTCTCTCCCCGAAAACCCAACAGAACTGGCTCAGTTCGGCCGGCTTGAGCTGGTCGCGCGGCAGTTGGTGGAGGGACTGATGATGGGACGGCATCGCAGCCCGTTCAAAGGATCCAGTGTGGAATTCGTTGAACACAGGGACTACTACCCCGGTGACGAAATCCGCCATATTGACTGGCGCGCCTACGGCAAGACGGGGCGATACTATGTCAAAGAATTCGAAGACGAAACCAACCTGCGGGCTCACCTGCTCGTCGATGTCAGCGGCAGCATGAACTATGCGGGTCAGCACGTCAGCAAGTTTCAGTACGCACGGATGCTCGCAGCGGCACTCACCTGGCTGCTGCTCAGCCAGCGAGATTCGGTCGGCATGACCACGTTCGATTCCAGGATCCGCGAGCAACTCAAACCGTCCAGCAGCCGCGAGGCGTTCCGTCGGATCACGGAAATCCTCGAATCGACCTCACCGGGAGCTGACACCAGCATCGCGGCGATCCTTGAAAAGGCTCTGCCCTCCATCCGGCGGCGCAGTCTGCTGATTCTGATCAGCGACTGTTTTGACGATGTTGACCTGCTGGCGAAGGCATTGCAGAGGTGCCGTCATGCAAGACACGAGGTTGTGATTTTCCGCATCACAGCTCCCGAAGAAGAAGAGTTCCCGTTTGAGCGGCCGACTCAGTTTCGCAACCTTGAAAACCTCGACCAGCGCCTGCTGGTCGATCCTGCTCGTTTGAGGAAGGAGTATCTGCGACAGTACAACGAGTTCGCCCGAACGCTCTCCAAAGAATGCGGTGCCATCGGTATCGACTGCCGCAGACTGCTCACCAGCGAACCGCTGCAGAAGACGCTCGGATCATGGCTGGCAGAACGGATGGAATCCAAATCCGTGCGGCGGTGATTGCCCCGAGAGCGAATGACTACTCCAGCACCGGTACTTTGTAGCTCAGCGCGCCGATGGCCTGGCCTTTGGGAACGTTACGATAGTTCTCATGGCACATGATGCACTTTTCCATGACGACCGGAATCGCAGTCGCGGTGAGCAGGAATCTCTTGTCGCCCTCGGTGATCACTTCGTCAACAGATGACTTGCCAGCCAGCAGTTCTTTGATGGCCTTTTTCTCGAAGCCGTCTTTGGGAGAATTGCCCTCGCTGTACGGCTCACCCGTGGCATCGACCAGTCTCACCGAGTGCCAGCCCTTCTTTTCCACGGCTTCAAACAGCGCCTTGAAAGCGCTGCCTGCGGCGAGATCGGTGTCCACTTTTACGTAGTGCTCCGTGATCAGCACGATGGCGGTCTTGTAAATGTCATCCAGCATGCGCACTTCGCGACGAGCTCGCTCAATGGAAGGCTCCAAGGTGGCAACGGACGCTCGTGCCTCCTCGGCTGTGCCGTGATTCAGCGAAACCAGAGTGCTGGAAACTAGTCCGGCAACCAGCAACAGAGCAAATTGTGTCTTGCGATACATGAACAAATCCCTTTCTTACACCGGGCTCCAAACAGGACGACCACACACAAACCAGCGTACCGCGCCTAAAAGAGGATGTCAATGTCCTGTTATGGTCGATGCCGGAAAGACATTAATTCGACTGTCCCAGATTCTTCTTGACGACCCCATCCAGCTCGGGGACTGTTGATTTCGTCTGAATCAGTGAGCCGCAAGGCGCTAGCCGCGGGTTCTTCCCAGTGTTTTTACACATTCAC